>Ga0224723_1000824_pt1 | contig 20386 bp, 18 predicted proteins | sample Balambano_FR2_Me_FD_161647 | JGI IMG/M metagenome (GOLD analysis project Ga0224723, IMG submission 161647) | Freshwater sediment microbial communities from Lake Towuti, South Sulawesi, Indonesia - Balambano_FR2_MetaG | ecosystem: Environmental > Aquatic > Freshwater > Lake > Sediment | place... | reverse complement strand
GCCCACAGCCGCTTCTGGAGCGGCGGCGCGTTCGCCAGCGGCGAGGGCGGCTACATCGATTTCACCAGCGCGGCGGGCTTTGACTGGTGGCAGCAGCATCTCAAGACCGCGCTGCTCGACTACGGTATTGACGCCGCCTGGAACGACAATAACGAGTACGAGTTATGGGACGATGAGGCGTTGTGCGCGGGCAGGGGCAAGCCGCTGCGGATGGCGCTGGCACGCCCGCTGCAAACGCTGCTGATGGCACGCGCCTCGTATGAAGCGCTCAAGGAACATGCGCCGCATCTGCGCCCGTTCGTGCTGTCGCGGTCAGGCTGCTCCGGCATTCAACGTTATGTGCAAACATGGTCGGGCGATAACGAAACCTCGTGGCACACGCTGCGCTATAACATCCCGATGGGGCTGGGCATGTCGCTGTCCGGTATCCCCAACACCGGGCATGATGTCGGCGGCTTCTTCGGTCCCGCGCCTGACCCGGAACTGTTCGTGCGCTGGGTACAGTGCGGCATCTTCCATCCGCGCTTCACGATTCACTCGTGGAACACCGATGGCAGCGTCAACGAACCCTGGATGTACCCCGACATGCTGCCGCTGGTGCGCGATCTGTTCCGGCTGCGCTACCGCCTGCTGCCCTATCTGTACACGCTGGCGTTCGAGGCGCACACGACCGGACACCCGATCATCCGCCCCCTGGTCTACCACTTCCCACACGATCAGCGCTGCCAGACAGAATCGTTCGATTTTCTGCTTGGCTCGCACCTGCTGGTCGCGCCTGTGCTGGAACCGGGCGCACGCAGCCGCCGCGTGTACCTGCCCGCCGGAACGAGATGGTACGACTTCCACACGGGCGAATGGCACGCAGGCGGGCGCGAGATCGAAGTCGCCGCGCCGCTGGAACGCATCCCGCTGTTCGTCGCTGATGGCGGCGTGCTGCCGTTGGGCGGCGACATGCATTATGTCGGTGAGAAGACCGACGATCAGCGCGACGTGCATATCTTCGCGCGCGATAGCGCCGCCTTCACGCTGATCGAAGACGACGGCATCAGCATCGATTATCTGCGCGGGGGCTATACAGAGGTGCTGGTCACGGCGCAGCGCGCGACGGGGGGTTGGCAGGTGCGCGCCGAACGCCAGCATGGTGGGTATACGCTGCCGTACACGCATATCAACGTCACGCTGCACACGCCGGATGATCTACCGTTGGCGGGCGGCGCACAGGTGCAGGTGTTATGACGCCGGAACTGCTGCTGATCGCGGTCATCGTCTTTTTCGCCATCCTGACGCAGGCGGTGTCCGGTTTTGGGCTGGCGCTGGTGGCAATGCCGCTGTTTGTGCAATTCCTCGATCCGGTCGAGGCGGCGTCGCTGGTGGCGCTGATGGCGACAACGACGCAGATCATCATGCTGCTGCGTTACGGACGCGCGCTCAAGATTGGCGGGTTGTGGCGGCTGATGCTCGGCTCGCTCGTCGGCATCCCGATTGGCGTGATCCTGCTTTCGCAGCTCGACAGCGAAATCATCCTGTTTGCGTTGGGCGTGATCCTGATCGCTTACTCGCTCTACAGCCTGTTTGCGCCGCCCATCCCTGTCATCAAGAATCCCAACTGGGGCTATCTGTTTGGCTTCGCGTCGGGGCTGCTCGGCGGCGCGTACAACACCGGCGGTCCGCCGTTCGTGATCTACGGCGCGAGCCAGCGCTGGGAAACGCCGGTTTTCAAGGCGAACTTGCAGGTGCTGTTGATGGTGAACAGCGTCAGCGTCGTCATCGCCCATGTGCTGGCAGGGCATTACACAGGCGTCGTGCTGCGCGATTACGCCATCGCGCTGCCGATGATTGTGGTCGGGGCGCTGGCGGGCTTCTGGCTGGATCGTTACATTAACGAAGCCATCTATCGCAAGATTATCCTCGTGCTGCTGCTCGGCATTGGGGTGAGATTGGTGTTGGGTTAATCGGATATCCATCCTCATCGACTGGCTCGATATATTCCTCATTCATTGCTGCCACGACTTCTTACCACTCTCCCTCAGAAAAGCCTGCGCGAATCTCGCGCGCAGCATCGAGCAGCGCATCCACATCCATCGTGCCAGGACGCAGTGCGGATACATCAACCGTGTCTTCGTCCAGATATTCGCGCAGTTCCGCGCGCTCGGCGGACGACAGTTGATCGACCGCCGCCTTGACCGCCTGTAAGTTCATCATCGCTGCACCTCCGTATTTTGGTACATTCTACATCAACGTGCAGACAGATGAGTCTGCTCTACACCACAAACTCCTTCTCGCGCGCGAACTGCGGCAGATACTCTGCGAACGAGGTCAGCAGGTCGTCAAGCATGGCGCGTGCCGTGTCGATGTCGGTCACCATCGGGTCGAGCAGCAGCGCCTGCAACGCCAGTTCGCGGTCGCCCGTCGCCGCCGCCTCCACGACGATCTTGCTGCGCGTCAGTTCGCGGCGGCATAGCTCCGCGATGCCGTCCGGCAGTGCCGGGAAGCTCAAGCCCTGTATCCCCGCGCCGGAGATGATGCCCGGCACTTCGACAATCGCGTCGGCGGGCAGGTTCGGGATCAAGCCGCCGTTGTTCGGGATGTTCAGCTGGTGGCTGTAGTAGTTATCGTTGTAGACCATCGCCTCGACGATTTCCGGCACAGGCTCTTCGAGAATCGAGAAGCGGCGCAGGTTCTTGAGTTCATCCACCGCCATATCGCCATTCACAAGCGCGTGCGCCAGCTGCCAGCGTTCGGCGCGGCGGCGGCGGTTGCCCTCCCAGCTTTGCAGTTGCAGGTGGTATTTCTCCCAGGGTTTGGTGATCGGGTCGCTGACATACGCCAGATACTCGCACATGTGGCTGTCGCCCGCCGTCGGCATCATGCCGAAAATCTCGAACATCTCGCGGCTCAGCGGCTCAAAATCCTTGCGGTACTCATGCAGCCAGCGCTGGCGCAGCAGCGGGTACAGGTCTTCGCCCGTCTGCCGGTCGCGGATGTCATAGACCCAAGAGAAATGGTTGATGCCCGCCGCCTTGATGTCCAGATGTTCGACCGCCGCCATCGCCACCGGAATGAAATTCGGCATGTTATCGGCGTCGGTGTGGACGTGAAAATGTTCGGGAATCGCGATGCCCCAGCGATCCGCCAGCACCGCGCCCGCCATCGCGTAACCCCAGAGCAGTTGATGGCACAAGCCCAGCACCTTGATCTTCGTGTAACGGTGGATGGCATACGTCAGCCGGATCAACGGGTTGGTCAGGTTGAGATACCAGGCGTTGGGACACAGCCGTTCCATATCGCGGGCGATCTCGATCATCACGGGCAGGTTGCGCGCGGTGTGCGAAAATGCGCCCGGTCCGCCGTTTTCGGCATACGGCTGGCGCACGCCATGTCGCAGCGGGATTTGCCAGTCCATCTCCCACACCGTTTCGCGCGGACCGACCTGAATCGACACGATGACGAAATCCGCGCCGGGCAGCACATCGGTGCGCTCGGTCGAACTGGTGATCGTCATCTGTGCGTCCCACGCCTGGTTCATCTTGTCCGCCAGTCGGTGCATCGTGCGCAGTCCGTCGGCGTCAATATCAACCAGCGCCAATTCCGAGCCGCGCAAACGTTGCGACTGCATCACTCGTGCCAGTGCGCCCAAGCCAAAGATCGCGCTGCCCGCGCCAATCATCACAATTTTCGGTTTCTTCATCATCGTAATTCCTTTGAAGATAGTGGAAACCCTCATCCCCTAACCCCTTCTCCCTCAGGGAGAAGGGGAACAAGACCTTTCTGGAAGTCCCTCGCCCTGAGGGAGAGGGATTTAGGGTGAGGGTTCATAAATGCGCTTTGAAAAACCCGATCATCTGCTCGAACATCTGCGGCGTGTATTTGTGCGCCAGCCTCGGCTGCACGTCCAGCAGCAGGCGGTCATCCGCACCGTAGCGCAGGTAGACGTGGCGCGCGAACTCCGCGACTTTCTCGATCCCGGTCAGCGGCGACAGCGGGTCGTCAGCGCCGATCAGGATTGCCTGCGGGCGCGGGGCTGCGAGCGCAACCAGATGCTCCATATCGATGCCGCTTTTCAACATGCCCGGCAGGTAGTAGTAGATGCCATGCAGGTTGTAACGCCCCGTCGCCGCAAAGTCACGATAGCGCGTCATCTGCGCGACTGGCACAACAACGCGCACGCGCTCATCCAGCGCCGCCAGCCAGGTCGTGCGTGAGCCGCCGAGACTCATGCCCGTCACGCCGACGCGCGCTGCGTCCACTTCCGGGCGCGTGAGCAGATAGTTGAGCGCCAGCAGATCATCGCGCACCATCATGCCCCACAGCGTCCCGCCGCGCCAGACGTAATGCTTGAACAACGCCTGCTCGGTCGCCGCGCCGCTTTCGGCGTCGCCCGCCGGACCGTGCGTCTGTCGTTCGCCAAAGCAGTAAGCGTCAATCGCCAGCACGCAATAGCCCGCCCGCACCAACGCCGGACCCGGCATGATGCCGTCGATCAGCCAGTTCTGAAACAACTCATCTTTGCCGACTTCGTACTTGTTGCCGTGCATGTGGTGATACAGGATGGCGGGCGCAGGTGCAGCCAGATCGGGCGGCAGCAGGAAATAGCCGTAGACCTGTGCGCCCGCGCCGTTCTCGAACATGAAGCGCTCGACGACGCAGCCGTCGCGCAGCGAACGGTCGAGCGTGGTCACGCTCGGCGTAAACAGGGGCGGCATGTCGCCCAATAGTTCGCGCAGGCGTTCGCGCAGCACCGGACGCTGTGCCTCCCAATCGGCGCGCGTGACGGGGGTCGGGATGGTGGCAAATGTCGTCATTATTCGTAAGGCGTCTTGTCCCAGAATTCCTGGAACTTGCCCAAGCCCATATCGGTGTAGGGATGCAGGAACGCTTCCTGATAGACTGCGAAGCCCGCTGTCACGATGTCCGCGCCGACCGCCGCCGCATAAACAATCTGGCGTCCGGTGCGCACCGCCGCCACCAGCACTTCGGTGCTGAAGGCATAGTTATCACGAATATCCACCAGGTCTTCGATGAACTGGTCGATGTCTTCGCCGTTGCCTTCTTTCCAGCCGATGAACGGCGAAATGTAGAACGCACCCATGCGCATCGCCTGCAAGCCCTGCACGGCGGAGAAGCACAACGTCAGGTTACAGCGAATGCCTTCACTGCTTAGCACCTTGCACGCCTTGAAGCCGTGTTCAGTCGAGGGCATCTTGATGACGAAGTTGGGCGAGAGTACCGCCAGCTTGCGCCCTTCGTTGACAATCGCGTTCCAGTCGTTGTGGCTGGCGGGGTTGGTCTGCACCGAGACCGTCTTGTCTGTTCCCGCAAACATTTCGCCGATCTCCTGCACCACGCGCAGGAACGGCTTGCCCGATGCCTGCACATGACGCGGATTGGTCGTCACACCGTCAATATCCCACATCTCCAGCGCATGACGGATTTCACCCACCAGCGCGCTGTCCAGAAAGAATTTCATGAATCTACTCCTACTTGAAACCCTCATCCCCTAGCCCCTTCTCCCTCAGGGCGAAGGGGAACAAGACACTTCTGGAAGCCCCTCTCCCAGGTGTACTCACCGTTTGGGAGAGGGGTTTGGGGTGAGGGCTTTTGCCCTCACTTCATACCCGTCGTTGCGATGCCTGTCGTGATGTAACGCTGCAAGAACGCGAACACCAGCGTGATCGGCAGCAGCGTCAGCACCGTCATCGCCAGGATCAGATTCCACTGTACCTGCAACTCGCCCTGGAACGAATTCAGCCCGACTTGCAGGGTGAACAGTTCGCTGCGGCTGAGGACGATCAGCGGCCACAGGAAATCGTTCCAGCGCCACATGACCGAGAAGATCGCCAGCACCGCCAGCGCAGGGCGTGCCAGCGGCAGGATGATTTGCAGGTAGATGCGCCATTCGCTCGCGCCGTCGATGCGCGCCGAGTCGAGCAGTTCGTCCGGGATTGTCAGCATATACTGGCGCAGCAAAAAGACGCCCGTCGGCGTGGCGGCTGCGGGGATGATGATGCCGAGCAAGTTGTTATTCCAGCCGACTTCGGTGATCACCAGAAACACCGGGATCAGGATGACCGACACCGGCACCATCAGCGTGCTGATCGTCACCAGCAGCACCGTATCGCGCCCGCGAAACTCGTACTTGCTCAACGCGAACGCCGCCATGCTGTTGATCAGCAGCGTGAGCAGCGTTGCCGCCACTGTGACGATCAGGCTGTTGCCGAAATAGCGCCAAAAGTTAAAGCGGCTGATGCCTTCGGTATAGTTCTCCCAGCCGAAGTAGACCGACTCGACGGGCGTGCGCTGGTTGATATTGACGGCGATGATCTCCGTCGGGTTCGCCGGGTCAATCATCTGCGCCTCAATGCCGACGCGCCGTACCTGTGCCAACTGGCGCACGCTGCCATCTTCCGCCGTCACGTTAAACAGTTGCAACGGCTCGTCGTAGCCTTCCACGACCATCGTCTCTTGCCGATACGGGAAGAAGCGCGGCGGAAAACGCACCAGTTCCGCCTGTGGCTTGAACGACGACATGACCAGCCATACGACCGGACCGAACATGATGATCGTGCCGAGCAGCAGGTAGCCATACGTCAGCAGGTCGGTGATGTGCAGCCGCTTCCTGCCGCGTGTGTTGCTCAAAAAATGCAATACAGTTGACATAAACCCTCATCCCCTAGCCCCTTCTCCCTCATGGAGAAGGGGAATTAGTACTCTCTGAAAGCGCCTTCTCCTTTATGGAGAAGGGGAACCACAAGTTTCTGCAAGCCCCTCGCCATGAGGGAGAGGGGTTGGGGTTACGCCGCCTCATTGCGCCGCCCCAGCCGCAATTGCAGCGCCGTCAGGATGAGCAGGAACAGCGCCATCACCAGCGATGCCGCCGCCGCCAGCCCATATTCCTTCGTCTGGTTGGCGAAGCCCGTTTGATAGATGTACTGCACCATGTACTGCGTCGCGGTGCCAGGTCCGCCGCCCGTGAACGGGAACACCTGGTCAAAGACCTGCACCGCGCGGATGAGCGCCAGCACCAGCACGACGATCATCGTCGGCATCAGCAGCGGCAGCGTCACCTGCCAGAACGACTGCCACCTGCTTGCGCCGTCAATCGACGCCGCCTCGTAGAACTCCGACGGGATTGCCTGCAAGCCTGCCAGCAAAATGAGCGTGAAAAAGCCCATCTGCGCCCACACGCTGATGACGATGACCCACGTCTGCGCCCAGCCCGCGTTGGTCAGGAAGGCGACGCGCTCACCGCCGAGCGCGACGATGATGCCGTTGAGGAGCCCGTCCTGCTGCAAAATCCAGCGCCAGATGACGGCGACGACGACAGGCGAGAGCAGCACCGGATAGAAGAAGACACTGCGGAAAAAGCCGCGCGCCACGATTTGCGCGTTCAATGCGAGCGCCGTGATCAGCGCCAGCACGACCATCGTCCCGACTTGGAGCGTGACGTAGCCGAGCGTGTTGTAGACCGCGCGCCAGAACAGGTCTTCGCGGCAGGTGTTGGGGTCAACAAAATTCTGGCAGGTGAAGAGCGTGTTCAGGTTTTCCAGCCCGACGAACGGGCGGTTCTGTGGGAATAATTCCGTGCTGCCCGTGAAGGCGTAGTAAAAGTTGAGCAGCATCGGCAGCAAAATGAAGATGCCAAAAATCAATAAGTTGGGCAGCACGAAGACATACGCCATGCCGCGCACCCCCAGCCGGTCTTGCAGCGGGTGCATGATGAAATCGACCGCGTTGATGATCGTCTGAAAAATTGCCGAAAGTACGCTGTTGATGGCTTTCATGATCGAAAAGCCAGCAGGTTTCGCGCCGGGTACGTAGGTGCTTCTGGTTGCCATAAGATAAGCTTTCTTTTTTGAACCGCCAAGACGCGAAGGACGCAAAGAACAAATTCTTCTCTTTAACGCAGAGACGCGGTGGACGCAGAGGCGCAGAGAAAAATCTCTGTCTGCTGCTGTGCAGGGGCGACCCGGCGGGTCGCCCGTACAAATCTTCGCGCCCTTGCGTTAAGAACCTATCCCTATTACTCATTGAACAAGGGGCTTCAGCCCCTTGCGACAAGGGGTTGCAACCCCTTGTTCGCAAGTCTACAGAGAAATACCGGATGGATTGCCTCGCTTGTCTGTGTTAGCCCGCCGCAGCCGCAGCCAGCGCGTCGTCCACGTCTTGCTGAATGCGCTCGATGGCTTCATCCAGCGTCAGTTCGCCTGTCAACACCTGCGTCAGACGGTCACGGATCGGGTTGTTGATGGCGAAGGCGCGCCCGCCGAATTGCAGTTCGTATGCCTGGTCGCTCAGCTTCGGCACCTCCGCTGCAAACGTCAGCAGCGCGTTCTGTGCCGCTTCCACATCCGTCTGGAAGCTCAGTTCGCCCAGACCGAGATGCGCCGGGATGAAAAGCGTGCGTTCGCTGAATTCCTTGAGCGCATCGACCGACGCCAGGTAATCCATCACGCGCGCGACTTGTTCGGGATATTCAGTGTCGCCGAACGCCACCATCATCGTGCCGCCGGGCATCCCCGTGCTGCCGCCTTCGCCGGTCGGGTTCGGCACGGCTTCCCAGTCAAACGCATCACCAATGTCGTTGGCAAAACGCCCGATCTGCCAGCTGCCGCTCATGTACATGACCAACTGCCCGTTGATGAAGAAGTCGGCAGCGGCGGCATAGCTGCCACCCGAACCGATCCAGACTTCGGCAGGGGTAATGGCGTCAGTGTGCCACTGCACGAGCAGTTCCGCGAAGGTGCGGAAGCCGGGGGTGTCAATCGTCACGCTGCCGTCTTCGGCAAACAGGACTGCGCCTTCACTGAACGCGGGACCCGCAAAGCGATGACCGCTGCGGTCAATCGCGATCGCGTACTGCGTCTCGGTCGCCGCCGCCACTTCCGCCGTCGCCGCTGTCCACTCCGCCCATGACACCGCGTCCATGCTGTCGCTCGGCACTTCGATGCCCGCCTGTTCAAACAGCGTGCGGTTGATGAACGGACCGGTCACAGTGAACTGGTTGGGGAAGCCGTAAATGGCATCCGCGTCGTCTTCGCCGGAACGCAGTGCCGCCAGCACCGCCGGGGCAAAGCTTGCTTCCCAGTAGGCGGCATCCATCAGGTACGGACGCATGTCGAGATAGAAGCCCTTGAAGGCGTCGAAGTTGGTGACGCGCGCCATGTCTGGACCTTCGCCCGCTTCGACTTGCAGCGGCAGTTGTTCCAGCACGGTGTTATAGGCGACCGTATCGACCACGACACGGATGTCCGGATTTTCCGCTTCAAAACGATCCAGCAGATCGCGCAGAACGACGCCTTCGCTGCCGTCGTCATACCAGGTGATGCGCAGTTCAACCACGTCCTGCGCCTGAACCGTCAGCGCGCCCAGCAGCGCCAACGCCAGTACAAATAAGAGTGCGAAACGCTTCATGTTGTGAGTCTCCTCAATTCTTCGGCTCAATACTTGCTCTGCTATTCGGGAACAATACGTCTGACTCTGGTACTCCTCCTTCTCATAACATCAAGACTGGCAGATCGAGCATGTGCGCCAGCGCCAGCAGTGCCGGGCGGTGGTCGCCATAGGTGAGGGAGAGATGATGCTCCAATCCCTCGGAAAGAATGCTATCCAGAATGTGCGCGACGGGGCGCTCGAAATGCAGCAGCCCACACGTCCCGGAGAACGGCTTTTCGCCGCGCACGATGTCGCCACTGCCGATGACGAGGCGGTAGCTGCCCGTCGCCTCGCTCAGGCGCGCAATCGTCACCCGTCCGGGCTTGAGCGGAAACTCCAGCAGCAGCGGCAGCTTGCGGTTGGAATGGATGGTCACGCCCGCGTCCGCCAGTGGGTCTGCCATCGATAGCGGGGCAAGCCCGCAATGCCAGACGACGAGCGCGTCCGTTACTTCATCAACCGAGACTATATCCGTTCCGAAGGCAGGTTCGCCACTCAGCGTTTGCAGGATGAACTGCGTGATCGTGCCGTTCACATCGCACTCGCAGCTGCACGGGATCATGGCGTCGCTCAAGAGCGACATTGCGCCGCACGCCGCACAGCCCATCTCCGTAAAAAATTCGGGCCAGCAGCGCACCGCGAAACCATCAATGTGCTGCGTCATCGCCATCTCTTGTAATGCGACATAGGCGCTTAATGTGCCGCGCGTCGCCGTTGCATCCATTGTGTCCAACCCAACGACGTTGGCGGCAAGGTCCTGCCTGGCTGTGTCTGTCGCTGGCTGCGGGACAGCGCGCATGGGGTCGAAAAGTCCTGCGCGCAGGTCAATCTGGGTGATCTCAATGCCAAAGCGTTCGCGCACGCCGAGGGTATCGACGGCACAGGTTTCAAATCCGGCGGGATGTTCGCCGACGCGCCCGATGCGCGTCTGGCGTAGCAGGCGGCGCACACGCCCGGCAGCCGCCTGTGTGCGCACAGTGTCGATGGCGGCTGGGTCAGACGGCGCGGCATAGACATGGGCATAGCGGTAGCCCGCGCGCCGCAGCGCGTGACCCGCCAGATTGATGCCACACAATGAATTCAGGCGCAGGCGCTCACCCGTGTGCGCTTCCGGCACTGCCCACAGCAACAGCGGCAGATCGACTGCCCGAGCGCACGCCAGCACCATACTGCTATCAGCAAACGTAGACTGGAAGATGACGAGCAGATCGGCGTCGGTGTCGGTAAGCGCTTCCGCTGCTGCCTGCGCCTCTTCGAGCGTGGTCACAGGTTCGGCAGCGCCCACCAGCGCAAAGCCTGCCTCGCTCAGGCGTGCGCGTGCTTCTGCGATCAGCGTATGCGCGAGTGTAACATCAAATGTTGTACGGAGGATGGCAACAAAAGCAACTTTCAGATTTTCCATCGCCAAATCTTTGTAATCTACGTCGCAATGGGATTATGGCGCAAGTTGCTGCGTTCGGCAAGGCGGTTGCGTGCGTGCTTTACGTCCGCTTATCGTCAGTTCAACGTCTTAGCTGGCTTTCTCTGCCAGCGACATTGCCCACGCCGTGATTGGGCGCGCATCGGCGGGTGTGTTCTTCATGCGTTCTTCCATCAATACTAGCGCTTCGGCATCGTAGTAGCGATGTCCGCAATGGGGGCAGACCCAGGCTGGCACATCTTCAAAGATGAACCACTTGCCGTTGCGCTGCCGTGTCACAGTCACCAACTTGCGTTCCTGCGGCTGATCGGTATCGCAGAACTCGCACGGATAGTCCCGTTCGTTCATCGTTTCACCTTCAATAAACTACGTACACAGTGATGATCACTACTATGTCGTCCTTACGGAAACGGCACACAACATCTACTTCGTCTTCACCCACATCCCCTCGCACGACATAGTGGGTGCCGCGTGGGTCATCTGTATAGGTTGAGTCGAGATCGCCGTTTAGCAGCACATGTATTATATCATCAAGGGTGAGATTATCGGCGTCCGCCTCTTCAAGCGCATGATCGGTCATCAGGTATTGATTGTCGCGAACCGCACGACGAATTCTGGCGAGAGCTTCATCGCTCATGTTCTATCTCACTGTTTGCTGTGTTTATTATTCATTCCTTAACTGCTGCATATACCGCGTCGCGTCGGTGGCGTAGCTGCCATTGGGCGCAAGCTGGAGATAGCGCTCGAAATCGGCACGCGCCTGTGGACGCGCCGACGCATCTGGCACGCTGGCATAGAGGATGCCGCGCCAGTAGTACCCATCAGCATAATCCGGCGCAAGTTCGATTGCGCGGTCAAAATCCGCCAGCGCGCGATCCCATTCGTAGATCAGCAGGATGCGCTGCCCGCGTTCGACGTACAGCAACGGGTTATCCGGTGCGAGCGCCAGTGCGTCATCCAGCGCAGCGATGGCGTCGTCATAGCGTGCGGCGGCGGCGTGAGTGCGCGATTGCTGTACAAGTTGTGCCACCGGGTCGCTGCGCTGGATGAATGCCAGCACGCCAACGAGCGCGGGCAGCACGAGCAAGAGCAGCAGCGTCCAGACGAAGCGTGGAAGTTTCACAGGGTGGTGTCCGGCGCACCGTCAAACAGGATGTTCAATCTGATGTTGATGCCGGGCAGACAGGCAAACGAGACAATATCGTCCTGCTTAAAGATACGCGCCTCGCCATATGTGCCGTCTTTGCCCAGGCTAAACAGTCGCAGCCTGCGCTCTAACAGGTCGAGCATGCCATATTCAGGCACGCCACATCTTTGATAGGCGCGGCGTTTGGTGTCTTCGTCATACACACGGTTGCCCGGCGAAAGCACCTCGATGATCAGATCTGGCACGCCATAGATGCGGCGGTCACGAATGATGTCTTTACGGGCAGCGGTCACAACGACAAAATCAGGTTGAACGGGTTCACAGCCAGGCATGAATACCCCAATGGGCGCGAAGAATGGGTAGCCTAGTCCTTTATCAAGCACCATTCCACCAAGACGAATCGCGAGTTGGATCAATGCCCATTGATGGAATCCACTTGGACTCTTGCTCACGTATAACATCCCTTCAATGATTTCATAGCGCTCGTCAGTTTCCCATTCCAAACGTTCCCAATCCTCCGCCGTCCATGCGCCCTGTGGCGGACCCTGAACGCGGACAGCATTTTCAGTCATGATTGCAAATGTGGTCATTGGTCAGTACTCATTTTCGTTACACCCTGTGACTTATTGTAGCACGCCCGCGCAATCTCCCCCTCTCACGCGCGCGTCCAGCATGTATACTTGCGCGCATGATACTCATCACCGGTGCTACAGGCTTTATCGGGCGGCATGTCGTCGCGCGGCTGGTCGCTGACGGGCGGCGCGTGCGCGTGCTGCTCCCCACAGGCGTCGAGCCACTGCCCACATGGGGCGAAGCGGTCGAAGTCATCAGCAGCAGCATGACTGACGAAGAAGCGCTCTTTCGCGCGGTCAGCGGCACGCACGTCATCATCCATCTCGCCAACGCGCAGTGGTGGGGGCGCAGGCGTGACCTGGAGCGGGTTGAGCTTGAAGGCACGCGCGCCGTGATCGCCGCTGCCCGTGCCGCCCGCGTCGGGCGCATCATCACGCTCAGTCATCTCGGCGCAGCGCCGTCGTCCGCCTATCCGCTGCTGCGCGTTAAAGGCATGGTCGAAGAGACGATCCGTTCCAGCGGGCTGGCGTACACCATTCTGCGCTCCGGCATCGTCTTCGGCGCGGAAGACGCCTTCATCAACCACATCGCCATGCAGTTGACCAGCACGCCCTTCGTCTTCCTCATGCCCGGTCGCGGTGAAATTGCGCTCCACCCGCTGCATATTGACGATCTCGTCACGGCGCTGGTCTGCGCGCTCGAACGCCCTGGCACGGTTGACCAGACCATTGAGATCGGCGGACCCGAATACATCACATTTGAAGACCTGCTGTTCACCGTCATGCGCGTAACGGGCATCGCGCGGACGATTGTCCCCGTGCCGCCCTATGCGCTGCGCTGGATCATCGGCGTCTACGGGCGGATCATGCCGCGCGCGCTCGTCACCGAGCAATGGCTCGATTTGCTGGCGACCAACCGCACGGCGCGCATCGGCAACCTGTACCAGTACTTCGGCTTTCAGCCGCGCCGTTTGGAAGATACGCTGCTGACGTACATGCGCGGGCAGCGCTACTGGGGCAGGGCAGTGCGTTACACCTTCCGGCGGCGACCGAGAGCGTAAACACAAACCGACTTCTCACCCTTCACATCCCCCACTTATCCCACTCTTTTCCCCTCAACTTTCTTTAAGATGATGTTTAGCTTCTGCTTACGCCCTCATCGTTTACTGCTCATGTGGCGTGCGTAAGGTGAAACGTAAGCACCGGACAGCAATTCCAGGGTGCAAATGACTGTTGTGTATCGTTATGGAGGAAAGAGACTATGCGTAAGTGGTTACTCGTGATCGTCGCCGTCGCACTGCTGGCGATGGCAGTCGCTCCGGCGTTTGCGCAGGGACGCACGATTGTGGATATTGCCGTCGCGGATGGTCGTTTTGATACGCTCGTCGCCGCTGTCACGGCTGCTGGCTTGGCGGACACACTCTCCAGCCCCGGTCCGTTCACCGTCTTCGCGCCAACGGATGCCGCGTTTGCTGCGCTCGGCGACGACCTGATTGCTGACTTGCTGGCAGACCCGGATGGCTTGCTGACCGACATTCTGCTCTACCATGTCGTTGCTGGCGAAGTGCCTGCCTCAGCAGTTGTCACATTGTCCAATGCTACAACCGTCAACGGTGCGCCCGTCTTCATCGAAGTTGTTGATGGCGGTGTCGTGCTGGATCGCCAGGTGAATGTTATTATCACCGACATCCGCGCCTCCAACGGCATCATCCATGTCATTGACTCCGTGCTGCTGCCGCCGTTTGATTTCGCGTCGTCTGATCTGGTGTTCGTGACCGGTACATCGCCGGTGCTGGCGACCTCGCTTGGTCCGTCCACGACCGCCAACGTCAATGCCTGTCAGACGTTCTTCGTCACCCGCTATGCCAATGGCGCGCTCAAACTGCGCGACATCCCTGGCTGGATTGACATCCGCATCACCGAAGACGTGCCAGAAAACTACGGCATCCCGAACGGTACGCCGCGCCTGTCGCAGTGCGAAGGTCGGTAGTTCGCATCTGCCTGTAAACCTCACCCCGCGTCATTGCTACTCGTGATTGAGTATTATGGGTGCGGGGTGAGGTAAAGCCCTACTGCGGCGGCAGAATCGCCAGCGGCGCAACCACAACCGCTTCGTTGAAGAACACGGGCGCGTCTGCCCCTTCAACCATGCCGAATTCGTACACGCCCGGCACGCCGGTATCGTAGTGCAGCATCGGGAAAACCTGCGCTCCCGCCAGTTCCGCATCGACTTCGATCATGATATTGCGCGTCAGACCGGGCATGAGCGCGATCTGGTTGATGACCGGACCGGGCGCACCATCGGCGCTGCTGTGGATGACCAGCCAGCCATGCGCATCAATCAGCACTTCGTCAATATGCAGGTGCGGTACATTGTCCTCATGGACCGCGAGCGGCTGGTCTTCAAACGTTATTGACGGCGCAATGTTGATCGGGAACGTCAGCACTGCGTCAAACACACGCACCGGACCATCCGCGCCTTCAACCGTGCCGAACTCATACGTACCGACCGCGCCCGTATCGACATGCAGCATCGGGAAGACGACGGGCGTAATCTCGCCGCTGATCTCGACAAACACGTCGCGGTTCAAGCCATCGCTCACGGGTGCAAAGCCAAGCACCGGACCGGGTGAGCCGCCATTATCGCTGTGGATGACCAGGAATCCCGGACCTTGCGACAGCACCGACGCTGCCATCACACCCGTTCCCATGTCGTTCATCATCATGCCTGCGGGCGCGTTATCGCCCATCAGCACGATCTGGCTGGCGACGCGCATGTTCGGGACGGTGTAAATCGCGGTCGTCGCGACCGCACCGCCGACGACAACCGGACCGTCCGCGCCTTCAACCGTGCCGAACTCATAGACGCCTGCCGCGCCTGTATCGACATGCAGCATGGGCCACAGCACTTCCGTGCGCCCTTCAGCGGGGACTTCGACCATGACATCGTTGGTCGTGCCTGCGGCGAGAGCGACGTTCGCCAGCACCGGACCAAAGGTCGCCGGGTCGCCGCTGTGGATGACGAGGAAGCCGGGCGTGCCAATCGTGACCGACGCAATCGTCAGCAGGTTGTCAGTGCCAATGAACTGATCCCAACCATAGATCGAACTGAAGGCGAACGCAGGCGTGACGACCGCGCCATCAACGCTGACGGGACCATCCGCGCCTTCGACCGTGCCGAACTCATACACGCCCGCCGCGCCGTCATCGACGTGCAGCATCGCGAACAGCGTCGGCGTCGGGTCTGCCATGCCTTCGCCGTACAGCTTGACGGTGACGTTGGCGTTGACGCCGGGCGCGAGCAGCGTCATGCCTGCGACTGGACCGGGCGCACCGCCGTTATCAGTGTGAATGACGATCCAGCCGGGACCGTTGCTGAAAATCTCGTCAATGACGACCGTGCCATCCAGCGACACCTGATCGCTGACGGCGACCATTGGCGTGCCTTCGACCATCATGCCACTATCCATTGGCATCGGTTCGGGGGTGGCGACAGGGTCCTGCGCCAGAACGGGGACGGCAAGCAAGAGCATTGCCAGAAGAAGAACGAACTTACGCATTACTGTTTCTCCCTTGAAGGACAGGTAGGAACGGGGTGATGGACGGCGTGCGCCCATCTCTTCGATTACGTGTCCTGCGCGAGGAGTGGATTTAAACAGCGGCGGGGAGCGCAGCCTGAATCACCAGCAGCACCATATATGCCGCTACGACGCTCGCCACCGTCCATGCCAGTGTGCGCGGAATGTTATCGCGCACCAGCCCGGCGATTAACGTATCCGACTTGCCGTCTTTGTCCAGCGCCAGATGCTTGGGGACTTCAAAGGCAATCGTCGTCACCAGGATGATGACACCGCAGGCAGCCGTGACCAGCGCAGCCCACTGCGGGGCTGCCGCCGGACGCACGAACAGCAGCCCGATCAGCCCCAGACATGTCAGCACCATCGGTATGACGGTGACGGGCAGCATCCGCTTGCCAAAATCGACATGATATGGCACAAATTCGTTCTGTCCGACCAGTTGATACGTGGGGTAGGCGACAAATTGCAGCATCCACGATGCTCCGGTACAGAAGAAACACAGCACGGTCACAATCAGCAAAAACACATGCGCAGCATCCATCATCGCGCTCCTTGAGCCTGAAGACAATCTTGATACTGCTCACTATATGCTGAGTGGGCTGCGCCGCCTATGACAAATCGTCCAGATTTGCTGCTCTACCGTCCAGAAATCCACCGTCGGCATTTGCCCTGCACGGGCGACCCGCCGGGTCGCCTCTACTCCTCAAACAGACCCATCTGCACATCGCCGGGCTGCGCTTTGACGCGCTCTGCCTGCTTGAACGTGCCGAACGCTTGCGGCATCTTGATCTCTGCACCGCCTAGCAAATCGCTGATCGTCAGGATTTGCAGGCGAGGAAAGCTGCGCTGCCAGCCGGGACTCTCGTAGAAGCCGGCGCTCGTTGCCTCCGTCAGCATATCGCGGCTGGCGTCTTCGAGCGTGACGAAGACGCCGATTGCCGCCTTTTCGCGGTCGAGCGTACCTTTGAGATCGCGAATATCGCCGCTTTTGACATGCCCGCTTTTGACCTGGACGATGACCTGTTTCGGCTTGCCGCTGGCGTCATCGATGAAGTTGATGATGCCGTCGATTCCTTTGTCGCTGCCTTTCTTGCCCACCTTGCTGCCTTCCTGCCCGCCGAGCGGACGCGCCCGCACCAGCGACAGCGCCCACCACTGGAACTGATAGCGGTCGTCGCGCGCCAGTTGTTTCGCCGCGCCGATGTCTTCCGGCTCGCCAAGGACACTGAAATCCGTCCCCGCTTTGAGTTCAAACATCTGCTCCATGCGGTACTTGAGCAGGGCGATGCTTAGGTGGGTGATGTCGATGCCGATCCATTTACGACCGAGTATCTGGGCGGCAGCGATGGCGGTGCCGCAGCCCGCAAACGGATCAAGGATGACATCGCCGGGGTTCGACGAAACAGCGATGATACGTTCGAGAAGCGCGACGGGTTTCTGGGTGGGATAGTTAAGGCGCTCTTTAGCTTGCGCACCTACGGGTGAAATATCCACAACCACATCTTTAATCGGTGTTCCCTTCTGTTCATCAAGATAGCGCTTGAGGTAGGGTCTACCTGATTTACTCCATTCAATTCGACCATCAGCATCTAAAGCTTCGAGTTTATCTTTTACGGTACGCCAACCATAACGGGGCGTGTAGCCTTTATATTCATACGCTAAGTTAGGACGTTCACCCATTGACGCTGAGCGGATAATATGGTCAAGCCGATAAACACCACGCTCATCTTTGTGCGTGTAGAAGGAAGCAACGTAATCTTCGTCATGGGCGGTAAATACAGGATTCCAAGTGTATTTTGAGCTTTTCACATAATAAAAAATCGTGTCGTGAACTGCTCCCCACTTCTTGGAGTCATTATGACTGCTTGTCCGTTGCCAAGTGATCTCATTCCGAAAATTCTCTGCCCCAAAAATCGTGTCCAGAATGATCTTCAGATAGTGCGATGCCGTCGGGTCACAATGCAAATACAGGCTGCCCGTCGCCTTTAACACCCGATGCAGCTCCACCAGCCGCGCCGTCATCATCACCAGATACGCCATCATCTGGTTCGTGCCGACAATCGTCCGCAATGCCCCGACTGCCGCACTCACACGCGGCGGCGCGTCCGTCACCAACTGGTGATACGTCGCTTCCGCCGTCGGTCCCCAGTGCCACGTATCCTCGAACGCCATGATCTGCGCCTCGCTCTGCGTGCCGCTTTCGTCTTTGAACAGCACGTTGTAGTTGCGACTGCTGTTGAACGGCGGATCGAGATAGATCAAGTCCACACATTCATTCGGGAAGTACTCGCGGTTGCGCAGAATATCGAGGTTGTCGCCGTAGTACAGGCGGTTGGCAGGTGTGGGCATTAGAATGACTCCGTGCTGTAACCTCACCCCGCATCGACTCCTGTCAAGTCGATCTGTGCGCTCCTCTCCGCGCGGCGACCGAGTGCAAAGCGGAGGGAGTGGGACGGGGGTGAGGTGTCTTCTTTGCTACATGATAAGAAGATCATAACGTGGGATGGGGGAGACGCAAGGTGAACGCCGTAGCCCTCACCCCTAAATCCCTCTCCCGAACGCGGAGTACCGCTGGGAGAGGGACTTTGAGACCCTCAGAGTCAGGCGGACAAGACGTACCTTGTCCCTGCTCCCCTCTCCCAGATGTACTCATCGTTCGGGAGAGGGGCTGGGGGTGAGGGCTTTCACTCCACCAGCTCCCCCCACGCCTCCAGCGCGGCGTCGCGTTGCGCCTCTGTGCGCGTGTAGTCGTCGCCGAGCGTGTGGATGCGCGCGGTGTCCCCGGCGGCGCTGGCAGTCTCGATTTCCGTATGCAGCGTTTGCAAGCGTTGCTCCAGCGTTTCGATCTGCGCTTCCAGTTCGGTCACGCGCTTCTGCAACTGGAACGGGTTCAGCCCGTGCTTCTTCGCCGTTGGTGCGCTCGTCTTGCCGTTCGTTGCAGTGGGGGCAGCGGCGCGTGTTGCTGCCGCCTCGCGTTCGCGCGCCCGTTTCTCCAGATACTCGCGATACGTGCCGTCGAACACGTTCAGCGCGCCCGGCGTCAGCGCCCAGATTTGCGTCGCCAGCGCGTCGATCAGGTAACGGTCGTGGCTGACGAGCAGGATCGTGCCGTCAAAGTCCGCCAGCACGTTCTGCAAAATCTCCTGGCTCTCGATGTCGAGGTGGTTCGTCGGCTCGTCCAACAGCAGGAAGTTCGCGCCGCTCAACGCCAGCTTTGCCAGCGCCACACGCCCGCGTTCGCCGCCGGACAGCGACGCAATCGGGCGGAACACGTCGTCATCGCGGAACATGAACTGACCGAGATAGCTGCGCGCCTCGCTCGTCGGCATGAATTTCGCCGCCAGAATTTCGTCCAGGATGCTGTTTGCTTCGTTCAGCGCCTCGTGCGCCTGGGCAAAGTAGCCGATCTGCACCGACGCGCCCAGCCGCGCCGTCCCGCCCAACGGCGCAAGCTGCCCGATTGCCGTCTTGACGAACGTGCTTTTGCCCGCGCCGTTCGGACCGATCAGCGCCGCCACTTCGCCGCGCCAGAGCGTGATGTCTGGCGCTGTGAACAGCGGAGCGGGCGCGTCTGGATAGCCGACTGCCAGCCGCTCGGTCATCAACACCTTATCCCCGCTGCGGCTGGTCTTCGCCATGCGCAGCTTCATGTGGTCGCGCGTGCGCGGGCGCAGCGCCAGATCATCGCGCTTGAGGCGTTGCAACCGCTTCAGCCGCCCCTGTGCCTGGCGCGTGTTCTGCCCCGCCATATTGCGGCGGATGTACTCTTCCTCTTTGGCAATGAACTCCTGCTGCGCCTCGAACTCTTTCAGGCGGCGTTCGTGACGTTCGGCGCGCTGGCGGGCGTAGTGGCTGTAGTTGCCACGATACGTCTCCAGTTCGCCAAAGTCCAGTTCCCACACCGTCTGCGCCACCGCGTCCATGAAATAGCGATCATGGCTGACGATCAACACCGCGCCCTCAAACTCGTTGAGATAGCCTTCCAACCATTCAACCGCCTGAATATCGAGGTGATTGGTCGGCTCGTCCAGCAGCAGCAAATCCGGCGCTTCCAGCAGCAGCCGTGCCAGCAGCGCGCGCGTCTTCTGCCCGCCGGAGAGCAGCGACAGCTTGCGCTCATAATCCGCCGGCTTGAAGCCCAGACCGTGCAGCACCGTCTTGATGCGCTGTTCGTAGGTGTAGCCGCCTGCCGCCTCAAAGCGCTCCTGCAATTCGCCATACTGTGTCAGTACTGCGT
>Ga0224723_1000823_pt1 | contig 20392 bp, 17 predicted proteins | sample Balambano_FR2_Me_FD_161647 | JGI IMG/M metagenome (GOLD analysis project Ga0224723, IMG submission 161647) | Freshwater sediment microbial communities from Lake Towuti, South Sulawesi, Indonesia - Balambano_FR2_MetaG | ecosystem: Environmental > Aquatic > Freshwater > Lake > Sediment | place... | reverse complement strand
TGTATGACGAGATCTACAAGGGTTGACTGGCTCAAATCGGAAACGATCGCAAATCCTGGAAACGAGCTATTTATAAACGAGCCTTTGTCATCTGTCCTTAAGTTAGCGATCGCGCCGCTCCGATAGCGTTCTCAAAACGTTCCTGAATCGCTCTCAGGCTGCAGAGCTGATCTCAATCCTGAATTTCTCAATCCTGAACTTCAGCGAGTTTTAGTTGGCAATACGTCCTGTGAATCTAGGGCAATTTTGCCGAAACCCGCTCTAAACGATCGCTGTAATAGCACGTAACTTTTAGCAGAGCGGTCAATTCTATCCGTAGATCTACTGTCCGAGTCGCCAATTCTGTCTTGGGGAACGAACTTGGGGAAACGGAATGAGCGGAGATCAGGGAGAACCAAATCGCTTTTATCAGGAGAATCCACTAAAAAACGATCGCCCTCCGGAAAGAAGACGATCGCCTTAGCTTATAGCAGTTCTCTTTCGGGTGAAGGTGGGGTGTGGGGGTAAAAACTCCCATACAGGGGGCAGTGCCCCCTGCACCCCCGTACCGCACCAGTATGGGAAGCGCGATATTGGAGATTAAGTCAACATCAATTTAGTGAAGAGCTGCGGGTCTCAGGAAGCGACTTTTGCAGTCGATCGCTGTCTGCGAGCAGTACTTACAGGCTGCTCGGTCGGCTTTTGCAGCAGGAATAGCAGGGTTGGGTTGTTTTGAAGCTCACGCCGCAGCATCCGCCGTAGTTCCGTTTCGACATCGACTCGAACCCGCTCCCAGTCCACTTCCACAATGCTGCCGATCGTGCGGCTGTAGTCTGACCAACGGCTGTCTACCACAGTTTCGATCGTTTGCATGATCGACTGCTCCAATTTGGCAGCTTCGATCGTCGTCGCCACACCGCGCAGGTGAATTTCGGGCTTGGCGATCAGTTCGCCTCTCCAGCCCAAAGCTGCGGCGATCGTGACAATGCCTTCTTCAGCAAGCTGCTGACGCTCCTTAAGCACCTGCTGATGCACCACCCCCGCATGGGCAGAATCCACCAGTTCAATGCCTGAAGGAACTTTATCGGCAATGCGGATACTGTCCTTCGTCAGTTCAACGACATCACCATTATCGATGATGACCATATTCTCAGCCGGAACGCCCATGCTTTGAGCAGTCTCCGCATGTTTGACCAGCATTCGGTGTTCGCCGTGGACGGGCAGGAAGAACTTGGGACGGGTCAGTGCCAGCATCAGCTTCTGATCCTCCTGAGCGCCGTGACCGGAAACGTGGATGCCTTTGTCGCGTCCGTAAATGACCTTTGCGCCCTGCATCATCAGCTTATCGATCGTGTTTACGACTGCAATCGTGTTGCCAGGAATCGGGTTTGCCGAGAAGACCACGGTGTCGCCCTCGCGGATTTTGACCTGACGATGCGACTGATTGGCAATTCTTGTCAGAGCAGCCATTGGCTCACCCTGCGATCCGGTCGTGAGAATCAGCACGTTCTCATCCGGCATCTTGTTAACCATGTTGAGCGGCACAAACAGGTCATCTTCGCACTTAATGTAGCCCAGGTTGCGAGCGTGCGCGATGACATTCAGCATCGATCGCCCAATTACCGCAACGGCTCGCTTGTGCTTTTTCGCCAATTCCAGAATCATGTTGACCCGATGCACCGACGAAGCAAAAGTCGTGACGATCAAGCGTTTTTGTGCCTGGCTGAAAACGCGATCGAGGTTGGGGAAAACCGAACGCTCAGACGGGGTAAACCCAGGAACTTCTGAGTTTGTCGAATCGCTGATCAAACAGAGAACACCCTTTTCGCCGTGTTCTGCAAGTCGCTGAAGGTCAAACTTCTCGCCGTCTACAGGCGTGTGGTCAAACTTAAAGTCTCCGGTGTGGATGACCACGCCAGCGGGAGTGTGGATTGCAACGCTAAAGCTGTCTGCGATCGAGTGAGTGTTGCGAATGTATTCCACCAGGAAGTACGTACCGATCCGCACAATCTCGCGGGGTTGCACCGTTCTCAGCTCCGTGCGCTCTGCCACGCCTGCCTCTTCCAGCTTGTCTTGCAGCAGCGCCATTGCCAGCCGAGGACCATAGATCACAGGCACATCAAACTGCTTCAGATGAAAGGGAATGCCGCCGATATGGTCTTCGTGCCCGTGGGTGACAATCATGCCCTTAATTTTGTGGCGATTTTCCCTCAAGTAGGTCGTGTCAGGCAGCACCACGTTCACACCGTGCATTCCATCCGTGGGAAATGCCAAGCCTGCATCCAGCAGCACAATCTCATCGTTGTACTCAAAAACGCAAGTATTTTTACCAATCTCGTGCAGTCCTCCGAGCGGAATGACTTTAAGCGCACTTGTAGAACCGTTTTGACTCATGTGTAGTTGTAACTAACTTTACTAGGTGTTAATAAACGACGGAAATTGAAGACGAGAAAAGCTCAGATAACGATCTCAAAGCAGTTATAAAGTCATAAATTGGCGATCGCTAAGGGCATCAAAGACATCACAATGAAAAAACGAGCAAAAAATGCCTAAGGTTTCTCGCATCAGCTTTTGCATCAGTATTCAGTTTTCAGAAACTTGACAGGCATCAGACCAAGATTTTTAGCTATCCTGCCTCCAGCAAGCCCAGGTCTGCCATCACTGTTTTAAGCTGCGTCTCAAAGCTTGTCGAGTCTTCGGCAAGAGGCAAGCGTGTGGAGCCAACCTGCCATCCTTGAAGCCGGAGTGCTGCCTTCACAGGAATTGGATTCGTGACTGTAAAGAGTGCTTTGAACAACTGAAATAGCTGCAGGTGCATCTGAACTGCTGCCTGAACTTTTCCCTGCTCAAAGGATCGAATCATCTGTTGAATTTGTGAGCCAACCAGGTGACTTGCAACACTGACAACGCCATAGCCACCGATCGATAAAATCGGCATCGTCAGTGAGTCATCTCCAGAATAGATCAAAAACTCAGGAGGGGTTAGGCGGCGAACCTGACTCACCTGGTCGAGATTCCCGCTTGCTTCTTTAATTGCGACGATGTTTGGAATTTCAGCCAGACGGGCAGTGGTTTCAGGCAAAAGATTCTGTCCAGTACGACCAGGGATATTGTAAAGAATCATCGGCAGATTGGGACTTGCTTCAGCGATCGCCTTGAAATGCTGATACAGCCCTGCCTGCGGCGGTTTGTTGTAGTAGGGAACAACCTGAAGCGTTCCATCTATTCCTATCTTAGAAGCTTTTTGGGTAGCTGTGACAGCTTCATGGGTAGAATTTGATCCCGTTCCTGCAATCACTTTGGCTTTGCCTGCCGTTGCGCTTTGCACTGCCTGAAACAGATCGTGTTCTTCGCTCCAGGTCAGCGTTGGGGATTCGCCTGTCGTACCGCACACAACCAGCGTATCCGTCCCATTCGCAACCAAATGGGCAGCCAATTCTTCAGCGACCGCATAGTTGACGCTGCCATCTTCTTGAAACGGCGTAATCATTGCGGTTAAAACTCGTCCAAACTCGGTCACACGCTACGCACTCCTCGTTGAGCGATAAATCTAAATATGAGATTCAGGCAGTAGATGCTGAGCAGTCAGTAAACAGGAAATTAGCGATGAATGCTTGATGCAAGATTAGGAAGTTTCGGCAACCCCTTTCTGGCAGATGCAAAGCAGTTTTCCAGTTGTGAGTCAGGGCAGGAGTTCGAGCGGGATTTTGTGGGATGGGCTGGGCGATCGCCACAAGGTATCCACTCTAAGTTTTTGAAGTCCCCGCTTGATTCCAACACATCCTGCGCAAACTGTGCTCGATCGGTCTAGCAAACCGTAGCGATCGGCTCAGCCGGACAAATCAGGTTTTGTGCCGCCAGCAATTCTGCAATCTGCACTGCATTCAGGGCTGCTCCCTTCCGAATCTGATCGCCACTCAGCCAGAGTTCCAATCCGTTCGGATTCGATAGATCTTGACGAATGCGCCCGACTAAAACATCATTTTGACCGCTTGCTTCGATCGGCATCGGGAAGTAGTTGGTTTGCCAGTTTTCTACCAGCTTGACTCCCGGAGCCTGACTTAAGATTTCGCGTGCCTGATTGACGCTAAACGGTGAAGCAAACTCCAGGTTAATCGCTTCTGAGTGGGCACGCAGTACGGGAACCCGAACACAGGTTGCAGTAATCCGCAAATCGGGTGCGCCGAAAATTTTGCGCGTCTCATTTACCATCTTTAGCTCTTCTTCACAGTAGCCCGACTCGCTCAGGGCAGAATTGTGCGGAAAGAGATTGAAAGCAAGCGGGTAAGGGAAAATCTCAGCTTGGGGCGTTTCTCCAGCAAGGATGGCGCGGGACTGCACCTTCACTTCTTCCATTGCTCTTGCTCCAGCTCCGCTCGCCGACTGATAGGTCGCTGCAACAATACGCTGGATGGGCTGCACCTGATGCAGCGGGTAAACAGCAACCGACATCAAAATCGTGGTGCAGTTTGGGTTGGCAATGATGCCCCGATGCTGAGCGGCTGCCTCTGAGTTAACCTCTGGAACCACCAGCGGGACTTCGGAATTCATGCGAAACGCGCTGGAGTTGTCGATCACAACTGCACCTGCTTCTACTGCTTTGGGCGCAAAGGCTTTCGAGACAGAGCCTCCTGCCGATGCCAGCACCAAATCCACTCGATCGAAGGAGCGATCGTCTACAGGCTGCACCGTTAAAGACTCGCCCTTAAACTGCACCTGCTGCCCTGCCGATCGCGGAGAAGCTAGCAGTTTGAGATCTGCGATCGGGAAGCTACGCTGCTCTAGCAGTTCCAGCAATTCGGCTCCAACGGCTCCAGTTGCGCCCAAAATGGCAACGCGATATGACTTGGGCAAATTACTTTCCTCCGTACAAAAGATTAGATTTTGTTCTTAAACCTGCTTCTTAAATGCGGAAACTGAAAAGAAAAATCTTAGCTTAAAGAATTTTTTGAGTAATGCTCAACTCAATGAGCAGGAAATAAGAATCATAAAGTTGATTAGCTTAGTCTGCTCATTCTATCTCGATTAATTTGATGAGTCTTTTGATCTTTACACCGATAATAGCTGACTTTTGCTGCCCAATTTCGCTCTGATGGCGATAATGCCCTGTCAGACCTATTCCCAATTCAGGCAAACCTGCTGATTGGCAGATTCGTTACATCGATACTCGCGATTCAGCATCAGGATAGGTCAGAATCAGTTACCATAGCTTATTGCGGCAGCACGAATTTGTAGCTCAGCCGTCTAGACCTGACGATTGACGAGAGAATGATGAAAGTAACCCAGGAAAAACTGCCCGCGAGTCAGATTGGTTTGCAGATCGAAGTGACCCCTGAGATGTCACAACAGGCATATGAAAAAACATTGCAGGAGTTTACGCGCTCTGTCAATATTCCTGGGTTCCGCAAGGGCAAAGTGCCGCGCCAGGTTTTGATCCAGCGATTTGGCTCTGAGCGTATTAAGGCGGCTGTGGTCGAAGATCTGGTGCAGAACAGTCTGAAGCAGGCTCTAGAGCAGGAAAAAATTGATGCCCTCGGCAACTTTGAGCTGAAATCCTCATTTGAGGAGCTGGTTGCACAGTATCAACCCGGTGCGGCTCTCACCTTCTCGGCAGCAGTAGACGTTCCCCCGACCGTGACACTGAAGGAATACACCGGACTGACGGTGCAGGCAGAAGAAGTGAAATATGATCCAGCGAAGGTAGAAAGCACCCTGGAAGACTACCAGAAGCGATCGGCAACGCTGGTTCCCGTCGAAGATCGTCCGGCACAGCAAGGCGATATTGCGACCGTTGATTTTAAGGGACGGTTGACCGCTGCAGACGCGCCCGAAGGCGAAGAACCGACCGAAATTCCCGGCGGCAGCGCAGAAGATTTTGAGATCGAGCTGCTGGAAGGTCGATTTATCGAAGGGTTTATCGACGGCATGATCGGCATGAAACCGGGCGAAACAAAAGAAGTTTCAGCGCAGTTTCCCGAAGGCTATCCGCAGGCAGACTTGGCAGGCAAGCCAGCCGTCTTCACCGTAACCATGAAAGAGCTGAAGGCGCGGGAACTGCCCGAACTAGACGACGATTTTGCCCAGGAAGTGAGCGAGTTTGAGACGCTAGAGGCGCTGCGCCAGTCTCTCGAAGAGCGCTTTCAGGAAGAAGTCGATCGCAAAACAAAAGACAACAAGCAAGAAGCACTGCTGAACGAGCTGGTTAACCACATCGAAGTCGAGCTGCCCGAAACGCTGATTAAGCGGGAAGTCGATTACTCCATTACCCAGACAGCGATGCAGATGAGCCAGCAGGGGATGGACGTTAGAAAAATGTTTACCGCTGAGATCGTCGATATGCTGCGGCAGCAGGCTCGTCCCGAAGCAATCAAGCGGCTGATGCGCACCCTGACCCTGGGAGAAGTGGCAAAGGCACATGAAATCAAAGTCGAGGCGGCAGAAGTCGAAGCAAAGGTCGCTGAGCTGATCGAAGGACAGTCTACCGAGGGCATCGACATGCAGAGACTGCGCGAGGTTGTCGAAGAAGACTTGCTGAAGGACAAGATTATCGATTGGCTGGAGCAAAACAACACGATCGAGCTTGTCCCTGAAGGAACGCTGAAGAAAGACGAAGACGACGAAGACGAAGACCTGGAGATCCCTGAGACAGAACAAGCAGGCGAGATCTCGACCGATGAAACGATCGAAGTAGAAGCTTCAGCAGTTGAACTGGAAGCTGAACCTGCTCAGGCAGAGGCTACACCAGAAGCTGAAACAGAAAGTGCAGCTGCTGATCCTGAAGCAGAGACTCAAAAATCGAAGTCAGGAAAGTCAAAGAAATAGTTGAGGGAAGCCGCACAAGCGATCGTTTTAGCTTACGTTTAAGCTTGACACTACAGCAGTGTGTGAAAGCATTGGCGATGCCGCTCTTGTAGTATCACGCTGGATTAAATGTAGGATGTCAGTAGCATCGTTCGTCCTGTCGCGTGTCAATTGTGCTTGGATTTGTCAGAATGAACTCACGACATTTCATTCCTGCTATGGCTAAACCTCAACTTCCTTACTCCGATCTGCTCAGCATTCGGACACCCCAAATCACTTCAGTCGGCAGTCATCCTGTGACTTCTGCATCCATCTCTGGCGGCGTTGTGCCAATGGTGGTTGAGCAGTCGGGCCGGGGTGAGCGCGCCTTCGACATCTACTCACGGCTACTGCGGGAGCGAATTATCTTCCTGGGAACTCAGGTTGACGATACGATTGCAGACGCGATCGTGGCACAGCTTCTGTTTCTAGACGCAGAAGACCCGGAGCGGGATATTCAGCTTTATATCAACTCACCGGGGGGCTCTGTTACGGCGGGAATGGCAATCTATGACACGATGCAGCAGGTTCGTCCAGATGTCGTGACCATCTGCTACGGTTTGGCTGCCAGCATGGGGGCGTTTCTCCTGTGCGGCGGCGCAGCCGGAAAGCGCCTGTCGCTGCCAAATTCCCGCATTATGATCCACCAACCACTGGGCGGCGCACAGGGTCAAGCGGTCGATATTGAGATCCAGGCAAAAGAAATTCTCTATCACAAACGCACGCTTAACGAGCTATTGGCTTATCATACTGGACAGCCGCTTGAAAGGATTGAAGCGGACACAGAGCGCGATTTCTTTATGTCTGCCGAGGAAGCAAAAAACTATGGTCTGATCGACCAGGTGATTGCACGACAGAATCTGCCAATGCCCGGTGAATCGATTGCCGCAGTGCAGTAAGGGGAAAATATGTCTAAGTACGACTCCCATCTCAAGTGTTCATTCTGCGGTAAGTCGCAGGAACAAGTCCGTAAGCTGATTGCTGGACCTGGAGTATATATCTGTGACGAATGTGTAGACCTCTGTAATGAAATCTTGGATGAGGAGTTGTTCGACTCAAGTGCTACAGTTCCTCAGCCCTCTGCTCGCCGTGAAAGTCCGCCCGAAAAGCGTCAGGTGCGAGCATCTAACCTCAACTTGAGCCAGATTCCCAAGCCGCGGGAAATCAAAAAGCATCTGGATGACCACGTGATCGGGCAGGACGAGGCGAAAAAGATCCTTTCGGTTGCGGTCTACAACCACTACAAGCGTCTCAGCTATGCCCAGTCCAAGGGCAGCAAGGGCGATGATGCGATCGAGATTCAAAAATCCAACATTCTGCTGATTGGTCCCACAGGCTGCGGCAAAACCCTGCTGGCACAAACCCTGGCAGAAATGCTGGATGTGCCTTTTGCAGTTGCCGATGCCACGACATTAACGGAAGCAGGCTACGTGGGCGAAGACGTGGAAAACATTCTGCTGCGCCTCCTGCAAGTTGCCGATCTGGATGTTGAGGCAGCCCAGCGCGGCATTATCTATATCGACGAAATCGACAAAATTGCCCGCAAGAGCGAAAACCCCTCGATTACGCGCGATGTGTCCGGTGAAGGGGTGCAGCAGGCGTTGCTGAAGATGCTGGAAGGGACGATCGCTAATGTGCCCCCTCAGGGAGGACGCAAGCACCCCTATCAGGACTGCATCCAGATCGATACCAGCAATATTCTATTTATCTGCGGTGGCGCGTTCGTGGGTCTGGACAAGGCAGTCGAGCAGCGGATCGGCAAGAAAACGATGGGCTTCATTCAGCCTGGCGAGGGTCAATCCAAAGAAAAGCGTGCCTCGGACGTGCTGAAGCATCTGGAGCCGGATGACATTGTGAAGTTCGGCATGATTCCCGAATTTATCGGGCGAGTTCCGGTGATGGCAGTGGTTGAGCCGCTCGACGAAGATGCCCTGACCGCGATTTTGACTGAGCCGCGTAACGCTCTGGTGAAGCAGTACCAGAAGCTGATGCGCATGGATAACGTGCAGCTTGAGTTCAAGCCGGATGCGGTTCGGGCGATCGCCAAAGAAGCCTACCGCCGCAAGACCGGAGCAAGAGCACTGCGAAGCATCGTGGAAGAACTCATGCTCGACGTGATGTATGAACTGCCTTCTCGCAAAGATGTGACGCGCTGCGCGATTACCCGCGAAATGGTCGAGAAGCGATCGACTGCGGAACTACTCATGCACCCGTCCTCGATGCCGAAACCGGAGTCTGCCTAAAAGCAATCATCCTTCGGCACGGCGGGAAGTAGCGGGATTTCTCATTAACTTCGCGCATTCAATTCAACTTTTGTGCTGTGAATACGTGCTGCAAACGAGGGTTGGGTCTGGTTGGACTCAGCCTTTTTGTTTTTCTAAGTAGGCAGGATTAATTATTTGTATAGCGCTACGCAATAAAAATAAAAAAGAGGGCAGGCGGGACACCTACCCCACAAAAACCGATTTCAACCAATATCGAAATTATCGGGATCGATGCCCCTACAGCGATGCCATTACTTCACGCGCAGCCGCTAAGGTGCGATCGATATCTTCATCCGTATGAGCCAGCGACATAAATCCAGCTTCAAACTGAGAAGGAGCCAGATAAACACCCTGCTCCAGCATGCCGCGATGGAAGCGACCAAACTTGGTCAGATCGGACTTTTTCGCGTCTTCGTAGCTGTGGACGGGTCCCTCGGTGAAGAAGAAGCCGAACATGCCGCTAATCTGTCCGCCGCACGCAGCATGACCCGTTTCCTGAGCAATTTGCAGCAAACCGTCCGTCAGCTTTTTGGTAATGCGATCGAGATACTCATAGGTTCCGGGACGCTTCAGCAGCTCCAGTGTTTTAATGCCTGCGGTCATTGCCAGCGGATTTCCCGACAGTGTGCCTGCCTGGTACATCGGACCTGCGGGAGCAACAAGCTGCATGATGTCTTTGCGTCCGCCATACGCGCCCACGGGCAGACCGCCGCCGATCACTTTACCCATCGTGGTCAGGTCAGGCGTGATGCCGAATCGCTCCTGTGCGCCGCCGTAGGCAATGCGGAATCCAGTCATGACTTCGTCAAACACCAGCAATGCGCCATGCTCTTTAGTCAGTTCGCGCAGTCCTTCCAGAAAACCCGCATCGGGAGGAATAAAGCCTGCATTACCGACGATTGGCTCCAGGATCACACCTGCGATCTGGTCAGGATTTTCAGCAAACAGCGCTTTGACGGCTTCCAGGTCGTTGTAGGGTGCGGTCAGGGTGTTGGCGGTCGTGGTTTTGGGAACGCCTGGAGAATCGGGTAAGCCCAACGTTGCCACGCCAGAACCCGCTTTCACCAGGAACATATCAGCATGTCCGTGATAGCAGCCCTCGAACTTGATCAGCTTTTCGCGTCCGGTATAGGCCCGCATCAGCCGCAGCACCGCCATACAAGCCTCTGTGCCGGAGTTGACGAAGCGCACCATTTCAACGCTGGGCACGGCATCGATCACCATTTCCGCCAGCACGTTTTCTAAATAGCAGGGCGCACCAAAGCTCGTTCCCTTCACGAGTGCCTCTTGCAGGGCAGCAATCACTTCAGGGTGGGCATGACCACAAATTGCCGGGCCCCAGCTTCCTACATAGTCAATGTACTGGTTGCCATCCACGTCCCACATGTACGCGCCCTGCACCTGATCAAAGACGATCGGCTGTCCGCCCACTGACTTAAACGCCCGCACCGGGGAATTTACGCCACCCGGCATCAGCTTTTGAGCAGCGGCAAAAATTTCTTCTGATTTTGTCGTTTTAAGACCAGTAGTAACCAAATTTCTCTCCTCTTGAACAGCTTAAATAGAGTAATTTTCAATTCATCGCCGAGCAGACGCTGAACCTGAGATTTTTGAGGTTAAATCGATGAGGTTAAATCTGTGAGGCAGCGCGGCTGGGTTTCACTCTCTGTCAAAACAGCTCTTTCATTATCCTATCTAGTTGCGAATCCAGTGGTGGGGGAATTCAAGAAAACCGAGTTTATCGTAGAGGCGCAATTTTGAGCTGCAATCTTTCATGAAAACAGGGAGTATTTATACTTGTCAAAGATCTTGAGTAGGATTAGCGATCGCAAACCAGAGCGAGACAAAATTCACTGAAAACGATCGCTCCAGCTAATAATGGAAAATGCTGCGCTTGAAATCGATTTAGCCATGTCTTCTGTTCAACCTTCTGCCTTTGCCATTCCGCTGGATCAGATTTGCTACAACGAGCAGGGGCTTGTTCCGGCGATCGTGCAGGACTACCTCGACGGTGCGGTGTTGATGATGGCGTGGATGAATCGCGAGTCGCTGCAAAAAACGCTGGAAACTGGCGAAACCTGGTTCTGGAGCCGATCGCGCTCTGAACTCTGGCACAAAGGCGCAACGTCGGGACATTTGCAGCAGGTGAAAACCATTCGCTACGACTGCGACAGCGACGCGCTGCTAATCACGGTTGAGCAACAGGGCGATATTGCCTGCCACACCGGAGAACGAAGCTGCTTTCACCAGATTGACGGTCAGATTCAGCCGCCGCCTGCCGATACGCTGTCTCAGGTATTTAAAGTGATCTGCGATCGGCGCGATCACCCCAACCCCGATTCCTATACCTGCAAGCTGCTGGCGGGAGGCGACAACAAAATCCTGAAAAAAATCGGCGAAGAGTCGGCGGAAGTGGTGATGGCGTTTAAGGATGATGACCCGGAGGCGATCGCCGGAGAAGTAGCAGATTTGCTGTATCACACGCTGGTTGCCCTGGCACACCACAAAGTTGATATTCGTCAGGTTTACCGCAAGCTTCAGGAGCGCAGACGCTAGCATCAAGATGCATCACACGAAAAATAATCGCCATGACCTTACCGCCCGGACCCACAACACCGCGCCTGATTCGCATGGTGAGGCTGATTTTGCAGCCGCTAAACTACCTGGAAGGCTACTATCGCGATTACGGCGATATTTTTGCGGTGGGCTGGCAGAAGCCCCCTGCATTGGTCTATGTGAATCATCCCGAAGGCATTCAGCAGATTTTTAGCGCCAATCCCGCGCTGTTTCAGTCCGGCTCTGGCGGGGCAGTGCTGCGCGATTTACTGGGCGACTCTTCAGTGCTGCTGCTGGATGGCGATCGTCATACTCGTCAACGCAAGCTTTTGATGCCCCCGTTTCATGGCGATCGGCTCAAAGCCCACAGTAAATTGATTTGCCAGATTACAGAAGAAGTGGCTGCTGGCTTGCAGGCTGGGCAATCTTTTCGAGTGCGCCCTGCGATGCAGGCAATTACCCTGAGCGTTATTTTGCAGGCGGTTTTTGGCTTGCAGTCGGGTGCGCGATTCGACAAGCTACGTCTCTTGCTGAATGAACTGCTGGATTCGCTGGGTTCGCCGATCGGGGCAGCGCATATTTTCTTTCCGGGTCTGCGGCAGGACTGGGGCTGGACGCCCTGGAGTCATTTTTTGCGGCTAAAACAGCAGGTCGATCGCCTTTTATATGAGGAGATTCACGATCGCCAAAAAAATCCCGATCCTACCCGAACCGATATTCTGACATTGCTGCTCTCTGCCCGCGACGAAACCGGACAGTCGATGAGCGACACGGAACTGCGCGACGAGCTAATCACGCTGCTGCTGGCAGGACACGAAACCACGGCTTCTGCCCTTGCCTGGGCACTTTATTGGATTCACCTGCTGCCAGAGGTGGAAAGCAAAGTGCGATCGGAGCTGCAATCGCTCAATTCTCCAGACCCGGAGCAAATTGCCCGTTTGCCCTACCTGAATGCCCTTTGTCAGGAAACGCTGAGACTGTATCCCATCACGCTGACGGCTGGAGTGCGGATGCTAACCTCGCCCCATACGATCATGGGCTACGAGCTGCCTGCGGGAACGGTACTGTTTCCCTGCACCTATCTGGTGCATCACAACGAGGCAATCTATCCCCAGTCAAAGCAGTTTCGCCCGGAGCGGTTTCTGGAGCGATCGTTTTCCTCTGCTGAATTCCTGCCCTTCGGCGGCGGACACCGCTACTGCATCGGCGCAGCCCTGGCAATGCTGGAGATGAAGCTAGTTTTAGCCACGCTGCTGCAAGGGTGGACATTTGAGCTGCCGTCTCAGAAGGCGATCGAGCCTGTGCGTCGAGGAGTGACGCTTGCGCCACCCAGTCATTTCAGGCTGCGGGTTCAGGCTGCGCTAGACAACATAGAATGTTGAAAAATGCCGTCAATTTCTAACGATAGGCATACACCTTTAGACGGAAGGGTTAAGCCCAAATCATCCTTTTGTTAAATTCGTTGAATTGCTTTCTTTAGAGGTAAACGGTAAAATTGAATACAGAAATAAAACTAAAAACGTTCATCTCCAGCGATACTGCTCACCCTACCCTCCACAAGTGGGGAAATCGCGAGAGACGGAAGTAGGGTCAGTGACTTTATCAATGGCTCGAAGGAACGCGCCTATTTCACGAAAACTGAGCAGTTTTAGGAGCGAAATCTATGAGACTTACCTATCGTGGTGCTGAGTACGAGCCTGAGCTAACCCCGGTTGAGATGCTCGATCGGGGTGTAATAGGGCAGTATCGCGGGCAAACCTTTAGCGTGCGCTATCCCCGCCACATTCCGACTCAGCCTGTTCACACCCTGGGCTATCGTGGTGTCACCTATGCCATCATGCCAGACGGTAGCCGCATGAGCGTTCCGGGTCGTCTGCAGACAGAAGAGCAGCCTGTGCGGTTTGCAGCAGATACCGCTTCGATCGGTTCAAGACTTCAGCGCATCCAGCGTGAAGAGATGGAAAACGTGCATCGGCAAAACATCCAGCGGCGTTTGATGCAGCGAATTCAAGCCGCAAAACAGCGGGGCGATCAGCAACTGCTTCAGCAGCTCGAACGCGAAATGAATCTGATGGCTTAACTTCAATTTGTCTCTCCGCTTACGGGTAGCGTCAGGAACTAGTCCAGACCTACCCATAGTTATTGCGTTTGGATTCAGTGCATTGAGGCGCTTTTTCGGTCACGCGAACTGACATTAGGCGAATCAAAATCGGCTGATTAAAATCGCTTAATCAAAATCGGTGGGAAGGTCAGGCTGCGCCTCATGCTGAAACAGCCGATCGATTTGAGAAAGGACAACCCGGCTCAGGGACAGCTCCGGAATCTGGTCTGGTGCAAAGAAATCAACCGCTTCGGTTTCCAGACTGGGAGTAGGGCTGCCACCGATTAGCTCACAGCGGAAAAACAGCTTGTAGATGTGAATTGGAAGCGTGGGGTGTCCGTGGCGGGGATGATCGCGATCGTACAATGCCAGCAGCTTTGTCGCTTTCGTCTGATAGCCCGACTCTTCAAACACCTCTCGCTCGATCGCCAGACTCGGAGGTTCGCCGACATCGACCCAGCCACCGGGCAGCGTCCAGCCACCATCGGATATTTCTTTCACCATCAAGATCTTGCCGTCTTGAAACACGGCTCCCCGCACGTCTACTTTCGGTGTGGCATAGCCCTGTTCCCGCTGAAACAAACCCAGCACCTGTTCAGGCTCAGTATCGGTGTATGCCGCCATCATTTCTGCTGTGATTTGCTGAATCTGGCGGTAGCGATCGACATCATAGGGATTTTCGGTATAAGTCAGCCCGTTTTGGGCGAGTGCCTGAAGCCTGCGCCCCCACTCCAACCACTGCGTCTTCATTAAAAATCGCCTCGCTAGAAATCAACGCCTCGCTTCAAATCTACGCCTTTTTCGGCATAGTGCTTGTGATTAAACACCTCAGAGTGGGTGCTGGCGAGGTCGAAATAGTCCGGCGGATTTTTGCAGCGTCCGGTGATGATCACTTCGGTATCGCGCGGCTTTCGTAAAAGCGCCTGGACGATCGGCTGTTGGGGCAATAGCTCCAGATCGACGGTGGGGTTCAGCTCATCCAGAATAATGGTTTTATACAGCCCCGAAGCAATGGCAGCACGGGCAATTTCCCAGCCCCGCTCCGCTTCCACATAGTCCAGCTCTTGCTGCTGTCCCCGCCAGACGATCGCATCTCGTCCACATCGCTGGTGATCAACCAGATTCGGGTAGCTTTGGCGCAGTGCCGCGATCGCCGCATCTTCTGTGTATCCAGAGCCGCCCTTGAGCCACTGCATAATCAGCACCCGATGGGATTTGTCCTGACTAATGCCTTTGCCGATCGCCTGCAGCGCCTTCCCTAGCGCACTCGTCGATTTACCTTTGCCCGACCCAGTGTAAATCTCGATGCCCTCAATCCCATGCGCAACTGCGTTAGGGTGCAGGTGTGCCCGCATCTCGGAGTGCAGATCTGCAATGTCCAGCAGTGCCTGGGGTGCGCCCCGCCCGGTCGCAATAATTTCCAGTTCCTCCGGCTTGCGCTTCAGCGTTTGCACCACCTCATCCACAGGCAGCAGTCCCAGATCCAGCACCGGATTCAGCTCATCCAGCACCACAACGGAATACAGTCCAGAGGCGATCGCCCCTTTTGCCACATCCCAGCCGCGCTGCGCTTCCAGTCGATCGAAGCGAGTAATGTCATCGGAACCAAAGAACTCCGCTCTGCCCGTGCGCACCTGATCGATCAGGTGGGGGAAGCCTCGCCGCAGTGCCTCGATCGCCGCATCTTCGTCATAGGTGCGTCCCGGTCCCTTGAGGAATCGCAGCAGCAGGACTCTGGTTTGGTTGCCCGTGTGAATGCCCAGCCCGATCGATCGCAGCACGACCCCCAAAGCCGCCTGGGACTTGCCTTTGCCGACTCCGTCATAGATATGAATTTGCCCCGCCAGCCGTTCCGATCGCGTTTGGGCAGTCCGAATACCAATACCAGTCCTTGTCATGACTTTAAGATGGTTCTTGTACCTTGGATTCTAACGAAGCTCCTGAAGTTCAGCGTGGTTCGAGTCAAACTTTTTAGAACGGAAAAGTAACCCGTTTGACGTAAAGCAATTTACCCAAAGCAGTTTACCTCGATCGCCCACCTGAACCGCACCTTACTTAAAAGAGCTAACGCTACATATAGCGTTCAAGGAACTATACACTGAAATTACCCTCTATAGCTTGATCGATTCAATTTAATTCAAAACCTACAATCCATCCGAGCACTTTTTTCCATCAACGCAGCCCCCTACTCCCCCGTCCCCTCACCCACCTACCCATCCCCCATGCCCTCCGTCCTGCCCCTGCGAGCCATCGCCCTGCAAATTCTATTTTTATTAATTGCGATCGCGATCGAGTCGTCGGTTTTGTATCGGCAGCTCAAAATCTCGCCGCGTGAGAGCGTGCAGTATGCAGCGACAATTAATCTGCTGTCAGCCGTGCTGGGCTGGCTTGTAATCTTTACCATTCTCAATACTGGAACAGGAGGGACATTGAGGGGCAGCATCGATGTTGAGATTGCGCTGATCAATTTATTGCTGTTCAACCAAGCAAGTTCTGTGGGCAGCAGTGTGACTGGTTTTTTGCTTGTGGCTGTGCTGGCGACATTTCCTATCAGCTTTGCCGTTAAACAGCTAGGGCTGATGCTGCTAAAGTGGGTGCTTGATCCCGTTCTGGCTGAAGCAACGCCGCCCCCAGAACCAGAAGTGCGATCGGTGATGCGGGAACCGAAAAAAAATGTGCGTGAGGAGTCTTCCCCGCAAATTCTGGCGGTCTTCCTGGCGAGTCTATTGAGCTATGCTGCGATCGTGTTATTGTGGCTGCTGCTTGTTTTCGCTCAAGGAGGCATCACGCTGTAAAGGCAACAAAGGCGATCGAGTTCGTTCTGTTTTTGTCCTGTTCTTCCTGCAACCATCGTCCTACGGTAATGGAGCCTCAGCATGGGGGACTTTTTTCAGTTCCTGTTTGGATTAAGCCTATTTCGGGACTTGCGCCAGTCCTTGGTGGAGCAGTTCAAGCGGCTTCAGAAAAGCATCCAACAGATCAAGCCTTTCTCCTGGCAAACTGCCCTGCTGCTCAGCTTGCTGTCCTGGCTGGTGTACTTGCTGCTTCAAGACGAAATCGCCAAGCGGATTGTCTCCTTTTTTGGCTGGGCATTTCTGATCCTGGGTGTCGATTGGGCGCTGTTTAGACGCAAGGTGACGGTTCCCATTTTGGGGCTGCAATTTCGCTACGCGCCCTGGGTGACAGGAGCACTTTTGACGATCGCCCTCTACACCAATCGGCTGCTGCTTCAAGACCTTTCCAGCGCGTTGACCAGCTATCCCATCTTTTCGGCTCTGCTGGCGACCATTCCAAGATTCATCCATCCGGGTCCGACCTTTCGAGCACCGACGCGGGCAGGCAGGCAGGACATTGTGATTCTGCTGTTGCTTGGCAGTCTTTATAGCTGCTGGTTCCAGCTTTACTTTGACATTGAGAACTTGCTGGATCGCTACCCCAGCCTGCGAGCAGACGATATGAGCCGCAGCAATTTTGTGGTGCAGCTTGACCGTGACCCACCCCAGAGCAACGGCATCCAGATCCTAAACGTGGCAGAAGCTGCCGTGCGAGAGACGCTCAATGGGCTGCCGACCTGGGCAGATGTTCAGCAGCGGCTGAGTAACATTCAAACTGAAGTACCTCAGATTGCGACGATCGCCCGCTATGAAATCTACGGCAACCCGCCCAGGGGCAGAGAATATCGGCTGTGGCGGCTGAATGCCCAAAGTGTACCAAACCTGCAGCAGCCTGGCTCCCTTTTGCTGCAGCTTCAGGCGCTCTGGTATGGTCCCAGTTCAGATGGCAAAGGCTACATCTTGCAGCGATCGTGCGTTGTTGAACCCGCAGGGAGCCAGATTCCAATTGCGCAGGCTCCGGGAACGCAATATCCCGCGTATCAGATGCAGTGTGGCGCAGTTCAGTCTTCGCTGTCCACGGTGCTGCCGCAGGAGAATTAAACCGCCTACCAGCCCCAGCTTCCCAAGCCCCCCTTAAACGGACCCACAATCTCTTTGGTGATCCAGCCGCCGTAAAAGTCCCCTGGCTGCGCGGCTACCTGTTCGCCGTCTACAAAACAGGCATCCATTCGGCTGGGATAAAAGGCGACGTAGTTCTGAATCCCGGCAAAAGACGGCGTAGGGTTGGCATAAAACCAGGCAGCATTTTCAGCCGTGCGATTGCCCACTTGAATCGTGTAATATCCCGCCTGCCCTTTCCACTCGCAGAAAGTCGATCGTCGCTCCTGCGTCAGGTACTCCATGCGAATATCTTCGGGCGGAATGTAGTAAACAGGAGGATGGCTGGTTTCGAGGACTCGCTTTGCGCGATGGGTATCGGCGATCGTCTCGCCATTAAAAAGAATTTGAATATGTTTGGTTGAATCCTCCAGACGCGGCGGACGGGGGTAGTCCCAGACGGACTCTTGACCAGGTTGGGGAATAATGCGATTGATAGTCACAGTCTTTCCGTTGTTTGCTTTATCACTCTTTCCGATCGTGCCAGAGGATTGCGATTTTGGGCAGCCGCACTCACCGTCTGGTTGATCCGATTGCGCCGCGTTTCAGGACGCTTGGCACTGCCAATCCAGGACAAGATGTACTTTTTGACGGAATTGCTGAAGCTCTGAAAGTGTTGCTGCGCTGCTGAATCTGCTGCAAGTGCCTGCTCCAGATCGACTGGAATCACTAACGCCTCGATCGCATCCAGCAAATTCCAGGAGCCGTCTTGCTGGGCGGCAATAATCTTCGTCATACCCGCCTCAGTCATCAAGCTCTGCTCGATCAAATTTGCGACGTACTGTTTGTTCAGCTTCGACCAGACGCTTCCCGGTTTGCGCGGCGTGAAGATTTGACGATAGCGATCGTCGTCCAACGTTTGCACCTTGCTGTCGATCCAGCCAAAACAAAGGGCTTCCTGCACCGCTTCGGGATAGCGCACGCTCGGTTTGCCGCTGCCGACTTTGTAATAAATCAGCCAGATCCCGATCGCCGTTTGATGATGGTCTGCGAGCCACTGCCGCCAGGTTTGGCGATCGATCGCTTCTATGCTTGTGAGCTGATCTTCAAATCTGGGATAGTGCTTGCTGCCAGGCTTGATGCTCATCGTTCATTTTGTCCTGGTAGCGACGGGAGCAGTGCTTCTAACTGAGCGAGGAGGGGGGGTAATTCGGAGTGAATGATTGTCCACAAAATATCTTGTCTAACTTCATCATAGCGATGGGCAAGAATGTTACGTAACCCGACAATCCGCTGCCAGTCGATCGCGGGATAGGTTTGCCGAAATTCATCTGAAATGCGACGAGCGGCTTCTCCTAAAATTCCAAATTGTCGCTCTACTGCACTGATGGTGCGAATATCGTTGAGATACTGATCATAAGGTTAGACCACTTATAAAAGATTGAATATTTTGAATGGCTTGAGCCATATCCCAAGTAGAGGCAACGTCACGGTTGTTCGATCGCATAAATCACCTGACAAGTATTCAAGATTTCATATCGTCTGTAGGGGTTTTTTAGATATTCCTTGCTTACCAGGTCAACTTTCCGATTAAATAATGCTTCAATCTCTTCCTGCATGGTCGTCCAATCATCCCAGGTGAAACGGCGATCGGGCGAGAAGGTGACTAAAGCATCAATATCGCTATCGGGGCGAAAGTCGTCGCGCAGAACAGAGCCGAACAGAGCGAATTCAATAATCTTCCAGCGTTGGCAAAACGCAGCGATTTGGGCAGGAGTAGCTTTGATTCTGTTAGCAATCAGGCTTTGCAACTCAATCATTTTCGTGAACCTCCCCCAAAATCATGCGATCGACTCGTGCTTCGATCGACCCGAAAATATTCTATTGCTGATCCATCAAAATCTGACCGATTCCTGTGCCGGGGTAATAGTGGCTGAGAATTTGCTTGTGGGAATAGCCCTGTTCTGCTAAATCCAGTGCGCCAAGCTGACTCATGCCCTTGCCCTGAAATGCCTCCATCACAATGTCATCGGATGCGGCATACAGCGACTCCACCACGCCGCCCCGGTAGCTAACAAATTGACCGCTCGTTTCATCCACCGCCTGACTCGTCCGGTCTGCCTCTCGCTCAATGCCGCGATACACCTGATAGTATTCTGTTGCGCCCAGGTCAAACAGTCCACTCATGGGCTTGAAGTGGTAGGTCAACGCATAGGAGCGAGCGGCGATCGCCTGTGCTTTCAGTGCTTCCATGTCCCAGCTTGGCGAAACCTCACTGCCGACAACGCTGTGCAAATATTGCCGCAGGTTCACCTGATTCACCGCCCACAGCCTGCCACCATCTACCGCTAATATCAAATGCCCGTGATAGGTGCGCTCGTTCAGGGTAAACAGTCCATCGGGCGGCAGGGAAATCATCACAATTCCTGGATAAGCATTGCCGTTAATGCTGATGCCGTCTCCGCCTGCCGACACACTGTAGGACTGGTTTGGGGCAAAACTGCCGATCGCCTGTCCATCACGATTTTGAGCATCCGTAGCCGTGGAAAAGCTCACCGTCAGGGCAGGAACCTTTTCGGCGATCGCCACTTTCATCTCAATAAAAGAATCCACAGTTGCCGTGTTACCCAGAAGTTCCTGTTTGGCTTTCTCGTTGAGGGCGCGTTCTTCGGGCGTGAGGGCGGCGGGGTCGATCGGTTGGGGAGAGGAGGGAGTGGGTG
>Ga0224723_1000822_pt1 | contig 20413 bp, 26 predicted proteins | sample Balambano_FR2_Me_FD_161647 | JGI IMG/M metagenome (GOLD analysis project Ga0224723, IMG submission 161647) | Freshwater sediment microbial communities from Lake Towuti, South Sulawesi, Indonesia - Balambano_FR2_MetaG | ecosystem: Environmental > Aquatic > Freshwater > Lake > Sediment | place... | reverse complement strand
ATCCCGCGAGCGGCCGCCCGAGCATGGCGCTTGCCATGGCGGTAATCAGCCGATCCCACGGCGGCGCAACCTCTCCCTGATGCAGTGGCAATCCAGCCTGGTAGCGCACGAGTACCCGATCCGGCGGACGGCACCCCCACCAGCCCCAGCAGTCGGCGGCAGCCCACGTATCCGTCGCCGCGTCATAGACCGCTTCAGCGGGTGTCACGAGTCCCGTTGCTGCATCGCGGATGCCGACGCGCGCCACGGCCACGGCGTAGCTCGCCGGATCGCTGCTGTTGTTTGGACACGCGCACCACGGCCACGGCTGGCTTTCCCAGATGAGCATAGCCTGTGCCGTCTCGGGCGTCGTCCCGCCCGGTGCGGCGTAGTGGCGCGCCACGGTGAGTTGTTCGGCGTAGATGGTGGTGAGTTCCGGATCGAGGCCGTTGAGTGCCTGCGGCTGCGTGCCCTCGTACAAGACGGGCCGCACGCAGCACCACGCTCGGCCTGTCACAGTCACGATACCGCCTGAGCGCGTGGCGGTGGTTGGCCGCACCAGCCAGCGAGCGGAAAGCGCCGAACCATCGAAACGATCCGCGCTTGTGAACCCCACCACAATCTGATCAAGTGGCGTCGTGGTATCGGCGATGCTTACCGTAAAGCGATCAACCAGGGTATCGCCATCGTCATCGATGTAGTTCACGGCTGCCGTACCGAGCGCGGTGAGTGTTTCAAGGCCTACGGCGCGGATCTCGCCATCCGGCAGCGGCATACTCAGCCAGTGGCCATCACTGCCAATCGGCGGCGTGCGCGTGAGCCGGCGATCCGCAAGTGTGGGCCATGGGATCGTGGCTTCACGAAACGCGGGTGCAATTGGATAGCCGAGATGTTCGGCAAGGAGCGCCTCAGCCTCGCTGAGCGTCTGCGCGATCTGGCTGCGGCTCACGGCGTCGCCGGCCTGCCATCCGTACTGCCGAATGATTGGGCGGCAGTTGGCGCGCCGGTCGCTCGAAGTCACCACCGCCGCCGGGCCGCTTCCGGCCATGCCCCAGAACCACCAGGGATGGCTCTGGCTTTGGGCGCGGAACGTATCGAGGGCGGTGAGTGGTGTCACGTTGTCACCTTCAGGAGCGCAAGCGCCCCGCCGGCCACGGCCAGCCAGTAGAGCGGATAGAGGGCTGCAAACAATGAGGCATCTGCGATGAGTGCCAGCGGCGTGAGCACACATGCCGCCCAGAAGCTGATGCAAATTGGGCACGTCACGCCGGTTGTGATCCAGTGCCCTTCCCCAAAGCGCTGAATGGCCGCACCGCGCACCCGCGTGTAGAGCGCAAATGGCCCGTCCATATAGGCCAGATCATAGGCCAGGCGGTAGCTCGCAAACGCAGCACAGATCAGCAGTAGCATCTATCCCTCCCAGTGCAACCGATTGTAGGCCGACAGCGCCTCGTCGACACACACAACGCGCACGCCTTTTGCAACCAGTGCTTCCACCCACAGCCCATCGCCGCCATAACTCAGATCAAGGCGCGTATCGCCGATGGCATCACGCCGGATGATGAGCTGTCCCACATCGATGTGGTCAAGCCTAAGCGCATCCGGCGTGGCATGGCGTACCGCGCCGCCCCGCAGGAGCTGTGAGACCGCAAAGGCATCGGCGTCGGGATGTTCCGCTTCGAGCACCACGAGCCGCTCGAACAGCGCCGGCATGGCGAGCGTGTCATCATCCAAGATCCACACCCAGCCATCCGTGATGCTGTCTAACATGGCGTTCTTGAGCGCTTGCCCACCGACGTGTGCGCGTGCGAGGTCAAAGCGCCAGTGCCACACCAGATCAAGATTGGCCGGTGCAAGGCTCTGCGCGAGCTGTGGCAGGTTCTCGGGCCGGGTAATGGCCGTCAGAATGTGCAGTTTCATAGATAGACTATTCCTATGCCGCCCCAGTTCACATCTTCAGACGCCACCAGCTCCTGCGTGACGAAACCCTGCCGACGAATCTGTTGCCACACGGGTGCAACGTCGATCCAGGCTTGCGCGCCGCGCCCCGGCAGGATGTCATGCAGCGCGATGATGCCGCTGGGCACCGCGAGCGGCAAGTAGTTTTCCCAGTCGCGCTGCACCTCGTGGCGCGCGTGTCCAGCGTCCAAGAAGATGAAGTCGAATGGCCCGAACTCGGCAGCTCGCACAATGATTGCCGGATCGGCACTGTTCCCCTGAAGGAACGTCACGCCGGGAAAGTCAGCGCGCGGGTCAGCCGCCGTAAACGTATCAATGCTTACAAGCTGCGGCGTCCATGCGGCATCAGCCCACAACTTGAGCGTGCCGCCGTGGTAGGTGCCGACTTCGAGCACGCGGCGTGGCTGGCGCAGCCGGTAGAGTGTCAAAAGCTGCGTAATCTCCCACTGGCGTTGCAAGAGGCCCACGGGTGTGAGGTCATGCACGTCGCGCACGGTGTCACGCCAGATGTTGGTTAGTTGACTGCCGGCCATCCCGCTGCCTTCCGTTGCTCGAACAACGCCCGATCGTGCGCCCAGCGCGCCTTGCCTTCCTCGTAGACCGCATCATTGGGCGCGCCAACCATTTCGTGATCGTGATAGAGCACGGCCCATGGCAGCGTGCCGTACACGCCCGCAGCTGTAGCCCGCTCTACAATCTCGGTATCGCCGCACATGTGGTCATACCAGACCGGCCAGCCCATCGTGTCCATCAGCCAGGCGCGCTCGATGAGAAAGTGCGCCGTCGAATTAATGCCGTCGTTGAAGCCAAGGACTTTCAGTCGACCCCCAGTACGGTCATAGGCTGCCACGGCGCGCGCCAGCCACTGCGCGCCGGGTAGGAGGTCATTGGCGAGATTGACGAGCAGCGGCGCATCCGTGCGTCCTGTTGCATGGGCGAGTGCATTCCAGTAGCCCGCCCGTGGCCGGCGATGCTCTTCGGCCAGAAAGTCAAGTGCAAAGCGTCCGAGTGGCAAGTCACTCATGTCAAGCGCATCGAGCGACGCATACACATCACGATCGTTATCACACACACACACAAGCCGCCAATCCACATTGCCCGCCGTCGCCAACAGCCGCTGCACGTTGCGCGCGGTTTGCTCGGCACGCCCCCGGCACGGCAATATGGCGGCAACGCGGGTCATTTGGCACGGCTCCGAGGCTGGCCCATTAATACGCGCTGTGACTCGATTGGAAGTTGTGCTGTCAAATTTCCGTACATCTCGTTACCGCTAAACACCGCAGCCATATCCCCTGCGGTACCCACCACCACATCGGGCGGCGGCACGAACGGCGCAGCCACAACCCGCCGCACCGTGCCGAAGCTCTCAATCCATGCCATGTCTTGCGCTTGCACGTCCACTAGGCGGCCACGAGCCAGCTTGTACACCTCGCCAGTGTGCGGACTTCGGAGCGTGAATGAGCCTTGCTGCTCGCCGATGTATTGATAGCGCACCCGCCCTGATGCCGGGGTCTCTCCCTGCGGCAGGCCAAGGACAGCCGCTTGCGCCACTTCCTGTGCGGCTTTGTTTCCGCCACAACACGCCGCCATAGCAATCCTCCCACTTGCATCACGGTAGCGATCGAGCACCGTCGCCATGCGGGCTTGGTTCGCAATCGGATCGGCCACAAAGTGCCGCATTCGATCGCCTTCAGCTTGCCGATACACCAACGTCGGCACTGGCACGCGCTGGCCGCAGTGCCCAGCGCGTGCAAGCCGTAGCCACAGTGTCCAATCTTCCCATGCGTCAATTGCCTCATCAAAGCCGCCCACCGCCCGAACGGCTACCGTGGGGATAAGCGCTGTGACGACATGGAGATTGATGGTATCGAGGCCCATGCGCCGCCATCCGGTTGTAGGATCGTAGTCCGTGTGCTGGCGATATTCATACGCCCCAACCACCACCGGATGGCCGCTCTCATTCCGTAACGGCTGGCCATGCTCATTGAGCACATAGCTATCGCCGTACACATACCCCGCGTTGCCTGCGGCATAGGCTCTGAGATACGTTTCGAGCGCGGTGGGCAGCAGGTAATCGTCGGCGTCCAAGAACACCACGAACGTGCCGCGCGCCTGTTCGATCCCTCGGTTGCGACACACGGCCGGGCCGTCGCCCGCTGTATCGTGGATGACGATGTGCTCCCACCACGAGCGTGGGATGGTTTGCCAGTCCAGTGAGGCGCGCGCCACCGCCACATGCTGCGTGTGGCGCGGCCCCACGGGCGTGACAATCGAGATGAGCGGCTGGCCTCCCTCCATCGCTTATCTCTCCTACGCCGTTGGCGAGTAGAACGTCTCGGCAGTCCCGTAGACCGAGCCGCCGTTGGCGAAGTACGGATCGCCGGGGAAGCTCGACCGCTCGTGAATGACCGGGCTGTAGCGCAGATCGGTATAGCGCCCAGCGATCTGCGGCGTGAGGAGCACCAGGCGCGGCTCAGTTTTGGCAAGCAACTGCACACAGAAATTCTGTGGCGGCTTCTTGTGAAACAGGAAGCGCCCGCCATCGGTGGCAAAGTAGGTATTCGGTGCGAACACGTTCGCATCTGCCACCGCGCCCGAGGCGTCATAATCGAAATACTCAAAGTACGTGGCTGCCATGCCGCCCATGACGGTCAACGGCACGAAGTACACGTCGCTCTCGAAGAGGCCCGTTCCCACCACCGATTCGGCGATTGCCTCATCCTCAACCACCGGCACGCGCTCGCCATCGATCCAGAGAAATGAGCCCGTTCGCATCTCGTCGCGCATCGCCACCTGATCTGCGCCGTTGACAATCACACGCTGACCATTGGCATCGGTTACCTGGCAGCCGTTTGTCTGATACGAACATGGCCAGATGCGTGTGAGTTCGTAGAAGAGATCGCTTCGCATGGCAATCACCCACGTCGCCGGATCGAGCCCCATGCGGCGAGCGTTGCGCTTGAGTTGGCGCATAATGGCCTGGAACGTATTTACAACAGTGCCGCCGTTGGTGGAGATGTTGAGGCCGCCGGTAGTGACAATCGTGCTGTCGGCGGCAGGACACGCAATGCCGGTTTCTGCATCGCGCCGGCCCGTATTGATCAAGAGATCAAGGCCGAAGTATTCTTTGTAGCCACCGCCTGCGGTGTTGTTGGCCGGGTTGCCGGCGTACACCGCACGGGCAAAGTCGCGTGCCCACGCCACCGCAAGCTGAAACAACGCCTTTGCCAGTTCGTTGTTGAGTGCCTGGTTAGGCTGCGCGTTTGGGATTGTCGGCACCATCGGATTGTCGCCATTGGCCTGGAAGGGGTTGCCGATGAATTGCAGATCAACGTGATCACCACGATCGCGCCGGCGCCCAAAACGATCTACGTCATAGACTGGCGTCTGCCGCGAGAAACGGCCAAACGGCAGCATCTGGGTACAGAGCTTCATCAGGCCGGCAGTCGGCGGATCGTCGCACACCCCAACCGGGTTGGTGCCGACGCTTGCCGTTACACCGGTCATGATGCCGTACTGCGGATTGTCAAACACACTCCCCCGCGCGGATGGCAGTGCCGACATGAGCCCGAGATACGGCAGCGTCATGGCATTGATGACGGGCCGTTCGAGGCCAGCGCGCGAGAACAGTCCGCCATTGCCGTGTCCATACGCACCAGCAGGAATAGGGCTGCTACTGACCGCCTTCGTGGCGATCTGCATGGCGGCGGTCTGGGTGAGCAGTTCGCGCGCCAGCGCCTGATAGTTGAGTTCGGTCATGAGATGCATGCTCCTGTCATACGTGCGGCGCGCGCCGCAGGCTTACTGGCCAAACAGATTCTGACGAAACGCATCGAGCCCAGTCGATGCGCCATTGGTCTGCGCTTTGAGCGTGGCGGCGAGATCTGCGTCCGCATCGCCCGCATCCTGGCTCGGGCGATAGCCCCGGCCACGCCGGGCACTGTCATCGGTCAGCGTCGCCAGTTCGGCACGCGCCGCCTTGAGCTGCGTTTCGAGGTCGGTCACACGCTGCGTCACGGCGGCCACGTCGCCCGCTTCCTTGGCACGCGCATAGCCCATGCCCTTGAGCTGCTCATCCATCGCGGCCATCTTGCCGGCGATTTCCGATCCCATTGCGGCCACAGCGCGGCTGAACACGCTTTCCAGCATGCCTTCGAAGTCGGCGCGGCTCATGTCGCCGATGAAGTCAGCCACTGGCTCATCGAGATCCGCAACTTCTTCGACTTCCCCGTCTGCCGTTTCGGTTTCGCCGGCCTCCACCATTTCAGCTGGTGGCATGGCGGCTTTCACGGTGTAGACCACGCCGCCGATCGTGACTTCGGCCGGCGGCGCGGGCGTCTCTTCCTTGAACGCAATGCCCTGCTGTGCAGCGGCCTTGTCGGTCTGGGCTAGACCAGCGGCCAGCGTATCAACGGGAATGCCGAGCGTGTCAGCGGCCACCTTCAGGCGGCGCGCCATCTCTTCAGGGTTCATGCGATGCTCCTTGATCGTGAGGCCAGTAAACAGGTTGCTGGCGCGGGCATAGCGCGTGGGCACCAGACTGCGCTCAAATGAATGGATGCGGCCAAACACGCCGTCTGGTGCGGGCTCGCCGGTGGGATGAAAAAAGCCAGGCGAGAGTTCATGCTGATCCGCCTGTGCCTTCATGCGCCGCGCAATCGCTGCACTTCGAAACGTGCCGCTTTCGATGCGTGTGGTGCCGATCTGCATCGAGAAATCGCAGTCGCCGATATCCACGCCCGGCCCCCACGGCGCAGCGGTGTTCATGGGATCCGGCCTGCCAATGTGCCAGTAGCGCAGCGGGCCGTACTGTTTCGTCGCCGTCATCCGCTGGCTGTCGGCATCGAGCGCCGCAATGCTCAGGATTTCGCGGTCACGATCACGATACGCCGTGGTACTGCGCGCAATCCATCGCATGGCCCCCGAGGCGTCTTTAAACACTTTCAACGTGGCGCGGGTCGGACGCTGCCTGCGGTTCTCGCGTCGCCACTGCGATTCACGCTCGCGGATGGCAGCGCGTGATGCCTCACGGGCGCGCCGCTCTTGCTCTGCCGTCTGGCGCTTCTGTTCTGCCTCGCTGCGCCGTTTGGCAACGTCGGCTTGCCGCTGCCGGCTGGCAGCCTCACGCCCGAGCCGTGCCTGCGCGTCCTGCACGGCTGCGTTGTAGCTCGCCACGTTGCCCCGCTGGAGCGCAGACAGCGCGCGCCGCCCCTGGTCAGTCGCAAAGCCATCCGCGCCAATCAGCCCGAGCCGGCGCAGATCGGGATCGGTTGCACCGCCCTGGTCAGCCGCTCGTTGCAGTACGTCAACCGATGCTGGGCTGATACGGGTAGCCGCAGGTAAGGCCGCAGTCGTTTCGCGTGCGGCCTCCGCCGCGTCGGGCTTTGCATCAGGCTTGGGTGCCGTACCTTTGCCACCGCCGCCTTTGGGCTTCTTCTTGCCATCGCGCGCGGCTTCGGCCTGTTGGCGACGTGCCGCCACATCGCGTTTGCGTTGTTCGGCGGCGGTCTGGCGCTCGGTGCGCTTTGCGTCTCGATCCCGGCGGCCGACCGCCTGATCCCCGGCTCGGCTTACGGCATCCTGCACCGCAGTCACATCGCCACGGTCGGCAGCGCTCAGGGCTGCGCGCCCCGTGCTGCTGAGGCGCACCCGGCCATCGGTACCACGCTCCGCAAGGCCCATAGCGACAAGTCCCGTTGCCATGGCGTCCGGTACCTCGCCGCCCGTGCGAAGGGATTGCATGGCGTTCAGCCCCGAGGCAGATAGTCCGTTTTCGGTTTCGCGCTCACCGTTCAGCGCTTCCCCCACGGCATTGCGGTTCTTGGCCTGCTCCGCATCCTGTTCGGCCTGCCGTTGTTCGGGTGTCTTCTTGGGCGCAGCGGCCTTCTTGGGCTTTGTGGCCTTGGGGGCTTTCGGACGCTTGGGAAGAACAGCCCCGGCACTGCCACCGCCAGCGCGGTCGCACGGGCCAAAACGGCCATGGACGTTACACAGATTGCCGCGAATGCGCGTAATGCCGGGCGCGATCTTTTCACCGGGCGGGCCGGCAGCTTTGTAGGATGCGGTGTAGCGGCGCAATGACCACATAGGCAAACAAAAAGGCACCCCGATCCCAAAGGATCGAAGCGCCGTGCGTCGAAAGACGGAGGGCGATATGTTTCCTGCTTACCGAGTACAGGGCCGGCATTCTTACGCATGCCCGTGCAATACGTTCCGGCGGCTCAGTTGTGGGCGCACCCAGCGGCAAATACCGCTGCTTAGTCTAGGGCTAGGATACCGTAGCGGTCAAACCAGATGTGTGAGTGCCGGTACCTTTCCTCACACGCAAGCCCGTCCGTAGCCGTTCGTGGTGCGCCGCTTTCAAATTGTGGGCATTGGTCAGGCTGTTAGGAGTTGAACCTACTCTCTCGCGTGTGCGAGCGCGCCACCGCTTCAGCCCGTCACTGCCGGTTACATTGTCCGGCTCGCCGTCGTGTGCGATGTGCGTTCTTTCCCGCCAGTCAGCCGGTTCCTCACCAGCAAAAGCACAATAGTGCGTTGGTAGCGGGGAGCGGAGTTGAACCGCCTTGGATGGGGTTATGAGCCCCTTCCCATTCCGAATGCCCCGCGTCGTGTGCTACCCGCCATCTAGTATATCACGAGACGCAACACCCCTGCTACTACCGCGCGGCGTCCATCCAAGTTCGAGCGCGGCCGCTTCGAGTGCTGCCACAAACGCAAGTGCGGCACGCCTGAGCATCAGAATGGTTGCAAGATTGAGCCGCATGCTATACTTCGCTATCCACACTGCGTTGTACAACTGTCGCCAGCTCCTGTTGCCACTTCTTCTGTGCCGTCGTATCCCACTCGCGAGCCTTGGTACCGGGGTGCTGCACTGGCCCGCGTGTCGTGACAAACGTGCTGCCTTGGCTACCGGCTGATGAACCAAGCACACGCGGTTTGGTCTTGGCTCGGCCTCCTGTGGCAAACGCCAGCGCCTTGGCACGCCTCGGGTAGATCAGGTGCGGCTTCGTGCCCTGGTTCAGCATTGTCCAGATCTCGTCATCCGTACCGATGATGCGCCGGAACGCACCAGGGCGACTAATCGTGAATGAGACGCCCCGCTCCCATGTGTTGGTGGTAGCATAGAAGTCGGCGCGCACGCCTTCGGCGGCCGCCTGCATCCCGTTCTCGACGGCGCGCGCGATGCGTTCGGGATTGAGGATAAGTGCATCGCGTGGAATGCGGATGGCACGCGCTTTCATATCACGCGCCCTTCCCTGATTCGCAGCGGTGCCCATGCACGCTCGCGGGCGATGCAGGTGCTACAGCTATCACGCTTGCCCCGCCGCCAGTAGCAATCATAGTTATTGTCGCCCTCCAGTTGCTGTACCTCCCACGCACAGCCACAGCGCGTCTTGCACAGCGTGCTGCCGTCTTTTGGCAGCGCCGGCAACGGCAGCAGCTTCGTGCGCCCAGCCCAGTAGGGCGCGCCAACCGATTCAGCATACATGCCCGCCCTGGCTTTCCAACCGCGCTCGAACTGGGGCGCATCCTCAATGACCGCCTGGAAGCCGCTGAGGAAGTGCAGCTGTGTTGCCACGGTGCGCGTGAGCACGGCGCGGCCCACAGGACTTGCGGGGTTCACACCGCCGGCTCTCAGCGCATCAGCGTGGCCTTGGGCCAGAACACTCGCAAACTGCGCTGCCCACTGCTGCGGCGTGATGCGCTCCGCCTCAAGCGCATCCATGGCACCGCCGATGCGCGCCAGCATGCGGATGATGAGGCGGCGGAGACGTTCATCCATTGCCCAACACCTCATCGAGCAGCGCACGCGCCGCCGCCAGTTCGGCTTCCGTCAACTCGGGCGGCGGCTCAATGAGCAACGCAGCCTTCAGCAGCACCCCCGGCGTGGCCTCGCTCGGCTGGTCTTCATCGGTCAGTATGCCACCGGGGGTGCGGTCAGCCGGTGCAAGCTCCTTTGGCAGGATCTTCGCATCGAGCAGGAGTTGCTGCGCCTGGGGGATGTCAATGAGTTGCGAAGCGAGCATCGCGCTGATATTGGCGACTTGTTTCGTTTGAAGCTCGGCCTGCTTGGTGCGGTCAGTGATGTCGCTCGAACTCCATGCGAACGTGGTGCTAAATGGATTGATGCGCTTGGTGAAGGTCACCCACTGTTTGGCCCACGCCGCAAGCCCCATGCCCTCAGCGCTTTCCTCCAGGATACGCGCCTGTTGCCCGTTACCGAGGCCTTGTCCCGTGAGCGGCCGCAGATCGCCGATGAATAGCCCAACCGCGTGCGAGTACAGTTGATCCGCCCGCTCACGTTCCTCGTTCAAATCGAACCCATCGGGAATGTCGGCCAGCGGGATTGTTACGAACGATGGCGGCCGCTCGGTGTCGAAGCCGGGGATGAGCACCGCGCCTTTGTAGACGATGAACCCCTTCTGCACCGCATCGGCATCGGCAGAGAGCAGCCCTTGCTTCAGTTGCTTGTCGGTGACACCACTCACGAGATGGATGGCGCGATTGTTCTGGCCTGAAACCTTCTCGCGGAAATAGGTCTCAATCGCCTGCATCTTGACGATTGTTTCCCATGCCACTGAGGCTGCACACAAGCCGACGCCGTTCAGCAGTACATCGGGGCTGGGCATATCCGTGAAGTTTGCCACGAAATCCGCTGGCAACGGCTTGTACCCGTTCTTGAGCGTCTGGTAGTACGCGGGGATATTCGGGTCGCGGGTGCGGGTGATGCGGTGGCTGTCCAGGTGGTAGAGCCCTTCGACGCGCGATGCACCGCCACGGGTGGCCCTGGCAATCTCCACCCACGCGCCGTTATCGCAGAGCAGAAAGTCCTGGAGATGGCGTTGCAGCCCGCTTTCGAAGTCGCCATCAAACAGCTCGAACAACTCCTGGGCACGCCGGGCGCGGGTCGCAACATCCTTGGTATCTTCAATCGTGAAACCGCGCGCTACCTGCTTTTGGATGCTCTTCTTGACGGCGGCTGCCCACATGCCATCCATGAGCGGCGTGGCACGCAGCACGGCATCACGGGCATACGTGACCATCGTGCGTGCGGGCAAGCCCGTTTGCTGGGCGATACCCATCGTGGCCGCAAGGTCTGCCGGCCCGAGCAGGATGTGCATCACGCCGCCGGAAGCGGGCTGGATGTCATCGCGGGTCACACTGCGGCGGCGGTCGAGTACGTCGGTCATTCGAACCTCTTGGCCCATGCAAGGTACCGCAATGCATCGATCCCGTGATCGAAGGCTTTCACGATCTTACCACTGGCATCGCGGCGGTAGCTCGCCATCTCAGCGCGCAAGTCTGTGCAGCGTGGATGCACCAGGATGCGCCGGTAGCCATTGGCGTCGGGTGCGAGCATCGCGCGCAGCGTCTTGATGCTTTCTTCCACGTTGCCCGGCTTCCCCATCGTAAAGATGCCCTCGGCATGCAGCCGGCCACGCAGTTCGGCGGCGCTGCTGTCACACGCCGCAGCGTCGGGCGCGGGGTACGGCAGCGCGAGCACGTCGGCAAGATGCTGGTCAGAAAGCGTTTTGGCGGCATAACTTTCGGCAAACACACACAGCCGACCATCGGCACGCTCCTGTACCAAGAGGATCGCACGCGGGTGGCTCTCGACAGTCCACAGATGCGTTGCCGCATCGCGTGCGCCACTATACCCATCATCGACGGCCCAGTAGACTGAGCCAGCGCCCTCCTGGTAGTCAGCCGCCTCCGTGACGTTGCCGTCGTCTGGCCCATCGCGCCACACATCGAAGATCAGGCCGGTTGCCTGTACCCAGAGACCTTTTGCCAGACGCTCAGCATCGACGCCCGTCAGGCTTTCGAGCCGGATGAGGTAATCCGCCGGATTGTACGGATTGTCACTGGCCCGTGAGTAATAGACCCGTGCTTCAGCGCCCGCAATCAGGCGACGATAGATCCAATGGGTTGGCGCATCGGGATTGCACGAGAGGAGGATCTGTCGCCACGAGGCAGCGCGTCCGCGCATGCGGCCTGAGACGGCGTTGAAGTCACTTTCCTCGAACTCGGTTGCTTCCTCCATCCATGCAATATCAACGCCGCCTTCGGCACCAATCGAGCGCAGTCGCTCGCGCTGGTCGTCGCCGTCAAGGCCCGCATAGATCAGCAACGAACCATTGGCGTACTCAAACCGGCTCTTGCTCGGCATGTGCTTGACACGCGGATCGGGGCCGATCACCGCGCGCTTCAGCAGCTCGGCCGTGCTGTTCGTGATGCTCACGCGCGCCTTTCGCAGCAACAGCGCCGTGGCACCGGGATACCGCAGGCAGTAGCCATGCAGCTTTTCGGCGGCGATACGGCTTTTGCCACCCCCAGCCGAGCCGGTGAGCAGCACCACCGGCGATTGATCCCGCCACGGCGCCACCTGCCACGCCAGCGGGTGGTATGGGGCAATCAGTCGTACCGGGCGCTTACTCGGTTGGGGTGTCGCTCCAAGCATCAGGGGAGGCGTCCTTTGTCGCGTAGCTCTTCATCGTCAGTTCGCCGCTGTGCTCCTGCACATCCGTCCAGAGCTTGTAATGCTTGCCCAGTTGCACTAGCGCCGCTTGGGCATCGTACAGCTCGATCGTGACCGTGCCCTCAATGCTCTTGCTGTACTTCTTCACCAGATGCATCAGGCCGGCGGCTTGCGCTGCTTTGAGATCAAGTTTGATTCCGCGCCCAGTTACACTGAAAAACCCGTCAAGATTGCCGCGAGCCATCTCGGTAAGGCGGCTCAGGATCTCGGCCTTGGGCATGGCGTGCTCGGCCATTGTCATGTCAACCGCCGCGCGAATCTCAACATTTCTCAACAGCGCATACCCGATCGACGCGAGCGATGCGCGCGTGCCACTGTAGCCGGCACGCGCGGCGGCCTCAGTGGCATTGAGACAGGCCACATAGTGCTGCACAAACAGGCGCTGCTTATCGGTCAGATCGCTCACGGCAACCCCACCGGAATTTCGCGGATTGTCACCAGAATGCGCTGCACATCGATTTCGCCATTGCTGAACGTGGCACTGAACGCTACTTCATACGTGGTACCGAGCGCACCACCCGAGAGCCGCACAGTGCCAATCGCCCCACTCACACCAGTTGCGCCGACAGTAAGCCCTGCTGGCGATGCGCTCACACTCAGACTACTGAGCGTTGCGCCGCCGGCCACAATCTCGCTGTCTTCCCATGTGACACTAAAGTCACGGGTTGCACTTGGATCTTTCTGAAAGCGCGGGGATGTGGTTGTTCGCATCAGTCGGCCTCATAAACATGAGCACGCATCTGGGATCGATAGTATGTCGCATGATGTGGCACCGGGTAGCGCTCCTGACGCACCGCCTGATAGATATCGGACTGCAAGGCCGCGCGATACCGTGTGATTTCCGGCCGCGCGCGGTAAGCCGGCGCGGCCGGGACAATCGTGGCCGCATCGAGCGAAGCTGCTACCCGTGCGCGGGTCTCTGCCGTCATCAGCAGCGCACGCACCATCGGCAGAGCCGTAGCCCCACGGCCAGCCGAGCGCGCCACAGCTGAGAGCAGCACCGCGCGGATGAGTGCCCCCCGCGCCTGGCTTATCGCCAGCGCGCTCGCCTGGATAGCCAATGTTCGCACGGCCGCAGCATCGCTTCGACCAGCCGAGCGCGCCATGGATTGGATGTCGCGCATCAGTGTAGCCGCGCTTCCGGCGCGACTACGCGCGTAGCCAGTGGCCACGAGCAATACCAGGCCGGCGGCATAGTCCACCGCGCCACGGCTCGTCGCACGCGCCACCGCCACGAGTGCAGCCTGGCGAGTTGCGGCGGCATCTGCACGCGCATGCACACGCGCAAGTGCCTGGAGTGCCACCACACGGATGAGTGGTGCTTGGATGCGCGACGTTGCCCGAGCAAGCGCGCGCACATCACGAGATAACTGGGCGGGTGCGTGCATCGTACTCGCTGCGCGCGCGCTTGCGACGAGCATGGTTTGCCGCAGTGCCGCCGCACGCACCCGCGCCGTGGCGCGATCGAGGGCTGCGAGCGCCACGGCGCGGTGCGCGGTGGCCTGGCCTGTACTTTGGCTGCGGTCACTCGCCACCACCGCACGGCTGGCAATCGGCTGTGCGGTGGCACTGGCAGCCGATCTGGCCGAGGCGTGCAGTGCTGCCGTACGAATGACGTGTGCATGGACTGCCGAGCGCGCCGCATCGGATGCCGTGATGCTCCGGCTTGTGGGGAGTGCGCCATTCGCACGGCTCTGGCCCCGGCCCGTGGGCACAGCGGCACGCGCGGCCAGGAGAGCAGCAGCACCCCGCGCCTGGCCGCGTGCGTGCGCCGCCAGTGAGCGATCCAGTGGGAGTGCAGCGAACGCTCGACTGAACGCACGCGCGGTGGCTACCACATCAACCGCTACCCCACCAGCAGGCGCATACACGGCGCGCCGTATCTGTGGCCGCACCACGCCCCACGGATCGGCGGCGAGTATGCGCCACTCGGCAGCGTCGAGGACGCGCGCCCAGATCAGGATCAGGAGGTCAGTACACTCCCAATTTTGCTGGCCGGTATAGTAGTCCTTGCCAATGTAGATGCGCGTGTTGGCGCTGTTCGCCGTCTCTGTGGACGCCCCACTCGCCACCTCGACACCGTCGCTCCACACACGCGATGTGGTGCCGTCGTTTGAGCCGCCCAGCAGATACACATCGCCGTTGTCGTCGGCCACGCCGGCGGCGGACGTGACCGTTGCTGCGCCGTACGTTCCGACAACCCCCGTGTCATCAACATAGAGACCGCACACGGGAGCTGAACTGCTGGCGAACTCCGCAACAAGACGCTCAGCGTAAAATGACGTGGTGTGGCGTTTCAGCCCCGCGATCGTCCATTTACCCTCGATCGCCATCGGCGCTTGGCCCATCGTGAAATAGAACCCGTTGCCGCCGTAGGCCGTGCCAGGCCCGAGGATCGTATCACGCAGGTACCAGCCGGTGCCCTCATTCGTCGCACTGATCACGCCCTGGCGACTCAGTGCCCAGGCCGTGCCGGTATTGAGCCCGAGCGGAATAATCAGCGCCAAATCCCGCCACAAACCACGGTAGGCCGGTGCCACATCGACGTGACGCCAGCCGTAACTTGTTGGCTTGCGCGGGAATTTCACTATTGCGCCTCGGTAATAATCGGCTCCAGGCTCACTTCGTGGTCTCCAGCCGTACTGCTAAGTGCCTGATTTGTCCCGTTGAAGACCACAACGCGTGCGTAGCGTGTGCCAATCTCAATCTCCCGACTCCACTCCTGGGCGGTCGTGACGTTGTTCACGGGCATGCTCCCCACAAATTCGAGCTGCGAGAGGATCTCCGCATCGCTCATCGCGCCGTCGCCAGCCGGCATGTCGGCCCCGCCGTCAAACGTCGTGTTATCGGCGCTCGTGGCGAGATAGACACGCACGGGCGTGCCAGCGGTCGGCGCGGCGCCGAACCGGGTTTTCACCCGCACCCGGTAGCGTCCGGCGCGGGTAGCACCAAGATCGGCGCTCGCCGAGGCGCGCCCGGCTGAGGCGTTAAGCGACGTGAGTGTGAGCACTGCTGTGCCGCCACTGGTTTTGAACGTGACGATCGTGCCGCTTTCGACAAGGATCTGGCTTGGCACTACAGCCTCCTGGCTTTCGCCACCTGCCACGCCTGCACACCGCCGGGGAAGCCGAGTGCGTCGGCGAGCGAGGTCGTTCGGCTTTGGAGGGCCACGAGGTTCGTGCGCGTGGTGGTGCCCGCCCCGAACGCAGCGGCAAGTGAAGCGCGGGTGTTGGCACCTTTGAGATTGACGTTGCCCATCGAAAGCAGCACCTGCACGCGCGTGCGCTCGGCAGCCGTGGCAGCGCTCCACTCGCTCGGCACAATCGCTTCCCAGAGTTCGTAGGCTGGCACGATGGTGCGCTCGACTGCGACGATGGCCGCGTTGAGAGTGGATGCGGCTGTCACATCGGTGAGACTGGTGTAGGCTGGCTTCTGTAACTCGGCAGCCAACTCGACATAGCCCATCGCATGCCTCCCTAGTCCAGCGTGAGGCTAAAGCCGTTTGCCGCCACACTTGGGGTATCGCCGATATTGACCGTGGTAAAGCGCGAGCGCGCAATGATCATCGCGCCATCGGCGGTAATATCGATCGCGCTTCCGCCAGCCGTGGCGGCAAGCTGGAGGCTATTCCCGCTCGGTGCCCGCACAAAATATTCAGTGCCTGCACTCAGACCAGTCGGCAGCGTTGAGCCTGCCGGTGCCCACACGATCACCTTCGTGTCCGCAACCCACGAATGCCCCGGCGCCCACACGAGGTCGCCTGTCGCAAGGCCCACGGCCATTGGGATCAGCTGATCACACAAATAGGCCCACACGCGGAGTGTGCCGCCCGAGGACGCGGTGTACCAGCCAAACGCTTTCACCAAACCCGCTTGCGCGCTGGTTGCCTGGGGGAAACCGACCGACGTAGCATTCAGCTTCGGGTTGGCCGAGGGGAAGTTAGTCGTATTGTTGGTGACCGAGACACGCGCATACGCGCCGTAGTTGGCCTCCACGCCACCCGAGCCATCATCGGCTGGTGCGGTGGTGAACAGCGCGCCGAACAGGGTGGCATCGGCAGCGAACGCCGTACCGCCGAACAGCTCGTTGAGAATCGCTAGTTCGGTTGCATCAACCAGTGACATGGCGCGGTTCCTCCTGGGGGTTGCGCTCGGCTGCCCGCACGCGCTCAGCCGCCGCATCGGTGCGGGTGACACCAGCCGCAGCGCCGGCAGCCAGGATGCCGGAGATCACGGTCTGCGCGATCGTCGGCTGCGTGAACACCACATCCGAGGCCAGTGCTGTGAGAAACGCCGCAGCAATGCCGGAGACCAGAGCAACGGCGATCAGGAGTGGCGTCGGGGCGGCAGGGGCCGCTGCTTTGAACAGCGCCACCAGCAGGGCACATAGCGTGGCCGCGGCGGTGGTGTCGATAGCAAAGTCCATGGCTAGGCTCCTTCTACGCGCTCACGCGCGCGCACTTTCTCTCCAGACGTTAAGCCGATATGGCGCTCGATTTGCGCGATCTGAAACTGCATGACGGCGAGCGTTTTCCCGATTTGTTCCATTGCCTGCGCCGTCGTCTCCTGCGCTTTGACGCGGCGCTCCTCCAAATCGCGCCGCCACTGGCGCTCCTCTTTCGCAGCCGTCTCTTCGGCGGTGTCCTCATGCGTCCACGATTTCGTAAGGTACGGCCAGACCTGTTTTTCCAGGAACGCCCAGAGCGCAACGGCAGCCGGAATGATGAGCAAGGTTACCCACCACGGGATGTCAGGTGTAGGTGTAGCAGTCATGCCGGATGCTCCGGGCGCATGAGCGCCTCCAGCGCACTCACACGCTCATCAAGCGCCGCGTACGGCGTCGTGAGCATTGCCGCCGTCTGCGACTGCACGTTGTGGCGCTGTGCCTCCCCGATCTGGAGGTCAAGCGCGAGCATGTCATCGGCAAAGCGCCGGATGAGCGCCGAACGTTGCTCGAGCAGATCACCGAGTCGGTCACTCACAGCGCCTTCCTCCACAACAACGCGCGCCAGAGCAGATCGAGGAGATCGAAGCCACGCGGATCGTTTTTGCCATAGGCATCAATGAGCGCATGGGTGAGTACTGGCAGCGCGCCATGGCGCTGCCACCAGGCCGCAACCTGCCACGCACATGCGTGATACTGCGCGTCGGTGTAGGGGTCTTTCCCGTTACCGAGGTTCTCCAGTTCGATATTGAGACTGATCTGATTGGCGTTGCCGGCATCACCAGATGCCGTGGTGTAGCGCCCAATGTTCGAGAAACCTACTGTGTGAGCGGCAAGGACATCGGGCACCATGCGAATGATGCGGCCGTCCTTGGGGATAAGGACGTGAGTAGAGACGCCCTTGGGGTTGTTAATGAGCCACTTGAGCGAGTCGGTTCCTGCCGTGTGGTGCAGCACGATACAGCTGATCTTCGCGTTGCCACGGCTGCTGAAGTGCATCGAGCGTTGCTCGGCTTGGGTGGGTGGTACCATCACCGCAACCTCCACCCGCGCAGCTCCAGGCGCAGCAGCTCACTGAGCAAATACACGAGACGCCACGCCAGGCGCGCACCACGGGGCGTGTGCCGATAGGGCCGCTTGGGGCGATTGGGGAGACGCAAGGGGCGTGGGTTGTGGGAGTGGTTGGTCATTGGGTGTGCGCCTGGGTGTACAAAACAAAAACGGGCTGCCCTCGCACGCGCAAGGCAGCCCACCAAGAAGAGTATAGCACATCGATCAAGGGAATCGCAACGCCAGCCCTACATATCGTAGCGCCTCCAGATTACGTTATACTGAATAGCTCCGCGCTCCTGTCGAAGCAGCCCACCAAGCACGCTCGGCCGGGGCGCGGGGTGATTTATCGTTCCGAGGCGCGATACCCTGCCGCAGCTGCATCAGCCGCAGCGTTAAAGCACCGGACGCCATCAAAGGTTCTGCTGTAAAACGTTCCGCGCGGCTCGTGATAGATGCCGCTGTCGTTGCCCTTTATTTGTCCTTCCGCGCACGGCCACCAGGGCGGATCGACTTCAGTCGAGCGACCTTCCCCAAAGAAGATCGGCGCATTATCAGTACCCCCTCGAAAGCCTTCCCCCGGTGCGCGGGTCGGAAGTGGTACACTCGTAGGCCGAGGAGTGCGCGTGGGGATAGGCGTTCGGGTTGGGCGGGGCGTCTCAGTTGGCTTCGGTGTATTGGTTGGGCCGGGTGTGTACGTCGCCGTGGGTAAAGGCGTCTCGGTTGGGATCGGGCTTGGTGTCCAGGTCGGAAGCACACCGACGCGCTGGCCTACATTCGTCGCTGCTGAGACCACCATCCCAAACACACAGCACAGCGCAAGACTTCCCGCTCCAATCGCAAACACCCACCCACGCAGTGTTTTCGGCTTCTTCATACGGCGTACCTCCTGGCTGTACACCGTCTCAGCACGCTGCCGGGATTCCCGCTGTCACCTTCCTGTCATCTACACATCGGCAGTAGTAGTGCTATGCTCGCAAGTCCGTAGAACATATATGCTAAATAATGAGGAGTTATGGACGCAAGTTTTCATGTGTCGCTCGCCGCAAGCTTCGCACGGCTCGCCACCATTCGCGACCAATTGCACGAGCGCAAATCTTACGAACAATTCAGCAAGAGCGTATCGTGGCCCGTTGACGAGGCGTTTACAATGACAGAACCTGTTTTCGATAGCGCGCCATCCTCGTCTGCTGGCGTCCGAGCAACGGTGCGTGAAATGGTGCGAGTAACGCTGGCGTTCTTTATCTTCATCGGATCGGCTGTTGCTGGGCTTTGGTTCGGTACAGAAGCGATCCGATTGCTCATCGGTGGGGTGCTCTTGGTTGGCGTTTGGCCACTGTACGCTATCTTGCGACGAACGGCTGAAGCATCCGGCATCGAACGGGCTGCCCACACTATCCGTGCCCACCGCGAACGCGCCTAGCAAGTTCCTCTAGCTCGGTGGCAATCTCATCTGCATCTGGCCCCTGTGCCACTTCCATGATGGTACGATATGCCTCTGGCGTGGCGCGCTCCTTGAGCCATTGCTCAGCAAGCGCTACGCCCTGTGCTTCGTTTGCCTTGGGGTGGCTTTGTATCCAACCCACATCAGGTACACGCCCACCCAATTCATCAAGCAAGGCTGTGAGAAAGTCACCATCAGGCCAATGCTCCCCCTTTTCGACTCGATAGAGCTTCGTTCGGTCTGGTAACTTCTCAAACCGTTTTTCGAGGCGTCGAAGCAGAGCAGCTTGCGTTATCCCCTGCCGCAAGCGGAGCGTCTTAATATACCCGCCCAATGCCACACTCATGCCGTTAGTATACCGTGCGTGTTGCACGGCTGCAACGTTGCTTTTGTGCATCATTCTCCCCCTTGCAATTGTTGCTTCTATGCCCTATACTCTTGTTGCACAAGAGCAACGGAGGGCATATGGAGACGGCTGCTAAAATCACTGAAGTCCTTGAAACCATCAAGGCGCGCCATCAGTTCACCGATGAAGAATTGGCCCAGTATGCTGGTGTAAGTCGGTGGACGATTTACCGCATCCGCAGGGGCGATATTGGCGAGACGGTCTCCACAAGTCTCGTTGGCACAATCCTGCGCGAATACACCCCTTTGGCCGAACAGGCCGCTTAGACCGGCTCCACTCATATGCGAGCCGGTCTCCTTTACATTTCTGTAATGTTGCACAAAAGCCTCATAATGCTTCTTGACACTGTTGCATACAAGCCCTATAATGTTGCACGTAAGCAACAGATCGAAGCCCCCGCCGCGCTCGAACGCGACAGGGGCACCGCCACCCGAACAGCTAAGGAGACTCGGATGACCACTTCCATTGTACCACCTTCCTCCCCCACCTCCTCTTCCCACGATCTGCGCGTGGCCTTCGTGCTCGAACGGCTGGCGCAGGAGAACGCGCAGAACGCAGCCCAGGCCGGCGAGCGCGCGGCGTCCTACAA
>Ga0224723_1000821_pt1 | contig 20420 bp, 18 predicted proteins | sample Balambano_FR2_Me_FD_161647 | JGI IMG/M metagenome (GOLD analysis project Ga0224723, IMG submission 161647) | Freshwater sediment microbial communities from Lake Towuti, South Sulawesi, Indonesia - Balambano_FR2_MetaG | ecosystem: Environmental > Aquatic > Freshwater > Lake > Sediment | place... | reverse complement strand
ATCTCAATTAGTGAAAAAACAATTAGAGATAAATCTTTATTACTTTCAAGGCGCTTATGTATTTTCGCATTATGGAAATATAATCTCCAAAGATAATCAATTGTTTGATGAATTCTGTCATTATTTTAATACGAGAAGTGTAAAAAAAGGTGATGTTTATAAACCTTTTATTACATTTAAGACTAAAATTAAAAAAATAAGGTACAACACAGCTGTTTTAGTATCTCCGGAGTCAAGCAATTATTATCACTGGATGATGGATTGTTTGCCTAGACTTCATTTGTTAGAAGATTTTATTAATTCTATTGACCATTTTATAGTTCCTGATAAACTACACAGTTTTCATATTGAGTCCCTGAAATACTGGGGAATCGAAGAAAACAGATTACTTAAAATAAGCAAAACAGATAAATTATATTTTGAAAACCTGTATGTTCCTTCGCTTCCTGGTAGTGAGGGTAATTCACCTTTATGGGCTATCCAATACCTAAGAGAAAAATTTCTTAATTATAATAATGATTCATTAAAAGAATTAGTTTATTTTTCTAGAGAAAATGCTAACGAACGGCACATTATCAATGAAGACGAAGTTTTAAAAGTATTAAAAGCTAAAGGTTTCAAAGTTTATGAAATGTCTGAATATACTCTTGCAGAGCAAATTAAAATTAGTCAGAATGCTAAAATGATAGTATCTGCTCATGGTGCAGCTTTAACTAATTTATTATTTACTAGCAACTGTCAAGTATTAGAAATTTTTTCTCCCGATTATGTTAGACCTGATTGCTACTTTACTTTAGCTAAGCAACTGAAACTAGATTATTGGTATCTCATGGGTGAAAATTATTATCATGAGAAAAGACTAGCTTGGGGTGACATATATGTTGATATTTCTAGCTTAAACTTAACCCTAGATAGAATGTTAAACTGTGGATAAAAATTTTAAGTCTATCAATTCAACTTTTATTGCTATTGATATTGCTAGAGGTTTTGCTGCCTTATCAGTTTTTATCTATCACTATAATATTGCTTCTGTGTTAGAGAAAGCTACTGGATGGTCAGCATTCAAGGTTTTATCGTTACCTGGGTCTGAGTATGCAGTACCATTATTTTTCGCAGTTAGTGGCTTTTGTATTCACTGGTCGCAGTTACGTCAAGAGCAAAAACAAGGTAAAAATGTAATTGATTACAAAAAATATGTGTTGCGAAGATTTTGGCGTATTTACCCCACTTATCTCATCGCATTGCTATTTTCTTGTACACTACAGGCTATGAATGGTCAAAAGGTCGCAGTCTGGGATTTTTTACTTCATCTTGTTTTATTGCAAGGATTTTCAGTTGCAGGATTTAATTCTCTGAATTTAGTTTTGTGGACAGTTGCAATTGAAGTATTATTCTATTTTCTTTATCCTTTTTGGTATCTAGCTAGAAATTATCTCGGACTTAATAGATCAATTCTTCTTGCTTTAGCAATTAGCTGTATTAGTTGGATAGTATGTGCAATTTGGTTATTTCCTTACTCACTTCCTGTACGATGGTTTGTTTTGAATCTTTGGGGTGCTTGGCTCGTTGGTGCTTGGTTAGCAGAACAAATTAGCTCCAATAAAGCAATGTTTCAAAAATTTCATTGGTGGTTTTTGGGTGTGGCTGCTATTTCAATTACTCTAGTATGTAAAGAATTAGGGGTTTTTGATGGGCGAGGTGAGATTGTTCATGCAAGTATATTTACAATTCTGTGGATTTGGCCATTATCAGCATTAATTCTTGCCGAAAAGTGGCTACAAAATGTTTCACATAATTGGGGAGGTATTATTAAGTTTTTGCAATTATGCGGACTAAGTAGTTACTCACTTTACCTATATCATATGCCATTAATAGATTTGCGGAACTTGCTTTGGTTAAATATTCAATCTGGAATCATACGTGCCGTTATCTGGTTTATTGGATTTTTGGCTATTCTGGTAATTTCCTGGTTCTTATATGAATTATTTGAAAAACCTTTTATGCAGTATCGACCATAATTAGAAAATTGTGAAATTTTAAATATCGAAGTATGAGTAAACATTCTGATTTAACCTATATATCTGTCTAGAAACTATGAATATTCCACAAAAAGCTGTTTTAGCTATCGCCACAGGTAAACCCATTTATATTCAGATGGCAGTCAATTTAGCACGTTCTTTTAAATGGTGGCATAAGGATAGCTCAATAAAATTTACCCTAGCAACTGATCAAAAGCATCTACTTCCTGAAGATTTATCAGATATAGAAGTCATTGAAGTGCAACCTGGACAATACGGTAAAGGTTTTTCTCCCAAGTTGCATTTAGATAAATTAGCGATCGCTCAGCAAACCCTTTTTATTGATGCAGATTGTTTATGCGTTGGTTCTTTAGAACCTGTATTTGAACGATTTGCTGGTCATGCAGTTTCTGTGGTTGGTGGTTTAATTTCTCAAGGTGAATGGTTTGGTGATGTTGCAGCAGTTTGTCAACGCTTTGGAATACCAGCGATACCTAAATTTAATGGTGGTATTTACTACCTAGAAAAGGGTGAAGAAAGCGATCGCATTTATGCTAAAGCACGTGAATTAGAACCACAATACGATGAAATTGGTTTACTACGGTTACGAAACCGTCCCAATGATGAGTTACTGATGGCGATCGCAATGGCTTTACATAACCAAACTCCAATTCCTGATGATGGCTCTATTATGAGCGATCCCCAAGCTTGTCAAGGAGGTTTATTCATTGATGTTTTAAGAGGTAAATCAAAGCTGATTAATCCACCAGCACCAAATCCTAAACATCAAGCTTGGTATCCCTTGACTGAAGTGCATCCAGTTGTAGTGCATTTCTTAGACCATCACACAACAGTTTATCCTTATAAATGTGAAGAATTGCGTTTAGAACTAGTATCTACCAAAAAGTGGTCTATTTGTGCAGTTGATATGTGGGCGAATTTGTTTTGCTCTATTCCTCTGCTCACCCAGTATGCTATTAAGGATGCGCTACGTCCTACTTACCATTTGATATTCGGTACAAGAACTGCGTCAGTATCCAATCGTATATAAATAAAGAGAAAAGCATGATGAACAATAATGCAGCTTATCTTTCAAATTATTTCCATAGCGAAATTTTCGATACAGATTACCGAAGTTTGGCTTTAGCGATCTTTGAAACATACCAGCCACAAACAGTAGCCGAGTTTGGCTGTGGTCCTGGTCATCTGACTAGAGAACTTGCCAACTTAAGTGTACAAGTTACAGCAGTAGATGGTTTTTCTCAGCCAGATTTTTCTGGACTATCCATAGAATTTCATCATGTAAACCTCAACGACCCAACATCGATAGCTAAAGTCTTTACCGGAAAACATTTTGACTTAGTAATATGCCTAGAAGTTGCTGAGCATTTACAACCAGAAGTTTCACCAAATTTGGTGAATTGGCTAACTAAAGTCGCTCCGATTGTGATATTCTCAGCTTCTGTTCCTGGTCAAGGAGGACACGGACATATTAATCTTCGCCCACGAGACTACTGGCACAATTTGTTTACTAATCAAAACTTCGTCGTAGCTGATCGTATACGTGAAAAGTTACGTCTTCATGCGAGCGTTGCTCCTTGGTATCGTTATAACGTTTTAGATTATGTTAGTGCTGACCATCCCCAAGTACCACAAGCTAATGAAGTTATTCGTCGTTTAATAGCATCTGAGTCGGATGTATCTACAGGTTTATATAAAGAATCAACAAAACTAACCATAGCTGAAAATCGTTTGAAGTATGGACCTGTACGTTGGTATTTAACGTTTAGGCAATTTGCTAAAAAACTTATTGGCAAAGGTTAGTTAATCAACTCAAGAAACCCTTTTTGTGAGTTCAGAATTACCAAAATACACGGGTATCCTAACAAATCTTGGTATAAATCGGGTTTCTGACAAAATCTGTGTTTACCTTTAATTTAGCTACTTAAATTAATGAAAGTAGATGTCTCAGTCATCATTCCTACATACAATCGGCTTTGGTGTCTCCCCAAAACTATACAATCTTGTCGTCACACCAAATGCCAAACTGAAATCATTGTGGTTGATGATGGCAGCACTGATGGTACTTGGGAATGGCTATCAACCCAAAAAGATATAGTCGCAATTTTTCAACCAAATCAAGGTCAAACTTGGGCTATTAACCGAGGAACCTCCATTGCAAAAGGGCAATACATCCGTTTTCTAGACTCTGATGATATTCTTTGCTCCGGTACAATAGATAAACAATTCGAGGCTGCGATCGCTACTGAAGCAGATTTAGTTTACTCTCGTGTAGACTTGATGGAATATTCATCCGGAAAGATTCACGAAAATCCAGAACCACCTTTATGGGATGATTTCCTAGCTATTCAGCTAGGAGAAGGTTATGGTAGCCACTTTTTAGGAATGTTATTTCATCGAAGTTTAGTGGAAAAAGTTCCACGTCGTCCCGATTTTGCCAATCGAGAAGACCGAATGTTTTTATTAGAAGTAGGCTTGCTTAATCCCAAATTGGCAAAAGTTTCTGGATGTGCAGGTTACTGGGTACAACACTCTCAACAAATGCAAGCCAACTACCAAGGTACTAAATCAGTTGTCACAAACTGGCAGCACTTGAATATTTTCAAGCGCATTCTTAAAGAATTGGCTTTACGTGGTGAACTTACCCCACGGCGTCGTCAAGCTGCGACCAAAGTACTGTGGCCTTTAGCTCATTGGATTGCTTATAGCCATTTAGACGAAGCTTGTGAAGTTGCTGATTGGATTTATCAACTAAACCCTGATTTTCAACCAATACAAACTGGTCTACTAGGTAAATTATACAAGCATCTAGGCTTCCGGCAAACACAAAAAATATTACGGTTACGCCGAAATATTTTAGGTTTGCTCCGCCGACCTACAAATTCAAAGCTTCATAATTTTACAACTTAATACGATGATGTCTCTAAATATTTTCTACGAAGAACCGGATGGAGACCGATGGCTACCATTTGACCGTTATGTGCGTCGTTTGATTCGCCGTTTGGTACGGGGTAAACCAAAAGTAGGTGGGCAAAAGCGTGTTTTCTTAAACCTCTGTGCAGGATTAGACAAACTTGGCATCTCCTATAGAGTTAATGATTACAAATACATTCAAAAGCATCCAGAGGAAATTGCTTGTATCATTGGCAAACCTCATGTTCTAGATAAAATTTCATGGAAAAACCCAATCATTTTTGGGGCATCCGTGTTTTCACATCCCTACGATGACCTAAATTTACTCCAACGCTTACCAGTTAAAAAAGTTCTAGTTCCTGGTGAGTGGATGAGAAAAATGTGGGAACCATACTACGGAGATGATGTTCTATCTTGGCCTGTTGGCATCGACACAGATACATGGATACCAGCATCTAGTGAAGTTAAAGATATCGATATTCTGCTCTATGACAAAGTTAGATGGGAACACGACCATTATGAAAATGAATTAATTACTCCCATTAAAAATCTTTTAGAGCAGAAGCAGTTAAAAGTAGCAAACATTCGCTATGGCTTTTATAAAGAAGAGGAGTTTCGCTCTTTACTAAATAGAAGCAAAGCAATGATTTTTCTTTGCGAACACGAAACGCAAGGAATTGCTTATCAGCAAACTCTTGCTTGTAGTGTTCCTATCTTAGCTTGGGATAGAGGTGGATTCTGGCAGGATCCCAGCTTTTTCCCTGATAAAGTCCAATTTGCTCCTGTAAGTTCAGTTCCTTATTGGGATGAACGCTGTGGAGTTAAATTCAAAGATATCAATGATTTTCCAATTAAGTTAGAAGAATTTCTTGAAAAACTTAACAGTCAGAAATTTACTCCTCGTGATTATATTCTTGAAAATTTGACATTGGAGGCATCTGCCAAATGCTACATCAATATTGTAAAAAGAGTGCAATTAAGTTTAGATTCGGGAATAAAAACTATTACCTAACATATTACTGATTTTATGAGTGACCCTCTGCTTCCTATCAGTTTGGAAAAGCGCGTTAAGTTTGACTTTAATCTTGAAGGACTACGAGGGGCACTTGCTATTTTAGTTGGTCTTAGTCATGCATTTTGTATTCCGTATATTTTAGACCCAACATTTTATCCAGATATTTATTGGCTGAATGTCGGACAAATTGCTGTTCTTTCTTTTTTCATTATATCTGGCTACGTAATTGGCTTAACTAATCAAAAAGAATATTCTCACTCTCGCGCAAATCAATATCTACTGAAACGAGTTATCAGACTAGTACCAATTTATGTAATTGCTATTGTTCTTGGTATTCTAGCTCGTCCAGAGGAATCTTTCGTTAAAATTTTAGGTAATTTGTTTTTCTTGCAAAATGTGTTCGTTGAAAGACTAGATGGAAATAATCCGGTTTGGAGTTTAAATTACGAGGTTATCTACTATTTATTATTTATCCCCATTTGGGCATTCCGTATAAGACTAGTATATTGTTTTTTATTGTGCATTTTTCTGAGCATACTTGCTTGGTTTCGACTTCAACCAGAAATAATCTTTTGTTATGCAACAGGTTTCATTTTTTGGTTATTTGGGCTTTGGCTGGCTTGGAGAACCAAAACGAAATCGGCCGAATATACAGAAAAGCTTCCCTTACTTACTTATTTGTTGCTAATTTATGCAACTAGTAGCTTCAATTTTGGTCAGATTGTCATGAACTTAATTGGTTTTAAGGGTGTATCTGTTGGACAAGTAAGTCTGATTGATATAATTACTTCATTAAGTTTATGTGTTGTTATTGTCTCCCTGGTAACACGTAGACAATTTGCAGCGCTCAAATGGCTAAACTTAATTTGTTTTTTACTACCTCTTGTAGTAATATCGTTTCTGCTAGTTACTCGTCGTATTTTAGAACCAAGATGGACACCATCTATCATTCTGTATTTCCTAGCTGTAGCAGCATCCAAATGGAAATTTAACCTAGATTTATTATTTAAATTTAGAGTATTGGGAAGTATTTCCTATGCTTTCTACTTAATACACACTCCTTTACTATTTTTCATTCGAGATTTTTCCCCATTTTCAGGAAATATATTCACTTATTGTGTTCGCTTAATAATTTGGCTGGCAATTTCCATAGCTGCTTCTATTTTATTAGAACTAGTTATGCAACCTGCGATCAAAGAATGGTCTTATAAGGTTTTTTCACTAAAAAACCTAACTAATTAAGTGAGTTCCCGGACTTCTTAAAAAAGTTCGGGGACTGAATATTCTCTACCAAAATGAATTCATAAATTATTCGTAATGGTATTATCAGTGGCAAAGATTTTAATTTTAATTGGTGGTCATTTATGTAATGCTCCTCGACCTCAAAAAGAGGCAGAGACATTAGCTGCTGCTGGTCATGATGTAATCGTGAGGGGTTTTTGGTTTGATCCAGAAATGATCGAACGCGATCGCCTATTAATGGTAGACAAAAAATGGCGATTTGAACCAATCCTTGATTTCCAACCAAAACACCGTTTGAAAAACTTGGGTATTCGCTTCCAAAACCGCATAGCTAAAGAGCTTTTCCAACGTTATGGTATTTTTTCCCCTAATCTACTAAGCTACGGAACAACAGCAATGCTAAAAGCTGCTCGTCGAGAAGCTGCGGATTTAACAATTGTCCATTCAGAACCAGGACTTTGGGTGGGAAGTCAACTATTAAATCAAGGTTTTCGTGTTGGGGTAGACTTTGAAGATTGGTTTTCTGAGGATCTGCCATTAAAAGAGCGGATGAATAGACCAATTGCCCAACTAAAAGCTCTAGAGAGCCGTTTAATGCGTGAATGCACCTATTGTCTCACGACCTCCCATGCTCTAGCCGAGGCTTTAAGTCAAGCTTACCAAGTATCTACACCCACAGTTATTTATAATACTTTTCCCATACACGAAAGAGAGCAAATAGACGGTCAAAAGCGCGATCGCCAGAATTTAGACTTACCATCTTTACATTGGTTCTCCCAAACTATCGGGCCCGGAAGAGGCTTAGATACTCTATTACTTGCTTTACCTCACCTAAAAATACCAGTAGAAATTCATTTACGAGGTAATTACCCAGACAGCTACCGTGAGTGGCTAGAACCTATGATACCTGGTGAGTGGCGGGATTTGATATTTATTCACCCGACTGTTCCCAATCAGGAATTGATATCACGAATTGCTGAACATGATATCGGTTTAGCTTTGGAAAGTCCTCATTGCTCTAGCAGACAGTTGACAATCACTAACAAATTCTTCCAATACTTACAAGCTGGTCTAGCAGTAATTGCCACAAACACTGCTGGACAAACAGAAATATTATCTCAACGTCCGAATATTGGTAAATTGATTGAGTGTGATAATCCCTTGCAGCTAGCTCAAGCAATAGAAGATTTAGTACAACCAAATAACCTTATTGAAGCTAAAAAAGCAGCACAAGAAGCAGCGCAAGAAAAATTTTGCTGGGAAAAAGAAGCTGAAAAACTTATTGATATAGCTAACACTGCTCTTAATTAATATCTAAAAGCATAAGCACAACTAAAAAAATTATGAAAGCCAACGGTGTTACATTACAAATTAATCTCGCTCCTAGTGACTGGCTTTATGCTAGGTACACTCTCCCTCATCAATTACGTCAATTTGCTCATCAAGTAGACGAAATACTCTTAACTCTAGATTTACACCGCAGTGCTGGACGCTTTGCTGAAGGTTGGGAAGAACGTCTTCCTAAAATTAAATCTTTAATAGCAGAATGTTGCAATCAGTATCCCCATGCACATTTAAAAGAAGTTGATTATTCTCCGGAAGCTGTCAAAAATGTAAGTTCGATGTTTTTTGGGGGAAGCATTATTCCACCAAAGGATTTCCGAGGAGGTCCATTTTACTCCTACTTTTTTGGTTTATACACAGCTAAACACAATTACATATTTCACCTCGACTCAGATTTAATGTTTGGAGGAGGTAGTTCTACCTGGATTGCTGAAGCAATCAAGCTGTTATCTGAGCAGTCTAATATCATAACTTGTGGTCCACTTCCTGGACCACCAACTGCTGATGGTCGTTTGCGATCGCAAGTAGCACAACCACAACCTCACGATTCTCTCGCTTATCGTTTTTCATATCTTAGTACTCGATACTTTTTATTAGACAGAGAGCGCTTTCAGTCTATAATTAAGAAGCTTCCTTTAAAATATGCATCTATCCGCAGCATTATTAAAGCATTGGTTGAAGGAAATTATCCTTATAAGCTTCCAGAGGAAATTTTTAGTGAAGCGATGGAGGAATATTCCCTGATTAGAGTCGAATTTTTGGGAAATCCACCCGGAATGTGGTCTTTGCATCCTCCTTATCGTTCTCAAAACTTTTATGATAGCTTACCTGAACTAATCAAAAAAGTTGAGTCAGGAGATATCCCAGAAATGCAACGAGGAGACCATGATGTTAATGACAGCTTAGTAGATTGGACTAGTGCTAAAGCTGCTTTAAAACAAAATCGCTGGTGGAAACGATTGGCGAAAAATTGGAAGAATAAAATTTCTAAGTATCTAATTTTTAAACATTAATTCCAACAATAAGAGGAAATGGAAACTATGTCTTTACCAACACTTTTAACTTGGCTTCAACCGCTTGATTTTAAATATAAGTTAGGCATCTGCGAGCGATTGTTTGGCAAAATAATTTCCTCACAAGGAATAACTTGGGTACAAACGGGAGCGGGTATCTCTTGGAAACTCGATCTAAGAAATCCTACCCATCGTTGGATTGTCTATGGTAAATATGAGGGCGCACCATTCCTTAATTGGGCGCGAACATTTCTTTCTCTTGATAGCATTATTGTTGATTCAGGAGCTAACATTGGCCAAATGTTAATGTATTTGTTTCAGCTAATACCTCAAGGCAAGATATTAGCCTTTGAACCAGGTACAGAGGCAAGTAATTGGTTAGAAGAATGTTTAGCTGTTCACAATACTCTTCCTATAGAACTTATTCGAGCAGGACTTGGTGCATCTCCTAGTCAATTAAATCTCAATCACGTCGGAAGTAGTTTAGGGCATGGTGCTTATAGCCACATATCTGAAACTGAGGGTGAACCTATTTCAATCGTGCGTTTAGCAGACGAATTAGCAGCACGGTCTATTACAAAGGTTGATTTGTGGAAGTTAGATGTGGAAGGATATGAACTTCCAGCTTTACAAGGAGCAGAACCTTTAATAGCAGAGCAACGGATTAAAGCCATTTATGCAGAGCTAGTCGGTGATAATGGTAAGCAAATTCAGAATTATTTATCTAAATTTGGCTATCAATGTTATCGATTTGCACCCAGTGGTAAACTATATCCCTCTCTTAAATTTTCTGATTATGATAATGGTTTATTCTTGCCTTGAATAAACTGCTACTTTCACAGGGTGTACTACATCAATATAAGTTTTAATTTACTAGGTATATAACTTTGAGCTATAAAATTTTAATTATTAGCCCTCACTTTCCACCAATTAACGCCCCCGACCATCAACGGGTAAGAATGTCTCTACCCTATTTTGAACTATTTGGTTGGGAACCTCACGTTCTTACAGTACAACCGGATTATGTAGAAGGGCTTCAGGATCCGCTTTTAATCCAAACAATACCTAAACATATTCCAGTTACTTATACCAAAGCTTTACCAATCAAACAGACTAGGCGTATTGGTATGGGTAGCTTCGGTTTAAGAAGTTTTCCTTACTTGCTCGCAACAGGCGATCGCCTGTTGCGAGAAAAGCATTTTGATTTAGTCTATTTTTCTACGACTATATTTACCTCGATGGGTCTTAGTCTTTTTTGGCATCGTCGTTTTGGCATTCCTTACATCCTAGATTTTCAAGACCCGTGGCTAAGTGACTACTACGAAAAAACAGGTGTTACTCCACCAGGTGGACATTTCAAATACGGAGTAGCTCAACTAGAAGCAAAATTTCTCGAACCTAAAGTGCTTTCCAAAGTTAATCATGTAATCAGTGTTTCACCAGCTTACCCGGAAACTTTACAACAGCGCTATCCCCATTTAAACTCCAATCAATTTAGTATTTTACCTTTTGGTGCTCCAGAACACGATTTTGACTTACTCCCCTCCTTAAACATTCAACAAACAATATTCAACCCCAACGATGGTAAACGTCACTGGGTTTATGTTGGTCGAGGAGGTGATGATATGGCAAAAGCGTTAAGAATTCTATTTCTGGGAATCAAAACACAACGTTCCCTCAATCCTGAAATTTGGCGATCAGTCCATCTACATTTTGTTGGTACTAGTTATGCTCTAGGTGATCGCGCTATAAAAACCATAGAGCCAATCGCCAAAGAACTAGAAATTGAGGACTTAGTAACCGAACATCCCCATCGGATTCCATATTTTGAAGCGCTACAAGTTCTTAGCGATAGTGATGCTATCCTAATGATTGGCTCCGATGACCCTAGTTATACAGCATCCAAATTGTATCCTTGCGTACTAGCCTGCAAACCGATTTTAGCTGTTTTCCACAATCAGAGTTCTGTAGTTAATATTTTGCACTCTTGTCAAGCTGGTCAAGCTGTAACCTTTGCTTCTTCTGATTCATCGAATAAGTTGTTACCAGAAATGGTGACTCAACTTAATTGGTTACTATCTACCCCAAAAGATTTTCAACCAAAAACCAATTGGTCAGCTTTTGAACCATATACAGCTAAAGTCATGACTCAAAAGCAGTGCGTCATCTTTAATCAGTGTCTTGAAGGTAAAGTATAATGACTCAATCTCTAGACTCAAATTATCAGCGTTTAGCATTACCTATTCTCGAACGTAAGCAACAACGTAATCTTTTGGGTACATTTTTGATCTTTAGTTTCGGATTGTTAATATACGAATTATTTATTCCACAAACGAAATCATTAACTAGCAATTTTGCGGCTATTTTAATTACAATTGCGGCTTTGATACCTAGTTATATATGGTGTTCTGGACGAACACTCGGAATGCCAATTTTCCCATTTTTTGCTCTAACTTTTATTTCTACTTATGCTTTTCCTTTAATCACTAATCACCCTGTAACTACAATTTACTCTTTAAAAAATCAATTAGTTGCTAGTATTACAGTTACTAGTTTTTTGTTAATAGGAACTATTGTTTGGTTTCAATTTGTCAAATCAAATCCTAAATTACCTACTAATTATCGCGCCTTAAATAGTAAAAAAAGTAATGAAATTTTCTTATTTGTATTATTAATATCTATTTTATTTGGCTTAGCTACTAATGCAGGTTGGTTTATCATCACAGATGGTGTGTTCTCTGCTATTCGTAGTGCAATTTTAGGATTAAATGCTCTTGCAGCCTTTGTTCTTGGTTATCAATTAGGCTCTAAAAAGTTATCAAATTGGCAAGCTCAATTATTTATAGTTTTGCTAATTGCTTACATGATCACAAATGCAGTAACTTTAACACTTGTAGGAGCAGCTTCAGCTTTTATCGCAGCTACAATTGCCTTCATTATCGGAGGTAAAAAAATCCCTGTAATTCCTATTGTCATTTTCCTAGTTTGTTTTACCTTACTGCATTATGGCAAGGGAGACATGAGAACTAAGTACTGGACTAAAGGTACTACTGTTACCCTTTGGGAATATCCTGCTTTTTATAGTGAGTGGCTAGAATATTCATTTGATTACGTAAATAACCGAGATTACCTATCTCAATCAAAACAAAAATCATCATTGGTAGAGAGGTCTAGCGTCATTCAAATGCTACTTTTGGCTCAAGACAAAAGCCCGCAAGCTGTACCATATTTACATGGAAAAACATATTCTATTTTACCCCAATTACTAATTCCTCGTTTCTTAGACGAAAATAAAATTAGAAGTCATGAGGGAACAATTAGATTAAATGTTCACTATGGGTTACAAACTCGTCAACAAGCTGAGAATACAACTATTGGTTGGGATTTATTATCAGAATCTTATGCAAATTTTGGTTTGCTTGGTTCTATCGGATTAGCAATTTTCTTAGGGACTTTTTACGGACAATGTACTAGATGGAGTAGTAATGCACCGATTTTTTCAGCCCAGTCTTTATTCTCTGTATTGATTATGACTTTTACATTTCAAACAGAGTGGACTGCTGGTGTATACGTTGCTAGTTTGTTTCAATCTTCTATAGTTGTATTGGCTATTGTAGTATTTTTAATGAAGAACTTTAAGGTCGTTAGTTTACCTGTTGTATCTCAGAAAGTAGGAGTTAAATAGTGAGATGAAATTAGCTATTATTACTTCTCACCCCATTCAATATTATGCTCCTTGGTTTAGATACATTGCTATTGCAGCAGACTTTTCAATAAAAGTCTTTTACCTTTGGGATTTTGGTGTTACAGAGCAAGTTGATACAGGTTTTCAACAAGCATTTCAATGGGATATTCCATTACTTGATGGTTATGAACATGAATTTGTTCCTAATACTAGCTCTAATCCGGGTGTTTATAACTTTTGGGGGTTGCAAAATCCGGACTTAATATCTCAGGTTAGAAACTATCAGCCTGATGCTGTATTGTTGATGGTTTATAACTATGCGAGCTTATATCGTTTAATTTTGAACTGGGATACTCGTAAAGCACCACTTCTATTTCGGGGAGATTCCCATCGACTACTACCCCAAACTGGTTGGAAAGCTTCGCTACGTCGAATGTTCATTTCTCAAATGTATCGTCGCTTTAGTGGTTGTTTGTATGTTGGTAAAGCAAATTACGATTACTTTACTTATCATGGTGTTCCCAGTAAGCGTTTATTTTTCTCACCTCATGCAGTTGACAACCAACGTTTTTTCGCGCAAGCTGAAGTAGCAAAACAACAAGCGATCGCCTGGAAAAAAGAGTTAGGTATACCCGATAAACATAAGGTTATTTTGTTTGCGGGTAAGTTTGAAGACAAGAAACGTCCTTTAGATTTACTACAGGCTTTCTTACGTGCTGGGTTAACTGAAACTAGTTTGTTGTTTGTTGGTGCTGGCCCACTAGAAGATGAACTCAAGTTGCAAGCAGCAAGTTCATCTAGCATCTACTTTGCACCTTTTCAAAACCAGACAATGATGCCACGTACTTACGCGATAGCAGATATAGTAGTTTTACCTAGCTACAGCAGTCATGAAACTTGGGGATTAGCTATAAATGAAGCAATGTGTTTATCTCGTCCAGTCATTGTCAGTAATTATGTAGGTTGCGCTCAAGATTTAGTTCATCCGCATAAAAATGGTTTGATTTTTCCTGCTGGTGATATAAATGCTTTAACTGATTGCCTTCAGCAAGCCTTAGTAAACCCAGAAAAATTAAAAGCTTGGGGAGAACAAAGTAGTAAAATTATCTCTAATTATAGCTATATCCAAGCAACACAAGGACTAAGAGAAGCATTGAACTACGTGACATAAACTTTTTTCATCATATTTTAATATGCAACATCCAACCTCACACTACAAATTACACTTATGGTTTCCTAATATGTTTGGTTTTAAAGGCGGTATACAAGTATATTCAGCCTTTTTGTTGAAAGCCTTACAAAAACTTTATCCTGAATTTAACTATCATGTTTCTCTCAAGCATGATGTCAATACTTCACACGATATTAGCTATTTAAATAAAACTAAGTTTCAATTTAGTGGCAGATTCGCACCTTTCTGTCGTACCCATGTCTTTGCCAGCCAAATTATTACTGAAGGTTTTATCCAACGTCCTAATTTAGTAATTTCTACTCATTTAAATTTTGCGATTGCTGGTCACTGTCTGAAACACTTAACTGGTACTCCTTATTGGGTAGTTGCTCATGGAGTTGATGCTTGGAATATTACAAATAAGAAGTTAATAGCAGGTTTAAAAGCAGCAGATAGAATTATTTGTGTTAGTAGTTACACACGCGATCGCTTGTTGTCGGAACTCAATCTCGATCCAGATAAAGTTTTAATTCTGCTGAATACTTTTGACCCAAATCGCTTCAAAATCACTAATAAACCGATTCATCTTCTCGAACGGTATAAATTAAAAGCCTCGCAACCAGTTATTTTAACTGTTACTCGTCTGTCAAGTGCTGAACGTTACAAAGGATATGACCAAATTTTACAAGCTCTGCCTCAAATTAGACATCATCTTCCAGATATTCATTATATTTTAGTGGGCAAAGGAGATGATCGCCCTCGTATCGAGAAATTAATCGCTGAACTTAATTTACAAGATTGTGTGACTTTAACTGGTTTTGTACCTGATGAAGAACTCTGCGAACATTACAATCTTTGTGATGTATTTGCTATGCCAAGTCAAGGAGAAGGATTTGGGATTGTGTATCTAGAAGCATTAGCTTGTGGTAAACCAACGTTAGCTGGGAATCAAGATGGTGCAGTCGATCCTCTTCGTTATGGTGAATTGGGAGCTTTAGTTAATCCTACCGATGTGGATGCGATCGCTAAAACTTTAATTCAGATTTTGCAAGGTACTTATCCTAACTCTTTGATATATCAACCCGAAGCTTTACGGGAAAAAGTAATTTATCACTTTGGCTTTGAGCATTTTTACCAAGCTGTTGCTGAGCTTATGCAAAATCATGCAGCAATTACTAAATAGTAGGATTTACATTATTTCCAGTTAATTACCTATTATATAAGCCCTCTCCACTCTCCTAAATTTGGGAAAGGAGAGAGGGTTTTATACTAACTTCATAATACTAACAAATATTATTAAACTTTTATAATCATGAAGATTTATCCTTCAATGCCTAATCAACATAGAAGCAACATTGAAATTTATCATGTTATTGCTAGTATTAACGAAGATACTGGCGGTACTGCAAAATGTGTAGCTGACCTAACAACATCTCTGATAAATCAAGGAGTATCTAATCATTTATTTACCCTTGACTACCAACATTTGGGTAAACAAATTATCCCTGAAAATTTGAAATTGTATAGTTATCCAGCACACATATTTGCTAAACATATAAGAGGATTTCATCCAAAACTAAATTGGGCTATGCAACAGTTACCAGTAACTGAATTAGCTTTAATACATAACCATGGTCTATGGATGTTTCCAAATCTATATGCTCGACAAGCAGCATTAGCGAATCGTGTACCTTTAGTAATTTCTACCCATGGAATGCTGGAACCATGGTCTCTAAAGCGTAGTCCAATTAAGAAAGGATTAGCATGGTTATTGTATGAGCAAAAAAATTTAAATAGTGCTGCTATTTTTCATGCAACATCTGATGCAGAAGCTAAATCTATTCGCCAACTTCATTTTCAACAACCTATAGCAATAATACCTAATGGTATTTATATTAATGATTATAACGAGCAAGTAGATAGAGAAACTTTAACACAATTATTTCCTGAACTTGCTGATAAAAAATGGTTATTATTTTTCTCTCGAATTCATCCCAAAAAAGGTATAGATAACTTACTGAGTGTTTGGCAAAAATTACATTCTCAATTTCCAGAATGGCATTTAGTTATTGCAGGCCCTGATTTAATTGGCTATCAAACAAAATTAGAATTATTAGTAGAAGAATTTCAGTTACGTCAGCGAGTTACTTTTACTGGAATGCTGACAGGTCGAAGTAAAATTTCTGCTCTTAGTAATGCTGATTTATTTGTTTTACCAAGCCATTCAGAAAACTTTGGTATTGCGATCGCTGAGTCTTTGGCTTGTGAAGTACCAGTGATCACAACTAAAGGGACTCCTTGGGAAGATTTAGAGCGTTATGGGTGCGGTTGGTGGATTGAAAACAATCAACAAAAACTACACATTACTTTGGCCGAAGCAATGAAGTTATCAGACAAAGAAAGAAAAGCAATGGGTCTACGAGGACGAACTTTAGTCGAAACCAAGTACTCTTGGAATTCTATTGCTAAAGATATGGCGGATGTCTACCACTGGATTCTTGGTGGTGGTGAAGTACCAAGTTGCGTTCAAATTTACAATTCTTAAGAGGCGCACTTTACTATGATTATTTCTATTTTTACAGGTCCTTGGCTTCCTGTTCCTGCAAAAAAAGGAGGTGCCATGCCTAAAGTCTGGCAAGGTTTAGCGGAAGAATTTGTAGCTCAAGGTCATCAGGTAATGATTTTGTGTCGTTCTTATGAAGGACAACCCCAAACAGAATTTATTAATGGTGTGCAATACATCCGACGAGGAGGATTTTCTCAAAGCACCAATATTTATATAGATTTACTAAAAGACCTTTTCTATGCTTTAATAAACTTTCCCGTATTGCCTCATGCCCATATTATAATCACAAATGACTTTTGGCTACCAATATTTGCTCCTCTGCGTCCAAAGGTAGGCAAGATTGTAGTCAATGTAAATCGGTTTCCGAAAGGACAATTTTGGCTTTACGCGAAAACGCACCTTTTTATTGCTGCATCACAAGTTATTCAAAAAGCTATTGCCACTCAATACCCTGCCGCTAGTTCTAGAATACGGGTTATTCATAATGCAATTGATACTAGCATATTTTCTCCAGGTTCTCCAGCAAAATCTGAAAGAAAAGAAAAGGTCATTTTGTATGTAGGCAGAATTCACCCAGAGAAAGGTATTCACCTTCTTTTGGAGGCATTTTTAATGCTTTCGCAAAAAAAATCTACAGTCAAGCTCAGAATTATTGGACCATATAAACAACATCAAGGTGGTGGTGGTGAACAATATTTACAGACTCTCCTAGCAAAAGCTGAAGGATTAAATGTCGAATTTTTAGAACCAATTTTTGATGTTCATAAACTAGCTGATGCATATCGTGATGCAGACCTATTTTGTTACCCATCATTAGCAGAAAAAGGTGAAGCATTTCCTGTCGCTCCTCTGGAAGCAATGGCAACAAGTCTTGTACCAGTCGTATCTGACTTAGATTGCTTTAGAGATTTGATTGAAGAAAAAAAGACTGGTTATTACTTTAATCACCGTAGTTCTAATGCTGCTGAAAATTTAGCAGATGTATTTTATTCAGCAATTCTTAATTTGCAACAAACTCAGCAAATATCTGTCAGGGCTGTTGAGAAAGCTAGTGAATATAGTTATCATAAAATTGCAAAGGCTTATTTATCAGATTTTGCTCGACTAATCGAAAACAATAAATACTAAGTTTCAGCTAATAAGTCATTCAAGTAAAATCTAAATTTATATGTTGGAAAATATAACTCCCCTAATTCTCACTTATAACGAAGCTCCCAACATTAACAGAACACTCCAGCGTTTACAGTGGGCACAAACAATTGTTGTGATTGACAGTTTCAGTACAGACGAAACATTAGATATTTTAAGTAAGTTTCCTCAAGTAGAAGTTTTTCAAAGAAAATTTGATTCTTTTGCCAGTCAATGCAATTACGGGTTATCTAAAATTGATACAGTTTGGGTTCTTTCTTTAGACGCAGATTATGTTGTTAGTCAAGAATTAATTTCTGAAATTCAATCTTTGCAAGAAGAACCTGGACTTAATAGTTACACGGTTCCATTTAAATACTGTATCTTTGGTAAGCCTTTACGGGGTACTTTATTACCACCGCGTAAGGTACTCTACAAACGAGACAAAGCAACTTACCAAGAAGATGGTCATGCTCATCGTGTCACCGTCGAAGGAGACTCGAAACTACTGTCGGCTTGTATTTACCACGATGATCGTAAAGCTTTGACCCGGTGGCTATGGGCACAAGACCGTTATATGATAATTGAAACTCAAAAGCTGTTGGAAACACCAGAGTCGGAATTAAGTTTAGGCGATCGCATCCGCAAACAAAAAATCCTGGCTCCTCTGGTTATCTTTTTCTATTGCCTGATCCTCAAAGGTGGTATCCTCGATGGCTGGCATGGTTGGTATTATGCATTTCAACGTGTGCTTGCAGAAATTTTACTATCTATTAGAATAATCGAGTACGAAAAATTACAGTCAACAGATATTTAAACAATGAAGTAACGTGAAAAGGTTACATAGCCAGATTAAAAAGTATGGAATTTATACCCTAGTCGGATTGCTGGTTGTTGCGCTTAGTATAATACCCATACAATTAGCGATCGCCTCTTGGAAAGCTCCTCAACCCCAAGCTATCCTTACCCTTGGTGGTGGTATAGACCGGGAAGAATTTACAGCCCAATTTGCTTATAACTTTCCTTCCTTAGATATTTGGGTTTCTAGTGGTGTTCCTCCACAGCTAGCCCGTCCCGTTTTTCAAAAAGCAGGTATCTCTGATGACCGCCTACATCTAGATTATCGTGCTGTTGACACCGTTACCAATTTTACTAGTCTTGTACCGGAATTCCAAAAGCGCCAGATTCAGCATATATACTTGATTACCTCCGATTTTCACATGGCTCGTGCCAGAGTGATCGCCACCTTAGTTCTGGGCAGCCAAGCGATCGCTTTCACTCCTGTGTCTGTCCCCTCCATCGAACCTAAAGAATCTATCCTCCGCATCGTGCGCGACATCGGTCGCTCTTTGTTGTGGATTGTTACAAGACATACTGGAGCCAACCTTAATCCTCGTTTGAATTCCCCACTATATGCGTTTAGATAATTATATTGTTGGTACTTATACACCTGGGGCATCTTACTGGAAGCAACTGCTGTGGTATTTTATTGGCAATCCACTGGTAGAAAGCTATTATCTCCCTTTTTCCAGTTTAAAAGTTCGGGTACTTCGCGCCTTTGGAGCGAAAGTTGGTAAAGGTGTTCGGATTAAACCTGGAGTAAGAGTCAAGTTTCCCTGGAGATTGACCGTTGGTGATTATGTGTGGATCGGCGAAGATGCTTGGATTGATAACCTTGCCCATGTAACTATCGAAAGTCATGTTTGTCTATCTCAAGGTGTCTATCTTTGTACTGGCAATCATGATTGGAATGATCCTAATTTTAAATTAATGATTGCCCCCATCTACATTCAAGAGAGTAGTTGGATTGCAGCCAAGTCACTAATCGGCCCTGGAGTGACTGTTGGTAAGGGAGCTGTGCTAGTTCTAGGTAGCGTTGCTGCACGATCATTGGAACCAATGACAATTTATGCAGGGAACCCCGCTCAGATTGTTAAGAAAAAAGCAATCAACAATTAGACTTATTAATCACTCTTTATTATCAAGCAAAGGGGATTTTTATACTAAGCCAAAATAAAGGATTATTTAACCGATTTTTATACATAAAAAGAAAAATAACTGGTAGATGTGACCTATAACTCTACTTTCATATAAAGGTTCAATGTAAAAAATAGAACTACGTGTTAGAATAGATTTAAGTCTATAGATAGATGAACATTATTCCTTGAACTAAAAAAGCGAATACTTTTGTAAGTTTAAGAAGAATATAAATTTGAATGTACTTTGTGCATTAGAGACTTATTACAAGTGGGTGTAAAGATTGTTAATTTCAAGCACTACCACATAATAGTATTATACTTAATG
>Ga0224723_1000820_pt1 | contig 20422 bp, 18 predicted proteins | sample Balambano_FR2_Me_FD_161647 | JGI IMG/M metagenome (GOLD analysis project Ga0224723, IMG submission 161647) | Freshwater sediment microbial communities from Lake Towuti, South Sulawesi, Indonesia - Balambano_FR2_MetaG | ecosystem: Environmental > Aquatic > Freshwater > Lake > Sediment | place... | reverse complement strand
TGCGTTACGGCAAATAATTTCTGCTTTTGGTTTTAATATTGTCGTGCCGTAACGCACCCTACTAATTTCAACATCAAAATTGTATGATTGGTCTTGGACAGAATTCTAACAAAATCAACAGCCTAGTGGTTAGTGGGTAGTGAGTAAGATTCACCACCAATCACCAACTAACAATTAACAACTAACAACCACTAAATCATTGATATGAACTACCAGTTAAAAGCTAAAACCCAAATTCTTGTGCTTTCTTTGGACATGATGTAGGAATTTTTAAGTTCTTTATGGTTATCATGTCCCAAGCTGACACAACGATTAAACTCAAAAAAGGAATTACTGTTTTTATAGCAAAAATCGGCCATCTTCTCAATGCACCTAAGAAAACCTTTAAATTTACTTCTTTGAAATTTCTTACTATCATCCTGCGACAAAATTGTTTGGAATATCCATTTTCTTCTAATTTCACAATCACTTCTGGAGTATGTTTGTACTGCATTAAAATTGCAGATTTCTGCTCTTTTTGCCAGTAGCTCACACCCACAACACATTCTAAATACACATCTTTAGTCACAATTATCTGTCCATTAGCCGCACAATATCCAGCTAGGTATGCTAAAGATATCCAGTTGGTTGCAGCATCCGGCCAAATTTGTAGAGCTTTCTTAACCAAATTAGTGCGATATACAGTAGCAGTTAGAAAAATTACCGCACCAATACTTTTTTCAAAACAATGCTCAAATACAGGTTTACTGTCACCATTTCCATCTTCATAATCAGCATCAAACCAACGATTACCTTCTATCGTTGGTGGATGAACTGGCTCTCCAGTAATTTTATTTCGACCAGAAAAGTTCAGAAATATTAATGATAAATCTTGACGTTGTTTTAACTGATTGATAACATAAGGAACGGCTCTATCTTGAATTGGGTCATCATCACCAATTGCCCAGACATATTCAGTAGTAGCAGATTTTAGACAATGAATAATATTATTCATTACCCCAGTATTTTCTGAATGTTTATGTGATTTAAATGTGACATTAGTGAGGATGTCTTGCCACTTTTTAATAATTTCCTGAGTATGATCACTAGAGCAATTATCGGAAACAAAAATTTCGCATTCTGTCTCCAAACCCCTGATAGCGTTAGCTAACCAACCTAGTTGTTTATCAAGTAGTTCTGCACGATTATAAGTAGGGATAGCAATAGTCAGTAATTTGTCCATGGTCAAATAGATGTTGTCTACTAGTTTCTAGTTGGTTGATGAAAAGCTAACTTACTTAGTAATAGCGTATTTTGGGTAATCATGTTCATAGTTAAAATCGGCCATCTTCTTAATCCACCCAAGAAAATTTTGATATTGTTTTTGCGAACAATATGCTTAATGATTCGTTTTCTAAAAATATCTTCGCTATATCCAACTTCCATTAGTTTGGCGAAAACTTCAGGTAAATCTAGATAATGCATTTGAAACCAAGTCTTGGGCTTGTAATGTATGTGAGCGTTTTCTACATAAATTTCCTTACTAATTTTGATTTTACCTTCAGTAGCACAGTACGCTGACCAAAATATTTGTCCTTCATAGTTTTTTACACTATCTGGCCATTTTTCTAAGGCCCGTTGTGCGGCTTCTGTACGATAAATTTGGGCAGTAAGAAATCCTAAGCCTCGATGGTCAGTGGTTAGATATTTTTCTATAACTGCTTTCCCATCGCTTTGAAATTCATCATTTTCAATTTCAAATGTCCGGTCATATAATATTTCTTCACTACCAACAAAACGAACACAAAAATTCATAATGAGTAGTGATAAATCTGGTTCATCTTGGAATTGTTTGATTACATAATCTATGGCTCCATCTTTAATTGGGTCATCATCACCAATTGTCCACACATATTTAGTATTTGCATTTTTTAGGCAATACTCAATATTTCTCATCACCCCTAAATTTTGCGGATTTTTATTGGCTCTGAGTGGAACATCCTGAAACACACCTTGCCATTTTTTGATAATTTCCTGAGTGTTATCGCTAGAACAATTATCAGAGACTAAGATTTCACACTCAGATTCAAAACCTTTGAGAACTTGTGAAAGCCGTGAAAGCTGTTGATCAAGTAGTTGAGCGCGGTTATACGTTGGGATGGCAATGGTGAGTAATTTACTCATGAGTTCACAAAGTTTGCTTGTAGTTAATGTGGTGGATGATAGCGTATTATGTTAAATCAATTCCAGTTAACTAATTATCTGATAAGTTATTTAAAATACCTATTTTGCCAGAAGAGACTAATTAATTGAAATTGATTTTAGACGATAGGCTTAACCAAGTTAAGTTAGAGCAAATTGCTCTAACGTAGATGCACATACTAAACTTAGGAACGTGAAAGAGGGCGAACAACCGTTTGCCCTCATATCATAGTATTATGATTTTTGGGATGCGTACTTCTTAGCCCAGAAGAAATCTTTATCAATTTGCTGAGTACGAATCAGATATTCTAGCTGTTTTAAGCGTGTAAAGCCTCTAGAAGTAAAAACATCTTCGGTCATATCAATTTGGCTGAAGACATCAAATAGTTGCTGGGCACCGCGTTGAGCGTTCCAATCACACTTAAAGCCAGGAAGTAGAGTATTGATTTTCTCAAAAGATACACGGTAGCTGCGGTTGTCTGCACCGTTTTCACCAAAGCTGAGTTTACATCCAGTGAAAACATCAGCAATGATTTCAGCAACTTCTTTCACACGATAATTATTAGAAGTATCGCCAACGTTGAAAACTTGATTATGTACGATATCACGAGGTGCTTCTAAAGCGCAAGCGATCGCCTTGCAGATATCCAGAGCATGAACCAGAGGGCGCCAAGGTGTACCATCGCTGGTCATTTTGATTTCTTTGGTTGTCCATGCCAAACCTGCTAAGTTATTTAAAACGATATCAAAGCGCATTCTTGGAGAAGCACCAAAAGCAGTAGCGTTTCGCATAAAGGTAGGAGAGAAGTCATCATCAGCTAAAGGCTTAACATCTCGTTCTACCAAAGTTTTGCATTCTGCGTAAGCTGTTTGGGGATTAACAGGAGATTCTTCTGTCACATCACCTTCAGTAGCTACACCGTAGACACTACAAGATGACATATATACAAAGCGTCGTACTCCTGCTTCTTTAGCCAATTTGGCAAGACGTACTGACCCTTTATGATTAATATCGTATGTAATGTTGGGTGAAAGTTGTCCGGTGGGGTCATTGGAAAGTTCCGCCATGTGTACAATGGCTTCCACACCTTGTAAGTCTTCAGTAGAGATGTTACGAATGTCTTTGTTCAAGGTTTTGGCTGTAAATTCTGTACCGTTATACAACCAGCCTACTTTGTAGTAACCTGTGTCTACACCAATAACTTCGTGTCCCCGTTCAATCAACAGAGGAGGTAATAATGAACCGAGATATCCTTCTGTTCCAGTTACTAATACTTTCATGATCGGCTCCTATGCGTTAATTGTAGTTAGTAGATGAGATTGTTCGGGAATTTGTGCAACAATAGCTTTACCTATTTCAATTGAAGAAGTCGCAGCTGGGGAAGGTGCGTTGCAAACATGAACGGAATTTTGACCTTGGACGATTAAAAAGTCATCAACCAATTTGCCATCGTTCATCAAAGCTTGAGCGCGAACTCCAGCGTGACAAGGAACTAAATCCTCTGATTTCACTTCGGGTATGAGCTTTTGCAAACTTCTGGTGAAAGCTGCTTTACTAAAAGACCGAATGATTTCTTGAATTCCTTCGTCTGAGTGTTTTGCTGCTAGTTTCCAAAAACCAGGATAAGTCATAACTTCAGCAAAATCTCGCAAGTCGAAGTCTGTTTTTTTATAGCCTTCTCGCTTAAGACTAAGGACAGCGTTTGGCCCAGCATGAACGCTACCGTCAATCATACGAGTAAAATGGACACCAAGGAAAGGAAAATCTGGATTAGGTACTGGGTAAATTAATGTTTTCACCAAGTAGCGTTTTTCCGGTGTGAGTTCGTAGTATTCTCCCCGGAAAGGTACGATTTTCGCTTGCGGATCAACTTTTCCTAATTTGGCTACGCGATCGCTCTGCAAACCTGCACAGTTAATCACAAAGCGTGTCTCAAATGTACCATTGTTAGTTTCTAGTACTTGATTATTACCACTGGGAACTATGCGTTCAACTTTTGTGTTGAGACGTAGTTCACCACCTTGGTTTTCAATGATTTCAGCGTATTTTAAACAAACTTGCTTATAATTAGCAATACCTGTAGAATAAACTTTAATTCCACTTACACATCTAACGTGTGGTTCAACTTCTTTAACTTCTTCAGCAGTAATCCGCTTAATTTCAATACCGTTTTCTAAGCCTCTTTTGTAAAGATTCTCTAAACGTGGAAGTTCTTTTTCATCAGTGGCAACAATTACCTTACCACAAACGTCATGAGCAATACCATGCTCTTGGCAGAATTCTACCATGGAGCGGCTACCATCACGGCAAAACTTAGCTTTGAAACTTCCTGGTTTGTAGTAAACACCAGAGTGAATTACACCACTATTATTACCGGTTTGATGGAAAGCCCATCTACTTTCTTTTTCTAGAACTAAGATTCTAGCATTGGGATAGCGTTTCCCTAAAGTCATCCCCACAGAAAGCCCGACAATTCCCCCACCAATTATTGCAAAATCATACATGATTATTTAAAGCACCTGAAGTGACAAAATTACGTGCAGGTCATCAATACGAAAAGGTAAAAGTAAAAACTTACCTAGTAAAAGTTCCAACTGCTTGATTATGGTAACTTTATTTCCGCCAATCTCTACTAATACAGAATCGTACCAACTGTTAACTTTTTCCTTCTTACCATATCTTCCAAGGAGCTTTAGAGTTAGTCCATAGCTCCTCTAAGTACTTCTTATCCCGTAAGGTATCCATAGGTTGCCAAAAACCACTATGCTTGTAAGCTGATAACTGATCCTTATCAGCCAGCTTTTCTAATGGTTCTTTTTCCCAAACTGTAGAATCATCAGCAATTAAATTAATTACTTCCGGTTCTAGTACAAAGTAACCACCGTTAATCCACGCACCATCACCTTCTGGTTTTTCACGGAAGCTAGTGATTTTTGTTTGCTCGTTTCCTAGTACAATTGCACCAAACCGTCCTGGTGGTTGAACTGCGGTTAGTGTTCCCAAAGTTCCTTGTTGTTTATGAAACTCAACTAACTCTGTAATATTTACATTGCTCACACCATCACCGTAGGTGAAGCAAAAAGTTTCATTACCAATATGCTCAGCGACTCGCTTTAACCGACCACCAGTCATTGTATTTTCACCAGTATCTACCAAAGTTACGCGCCATGGTTCAGCATTTCCAGAAACCACGTTCATCTGATTGAAGCGCATATCAAAGGTTACATCTGACATATGCAAGAAGTAGTTAGCAAAATACTCCTTGATTACATAGCCTTTGTAACCGCAGCAAATAATGAAGTCATGAATGCCGTGAGTGGAATAGATTTTCATTATATGCCACAAGATTGGTTTACCACCAACCTCCACCATTGGTTTTGGTCTCACGCTAGTTTCTTCACTAATACGTGTACCCAACCCTCCAGCCAAAATCACTGCTTTCATATGAATACCTCTTCAACTTTTCAGTAGATGACTCTTTCACCTTCTGTGGATTTATTTCAGCCAGAAAATTAACTGTCAATTTTCTTAGTAAACAATCTAACCGTAATTTCCACCTTAAGTATGAAGACAAGGTAAATAAAGTTATTTTGTGTGTAAAAAATCAGAAAAGGTTTTCAGACAGTGCTTCAGTTATATTGCGGGGTCAGACCCACCCCTCAATCTCAGATGGGTTATGGTATTAGTATCTGGTTATACATAGTTGTATGATCGGGAGTTGATTATTTAAGCAGCATTCAAAGATTGTGCGATCGCGTAGGTGGTGACTTACCATGCTTATTCTTTCTCACTTAACTCGGCAAGTCGAGGTTGAAGTTAATTATCTAACCCCTAATATTTAGGTTGCTGATTACACGAATATTGGCAAGCATCAATTATTTTTATAAACATCTCCTCTTGTACCAATTACGTAAACTTCAATGTCTTTGGAGTCAACTACTTCATCATCGGCATATAAAGAAGATACACCAAATTCGTCTTCAAGTTCGCACTGTTCTTCATCACTTACGTAAGGAATCAGAATTTTGCAAAGAAGTCTTTCTTCTTTTAGAACTTCACGCATAGTCTCTTTAATCAATGCTTTTAATTGCTGAATTTCCATATTTGTAACCGTTAATAGAAGTTAAATTATATATTTATTGTACATAACCTTAGCTTTTACAGATAAAATTTGAGCTAAAAGTTTATTTCCGCCGAGGTGTACTAGTATAGCACGGCATAAGTAAACAATCTTTTTGTTTACTTAACCCTGAGCGCGATTGATTATAAATCGCTGTCTAATAGCGAAAGTACTCTTAAAGAGGACTAAATTCAAGTTCTAAATGTAGGCATATTTCCGCCAAGCTGTACTAGAATGGAAAAATATCAGACTTAGTGTTCATAGGTTTTAAATGAACAACTTTCATCTTAATTCAGACGAATCAATCAACGGCATTTCAATGGCGGACTTAGAAGCGTTAATCATCGAAATGGTAGAGAAAGTTCTTAAGAAAGAGGATAGTATGATTTTCCAATCACAACATCCACCAAAAGCTTTCTTAGATACATTTGGCTCTTGGGAGGATACGCGCACTGTAGAAGAAATTGTTGATGATATTTATTCAAGTCGAACCATCAGCTAAATTGTGAATTATTTACTTGATACTGATACCTGTATTTACTGGCTAATTTTAGTTACTAACAATACTCGCCATTATAATCGAATACCAGAATTACAATTAGATAACTGGAGCTAAATTTTATTGATTTGAAACTATTAATAAATCGCCGACTTGTTAAACAAATCGGCGATCTAAACAAACTTTATTTGATGAAATACTAATTAGTTTTATTTGAACTAGTATTTTGAAAATAAGTTTCGCACTTATTTTCAATCACAACACAGATACTACTGAGAGCTTGTTGATAATTGTCCATGTCATCTTCCTTCAAGGAAATTTTCGCAGCGGTTTGCAAATCTTCCACAGCTTTCAATTGATGAACGTTAGATTCATTACCGCCATATTGGGCAAGCTCATAACGAACAATACCGCGTTTCAGGTATACTTTCGCCAAGTTGGAATCGATATTTAATGCTCGGTCAAAGTCACCGATCGCTTGTTTATATTCTTGCTCAAAGTTACTACTGTATTGGGCAATTTGATAGCGAACAATTCCTCTTTGAAAGTAAGCTTCGGCTCTTCCTGAATTAATGCTTAATGCGCCATTAAAATCATTAATTGCTTTTTTATAATCTTGTTGGGAATCGCCACTATATTTAGCAATCTGGGAACGGACAATACCCCGACGAATGTATGCTTCAACTTCATTAGGATTGAGTCGAATCGCATTATTAAAGTCCGCGATCGCTAAATTATATTCGCGGTCGGGGTCGCTGCTATACTCAGCGAGCATATTCCGGACGTTACCACGATTTACATAAGCCTTAACTTCGTTAGGGCTAATTTTAATTGCTTGGTTATAATCTGCTAACGCTGCCTCATATTCCTTCAAATTAAAATGAGCATTAGCTCGATTGATATAAGCCTTACTATTATCAGGTTCTAGTTGTATAGCTTGGCTAAATTTTTCAATGGCTTGCTCGTAATCTTTGACTTTATATGAAGCATGACCTTGCTTGTAATACTCAGCAAAATTTTGATTACTATCGGCTGAACGAGTCAATAATGCTTGTTGATTATAAGAATTTTGGGCAACAAAAGGACGGGATGTAAATTTAATCATCACATCCAAATACCCCAACAAACCAAAACCTAATAAACACAATATTACAGGTAAAAACTTTGACTTTTTCGGCGCTTTGTACTGTAGGAAACTATTTTGATTAATCGGTTGCCGAAAACTAACTTGTTTGAAAGGAATTGCTGGTTGTGGTGTACGTGGAGGTTGGGTGTAGCGTTTTCTCGGTTGGCTACGTGGCTGTAAATGTTCTTTGCTTTCAATCGCTTTTGGTGATGGAAAGGGGTCGCGTCCACCTAAACGGAGTCTCCGCTCGCACCAAGGGCAAGTGTTTAGATGATTACCGTAGCGGTGTTGAGGATTTTCAGAACAAACTGTGATTGCTTCTTCAGCTTGGGCAAGGGCAAGTACCCAGCTTTGGGCGCTTGGACGCAGTAGGGGTTTAGAGTGACCTTCTTCAAAACAGCGGACAAATAATTCTTGTAAACTAGGGTGAAGAATTTCCCAAGGTGGTGCTACAGGAGTGGGAGTGTAAGGTGTACGACGCTTTTGGTTAAATGTAAAATGACCAGCAGCGATCCGTGCTTCGTATGAGGGCGGTTCACCAACACCTTGATAAATGCCAGAAAATGGGTGTGTGCCTTCCATTAATAGCTGAAATAGCAACACTGATAACCCGAATAAATCGTGGCAGATTGTGCGATCGCAATGAGAAAAAGTAATGTTTTGCAGTTCTGGAGGGGTAAATTCTGCTTTACCGACTTCGCAGCGATAAACAATGTTATTCTCTGGATCACGTACTTGGAAAGAGTCAGTATCTACAATGGTTACTAAGGCAGTGTCACTGACTAGAATATTTGACTCGTTTACGTCACCAACGCAATACCCACTAGCGTGTAAAGCTGCAAAAGCCGCTGCTAAATTGCGGGCTGTACGTAATAAATACTGATAATTAAATAAAGGGCAGTGTTGACGGCGAGTTCTTGGGTTATAAAAGTCAATGATCGGACGCATCTGACGGATACGAGGCATTAAGAAACCGATAATGCGATCGCTACCATCGGCTGCTCGTAATACTTCATTTGGCCAAGCTATGGAAATATGTCCTAGGTTGGCTGTGGGATTTTCCGGAGGATGAGCCAACATCGCTCGCAGTTTGCTAGCGTGTTGTTCAGTTGGTTTATGATAAATCTTCGCCACCAAATTAGCGTCAGATGACACTGTATAAACACACGCTTCACCTCCACGTCCCAAACTGACGGTGAGGTTAATCGGGATAGTTTCTTTGTTGGGAAGACAACGTAGTACCTGCATGATATAATTATTACTAGCGAGAGGATATTCTGTGTGTGTTGACCATCGTTACTGAATTAATTGCTTAAGGCAGCGATAATTAGCGTCAAGTCATCGTCAGTACGTTGGGTAATTCGGTCAGAACGTAAAAACCTCACTAGTTGTTCTTTTGCCATTGTTTTATCCTCGGCACTCGCTACAAAGTCAAATAAAGGGAAAAAGAACGGTTTGTGAGGGGCGCGAACACTCATATTCATTGCGAGCATTTGTAGTCCATCAGTAAGAACACCTACATTGACTATTGCTTCACGCCATAACCTTACCTGCGCTGTATCTAATGCTCCCGGTGTGACTAAAAAAATCGTCTCATTAATATATTCACCAAAATCTGGCAATGTCAGTGCAATTAGATTACCCATTGTATCTTTCGCCACTGCTAACCCATCACCGATCTGGGCTACTGCTGCCATCAACGGTGTGGCGATCGTGATTATTAAAGTACTTGCTAAATCCTGCGGTTTTTTGTTGCAGGCTATAGCTTCTTCCTCTACAGCTTTGTATGCAGCTAACATTGCCTCCATTAATAGCGATCGTACTAAATTATCATCAGCCAGAGTTCGTTGGGTAATGCCTTGAATAGATAAATAGTCAATTACCGTTTCCGTCGCAATCATTGCCCCAACTTTTCCTAGTTTCGCAGAACCTGCACCATCTGCAACAGCCGCAACCAAAATATTATCTGGCAATATTGAAAAGTGATGAGCATCCTGACACAGCTGCTGATTTTTCAGATGGCTTGTCCCACATACCGACGCGGCTAGTACTCGCCAGTGAGGTATCTGTTTTGATGTGTCCATGATTTTACTAATTTCAGGTATGTGAGCATCAAGCCTAGTACTAAACTGTTCCCCAACCAATAGGCGGTAGTGCTACCTGTTCCTCGACCTTTGAGTGAGAGACAGCTGACATACTAGCTGACAACCACACAAACATCTCAACAAAATTCAGTCCTTTGAGCTTTAGGGGTGTACGTACGGCTATCTGACTCAACCTGGACATATTAGCATTTTCCACGCCTACTGTAAAAAAAGCAACACGTTTATTTGCTTCATCTGTTTGTAACCGTTGTGTTGCTTGTTCTATAGTATGGTCCAACTCACCCTGTGGCTCACCGTCGGTAATCATAAATACCCAAGGACGGTAATACGCTATGCCATTGGCGCGATATTGAGCTTTGCGTTCTTGAATTATGTCTAAAGCTTTATGAATTCCCGCACCCATATTCGTCAATCCCTGTCCTGTCAAGATTGGCGGGTTAAACTGGTCTGCTGTCACAAAATCTTGAACAACATTGACATTACTATCAAAAGTAATAATTGCTACCTCTACCCTTCTAGAAGCCAATGAATTGTTATTTAACTCATCTTTTAAAGAAAGTAAACCTTGATTCAAAGCTTCAATCGCTTCTCCTTGCATCGATCCAGAAGTATCAAGTAACAGCACACAAGGACAACGTGGTTCTGGGTTCTCAGCGAACTCAACTACTTCATCAAGCCCTATTGTATCGAGCATAACTTTTGGTGTTATGTTAAAGTCCAAAGTCCTATTTTCCTTCTTTTTTCTAAAGTATATAGTTTAGACGACAATCAGACTACAGATTCAGCCTTTAGTCGTAACAGAGCCTACTGCTAAATAAATAGATTCTTATAACCGAGACCCCTCAATATTTAAGGAAATCTTTCCAAAGGCATAAATATTTGTGCATAGAATTTTCGCAAGTTCAACATTAGCTATAACAGACAAATTAGCAAAAAATATATATAACACACTTATAATACAGTAATTGCGTACCTTTGCCTACGCATATTTTTAAAGATTTTATGTAGAACACCCAGATTCTCCATGAAACTAATTAATAACAATTAACATAATCAAGGATAAGGAGATCATTCATGTAAATATGTAAACTAAAATTCCAAAAAATAGTCAAATCAGTCTTTCTGATTTTTCTCAGTATGATGTGCAAACAAATGTAACAAACAAGCTATACCGTAATATTTTTAGCTTGTAATATATATGTATGCCAGGTACAAAAATTCTTTTTAGAAAAATATGAAAAACTGGCAAGATTGAGATTTTGCCAATATTTAAAAGTTACAAATAATCGGTCAAATATACCGTAAATAACTAAAGAAATGAATTATTTTGGCACATTCGTAAAACTACGTCCATTAAGTTTGTTAAGGCATTTATCTAGTAGTTCTGAGAGTACCTGCTTACAAGTATTTAGCAACTCAGTTTGCTGGTCAATTTACCTGGACAATGGTAAGATCACCTATGCGACTCATTCAGTAGAACCCTTTGACCGATTAGAACGTCATTTACGTCGTTTGAGTCGCCAAATTCCCCTCCTAACAACAGAAATACGAGTACAATTGCGTCTGATGTTTGAATCAGATTCGCGTCAATACTCTTCATCAGATGCAAAAGAAGAAATAATTCCGCCAGAATACCAAGCGATTTGCTGGCTACTCAGTCAAAGATATCTTGATTCCACACAAGCAGCCTTAGTTATTCAAGAATTAGTTCAAGAAGTTATAGAATCGTATTTATTAATTAAAAAAGGTACTTACGACTTTACAGATGCAATTAATAAAATTCCCAGAATTTGTAGATTAGATACAGAAAAAATCACAGAATTCTGCCAAGAAAGACTACAAGCTTGGCAATCTTTGACGCCAAAAATTGCTTCACCATATCAACGTCCATATCTATGGATTCAAAGTAAAGCGCAGTCAAAAAATCTACCTGAACTCCAAGAAAGTTTAACTAGTTGGATGAAAGGCTTCAGCTTACGTCATCTTGCCGTAATCACCAATCAAGATGAAGTACAACTTGCGATTAGCTTACATCCACACATATTAAACGGGTCAGTCTTATTACACGAACCAGACCCACCATTTGATACACTACCAAAATTCTACGATGAAACACCCAAAACTTATGTAGAAGTAACAATACCTAAAAAAGCATCAGTTAATGCAGTAGTATCACTTACAGAACCCTCAACAAAACCAGCAAGTGTAGCTATTTCATCACCTCAATCTACCACTCAATCAGCAACACCGATTAACCCCACTGAGCCAGAAACACCACGAAAATTATATAAAATTGTTACCGTAGATGATAGCCCTACAGTCCTAAGAGAAATTAGCCGCTTTTTAGAAGAGGAAAATTTTTCTGTAGTAGCAATTAATAATCCAGTCAAAGCCGTAATGTCAATCATCCGGAACAAGCCAGATTTAATTTTGCTAGACTTAAACATGGAAGGAATTGACGGTTATGAACTGTGTAAGATAGTTAGAAATAACTCCATGTTTAAAAATACTCCCATCATCATGGTGACAGGTAACAAAGGGCTAGTAGATAGAGTAAAAGCCAGATTAGTGGGAGCATCAGGTTATTTAACCAAACCTTTTACTCGTGCAGATTTATTAAAAATTGTGTTTAGGCATTTGACTTGAAAATAGCAAGCCTCCACCGTGAAAATAATAGATTGATATACATGAGGAGTAATAAAGATGGCTACAATTTTAGTGGTTGATGATACACCATCTCAGTTAGAGTTGATTAGCAGCTATTTGCGAGAAAGTGGTTATACAGTAATTGTTGCTTACGATGGTAAAGATGGTTTAAATAAAGCAATTAGCCAGCAACCAGACGCTATTGTCACCGATGTTGTCATGCCAGGAATGAGTGGATTTGAATTTTGTCGTACACTGAAAAGACATCCAGATACAGCCAAAGTACCTATTGTAATTTGTAGTTCTAAAAATAAAGATATTGACCGTATCTGGGGTATGAAACAAGGTGCAGATGTTTATTTAACAAAGCCATTTAGTAAAAATGAATTACTCCGGGCTTTAACTTCTGTAATCGGTTAAGATTTTACGCTATGTGAAAACTTAACTCGTTTCCTTAAATAAGTACACAAGGGTACTACCGACAAATGATGCCAAGAGACGTCCCACTAGGGCGTCTCAACAATATATTAGTTTAAATTAGTAGGGTGCGTTACGGCATGACAATATTAAAACCAAAAGCAGAAATTATTTGCCGTAACGCACCGCTTTCTGATTAACGGTGCGTTACGCTGACGCTTAAACGCACCCTACTTCCAACACATTTTTTGCATGAAGTCTCACAGGCAATTATATTACAGAATCAACAGCCTAGTCTAAGTCCCCCACTATGAGTGCGTGGAGCGCGCTATTTGTGGGTTTTGAACCACACCATACGCCGTCCTCCAGCCCGATTCCCCGTTAAGAGTTGCGCTTTATCAATATTTACCTTTAATTAAGTATTATTACTTACCAAATTCCGCTTAATTCTAATACAAATCCAGGTAAAACATTTTCTCCACTTAACTTTGTAGGGTTGTCGAATTCTTCTACTGTAGCGTTGGGACGATAAATATAAACTTTACGGTTAATCCGATCAATTAACCAACCCAGTAAAGTACCATTTTCTATATATTCCTCCATTTTGGCTTTTAAAACCTTCAAAGCATCTGATTCGGAACGTAATTCAACGACAAATTCTGGACAAATGGGGGCAAATTTTTTACGCTGCTCAGGGGGAATTGCTTCCCACCGTATCTTTTTTATCCATGCTGCATCAGGAGAACGTACTGCACCATTTGGTAATGTAAACCCACCGCTAGAACCAAACCCCACACCCGTATTATCTTGTTTTGTCCATATACCTAATTGCACAATTAAATCAAAGTTACGTTGGTCGGTTTCTGAACCTGTGGGAGACATAAATATAACTTCTCCAATTACGTTACGTTCGATGCGGAAATTTTTGTTAAGCTGACAGAATTCATAAAATTGGTCATCCGTCAAGGACACAATAGGATGAAATTGCACCACTATTGGATTAATTTCCGTTGTAAATGGAAGTTGTGCAGTCATGCTATCCTCCTTCCCAATTTTTTTAATATACTTGTGAACCGTCCCTTCATTCTAAGTAAGGTTCAGTTTTCACATCCTATCAAAAGTCAGATCGCGTGATTTTTCCACTGTAAAATGAAAGCGAAGACGATTGTTGGAACGAGCAAATATTTTTCATGCGTATTTCTTTAAATTGGCTGCGGGAACTAGTAGAAATAAAACTCAGCCCAGAAGACTTAGCTCATACCTTAACTATGGCTGGGTTTGAGGTAGAAGATATTGAAGACCGCCGTACTTGGGCTGACGGTGTTGTGGTCGGAAAAGTACTAGAACGTCAACCACACCCAAATGCTGATAAGTTGAGCGTTTGTCAAGTTGATATTGGTACAGGTGAAACTTTAAATATTGTTTGCGGTGCTTCTAATGTTCGTTCAGATATCTATGTAGCTATTGCCACCGTAGGAACTTATCTGCCAAATATTGATTTAAAAATTAAACCTGCTAAGTTAAGGGGTGTAGCCTCAAATGGGATGATTTGTTCTTTAAAGGAACTCGGTTTACCTACGGATGTTGATGGTATACATATTTTTGAGGAGGATGTCCGCTTAGGTAGTGATGTCCGTCCATTGTTAGGTTTGGATGATGTAATATTAGACTTAACTGCAACTGCGAACCGCGCTGATGCTTTAAGTATGGTGGGTGTTGCACGAGAAGTGGCAGCATTGACTGGAGGAAAGTTAACTATTCCCGAACCAGGTGGAGTATCAGTTAGTGCAGGTGCTAGTAATTTAAGTTTAAAGATTGATGAAACTAAGGCTTGTCCTACTTATATTGGTACAGTAATTGAAAATGTCAAAATTGCCCCATCACCTGAGTGGTTACAGAGTCGTTTACGGGCTGCGGGAGTACGTCCGATTAATAATGTTGTAGATATTACTAATTATGTATTGTTGGAATGGGGACAACCTTTACACGCATTTGACCGCGATCGCTTAAAATCTATTGCTGGAGATAATCTGAGTATTGGGGTTCGTTTTGCTCGTAATGGGGAAACTCTCAAAACTTTAGATGGACAAACCCGCAATTTATCAACCCAGAGTTTAGTAATCACCGCTAATAATAAACCTGTGGCACTGGCTGGATTAATGGGTGGGGAAGAAACAGAAGTTCACCAAAATACACAAAATTTAATGTTAGAAGCGGCATTGTTTGACTCTGTGGCAATTCGCCGTTCTTCCCGGAGTGTAGGTTTAAGAACAGAAGCTTCTGGAAGATACGAACGGGGAGTTAATAGTGCAGGCTTGGAAATTGCTTGCCGTCGTGCTTTATTGTTAATTAGAGAACTGGCAGATGGAAATTTACTAAGTCAGGAAATAGCTGATACACGTTCAGATCCATCAACTTGGACACGTTCCATTGAACTGCGTTTGGAACGAGTTAATCAAATACTTGGGTCAGTGGAATTAGATGAACAAACAGGAGAACTGAAAGGTACTGATGTAGAGCGTACCTTGACAGCATTAGGATGTGAGTTAACACGAAGCAGTGAGAAAACTTGGACAGTTACTGTACCACCTTATCGTTACCGCGATTTAGAACGGGAAATAGATTTAATTGAAGAAATTGCCCGCTTGTACGGTTATGATAATTTCTCTGATACTTTGCCAGACACAGCAGAAGCGGGATATTTACCAATAGATCAGGAATTAGTACGTAAGTTACGTGCTACACTGCGGGCTGAAGGATTGACAGAGTTAATCCATTATTCTTTGGTAAAACCCGGACAGGACAGACAAGTCGTTCTAAGTAACCCCTTATTTGTAGAATATTCAGCTTTGCGAACTGATTTAATTTCTGGGTTAATTGATGCGTTTCAATATAATTTAGAGCAGGGAAACGGTTCTCTCAACGGTTTTGAAATTGGGCGCGTTTTTTGGCAAGAAGAAGACGGTTTGCAAGAAGCAGACATGATCGCTGGAGTTATGGGAGGAGACTCTAACCAAGGGAAATGGTCAAGAGGTGGACGGGAACAACCTATGACTTGGTATGAGGCTAAAGGTATTTTAGAAAATGTCTTCCACCAATTAGGCTTGAAAGTAGAATATCAACCGGACCATCGGGATACTCGTTTACATCCAGGACGTACTGCTTCATTGTGGGTACAAGGAAATAGCCTAGGAACTTTTGGCCAATTACATCCTCAACTGCGACAAGAAAAAGGTTTACCAGATTCAGTTTACCTTTTTCAGTTGGACATGGATGTATTGTTGGATTGTTTAGACCAAGATGAAATTCTGATTCCTAGATTTAAATCTTATTCCACCTATCCAGCATCTGATCGAGATATTGCTTTCTTTGCACCTGTAAAAGTCACAGTTGGTGAAATTGAAAAAGCAATTAACAAAGCTGGTAAGGAGTTACTAGAGTCTGTAGAATTGTTTGATGAATATCGTGGTGAAAATGTACCCCAAGGACAGCGAAGTCTAGCGTTTCGTTTACTGTACCGCGCAAGCGATCGCACTCTCACCGATGCAGAAGTAGAACCAGTGCATCAAAAGGTTAGAGATACACTAGTAGAAAAATTTGGGGTCAGTTTGAGAAGTTAGGTATTGGTTAGTGGATAATCCTATCTCTCCCCCTCCCTTCTCTCTCTTTATAAAATTCAGGAATCTATCATGTCAAAATACATCATGTGGGGAAGCTACTGCGAAGACGTTTTAGAAAAACGCGCACCTCACCGTCAAGCACATTTAGACGGATTAGCTAAACAAAAAGAATCTGGCGTTTTATTTACAATTGGTCCAACCAAAGATGTCACAAAAGTTTTTGCCATTTATGAAGCTGAAAATGAAGAAATTATCCGCCAATTAGTCGAGAATGACCCCTACTGGCAAAACGGTATTTGGACTGAATATACTATCAAAGAGTGGATTCAGGCATTTTAGCATAGCCTAAGAGATTCCCGACTTCTTCAAGGAAGTCGGGAATCTGAATATAGACGATACCCGGTTGCATAACATCAACAATAGAGATAGATACTAATGAAAGCGTACAAAGGAGACTAAGAGCAGTGACATTACCACCCTTTGCATTTAATCTATAAAAAAGTGCAGCTATTTATTTAGTTTTTAGAAAAACTAATTAATGCAGAAAGCGTACAGATAGATACTGCAATTTTAGTTAAGATATGCAAGTTATTACTGATATTGGTACACTAATTACGCAAACCCCTAGAGTCTGTGGTGGTCGTCCGCGCATTGCTGGAACTCGAATCACAGTTCAATATATCATGACTGAAATTAATGCGGGAACTATACCTGAAGAAATTGTACAAGACAAACCGCACCTAACTCTAGCTGGTATCCATGCCGCGATCGCATACTACTACGCGAACAAGGAAAAGTTGGATGCTGAGTTTGCATCTTATGACCAATAATGTCATCGTCTTGAAGTTGAATACCAAGCTGGTAAAGTTTTGTGACATCCAACTGTACTTGGATGAAGATACAATCAGGGATTTATAACACTAGAAAAATAGGATTGCTACATCACATTACTAGTTGCTGATTAGATACTAATTCTACATCGCTTTCCTTTATAGGTGGACGTAAACACAAATATATCAAAGCACCAAATAAGGGAATAAAACCTAATACCCAAAATAATGACTGATTTTTCACATCTCGTCGTGCTAAATCATCTCCTAACAACGCTGGAAATAATAAGCAAAGCAGACAAAAATCTAAACTCATTACATGAATAAAACGGCTAGTTTGCCATTGTTGAACAAAATTACTCCAATCTCCTTGTAATCCATAGCTTAATAAAATAATTGTGCCAATAGTCAAGGCGATTCCAGTAATCCGAGAATCTAATAATTTAATCAAAAAATTCTTCTTTCCCGGAAATTGAGGATTCGATTCTCGCAAAGCCAAATAAGGTAACAACGCAAATGCTCCTACCCCAAAAGAAGCACCAGCAAATAACCAAGCGGGTATTTTTTGTCCTCTGCCATCAATAAACACCAAGCAACTATAAATCATCGGAAACACTCCCATGATATTAAATAGTGCCACAATAATCGGATTAATTCCTTCCCAGTTACCAGTGGAAAGGCTTTTAATTAATTCTAAAGTATCGGGACGATCTGGAGGAGCAAACAAAAAAGCGTAACTGACAAACCCCACCCATAATAACCAAAAACCAATTCTTGTCATAATTTATGCTGGTTGACTAAAAGCTTCTGAGAGGTAATCAGCAGCAGTTGTCACAAGAGCGATCGCATTCTCGTAATCGAGTCGCGTTGGACCCAAAACTCCCACACTTCCCACAGGTATAGAACCTCGACGATAAGTGGAGGAAATTAAAGTACAAGTACGTATCGGTTCTAAAGGATTTTCAGCACCAATCCGCACCGTTACCCTTGGTTTACCTGCTTCTTCAACCTCTGGTTCTGATATTAACCGCCAAATTTGCTCTTGTTCTTCCTCCAGCAGTTGGATAATTGTTTGTACTTGCTGTAATTGAGAAAACTCTGGCTGACGTAAAACTTCTGATACACCACGTACCATAATTTGTGTAGTAGCTGTTGTCATTGTGCGTCTGGTTAACTCAGCCACTGAATTTGTTAAAAATTCACTATAGCGTTGGAACTCATTATCTAACTGACTCCAGTCCAGGGTAGATATTTCTAGTAAACTCCGTCCCCGCAGATGCGTATTTAAGAAGTTAGAAACAATTTGTAACTCTCGGTCAATAACTTCTGTATCAGTTTGTGTATCTTCTGAAATATTTGACAAATCTAGTAAAGTGGAATGAGTTTCATAACTATCTGTCACCACAACCAACATTACCCTTCCTGCTTCTATTTGCACTAATTGCAAATGCCTTAATACATCAGTACTGCATTGAGGCATAGTAATCAAGCTAATGCAGCCACTAAGAGTTGCTAAAATTTGAGCAGCACCGTGTAATAACGCTTCTAAAGTCCAATCTTCCCACTTCAGCCGCTTTTGTAGTAATTGTTCCACCTGTCGTGTCAAAGTTTCTGAAGGTGTAATTAATTGGTCAACATAAATCCGATAACCGGAGTCAGAAGGTACTCTACCAGCAGAAGTATGGGGTTGATACAATAATCCAGCTTTTTCCAAGACACCCATAGCGTTGCGGATTGTGGCTGAGCTAACACCCAAATTAAACTCTTCAACTAGAGCTTTTGAACCTACAGGCTCCGCTGTGGCAATATAATGACGTACTGTTGCCCAAAGTATATGCTGTTGGCGATTGGTCAGATGGACTTGCATAAGCGTGTTTTGCAATAGCAAAATTTTTATGGTTTGAAAAAGTGGGGATATCCAAAAATTATTAAAAAATAACTATCTAAAGTTATAAATTTTAAACGCTAATTACAAGTAGCAAATTTAACACTACCTTAGTAAACCAACTTCTTAAAGAAGTTGGGGAGCTAGATAGCTATTGTCTTAAAAAAGTTTGTCGTAAATTATAAATTTTTCACATTTGTTTACAATTCTTTCATAATCAACCGTTATATTTCAGTATTTGTTGTTACTTATTAATTTTATTACTTAGGGCTTGCTGAAAAAGCCTACAGAGCGAATAAGACAAGCTCTATCGCTTGAAAAAGACCCTCACCCCGTCCTCCGGACACTCCTCTCCCAAACTTGGGAGAGGGGAGGGGGTGAGGGCTGCGTCGGCTTTTGAGCTTCTAGATGTTATTTCCTTGCACGAACTTTTTGGTAAAAAGGCTGAAAACCATTACCTGTACTAACTTATAACTTTATTAAGCAAGCCCTACTTAACAAAAGTATGTACGTAAATTTATATTCCAAGTAAAACCCGTAAATCCCATTGTATTTTTTCAGAATAACAAACGCCAGTCGAATTGGTAAGAGCAACTGGCAAACTGAATATTTCCTTAGTACTGCGGGATCGATTGATCAACCAGCATAGAGTAAGCATCTATACCACCTGCAATATTTTTAACATTTGTAAAACCTTGAGTCATTAACCATTGACACATCCCAGCAGAGCGTATGCCATGATGACAAAGTATAAGGGTTTCTGTCTGGGGGTCAAGTTGAGTAGGAATTTGCTCTCTCCAATCAGCAAACTGGCTGAGAGGAAGATTAATGAATCCTTGAATCGAAGCGATCGCTATTTCTTGTGGTTCCCGTACGTCTATTAGTTGCAGCTGATTTTGGTCAGCTAATAGGCGTTGGGCAAGTTCTTGTACACTAATTTGAATTAAGGATTGTTCGTTCATAAAATCTTCGTGGAGTGCTGGGTGCTGGGT
>Ga0224723_1000818_pt1 | contig 20434 bp, 21 predicted proteins | sample Balambano_FR2_Me_FD_161647 | JGI IMG/M metagenome (GOLD analysis project Ga0224723, IMG submission 161647) | Freshwater sediment microbial communities from Lake Towuti, South Sulawesi, Indonesia - Balambano_FR2_MetaG | ecosystem: Environmental > Aquatic > Freshwater > Lake > Sediment | place... | reverse complement strand
CTGCTGGCCAGCCTTGGCCTTGCCGTGCGCGCGCTGGCCGCCCTGCCCGAGCTGCTGCGCCGAGGCCCCGCCCGCGCCGAGTTCCAGCGCACCCTTCGCCTGGCACTGCCCGGCAGCCTGGCGGGCGTGCTGGTCGCCGCGCTGCTGGTCGGGCTGACGCTGATCGGCTGGGGGCTGTACTGGCTTACCTTCGTCGGCCAGGCAGGGCTTGTGCGCACCATGATGGTCGATCTGCTGGTGCGCGAGGTGGTGCCGATGCTGGTCGCGCTGGTGCTGCTGGCGCGCGTCGGCACGCGGAACCTGGTGGAGCTCGCGGCGCTCCGGGCCGGCCCGGCCTGGCGAGGACTTGCCGGCGAAGGGATCGACCCCTTTCGCCTGCTGGCCGCGTCCCGCGCCTTCGCCTGTGGCATTGCCGGTTTCGTGCACTGCGTGCTGGCGGTGATCGTGACCGCCCTCGGCGCCCATCTGACTGCGCTGGCGCTGGGCGCCAGTACGCTGCGCCCTGCCTTCTTCCTGGCCTCGATCCTGGACGGCATGCGTTTCCAGGATTTCGTGCTGCTGGCCCTGAAGGGGCCGGCGCTGGGCTTCACCGTCGGGCTTGCGACCTGCGCCGCCGCGCTGACTTCGGCCAAGTTCGCGGCAACGCCGGAACGCCTGCTGCCGCGCGGCCTTGGCCTGTCGGTGCTCGCCGCCATGGCGGTCTCGCTGGTACTGTCCCTGCTGCTATGAGCCTGCCGTGATCACGCCCGCCATTCTCTCGTTCGCGCAGGCGCGCCTGCCCCTGGGCATTGCCGGCCAAGTGAGCGCGCCGCTCACGCTCGAGCTTCAGCCCGGCGCGCTGGTGGTCGTCGATCTCCAGGGCACGCCCAACGCCACCGCGCTGGCCGATGCCTGTGTTGGGCTGTCGGCGCCGCTGGGCGGGCGCGTGCTGTTCCAGGGGCGCGACTGGCAGACCATGAGCGCCACCGAGGCCGACGCCGCGCGCGGGCAGATCGGGCACTGCTTCAGCGGCGGTGCGTGGGTTGCCCACCTTTCGGTACTCGACAACCTGACGCTGGCGCAGCGACATCATCGATTGCTGCCGGAGCAAACAGTGGAGCTGCGCGCGGCCGCGCTGGCGCGCCAGTTCGGCCTGCCGGGCGTGCCGACCGGCCTGCCCGCAACGCTTGACCGGCGCGACCTTGCCCGCGCCAACCTGGTGCGCGCGTTCCTGGGCCGGCCGATGCTGGCGATCCTTGAAGAACCTCGGCGCGATCTGCCACACGACATTACCGTCCCGCTGGTGCAGGCGATCAGGCGCGTGCGCGACGGCGGCGGCGCGGTGCTGTGGCTGACCGTCGGCGGCGCGCTGGCCGAACCGGCAATCCCTGCCGACGCGCGCTATCGCCTGGCCGGCGGCCGGCTGATCCCGCTGCGGGCGGAGCTGGCCGCATGATGCGCCTGTTGCGCCCGCCAGCTTCGGGCCGCGAGGCACCGGACCTTGGAAGCGATGGGGCGCGGCTGCGCGCGGCCAACCGCTTCGCCGGCGCGCTGGTGCTGGCGGCCCTTGGCCTGCTGCTGGCCGGGGTGCTGCAGGGCAACCTGCTGCGCGGGTGGCTGAACCCGCCCTACGACCTGCGCGTGGTGCTGCCGGAGACCGGGGTGGCGGGGCTCTCGGTGGGTGGCGAGGTGCAGGTGCTGGGCACCACCGTCGGGCGCGTGACCCGCATCGTCATCGAGCCCGACCAGCCGCTGCTGGCCGAAGCACAGATCGACCGTGGTGCCGCAACCTTCATCCGTCGCGACAGCCGCGTCTTCATCCGCCGCCAGTTCGGCGTTGCCGGCGCCGGCTTCCTGGAGGTAACGCGCGGCACCGGCCCGGCGCTGGACTGGAACTATGCGGTGCTGACCGCCGAGACCGACCGCAGCGCCAGCCAGAACCTGGACCAGCTGATCCAGGACCTGCGCGACCAGATCGTGCCGCTGATCGAGGATATCGGCCGCACCGCGCGCAACATCGCCAACATCACCGAGAACCTGGCCTCGCCCACCGGGCCGATGAACAGCACCCTTTCGGCGTTGCAGGACACGGCCCAGCGCATCCAGCGCGGCGAGGGCAATGTCGGCCGGCTGATCGTGGACGAGAGCATGATCGGCGAGGTCGAGACCATTCTGTCGCGCGCCAACACCGTGATCGCCGATCTGCAGACCATGAGCCGCGCCCTGGCCGACCAGCAGCAGGGCGTGCCGGGCATCACGCGCACGGCGCGTGAAGCGGTCGGCAACGTGGCGCAGGCAACGCGCCAGGCACCGACCGCCGCACGCGACGTGCGCGTTGCGGCAAGCGCACTGCCCGCGCTGCTGACCCAGGTGCAGCAGGCGAGCCTTGAGCTCGAACGGCTGCTGACCGCACTGCGCGCGCACCCGCTGCTGGGCGGCGGACGGGCGAACGAACCTGCCGAGCGGCTGCCGCCTTCCGAGGTCCGGCCGTGAAGGCGTTGGTGCTGCTGCTCGCTCTGGCGGCATGCGCGCCGCGCAATCTGCCGCCGGAACCGCCCGATGCCGAGCTCGCGCGCCTGTCGCGCACCGGGCAGCTGGCGTTCCAGCAGGGCCGCCCCGACCAGGCCGCCACCCTGTTCCGCGAGGCGCTGGCGCGCGCCCGCGCCCGCGATGACGCCCGCGCCATCGCCGACCAGGGCATCAATCTTGCGGTCGCCGAACTGCGCCGGCGCGACGACGCGGCGGCGCGCGATGTGGCGCGCGACGTACGCGAGGAACTCACGCGGCGGCGCGCCGAGGTACCCGCGGAGCTGGTGCTGGCGGAAGCCACCGCGCGGTGGCGGCTTGGCGATGCGGGAGCAGAAGCGCTGGCGCGCGAGGCGGCGGGCAAGCCCGGCACCGCGTCGCGCGCCCACTTCGTGCTGGGCCTGATCGCCGCCGGGCGCGGCGATGCGGCGGGCGTGGCCGCAGCCCGCGCGCAGGTCACCGACGCGGGCGACCAAGCCGAGCTGGAGGCGGAGGCGAAGCGACTTGCGGGCGACGGTGCCGGCGCCAAGGCGGCCTATCTGCGCGCCGCGACCGCGCGACAGGACGTGCTGGACTATGCCGGCATGGGGCGTGCCCTGGCGGGTGCCGCCGCCGCGGCGCCCGCAGCGTCGGACGCCGCCGACCTGTGGCTGCGCGCCGGGCGCGCGGCGGCCGGCGATCGCGATCGCCGCAATGCCGAGGCGTGGCTCGCGCGGGCGGCCGCGGGCGGCGGGGACGTGGCACGCGATGCGCGCGCGGCGCTGGCGCAGCTCAGGAGCTCGTAGCGCGGGAGCACCCTCACCCTGTCCCTCTCCCGCCCAAGCGCGGGAGAGGGGACCGATCACGGAGGGTGCCGTACCGTCCCCTCTCCCGCGCTTCGGCGGGAGAGGGACAGGCTGAGGGCCCCCCTCTCTCAGCGCGGCGCGCCGATCAGCCGTTGCCTGATGCGCGCGCTGATGAAGTCGATCACCGCCACCGTCACCAGGATCATCAGGATGATGAACAGCACCTCGTCCCAGTGGCGCACCTTGATGCGCTCGGCGATCTGCAGCCCGATGCCGCCCGCACCCACCACGCCCAGGATCGCAGCACTTCGCGTGTTGCTTTCAAAGAAGTACAGCGCCTGCGCCAGCATCACCGGCATGACCTGGGGAATAAGGCCGAAGCGCACCACCAGCGTGCTGCCGGCACCGACCGCGCGCACGCCCTCGGCCTGGCGGCGCTCGGCGTTCTCGATGGCCTCGGCATAGAGCTTGGCCAGCACGAAGATATCCACGGTGAAGATCGCCAGCACGCCGGCCAGCGGCCCCAGGCCGACCGCTCGCACATAGGCCAGCGCCCAGATCAGCACGTCGATGCCACGGAACACGTCGAACACGCGGCGCACCAGGAAGTGCAGCACGCGCATCGTCAGCACATTGCCCGCCCCCAGCACGCCCAGCGGCACGGCGACGATCGCCGCCATCACTGTGCCCAGGAACGCCATCGCGACGCTCTCGCCCAGGCCCTGGATGATCTGGTCGAAGTGCTCGCCCGGGCTGGGCGGAAACATCAGCCGGATGATCGTCAGCACGCCCTGGTCGCCGAACAGGCCGTTCCAGATGCGCGCGGGCGAGAAATCGAACCACCACAACAGGGTGCCCAGCCACAGCACGAAGGCGGCCCAGCCAGCCCAGAACAGCAGCGTTTCAGCCGGCGTGCGGCCAAAGGCGCGCGGCAGGCGGGCGCGGTACTGCGCAATCTCGGCGGGGGTCATCGCGCGCCCCCGATCACGCGCTGCCGCAGCCGCTCGCTGAGGAGATCAATCAGCATCACGGCAATGATGACCAGCACGATGATCGCCGAGATCTCCTCGTAGTAGTTGAAGGCGATCACGTGATAGAGCTCCTGGCCGATGCCGCCGGCGCCGACGAAGCCGATCACCGATGCGCCGCGCACGTTGATCTCGAAGCGCAGCAGCGTATAGCTGAGGAAGTTCGGCAGCACCTGCGGCAGAATGGCGAAGCGCACGCCGTGCAGCCAAGTGCCGCCCGAGCTCACCACGCCATCCCACGGCTTCATGTCGGCGTTCTCGACGACCTCGGCGAACAGTTTGCCCAGGGCGCCGACCGTGTGCAGCGCGATCGCGATGATGCCGGCCAGCGGCCCGACGCCGAAGGCCCAGACCAGGATGAGCGCATAGACGATGTCGGGCACGGTGCGGAACAGTTCCAGGAACCGGCGCGTGAAGGCAAAGGTCCAGCGGGCGCGCGGCATCAGGTTGCGGCTGGCCGGGAAGCACAGCACGAAGCCGCCGGCGGCACCGAACAGGGTGGCCAGCGCGGCCATCTGGCTGGTCTCGAACAGCAGCCAGGCCCACTCATCGAGCCGATACATCCAGAACGCCAGGCTGCCCTCGGTCTTGACGCCGGCGAACAGCACGGACAGGCGCAGGTCGGGCAGGATGCGACCGAAATACTCGCCAACGCGGGGCGCGCCTTCGGTCAGCGTGCGCGGGTTCACCTCGCTCATCCAGCCGGCGGCGGCCAGGCACACCAGGAAGATCGCACCGTAGAACAGCGTGGCTTGGCGGCGCGCGCGGCGCCCCTGCTGGAAAAGCAGTTCCATGCGCGCCGGCGCACCGGCGGGCGCAGGCAGGCTGGCGGCGGGTGCGGTCATGTCGGATACATGCGAAGGGCCGGGCACAGCATGCCCGGCCCTTGCGCCGCAGTCAGCCGCAAATCAGCGGGCGCGGCGGGCCTGCGCCTCGGCCCGGCGCATGTCGATGAAGAGCTGGAAGTCCTCGTGCTTCACCGCGCGATAGCCGGTCCCGCCGCCGCGCTCGACCTGGGTGTAAATGGCCGGGTGGGCATGCGGCAGCGCCAGGTGGAAGGCGCGGATGTCGTCGCGGAATTCCTGCGGCGTGTCGCGGCGGATGGTCAGCGGGCCGTTCAGGATCGGCCGCGACTTCCAGATGATGCGCAGGTCGGCCATGTTCAGCATGCCCTTCGCCACCATCGCCTGGAGATTGCCGCGGGAGAAACCCTGGCTTTCCTCGCCCTGGCCGCTGGCCCAGGTCACGGCCGCGTCGTACTGCCGCTGCAGCACCGCGATCACCGCCTGTTCGTGCCCGCCGCCGAAGCCGGTGCGGCTGAAGAAGCGGCCGCTTTCCGGATCGATGCCACCCTCGCGCAGCTCGAAGCGCGGAATCAGGTAGCCCGATGTCGAGTTGGGATCGGCCCAGGCCAGGCTTCGGCCGCGCATCTGTTCCAGGCTGGTGATGCCGGAGTCGGCACGGGCGACCATCACGCTGATGTAGCTGATGCTGCCGTCCTTTTCCTCGGCCACCGTCAGCGGCTCGACATTGCCGTTGGTGTCCATCCAGGCAGCGGCATAGGCGCTGCTGCCCAGGCCGGCGAACTCGATCTGGCGCGCGCCGAACGCCTGGATCACGCCGGCATAGTCGGCCGCCGGGAACAGCCGCACCGGCACGCCGAAGGTCTCCTCGATGAGTTTGCCATAGGGGCCGTAGCGGCCGATACGGTCGGCCTCGTTCTCGCCGCCCAGCAGGCCGATGCGGATCTGCTGCACCTGCGCCGCCCAGGCGCGACGGCCGGGTTGCGGAAAAGCGGGCTGGGCGACGGCCGAGGCGGCGGGCAGCAGGGCTGCGGCACCCAGCAGAAGGCGGCGGGTCAACATGTGCGGAAGAACTCCCCGATGGTGTGGGCTTCGGGGTTAACGCAGCGCCGCGTCAGCGCGATGACAGTCGCGTTGCGATTCAATTACAGCGTCATCGCGCGCGCCGCGCCGCCGCTTCGGCCCGGCGCATATCGACGAACACGACGTAGTCCTCGTGCCTAGTCGGCACCCAGCCGATCGCGTTGCCGCGTTCGATGGCGCGGTGCACCTCGGGGTGCGCCTTGGGCAGCGCCATGTGGAAGGCGATCATGTCGTCCTTGAAGCCCTGGGGCAGGTCGGTGCGCACGGCGATCGGGCCGTTCTGGATGGGGCGGCTGCGCCAGATGATGCGCAGGTCGCGCATGTTCAGCATGTTCTTCTCGACCATGCTGCGCAGCACGCCGCGCGTAAATCCTTCCGCCGGGTCGCCGATGCCGGAGACCCACGTCACGCCGGCATCGTACTGGCGCTGCAGCACGGCGACGACCGCCTGTTCATGCCCGCCCGCGAAGCCGGCGCGCGCGAAGAACCGGCCGGGTTCCGGATCGAAGCCGGCGGCGCGGAGCTCGGCGCGGGGGATCAGGTACCCGGAAGCCGAGTTTGGATCGGCCCAGGCCATTGCCTTGCCGCGCAGGCCGGCAATGTCGGTAATGCCGGAATCGGCGCGCACATACATCGCTGCGATGTAGCTGGTGCTGCCATCGGCCTCCTGTGTGACCAGGATCGGTTCGATGCCGCCATTGGTGTCCATCCAGACGCCGGCATAGGCGGCAGGCGACATGGTGGCGAGTTCGATCTGGCGGGCGGCGAAGGCCTGGCCGACGCCGGCATAGTCGGCCGCCTGGAACAGCCGCACCGAAACGCCGAACGTGTCCTCGATGAGCTTGCCATAGGGGCCGTAGCGGCCAAGCCGGTCGGCCTCGTTCTCGCCGCCCAGGATGCCGATGCGCAGCGTGGGCACCTGCGCGGCCCAGGCCCGGCGACCGGGTTCAGGCAGGCGATCCTGCGCGGCGGCGGCAAAGGGGGTGACGGAAGCGGCGATCAGCAGCGTGCGGCGCGAGAGCATGGTGCGGTATCCTCCGTGTGTCGGACCGCAGTATGACAAATCCGTGACGCTCAGGCCACGGCGCGCGCCAAGCTGGTGCTGGTGATCGCCTCGGCGTCGTCGATCTCGTCCTCGTCCACGCCATAGATCGCCCGCACGGTGGCGGGATCGAGCTGGCCGGGTGTGCCATCGAACACCACCCGGCCGGCGAACATGCCGACGATGCGGTCGCAATAGGCGCGCGCGGTATCCAGCGTGTGCAGGTTGACGATCACCGTCAGCCCATCCGTGCCGTTGACGTTGCGCAGCGCATCCATCACGACCTTGGCATTGCGCGGATCAAGCGAGGCGATCGGCTCGTCGGCCAGCAATATCTTCGGCTCCTGCATCAGCGCCCGGCAGATCGCCACCCGCTGCTGCTGTCCGCCGGAGAGCGTATCGGCCCGCTGCAACGCCTGTTCCGCCAGATCGAAGCGATCGAGCGTGCGGATCGCCATCGCCCGCTCCTCGGCGGTGAACATCTTCAACAGCGACGTCAGCATCGGCCGATGGTTCAGCCGGCCGATCAGCACATTGGTCAGAACGTCCAGCCGGCCGACCAGGTTGAACTGCTGGAAGATCATCGCGCAGCTGGTGCGCCAGTCGCGCAGCGCCTTGCCCGAAAGATGCGCCACGTCCTGCCCGGCAAAGCGCACATGACCGTCGGTGGGGTCGGTCAGGCGATTGATCAGGCGCAGCAATGTGGACTTGCCGGCACCCGACCGGCCGATCACGCCCACCATCTGGCCATCGGGGATACGCAGCGTGACCTGATCGACGGCGGTCCTGTCGCCGAATTTCTTGGTCAGCCCTTCGATGTCCAGCATGCGCGCGAGTCCCGGTCGATGTGGCGAGCCACACATAGTCGCGCCTCAGCATCGCGCGGATGACGCTTGGATTACAAGCCGGCAGCGAAACGGGCAGCCTGCGCGGAAAGATGGCGGGGCTGGCCGGCAACAAGCGTGGCAACGATGCGCGGCACCGGCGGCGCGGGATCGACCAGCACCAGATCGGCGCGCGCGCCGGCCCGGATGGCGCCGCGATCGGCAAGGCCCGCGGCCCGCGCGGGGTTGGCCGAGATCAGCGCCCAGGAAGCGGGCAGCGGGGCGACGCCACGATCGGCCAGTGCGAAGGCCGCCGGCAGCATCGCACCCCACACATAGTCGCTGACCAGCACGTCGCACAGGCCCTCTCGCACCATCGCCTCGGCCGAATGCCAGCCGAGGTGGCTGCCGCCCCGGACTACGTTCGGGCAGCCCATGACGACGTGTTCGCCATGCGCGCGCGCCTCGCGTGCGGTTTCGGCGTTCATCGGGAACTCGCAGATCGCGGCCCCTTGCGCCCGCCACTGCGCGCGCGTCGCGGGGCTGTCGTCGTCGTGGCTCGCGATCGGCAAGTTCCAGCTGCGCGCAGCAGCGAGCACGCGGGTCAGCGCCGCGTCGCCTTCCGCGCGACGGCGCAGCATGGTCTCGGCCTGGGCCTGGATCGCCTCGGCGCTGACGCCCGCACGCTTGGCATAGGGCGCGGCGGTGATGGGATCGGCCGCCTTGCGGACCATCGCGGCCGTGTGGTCGTTGATGGCCACCATGTGGGCACGGCCGGCCTGGATGGCGGCGACCGCCAGCGGCGCTTCATCGGGCGCGATCGCTTCCATGCGGATGTGCACGCGGTGATCGACCAATGCATGGGGCCGAAGCCGATCGAGCGCATCCAGCAGTGCCGTAAAGGTTGCGCCGCCGCGCAAGCCGGGCTCCCACGACAACGTCACGCCATGAAACACCGTGGTGATGCCGGCGGCGGCGGCCTGGGCATCGGCATCGGCCACGGCCAGGTCGATCGGGAAACTCACGCCCGGCCGCGGCTGGATGCTGCGCTCGAACGCATCGCCGTGCAGGTCGATGATGCCGGGCGCCAGCACCAGCCCGGCCGCGTCGATGGCCCATGCATGGCGCGGCACTTCGGCGCCGATCGAGGCGATGCGCCCATCCTCGATGACCACCGCTGCATCCACCGCGCTGTCGGCCAGCAGCACGCAGGCACCGGTGATGGCAATCGGCGATGCTGGAAGGCGCATCAAAACTCCACCAGCAGCGAAACGCGCGGTGTGGGATAGACCGAATTCCCGAATTCCACCGGCTGGCCCGCGACATCGACATTGACGACCTCGGTGGTCAGCACGGGGCGGCCGCGCGGATGGTCCAGCAGCGCGCTTTCCTCGGGCGTGGGCAGGCGGGCAGTGATGCGGGTGCTGGCGCGCGTATAGTCGGCCACGCCGCAGGCCGCCAGCGCCCGGGTGATCGAGCCGCCATTGGACTCGACGGCGGCGCCAAGGCCCGGCAGGCGGGCAGCCGAGAAATAATGCGTGCCGATAACAACCGGCCTGCCATCGGCCATGCCCAGCCGCTCGATCAGCCACAAGCTGGCACCACGGCGAAGGCGCAGGCTGGCGGCGACCTCCTCGTTGGCCGGGGTTCGCGTGATGCGCAGCACGCGCCCGGATGGCTCGCGCCGGTCGCGGGCGATCGCTTCCGAAAAGCGCGTGCGGGGCGTGAGGCGGTAATCGACCGTCTCCTCGGCCACGAAACTGCCGCGGCCCTGTTCCACGCGGATCAGGCCGCGATGCGCCAGATCCTCGACCGCGCGGCGCACCGTGTGGCGGTTGACGGCAAAACGGGCGGAAAGCTCGGCTTCAGTCGGCAGGCGGGTGCCGGGGGGCAGGGCGACGATCTCGGGCTCCAGCGCCTGCGCGATCTGCCGCCACAGCGTGATGCCGGCGCCGCGCGCGACGCCGCGGGCGGCGGCGCGATCGGCACTGAATGGGGTTGCGCGGGTCATGGAAGTTTCATCGGCGGACACCGTGGCGCAGCGGTAGATGTTCGGCTAGGCTCGCGCAGCATATTCGTGGGGATGTCCGATTGTCTAGATCATTTGCCGCGTCCTCCGCGGTCCCCCGCGCCGCCCGCCAGGAGTGGATGGCGGTGTTGGCGCGCGCGCCGGCCGAAGCGATGCGGGCGGCGCTTGATGTGCTTTCACCCGCGCCCACCTGGACCAGGCTGCGTGGGCCGGAGATCGGCATGACCATGGCGCGCGGCCGTATGGGCGGTGATGGGGCGGCGTTCAATCTCGGCGAGATGACGGTTGCGCGCGCCAGCGTTCGCCTTTCTGACGGCACGGTGGGCCACGCTTTTCGCGCCGGGCGCGATCGGGTGGCAGCGGAACTGGCCGCGGTTTGTGACGCGCTGCTGCAGGGCCCGGCGCACGATGCGCTGCACGCGGCGCTGATCGTGCCGCAGCGTGCCGCGCAGCAGGCGGTGCGCGCCGACATCGCGGCCCGCGCCGCGGCAACCCGCGTCGATTTCTTCGGCATGGTACGCATGGGATGACCTCCGCGGCGCTGACCGCCGGCTTTGCTGCTCCGGTGCATGACGCGCAGGCGGCCTTTCGCGCCGTGCTGGATGCCATAGCCCACCCGGGCACGATCGCCGCCCTGCCCGCCCTGGCCGAGCCGCCGCCCTCACCGCTGGCACCCGCCAGTGCAGCGCTGGCGCTGGCGCTTTGCGATGCCGATACGCCGGTCTGGCTGGATGCCGCCCTTGCCGCCAATGATGCGCCAGCCTGGCTGACATTCCATTGCGGCTGCCGAATCGTCGTTGCGCCCGGAGCGGCCGCCTTCGTCTTCGCGGCTGGCCCACCCCCCCCCATGGACGCGCTGGATGCCGGCAGCGATCTATATCCCGATCGTTCGGCCACGCTGGTCGTTCAGGTCGCCGCATTGGGCACGGGCACGCTGCTCCGCCTGTCCGGTCCCGGCATCCGCGACGTCGCCACGGCGGCCGTGGCTGGCGTGCCAGCCGACTTCGTCGCGCAGCGCGCCATCAATCACCGCAACTATCCGCGCGGGGTGGATTGCATTCTGGTTGCCGGCGCAAGCGTGCTGTGCCTGCCGCGCAGCACCGTTGTGGAGACCGCCTGATGTATGTCGCGGTCAAGGGCGGCGCCAAGGCGATCGCCGCCAGCCACGCCTGCCTGGCCGAAGACCGGCGCGGCGATCCGGCGGTGGCGGAACTGTCGGTCGCGCAGATCGCCCAGCAGCTGCATTTCGCGGTGGATCGCGTGATGGCGGAAGGCGCGCTGTACGACCGGGAGCTGGCAGCACTGGCGATCAGACAGGCGCAGGGCGACCTTGTCGAGGCAGCGTTCCTGCTGCGCGCCTATCGCACCACGCTGCCACGCTTCGGCCACACCTTGCCGGTCGATACCGACCGCATGCTGCTGCAGCGGCGCATCAGCGCCACCTTCAAGGACATTCCCGGCGGCCAGATGCTGGGCCCGACCTTCGACTACACGCACCGGCTGCTGGATTTCGCCCTGCTGGCCGATGGCGAGCCTGCACCGCCGCGCGCACCCCGCGCCGACGCGCCGGTTGAGGCCGCGCCGCGCGTCACGGAGCTGCTGGCGCGCGAGAACCTGATGGCGCGTGAATTGGCTGACGAGGCCGAGCCGACCGACCTGACGCGCGAGCCGCTCGCCTTCCCGGCCGACCGCAGCGCGCGGCTGCAGAACCTGGCGCGCGGCGACGAAGGCTTCGTGCTGGCGCTGGGCTACTCTACCCAGCGCGGCTACGGCGGCAGCCACCCGTTCGTCGGCGAACTCCGTTACGGCACGGTCGCCGTGGAGATGATGCCCGAGGAACTGGGCTTTCCGATCGAGATCGGCGACATCGCGCTCACCGAATGCCAGATGGTGAACCAGTTCGCCGGCAGCCGGAAGGAGCCGCCGCAATTTACCCGCGGCTATGGCCTGGCGTTTGGCCACAACGAGCGCAAGGCCATGGGCATGGCGCTGGTCGATCGGTCCTTGCGCGCCCGCGAGCTGGGCGAGGACGTCACCGCGCCCGCGCAGGACGAGGAATTCGTGCTGAGCCACACCGACAATGTCGAGGCGTCGGGGTTCGTGCAGCACCTCAAACTGCCGCACTATGTCGATTTCCAGAGCGAGCTTGAACTGATCCGCGCGCTGCGCCGCGAAGCCGATGAACGGCGGGCCGCACCACTGGCCGAGGCGGCCGAGTGATGGAACGGGATGCCGCCTACAACTTCGCCTACCTCGACGAGCAGACCAAGCGCATGCTGCGTCGAGCCTTGCTGAAGGCGGTGGCGATCCCTGGCTATCAGGTTCCATTCGCCTCGCGCGAGATGCCGCTGGCTTATGGCTGGGGCACCGGCGGCATGCAGGTGACGGCGGCGATCCTCGGCCCCGCCGACGTGCTGAAGGTGATCGACCAGGGCGCCGATGACACCACCAACGCCGTTTCCATCCGCGCCTTCTTCGCGCGCACCGCCGGCGTGGCCACCACCGAGGCCACGGCGGAGGCGACCGTGATCCAGACCCGCCACCGCATTCCCGAACATCCACTGCGCGAAGGCCAGACGATCGTCTATCAGGTGCCGCAGCCCGAACCCTTGCGCAAACTGGAGCCGCGCGAGACCGAAACGCGGCGGATGCACGCCATGGCCGACTACGGCGTGATGCATGTGAAACTCTACGAGGACATCGCCCGCCACGGGCGCGTCACGCTGGCCTATGATTATCCGGTGCTGGTCAATGGCCGGCATGTGATGGCGCCTTCGCCCATTCCCAGTTTCGACAATCCGAAGCTGCACATGAGCCCTGCCCTTCAGCTGTTCGGCGCCGGCCGCGAAAAGCGCATCTATGCCGTGCCGCCCTGGACGCAGGTGGAATCGCTCGCCTTCGAGGATCACCCGTTTCATCCGTGGAAGACCAACGCCGCCTGCGACCTGTGCGGCGCCACCGACAGTTACCTTGATGAAGTCATCGTCGATGACGCCGGCGGCAAACTGTTCGTGTGCAGCGATACCGACCATTGCGCCACGCGCCGCGCCGCCGGCCATCGCGGGGCGAAGGCGGGCCACGCCATGGCGGCGGCTGACTGAGCCATGCCGGCCGAGCCACCGCTGCTGGAGGCGAAGAACCTCTCGCTACGCTTCGGCCGCATCGCCGCACTGGACGACATCTCGATCGCCGTCTGGCCGGGCGAGGTGCTGGCGGTGGTTGGCGAAAGCGGCTCCGGAAAGACCACGCTGCTGCGCGTGCTGCATGGCGATCTTTCGCCCGATGCAGGCAGCGTGATCTATGCCGGGCGCGACATCCACGCCATGGGCGAGCCGGAGCGGAAATGGCTCGCCCGCAATGAATGGGGCTTCGTGCACCAGAACCCGCGCGACGGCCTGCGCATGGCGATCAGCGCGGGCGGCAATATTGGCGAGCGGCTGATGGCCGCGGGCGCCCGGCACTGGGGCAACATCCGCACGGCGGCGGAATCATGGCTCTCGCGCGTGGAAATCCCGACCGACCGAATCGACGACCCGCCGCGCAAGTTCTCGGGCGGCATGCAGCAGCGCCTGCAGATCGCGCGCGTGCTGGTGATGGGGCCAAGAATCGTGTTCATGGATGAACCCACCGGCGGCCTTGATGTCTCGGTGCAGGCGCGGCTGCTGGATCTGATCCGGCGGCTGACGCATGAATTGCACTTGGCCTCCGTGATCGTCACGCACGATCTGGCGGTGGCCCGGCTGCTGGCCGACCGCACGGTGGTGATGAGCCAGGGCCGCGTGGTGGAACAGGGCTTGACCGACCAGGTGCTGGATGATCCGCACCACGCCTACACCCAGCTGCTGGTCAGCTCGGTGCTTCAGGCATGACCTCTCCGCCCGTCATCACCGTCGAGGGGCTGGACAAGACCTTCACGCTCCATCTTCAGGGCAGCGCGCAACTGCCGGTGCTGCGCGGTGCCTCGCTGGCCGTGCATGCGGGCGAATGCGTGGCACTGACGGGGCCTTCGGGTGCCGGCAAATCGACGCTGATGCGCACGCTGTACGGCAACTACCTGCCGCAGGCCGGGCGGATCGTGCTGCGGGCGAATGGCATCGAGACCGACATCCTGTCAGCCGGCCCGCGCGCGGTGGCCGCCCTTCGGCGTGGCACGATCGGCTATGTCTCGCAGTTCCTGCGGGTGATCCCCCGCGTTTCGGCACGCGACGTGGTGGCCGATCCGCTGCGCGCCAACGCCGTACCGGAACACGAGGCGGTGGCGCGTGCCGATGCGCTGCTGGCGCGCCTCAACATTTCCGAGCGCCTGCGCCGCATCCCGCCGGCCACCTTCTCGGGCGGCGAGCAGCAGCGGGTGAACATCGCGCGCGGCTTGGCCTGGCCCTATCCGATCCTGCTGCTGGACGAACCGACCGCCTCGCTTGATCCCGCCAATCGCGATATCGTGGTGGCGATGATCAACGAGGCGAAGCAACGGGGCGCCGCCATCGTCGGCATTTTCCATGATGCCGAGGTGCGCGCGCGCGTCGCAGATCGCGAGCATCGCGTGCCGGCCCTGGCCGACGCCGCCTGAAGCCGTTCGCGACGATGGCCGAGCTGATCCTGAGCAACACCCGGATCGTCGGGCCGGAAGGCGTTTTCGACGGCACGGTCGTTGTCCGCGGCGGCAAGCTCGCGGCGGTCGAGACCGGGCGAAGCGGACTGGCCGCCGCCCACGACCTGGGCGGCGACCTGCTGATACCCGGCCTGATCGACCTGCACACCGATGCGCTGGAAAAGCACATGATGCCGCGCGCCGGCGTGCACTGGGCGCCGCGGGCGGCGCTGCTGGCGCACGACGCCAACGTCGCCGCCGCCGGCATCACCACCGTGTTCGACAGTTTGTGCGTGGGCGAGGTGGAATGGCATGACGGTCGCGACCGCATTTTTCGCGATGCGGTGACCGAACTGCGCGCCGTGGCGCCCAGGAATCTGCTGCGTGCCGAGCACTTCCTGCATCTTCGCTGCGAGATCAGCGTGGAAGGCACAGTGGCGCTGTTCGATTCCTACGCACCCGATCCGGCGATCGCGAAACTGATCCGGCTGGTCTCGCTGATGGATCACACGCCTGGTGTCGGCCAGTACCCCGACATCGCCAAGTGGAAGAAGAAGAACGCGCGCAACCTGGGCCTGTCGGAAGCCGAGGCCGATGCCTATATCGCGCGTCGGCAGGAAACGCGGGCGCAGGTTGCCGCCCCCACCCGCGCCGCACTCATCGAGCGCGCCCGACGCATGGGTGTTGCGGTCGCCAGCCACGATGACCGCACGGTGGAGGAGGTTCGGGAAGCCGCCGGCGCCGGCATCCGGCTTGCCGAGTTCCCCGTGACGTTCGAAGCCGCGCAGGAAGCGCGCGCGCGCGGCATGCAGATCATCGCCGGCGCGCCCAACCTGGTGCGCGGCGGCAGCCACAGCGGCAATGTCGGCGCGGCGGAACTGGTGACGGCAGGGCTGCTCGATGCCTTCGCCAGCGACTACGTGCCCGCCAGCATGCTGCTGGCCGCCTGGCGCTTGCACGACCGCATGGGCATTGCGCTGCACGAGGCGGTGGCAACGATGGCCGCGCGGCCCGCGGCGATGGCGGGACTTGCCGATCGCGGCCGGATCGCGCCCGGCCTGCGCGCCGATCTGGCGCAGGTGCACATCGCGGATGGCGAGCCGCATGTGATCCAGGTGTTCAGGCAGGGGAAGCGGGTGGCGTGAGATTCGGCGGACGGCATCACCAGTCACCCTCACCCTGTCCCTCTCCCTGAGGGAAAGGGCACCGACACGATCAGCTCTCGACAGAAGGGTTCCCTCTCCCTCAGGGCGAGGGACAGGGTGAGGGTGACTGGCGCCGGGCCAACTCACCCGTACTTCGCGCAGAACGCCTCCGCCCCCAGCGCGCGGAAGTCGGGCAGGCGGGCCGCCAGCGTCGCGTGGTCCCAGTCCCACCAGCCCAGCCGCAGCAGGGCATTACGCACCGCCTCCGGAAAGCGGTAGCGCAGCACGCGCGCCGGCACGCCGGCGACCACGGCGAAATCCGGTACGTCCTTCGAAACCACCGCATTCGCGCCCACCGCCGCGCCCGTGCCGATCGAAACGCCCGGCAGCACCACCGCGCCATGGCCGATCCACACATCGTGACCGAGCGTGACAGGAAACGACCGGCGCCAGTGGAAGAAGTCAGAATCGTCTTCGCCCATCTCGAACATCGCCGCGCGATAGGTGAAGTGGTGCAGCGCGGCGCGATCCAGCGGGTGGTTGCCAGGGTTGATCCGCGCATAGGCCGCGATCGAGCAGAATTTTCCGATGGTCGCGTAGATGATCTCGGTGCCGTGCACGACGTAGCTGTAGTCGCCCAAGCTGGTCTCGGTCATCGAGACGTTGGCCTGGATCTCCGTCCATTTGCCCAGCATGCAGTCACGCAGCCTCGCGGTCGAGTGGATGGTCGGCGTCTCGGAGAGTTTCGTCATGCCGCGATCAGCCGCCTGCGGATCGCGGCACTCGCCGTGTCGATCACGGCCACGGTCGCCAGGATCATCAGGATGATGAAGGCGGCCTCGTCGAAATTGTTGATGCGCAGCCGGTCGGACAAGGCAAGACCGATGCCACCCGCGCCGACGACGCCCAGGATGCTGGCTGATCGCGTGTTGCTTTCGAAGAAATACAGCACGTGGCTCATCATCACCGGCAGCACCTGTGGCACCAATCCATAGCGGGCAATCAGGGTAGCCCCGGCGCCGGTGGCACGCACACCCTCGGTCTCGCGCCGGTCAGCATTCTCGATGGCCTCGGCGAACAGTTTGCCCAGCGTGCCGGCATCGGGCACGGCGATGGCAAGGATGCCGGCAAACGGGCCAAGGCCGACGGCGGCCACGAAGATCAGCGCCCAGATCAGCGTATCGATCCCGCGCAGGCCATCGAACAGCCGGCGCAGGCCGAAATGGAACAGGCCGGCCGGCACGATGTTGCGCGCGCCGAAAAACCCCAGCGGCAGCGCAGCGATGGCAGCCAGCGCCGTGCCCAGGAAGGCCATCGCCAGTGTCTCGGCCAAGGCCTCCAGCAGGTCGGGCAGCACGCCGCCGGTGCTGGGCGGCAGCATCAGCGCCACCAGGAAGCCGAGCTTGGAAAGCCCGTTCCAGATGCGCGCCGGGTCCGCATCGATCCGCCACAAGCCGAGCAGCAGCAGGCCGATCGCGACGACCCAGAACAGCGCCAGCCGGGCGCGCTGGCGCGGCGAGCGGCGGAACACGGCCGGGTAGCGGGCGCGCAGCATCGCCAGCTCCGTCATCGCGCCAGCCCCGCCCCGATCAACCGCGCGCGCAAGTGCCCTGTGCCGATGTCGATCAGGCTGACGGTCGCCAGGATCAGCAGCACGATGGCGCTGATGTCGCTGTAGATGAACTGGCGCACCACCAGGTAGAGTTCCTCGCCGATGCCGCCGGCGCCGACGACGCCCAGCACCGATGCGCTACGCACGTTGATCTCGAAGCGCAGCAGCGCGTAGCTCACAAAGGTGGGCAGCACCTGCGGCAGGATGGCAAGGCGCATGCCGGCGGACCATCCGCCGCCGGCGGCCTTCACCGCATCCAGCGGCCGCAGGTCGGCATTCTCGGCGGCCTCGGCGAACAGCTTGCCCAGCGCGCCCGCCGAATGGATCGCCAGCGCCAGCACGCCGGCGAGCTCCCCGGTGCCGAAGGCATAGACGAAGATCAGCGCATAGACGAGTTCGGGCACGGTGCGCGCCAGCTCGAAACCGCGGCGGGCAGCGAACCGCCAGGCCGGATGCGGCGTCAGATGCTCGGCCGCAAGGAAGCATCCCGCCACCGCCAGCATCACGCCGGCGAGCGTGCCGACATAGGCCATCAGCACCGTGTCGGCCAGCAGCACCAGCCACAGATCGATCGCCCAGAACCATTCGCCGATGTCGTGCAGCAGGCTGGCAAGGCTGAGCACCGGCAGCGTGCGCAGGATGAAGTCGATGATGTTGGGCACGCCGCCCGCAAGACGCCGCAGATTGACATCACCAACGATGGCCGAGGCGATGCAGGCGGCAGCGAGGCCCAAGGCCCAGGCCGCGGTCAGCCGTTGCCGGTGCGCGCGCAGGCGAGCGAAGCGCGCCTCGAACGCGGCGACGGCAAGGCTCAAGCGCGGGTCGCTCAGCCGCCGCGGTTGCGGCGCCGCGCCTGGTTCTCCTCGGTCACCGCGATCACGTCGAGATAATCCTCGTGCCGCGCCGGCGCCAGGCCGCTGCCCTGGCGCGAGGTGAAGGCGGCGAACGCCTCCTTGTCGGCATCCTGCATGGCGAACAGCACGCGGATGAAGTCGGCCTTCAGGCCGTCCGGCAGGTCGGTGCGCATCACCACGGGGCTGTTGGGAATCTGCGGGCTCCGCCACACTATTCGCGTCACGTTGGGCGGGATCATGCCCTTCTCGGTCATGCGCTGGATGTTGCCGACGCGCTCACTGGACCAGAAGGTGGCGGCTGCATCGAACGTGCCGTTCAGCACGGCGATCACGCTCTGCTCGTGGCTGCCGGAAAACCCGGTGCGGCCGAAATAGCGATCGAGATCACCGACTTCCTTGCGCAGGAAATAGGTGGGAAAGGCGAAGCCCGAGGTACTGTTGGGATCGGCCCACGCAACCGACCGGCCGCGCAGATCGGTCAGCGACCGGGCGGGGCTGTCGGCCTTTACGAACAGCACGGCGTAGTAGCCGTCCTGGCCTTCCAGGTCGATCGTCTTGGCGATCGGCGCCACGCCGGCGCCCATGACGCGATGCGCCAGCGCGTAGTTGGCGGGGCCGATGCGGGCGAACTCGACATGTTTGTTGCGCATCGCCTCGATGACGCCCGCATAGTCGGTGGCGCGGAAGATTTTCAGGGGCACGCCCATCTCGCGCTCGAAATACTGGGCGAAGGGCTGGTGCCGCGCGATTGCATCGCGCTCGTTCTCGGCCGACGAGATACCGAGGCGGATTTCGCGGAACTGCTGGCGCCAGTCGGCCTGGGCGCGGGCGGCGGCGGGCCACAGCAGCGGCGCGGCAAGCAGGGCGCGGCGAGAGAACGTCATCGCGGAACCTCCTGTTTGGAGCACGATGAATGCCCGCGCATCATTGCGGAGACGTGACAGAACGGTGAAGCCGTGATGACGCCCAGGCCGACGCGCAGATGGCCGCCCGGCTTGTCCGGAGAAGGCGATCAGCCCTGCGCCTGGAGCTGCCCTTCGGCCAGTGGCCGCCAGTCGCGGAAGAACGCCGTGCCGATCTCGGCCGAGATGCCGATCAGCTGGCGCTGCACCCAATCGAGGAACTCGTGCAGGCCATTGTCCACGACGGTGTCGATGTCGCGCTCCTCCAGCCCGGCGCGCAGCTCCTCGATACGCTCCGACGCGCCGGCGCCGCCGCGCAGGCCGAAGCGGGTGCGCAGCTGGGCCACGAACCACTCGGCCTGGCGTACGCACAGCAGCACGCTGCGCGGGAACGAGGCATCGAACAGCAGGAACCCGGCGACCGCGCGCGGCGTCAGTTCGCTGGTATGGGTGCGGCGATAGGCGTGATAGCCGGCGGCCGCGCGCAGCAGCGCGTGCCACTGCGACACGTCCAGCGCCGAGCCGACATCGGCAAGGCGCGGCAGCAGCAGGTGGTATTTGATGTCCAGCAGCCGCGTCGTCTGGTCGGCGCGCTCGATCAGGCGGCCAAGGCTCAGGAAATACCAGCCCTGGTCGCGATAGAACGTGCCCTCGGCGATGCCGGTCTGCTGCTGGACGCCTTCCTTGATGCGGGCGCAGGTGCGGCTGAACCGGTCACCGGCGATGTCGGCGCCGGTCAGCGCCGCCAGATCGGCGTGGAACATGTTGATGTGCTGCCACATCTCGGTGCTGATCAGCGGCCGCAGCGTGCGCGCGTTCTGCTTCGCAGCCTCGATGGCATAGCGGATGCCGGTGGGGTTCCCGGGATCAAGCAGGTAGAAGCGCTTCACGCTTTCCGGGCTTGGGGTGCCGTGGCGTTCCTTGAATGCCTTCTCGTCGGCATTGATCGCCACCACGCTTTCCCACGCCTGCGCCGGGCGCACCGGGCTTTCGAAGTTCTGCGTGATGTCCAGCACGCGCGCCAGGTTCTCGGCGCGTTCAAGATATCGCGCCATCCAGAACAGCGATTCGGCATAGCGCGACAGCAGGGGCGTGGGCGTGTCGATGGCGGTCATGCGGCGGCGCCCGTGGGGCGGAGAGGACCCCCCTCCCCAGCCCTCCCCCGCAAGGGGGGAGGGAGCGCGGACGGCACCGCCGGGATTCCCTCCCCCCTTGCGGGGGAGGGCTGGGG
>Ga0224723_1000817_pt1 | contig 20461 bp, 16 predicted proteins | sample Balambano_FR2_Me_FD_161647 | JGI IMG/M metagenome (GOLD analysis project Ga0224723, IMG submission 161647) | Freshwater sediment microbial communities from Lake Towuti, South Sulawesi, Indonesia - Balambano_FR2_MetaG | ecosystem: Environmental > Aquatic > Freshwater > Lake > Sediment | place... | reverse complement strand
GCGCGTGCAGGCACAGGGCGGCGCGAAGAATTACATCGCCGTCATGCCCGACGCCGACATGGGCGCGAGCGTGGCGAACATCATGGGGTCGTCGTTCGGTTGCGCCGGTCAGCGCTGCCTTGCCGGGTCGGTCGTCGTCGCGGTGGGCGATGCCTATGAGCCGCTAAAGGCGGAACTGCTCAAACGGGCGTCGGCGCTGCGCGTCGGCAGTGGCTTGAGCGAAACGACGCAGATGGGGACGGTCATCTCCGGCGCATCCAAGACGCGCATCGAAGGTATGATCAGCGCGGGCGAGCAGGAAGGCGCACAGGTCATCCTCGACGGGCGCGGCAAGACAGTTGAAGGCTTTGAGCAGGGCGCGTTCGTCGGTCCGACAATCCTCGATGGCGTAACGCCGGAGATGTCGGTTGCGCGCGATGAAATCTTTGGACCCGTGCTGTCAATCATCCACGTCCCCGATTTCGACAGCGCCGTCACGACCATCAACGCCAGTCGCTATGGCAACGCTGCCAGCCTGTTCACCAACAGCGGCAAGCACGCCCGCGACTTCAAGTATCGCGTGCGCGCGGGCAATATCGGCATCAACGTCGGCGTCGCGGCGGCGACGGCATCCTTCCCGTTTGGCGGGCAGAAAGAGTCGTTCTTCGGCGATTTGCACGGGCAGGGACCGGACGCAATTGAGTTCTACACCGACAAGAAGATTCTCATCGAGCGCTGGATGTAGCACAGACTTTCAACAATGAAGGTTCGACGAGGGTATCTTTTGGGGTGTCCTCGTTTTTTGCTATACTAATTAAGTTACTTTATGGCAAGGACTTGCAACTATGTTAGATATGTCTTTCGGGGGAAACTGGACGCAAGAAAAGTTGGTTCGGGTAGGTAAGTACTTGTCTGCTTATACAAAAATTCTTTCAAAACAACCATTTACCTATGCTTACATAGATGCTTTCGCAGGAACTGGTTATCAAACGATTCGGACAGAAGATAGTCCAACACAACCCCTCTTCCAAGAGTTGATCGAAGATGAACCCAAGCGATTCCTGGATGGTTCAGCTCGAATCGCCCTTCAGGTTGAACCTCGATTTAATCGATACATATTTATCGAGCAAGACGCACACAGATTTGCTCAACTGAGCAAGCTTAGAGATGATTTTCCTGATCGAGCGAAAGATATCATGCTCATTAATGCAGATGCTAATGAAGCACTAAAGGATCTTTGCGAGAAAAACTGGGCAAAACATCGTGCTGTACTATTTCTTGATCCATTTGGAATGCAGGTTACGTGGAACACAATTACCGCAATAGCTAAAACACGAGCCATCGATCTATGGTATCTCTTTCCAATGGGCATTGGTGTCAACCGCTTGATGGCGCGTGATGGCAACATCAGTCCACAATGGCGTCAACGACTTGATGAAACATTTGGAGAAAGCAACTGGTACGATGTCTTTTATAGAACTTACGTTAAACAAAACCTGTTTGGGGAGACGCAGGAAAAAACAGTTAAAGTTGGCAGTTTCGATGATATTGGACGTTATGTAGTAAACCGCTTGCGCTCAATTTTTGCTGAAGTTGCCGATAACCCTCTATATCTGTATAACTCGCGCAATAATCCGCTGTTTCTGCTATGTTTTGCAGCAGGAAACCCAAAAGGCGCACCAACGGCAGTCAAGATTGCCCAGGATATCCTCGGTCAATAAGATGCTGATTCAAGAGATGCAGGAAACGCCTCGCGCCAATCCTGCCACTTCAAATTACCCTTGAAGAACACAGCAGTTTCTTGTGCATCCAACACATCGAGAACATTCTGCACCCATTCCGGCTCTGGCTGATAATCGATGCGTCCGTTTGTCGCAGCGCCAATTATCGCCCACTGTAGATTGCTCTCGACAAGCAGTGGTGCAATGTCAAAACTTAACGGCTCAATACTCATCCAGCGCACGGGAACATTGATCTGATGCAAGGTTTCAAGTTGTCGTGTCACCATCCGTTTTTGCTGGTCGAACGACAGTGGCTTACCAAACATCTGTGACGGCGGCGCACTGACTCCGATCCAGACATTTGGCGGAAACTCAAAGCGCAACAGGCGCGGCGCATTTTTGGTCAGAAGTTGAAATGTATGCCATTCTGCTCTACGGCAAATCTCCAGCACCTGCAATACTTCATCTTCAGGCACCCACGCGCCCATCAGATCGCTCATGCTGTCCAAGAATATCCTGGCAGGCTCCTTCAACTTCAACGGTTCGTCAAGAATGTTGGGATTCCAGTAATGATGTTCAAAGCCATTAGGATACGCGCGCTGCGCGACTCGCTCAGCGATCGTTTCGGCATAGCACTCGGCAATGCTGCCATCAGGCATGACCCAGCGGCATCCATGCTTACAACCGCGAACCGGATTCCAGGTGAAATCTGTCCATTCGATTCCACGACCACCTTTTGAGTTCGCCTGCTTGTTCATATTCAGCCATCATCTTTAGAACACATATTCCACTGTGACCATTGTACACGCTGTTCCATAGGTTACAAAATATAAGCATTGGTAATCAATGCTGGCACAGGAGCTTCATGCTACAATGCCGGTAACCCACCATTATGTTTGAGACTGATCATGCACTACGATCTGGCAACACCCGCCATGCAGCAAGACCCGTACCCGATCTATGCCGAGATGCGGCGGCAGCCGTCGCTGGTGCAGGTTGGCAGTTCGTTGACCACGCAAGACACCTACTTTGTGACCCGCTACGATGACGCGGTGTTCGTGCTGAAAGACCCGCGCTTCGTCAACGACGCGCGCAAGCTGCCGGGCTGGGAGGACTGGACGAAGAAGTGGTACATCCCGTCCACACTCAAGGTCTTCATTCACAGCATGGCGCTCAAGGACGAGCCAGATCACACGCGGCTGCGGCAGTTGGTGCATAAGGCGTTCACGCCCGCCATGATCAAGCAGCTTGCGGGAGACATAGAGCGGCTGGCGAATGAACTGCTCGACAAGGCAGCACGCCAGCCCGTGATTGACTTCCGCGCGGCGTATGCGCTGCCGCTGCCGCTGACGGTCATTGCCAACATGATGGGCGTGTCGCAGTCCGACCGCGACAAGTTCAGCCGCTGGATGGCGAACCCGATCACCGAGTTTTCCACCAGCGATCCAGTGGGCATGGTCTCCAAGCTGCTGAGCGCGATGGGGTTGGACGGGATGCTGCGCCGCATCATTGCCGACCGCCGTCGCAATCCGCAGTCGGACTTGACGACGGCGCTGGTGCAGGCGGAAGAGGCGGGTGACAGGCTGTCCGAGCCGGAACTGATGGCGATGCTGTTTCTGATCCTGTTCGCGGGTCACGAAACGACTGTCAACCTGATCGGCTCTGGCACGCTGGCGCTGCTGCAAAACCCGGATCAGTTCGAGAAGCTCAAGTCCGATCCCGACCTGCTCGACAGCGCCATCGAGGAAATGCTGCGCTACACCAACCCTGTCCAGCATATCGCCCAGCGCTATACACTGGAAGATGTCGAAATCGGCGGTGTGCCACTCCCCAAACACAGTGCGCTGCACATCGGCATTGCGTCCGCCAACCGCGACGAAAGCGCGTTCGAGAACGCTGACCAGTTCGATATTACGCGCAGCCCGAACCGACACATCGCGTTCGGCTTCGGCATCCATTACTGCCTGGGTGCGCCGCTGGCACGGCTGGAAGCGAAGATCGCCTTCAAGACGCTGCTCGCCCGCTATCCGAATTTGCAGCTTGCTGTCCCCGCCAATCAACTGAAATGGCGTGGCGCGCCGTCACTGCGCGGGCTGACGGCGCTGCCTGTCCGGTTGAATGGCTAACGGTCTTCGATCTCCCAGGCGTGGTCGAGCGTGTGCCAGCAGAAACGGCGCACGAAGTAGCGCGGCGTCCAGCGCAAACCCCCGCGCGGACCGCGCGCAGGAATCTCGCCGCGCACGGCAGCGCCGAGCGTCTCCAGCACTGTCGCGCGCACATGGGCGCGCAGAGCAGCAGGATCAGCACCTTCAAGCGGTATGAGTTTGCCGCCGAGCGCGCTGATGTAACCGGCATCAGACTGGTAAAGATGATCAATAATTTGTCCAAGCGCACGCCCACCGCCACGCGGACCCTTGCGCAGCTCGCGCCCCTGCGCTGCGGCTGCCGTCGCGTCGAACGCCGCCCAGCACGCCTGAAGGATGCGCTCGAAGCGCGTGAACTCGGCTTCATCCACAGGCTCTGTGTCACCCCGCAGTGACAGATCGGGCGCGCCGTAGTCGGTCGTTGCGTTGCCCGGCTGCTGCTCGACCACGACCAAATCGCTGAGCGCTGACGGCGCAGCAAACGCGATCCCCGCCCCCTCCAGCACACGGGCATAACGCGGCGCGTAGTCATATAGCATCTGGATCGCAGATGCCTCATCACGCGCGCTGCGACACCAGCCAGGATGATCAATCGCCAGTGCGAACGTGCGGACTTTGCCGATTTCGAGAGCAATGGGGATGGGTTGAGATGCGTTGAGCATCGACGTGCGTCCTTGAATGGTGCATAGGGCATATCCCTAGTATGCAGCAGTCAGGGCAGGATGTGAAGCGATAGCTGCGTCCGCCGCTTGCCTTACACTGCCTCACGCTCCCCCATCATCGCCCGCACTCGGCTCTCCAACTCTTCCCATTCGATGGCGGTCTGGCGTCCGCCATCGAACTCCGCCATCATCCACGTATAGACCTCCGCAAGCGCGGGATCATCTTTCTGCACATCGATCCCCATGTGCTGCCTGATCATGAAGATCAGTCCGGCAGCGCCGCTGTCCTTCGTCAGCGATACTTCCAGCGGGCGACCGAGCAGGCGCGGCACGTCGAACGGCGCGTACATCCACCAGAATTTGTTCAGCCCGTCGGCATGAACGCCCGCCCGCGTGCGGTGGGCATCGCGCCCGTACAGCGGGTATTTGGGCGGCACAGCTTCGCCCATCGCTTCATAATGTGCCGCCAGCGCATTCAACGCCGTGAAATCGGGCGCATCGTCCGCAAAGTAGCCCATGCCGAGCAGATGCAGCAGCACCATCTCCAGCGGCGCGTTGCCCGTGCGTTCGCCCTTGCCGAGCGCCGTACCATTGATGACGGCGCAGCCCGCGCGCACCGCCGCCAGACAGTTTGCCACCACCAGCCCGGTATCATTATGCGGATGGAATTCCAGTTCCTCCGCCGCCACGCCCGCCGCCCGCAGCGCGCGCACAATGCCCGGCACGCTGCGTGGCAGCGCTACGTCCTCATACGGCAGTCCCAGCCCCATCGTGTCGCAGATGCGAAACTTGGGGCGTAACTCCGACGGCGCACAGATCGTTTGCACGGCTTCGACAAACGCGACCATGAAATCGATGGAGGCGCGCGTGGCGTCTTCCAGATGGAGGCGGGGACGAATACCCGCTTCAACCGTCATCCGCACTGCATCGAGATAGGTTTGCGCCGCCTGATTGCGCCCGCCGGGCTTGAACTTGTGGAACATATGGTAATCGGACGCCGACGCCAGCATCCCCGTCTCGCGCACGCCAAGCGCCTGGATTAGTTCGACATCCTTGTGCAGCGCCCGGATCCAGGTGGTCGGCTCAATCGGTGCGCCGCCGTGCCAGCGTTCGAGCGCGCCTTCCAGACTCAGGCGATCTGACGCGCGGTAGACGAAGAATTCCGCCTGACGGATCGCACTGGTTGTCCCCGTAAAGTCGCACAGGATGTCGTAGATACGCAGGCTGTCAGCAGTCGTCAGCGGCAAGCCGCCTTGCTGACCGTCGCGATGCGTTGTCTCGGTCGTCCACGCCTGTGCAGGCAGGGTTGTCGGTCGCTCTGCCCAAGCGTAGCGGGGGAAGCCTTCGCGCGGGAAGCTATCGAGAAAGTAATCGGGGGCGGCAGGTTCGGCGAACATCAGCGGCATCCTCTTGACAGCACATATCATCAATGCCAGCATAGAAATATTGACAAAAAGTGTCAATCTTGATTGAAGAATCAACATTTTTGGAATTTATGAACCGCAAAGGCGCAGAGGACGCAAAGTTGGAAACACAATGACGAAACGCTATCTATCCGCGCAGGAAGTGACGGAGCAACTCAATATCACCGCCGCCACGCTTTACAGCTACGTCAGTCGCGGTTTGATCCGCAGCGAAGAGACGGGCGCTGACCATCGCGCGCGCCGCTACCACGCCGAAGATGTCGAGCGGCTGCGCAAACGCAAGGCACATCGCCGCAATCCCGACCAGGTGGCGCAGGGCGCGCTCAACTGGGGCGAGCCAGTGCTGGAGTCAAAGTTGACACTCATCAGCGATGGCGCGCTGTACTATCGTGGGCAGGACGCCGTGCAGTTGGCGCGGGCGCACACGTTCGAACAGGTGGCGGCGCTGCTGTGGACGGGGGATGTGAATGGTGATAAGTGGGTGCAAGCCCTCACCCCAACTCCCTCCTTCAGCACTTGCACTCAGTCGCCTCAGGGAGAGGGGCTCATGAGGACTCTTCTGCCGGATATCCCGCCCGCGCAGACCTGGCTGGCGACGTTTCAGACAGCGCTGGCGCTCGCCGCCGAAGACGATCTGCACAGTTATGATCTATCCGCGCGCGGCATGTTGCGCACAGGGGTACGTATTCTCTATCTGCTGACTGACTGCATCGCTGGCGCGGGAAGCGGCACGAATGCCGAACGGCTGGCAGGGGTATGGGGTGTGCGCGATGCCGGACTGATCAACGCGGCGCTGATCCTGTGCGCGGATCATGAGCTAAACGCTTCGTCGTTTGCGGCGCGGGTCACAGCCTCAACAGGCGCGACGCTCTACGCAGTCGTGGCGGCTGGGCTGGCGGCACTCAGCGGGCATAAACACGGCGGGCATACCGGGCGCGTAGCGGCACTGCTGCGCGAAATCGACATGCAGCCTGACGCAATTACGCATGTGCTGCGCGCACGCCTGCAACGTGGCGATGGTGTGCCGGGCTTCGGACATCAGCTTTACCCCGACGGTGACCCGCGTGGGGCGGCGCTGCTGGATATGATCTATCAATCAACAGCGGATGATGTGCAGGCGGTATTCGCGCGGCGTGTGGCGGAACAGGTTGCAACGTTAACCGGACAGCACCCAACGATTGATTACGCGCTGGTGACGCTGGAACGTGCGCTTAAATTGCCGCCGGGAGCCGCGTTCGTGCTTTTCGCGTTGGGGCGCAGCGCGGGCTGGATCGCCCATGCGCTGGAGCAGTATGGCGAGCCGGGAGTGCTGCGCCCGCGCGCGAAGTATACGGGGGTATTGCCGGGGCGTTAGCCCCGCACGCCCCACACACGAATCAGCCCGTCGTAGCCGCCGGTGATGAACAGACGTTGATCCGCGCTCAAGGCGATGCTCGTCAGTGACCAGAGGGGTTGACGTTATTAAAGTTTTTGCCCATTTTTTTAATAAGCAGTATTCTTATTTAAGTTTGCTTGAATAACGAAGTTTCATTACATGAATTCCAAAGACTTCAAACCCACGTCACCCGGTCGAATAATCAGAACCATACGCGGTTACAATGCTTATGTGCCAGGTATGTTACCGCGCGAATTGCCGCTAACCGATCAAAAGTTAATCCGCCTGTTGGCAGATGCAGAACGAACCCGTATACATCCCTGAACGCTAAACCCGTATCACCGAAACCAGAACATCGGCGGGATGAGACCGAATGGCGGGAAGCGGCGCTTGTAACGCTCGTTCAGCGCCACCGCCTCGGCGTAGTGCGTCTCCAACTGCGCCATGATCGCGTGCCAGGGTCGCGCTTCCGCGTATGCCCGCGCCGCCGCCGACATTTGCCGTCGCAGCGTTTCGTTCTCCAGCAGCTTGCGGGCGGCAGCCGCAAACGACTCTGGTTCCGGCTCACAGATGAAGCCGTTCACGCCATCTTCGACCAGATCGACCACGCCGCCCTGATTGATGACAATCGCGGGCAAGCCAGACGCCATCGCCTCCTGCACCACCTGCCCGAACGTCTCGTTGCCGCCCGTGAACATGAACGCATCCGCGCTGGCGAAAGCGTGCGACAGGTCATCGCCGAACAGGTAGCCCGTGAAGTACGTATCCGTCCCCGCGAACAACTGCTCCAGTTCGCCGCGCAGCGCGCCATCGCCGATGATCGTCAGCGCCACGCCGGGCGTGCGCGCCGCTTCCAGCAGTAAATCGATGCGCTTCTCGTTCGCCAGCCGCCCAACGTAGACGCACAACAGCGAGTCCGGCGGGCGACCGTTCAGCAGCCGGGCGCGCCATTCGTGGCTGGCGTGGCGCGGGTGAAAGCGTTCGCCATTCACGCCGCGTCCCCACTGGCGCAGCCGCCGGAAACCCCACGCCTGCAACTCGCGCATCGTGTAGCGTGATGGCGCGAGCGTCAGGTGGCAGCCGTTGTGGATATAGCGCAGCCAGTCGCGCGTGAGCTGGCTGAAGACCGAGTAACCATAGGCAGTCGCATAGCCGGGCAAATCGGTCTGATAGTTGGCGATCACAGGAATGTTCATCTGTCGCGCCGCAATCATGCCGCTGACGGACATAATCGCCGGGCTGAACAGGTGGATCAGGTCGGGCTTGAACTGGTCAAGATGATAACTGATCGTCGGGTGTGGAAAGGCGACGCGGGTTTCCGGCGCCTGCGGGAAGCTCAACGACGGCAGCGGCACAATCTGCGTATCGCCAATCCAGTGCGGCGCAATATCCGGCGCGAACACGATCACATCGCGCCCGGTCTGCTTGAGATAATGCATGGAGAGATAGGCAGTCTTCGAGACGCCATCCACCTTGGGCAGAAACGCCTCGGCAAAGATGGCGACTCGTTTGATCGGCGCAAGCGCTACAGCGGGGTCTGGGGAACGAAGGGCGACTTCTTCGCCGAAGACGCGCTCAGCCTGTGCTGGATTCCAATTTGCAAGAGCTTCAAGTAAGTGGTTATTGGCCATGATCTTCCCTCAGCGGTCGTCTGCCCGGTCGCAATCGCCTGACGAAGCTCGTCGGCGCTGCGTCCGGGAAAGCGCGTGCTACCGCTGCCAATACTGGTGACCATGTGGGCATCGCTGTTGCCCACTTTCGCAATCGCCACCCGTGCATACACGCGCTGCGCCAGCCAGTTGCAGCCGGGCGTGAGCGCCCCGGCGTTCATGACTTCAACCGCGTCAACTTTCGACTGCAATAACACCTCCGGTTTCAGGAAGTAACGCAGGAAAGTGTGCGGCGCAATCGTCGGCTCCAGCGGGTGTGCCAGAATAGCGACGCCGCCGAGTGCATGAATCGCATCCACAGTGTCGCATAACGACATGCCTTTGCGGATGGGCTGTGTGACCCACAACGCCAGCACATGTCCCTCGGCACTCGTCACTTCCAGCCCTGGCACGATCTCGAACGGGTACTGGCTGCGGCGCTCGTATGCCCACAAGCTGGCATCCATGCGGTCGTGGTCGGTGATGGCGATCACGTCGAGTTCGCCGCGCTGCGCCACATGTGCCAGCAGTTCCTGTACCGTATTCACACCGTCGCTGACATTGGTGTGCATGTGCAAATCAGCGCGCCCCATGCGTTCCGTCATGATAAGTCCCTTCATAAATGACCTCACCCCCCAACCCCCTCTCCGCAGGCGGAGAGGGGGAGCGAGCGTTGGAGCAGGGGTGAGGTCAAGACATTACTTGATCGTAATGCGAAGGGCGCGCTGTGAGTGTGAAGCCCGTGCTAAGGCTTATCCAAGAGGAGGTTAACGAATATAGAAAGTGTGGAGAACAATATGAATTTTCTTGGCGTCCTTGGCGTCTTTGCGGTTCAAAAACAAGAATTTAAACCGCAAAGACGCCAAGGACGCCAAGTTGAAGATCGCTACGTGTTCTTGACCATGACGTGTTTGGTGATTTTGTAATCGCCAATCGCTTCTGCCGATAAATCCTTGCCGAAGCCGGACTGCTTGAAACCACCGTGCGGCGTTTCGCTCGCCAGCGGGATATGATCGTTGATCCAGACTGTACCAAATTCCAGTTCGCGCGCGACGTGCATCGCCCGCCCGATGTCGCGCGTCCACACGCTGGCGGCTAAGCCGTATGCCACATCGTTGCCGAGATGGATCGCCTCGTTATCACTCTTGAATGTGCTGATTGTCAGCACCGGTCCGAAGACCTCGCTCTGGATGATCTCCGCTTTCTGGTCAGCGTCCACGATGACGGTTGGCTCGAAGAAGTAGCCATCGTCAAAGCCCTTTGGCACGCCGCCGCCCGTGATGACCTTCGCCCCGGCAGCCTTCGCGCGCTCGACGAAGCCTTGTACACGCTCGCGCTGCGTCTGGCTGATCAGCGGTCCCATCTGTACACCGTCGTCAAACTGCCGCCCGATCTTGACCGAGCGCATACTTTCGGTGATCGCTTCCAGCGCCTGCTTGTAACGCTTCTGCTGCACATACACGCGCGTCGCGGCGGTGCAATCCTGCCCGGTATTGAACGTTGAGCCGATCATGGCGCTGCCCGCCAGCGCATCGACATCGACATCATCGAAGACAATGAACGGCGCTTTGCCGCCCAGTTCCAGATGCACGCGCTTGAGCGTGTCGGCAGCCGTCTTCATGATCTTCTTGCCCGTCCCGGTGCTGCCCGTCAGACTGACCATGCGCACGTCCAGGTGTTCGACCAGGTATTGCCCGGCGTCGTTGCCGCCCGTGATGACGTTGACCACACCCGGCGGGATGCCCGCTTCCGCGCACAGTTCCGCCAGCATCAGCGTCGTGATCGGCGTGCCGGGCGCGGGCTTGAGGACGGTGGTGCAGCCTGCCGCCAGCGCCGGACCCAGCTTCCAGATGCCCATCATCAGCGGATAATTCCAGGGCGCGATCTGCCCGACGACGCCGACAGGCTCGCGCCGATAGATCGACGTAAAGCCCGCCGCATATTCGCCGGAGGTGTAGCCGTGCGTGTCGCGCGTGGCGGCGCTGAAGAAGCGCAGATTATCGACGCAAAACGGCAGGTCTGCGCCCAGGCTGACGAAGTTATACGGCTTGCCTGTGTTCTCGCTTTCGGCGCGGGCGAACTTTTCGGCGCGCTTTTCCAGCAGGTCGCTCAGCTTCCACAACGCCAGCGAGCGCTGCGCCGGGGTCAGCCGCGACCAGCGCCCGTCGTAGAAGGCAGTCTTCGCCGCCTGCACTGCCTTGTCGACATCTTCGCGGCTGGCATCGACCGTCGAGGCGATGGTCTGTCCGGTCGCCGGGTTGACGATGGCGACGCGCTTGCGCCCGCTGCTGCTGACCCATTCGCCGTTGATCCAGAGTTTATATGATTTCATTTCAGCGCCTTTGCTGCGTTATGGGTGCAAAGTGCAAGGTGCAGAGTGCAAATAACGACTGCACTTTGCACCTTGCACTCTGCACTAAAGACTACTCAAGTTTCTAACCTTCACTGCATAGGCTGAATTTACCGCCCGCCGATGACGCCGATGTAGGCGCTGACCCATTCGCGGTACGGCACGCAGATGGTGGCTTCGTCGTCATCGCCGCAGTCTTCGGTCGGCGTGCGCCAGAACTTGATCTGCTCAAAATTGTCCAGACCATTTGTGGAGCAGCCCTCTTCACCCAGCAGTTCGTTACCTTCGCAGGCAGCAAGCACCGACGGCACCGTGCCGAACCATGCCGAGACATCGCCCTGCACCTTCGGGCTGAGGCTGTGTTCCATCCACATGTAAGCGCAGTTGGGGTGCGGCGCATCGCTGTGCAGCATGGTCGTGTCCGCCCAGCCCGTCGCGCCTTCCTGCGGGACAACGCTGGCAATCGGTGCGCCGCCCGCGCGCAGGATGTTCACCTGGAAGGGCCACGAACCGGAAGCCGCAACGCCTTCATTGATGAAGTCATCGATCTGGATGAAGGCATCGTGCCAGTAGCGGGCGACGAGTGTGCGCTGTTGACGCAGCAGGTCGAGCGCGGCGTTGAACTGGTCGGTATTGAGCGAATAGGGATCGGTGATGCCGAGTTCGGGGTTGTGGTACATCAGGTAGTTGGCGGCGTCGGCAATGTGGATCGGACCATCGTATGCCTGCACGCGCCCGACGTTCGACTCGCCATCCGGCAGCGTCGTTTCTTCAAAGACGACGTTCCAGCTGGTCGGCGCTTCCGGGAAAACTTCCGTGTTGTACATCAGCACGTTCGACCCCCAGACATACGGCGTGCCGTAGTGTTCGGGCGTGCCGTCACCATCGCGGTCAACGGTGTGCCAGGGAGCGTTTTGCAGGCGTTCGTCCACCGTGCTGTAGCTGGGGATCAGGTCGAGATTGATCGGCTGCACGCGACCGCCATAGACCAGGCGCAGGCTGGCATCGCCGGAAGCCGTCACCAGGTCGAAGACGCCTTCGTTCATCAGCGCGACCATTTCGTCGGACGTGGCGGCGGTCTTGACGTTGACCAGACAGCCGGTCTCCGCTTCAAACTCCGTCACCCAGTCGAACGCCGGGTCGGTTTCGCCGCGTTCGATATACCCCGCCCAGGCGATGATGTCGAGCGCGCCTTCGCCCGCGCCGATTTCCATCATCATGTCTTGTGCAGCGGCGCTGCTGAACGGCAGCACGATGAGCAGCAGTAACAGGAATCCTAACTTCTTCATGATATTTTCCTTTGGGCAATATCATTTGCCGGGTAAAAAGAGGCTGGCACAACTTTAACAACAGGTGAAGCCAGTCGGCAAGGGGACTTAGCGGGCGTTAAGGTTGGTGAGCGCGCGGACAAGCGCACCCCACCTGCTTTCCCGGTTACGCCTGTGCTGGCTCAATCGAAAGCCGCCTGCCGTAGCTCAGCGTCCGCCACAGCCATTCCATCGGTCCGTAGCGGAACGTGCGCAGCCACACCATGCTTAAGATGATCAGGAACACATGGATGGCAACCGCAATGCCCATCGCGCCCCAGCGTGTCACATCGCCGATCAGCGCGCCGCCGTAGCCGTAAAACAGCGTCGTCGCGATCACGGACTGGAGCAGATAGTTCGTCAGCGCCATACGTCCGTAAGCCGCCAGTGGTCTCGTCAGCGGGCGGCTGGCGGGATTGAGCGCGAACAGCACAAAGGCTGCCCCGTAGCCCAGCCCCAACAGCGGTCCTGCGAGCGCCTGATTGAAGAAAGCTGCTATAAAGGTCACGGTCGGCGGCGCGATCAACGTAGCAATCCCGATTGCCAGCGAGATGCTCAACCCCACCGTCAAGCCGATCAAACGCACCCGTCGCAGCAACGGGATGTGCTGCGCAAGGTTGGTCAGGATGCCCGTTTTGCCGCAGTACAAACCGACGAGGAACATCGCCAGCACTGTCGGAACGCGCGTGGTGAGCAAGAATGCCGTACCGATTGCCGATCCCAGTCGCAGTGACAGCAGTTCGCCGTAGCTGCCCGTGTCGTAGGTCGCGCTAGTTGTCTGCGCCGCTTCGTTGAAACGCTGGACAATCTCCACATCCGCACGGGCGATTTCAGCGCCGACATCCGGCAGTGAGCGCGCGATCAACAGCCCAACGAACACGACGCTGTACAACACGACAGGCACGCCAATCAGCCCGATGATCCAGCGGCGCAGCGTTTTTGGCTGGGCATTGCGGAACGGGATGAGCAGCAGCCCCACCAGCGCGTAGAGCAGCAGAATATCGCCTTCCCACAGCAGCAGGATATGCAGCAACCCGAAGATGCCCAGGAAGAACAGGCGGCGGCGGAAGAATGGCACAAACGCCGTGCCTTTGTGCTCCGCTTTCAGCCATTGCAGCCCAAAGCCCATGCCGAACAGCAGCGAGAACAGCGAGAAGAATTTCGACTCGATAAACACCATGATCGCCGCCAGCAGCAGGCGATCCTCTGGCGGCTGACCGACAGTGAGGAAGGGCAGCGTTCCCGGTGTGGCGAAGACCAGCATGTTGACGAACAGGATGCCGACCAACGCAAAGCCGCGCGTGCTATCGAGCGCGTCAATGCGTTCGGTCGTCGGGGTGAATGTAGTCATTTTCTGATGTGTCCTCATTTCTGTTTTGGCTACAAACATATCTGTAGGGACAGGTTCTAAAAAAAGAGCTAACTTTCCTTTGCCAGCCCGCGCAGCATTACATCAATAAGTGACGCAGCCATCGCTTGCCGGGTCTGTACCAGTGAGTCCTGTGGGACGGCGTGCAGACTTTCGATCATGCCCACCAGCCCGCCCGCCACCAGCCCGACATCCTTATGCGCGATCACTCCGTTCTGGCGTGCCTGCTCCAGCGCTTCGGCGACGGGTTCGATGAGCGAGTTGACCGCCATGAAAGACAGCCGTTCCGCTGCTGCTGCGTTAATGTCTGGCATATCAGAGTACACCATCCGTACCATGTCCATTGGCGGCTGCGTCAGCAGCCAGTCTGCAACAGCGTTCAACTGCGCGCGTAAATCGCCCTGATGTTTGCGGATAGCTTCGCTTATCCCCGCATGATGCTGGCGCAGGTTGCGCTCGGTGACTTCGATATAGAGCTGCTCTTTGCCGCCCGGCACATGATGATAGAGCGACGCATGGCGAATCCCGACCGCCGCCGCGATGTCCTTGATCGTGACAGCGGTGTAGCCACGGCGGGCAAACAAGCGGTCGGCAGCATCCAGCACCCGCTGGCGCGCTTCAGAATTGAGCGGCGATTCCGGCATCAGTATCCCTACATTTCTGTAGGGAGGTTAACGTGGTTTGCGAGGGTTGTCAAGCACATGAGAATGTAGCGGACGGGGCTTGACACTCTGCGGGATCAGAAACATAATGTCTTTAGGTAACAATGTTATCAATTAGACCAATGTTTCTAGAAAGGTGTGAATCTCATGTCCGCACAATCGCTCGCTCAACGGTATCCCGGCTATGCCCTGATCACGGGCGCGTCCAGCGGCATCGGCAAAGCATTCGCCCAACAGCTCGCCAAAGACGGCGTGCCGCTCGTCCTCGTGGCACGGCGCGAAGCGCTGTTGACCGAACTCGCTGCACAGCTTAAAGCCGCGCACAGGGTTGATGTCCACATCATCGCCATTGACCTGACGCAGCCAGACGCCGCCGACCAGATCAAGGCGTATACTGATCAGCATCGCCTTACGGTCAGCATGGTGGTCAATAATGCGGGCTATGGCGACTTCAGCCTGTTTCACGAGGCAGACCGCCAGAAGCAAATCCGCATGGTCGATTTGAATTGCCGTGCGCCCGTCGCGCTCACGTCAGCATATGTACCGGAGATGGTGGCGCGCAAGAACGGCGCGGTCATCTTCGTCGGCAGCACCGTCTCGTACCAGCCCGTCCCACTCTACGCCACCTACTCCGCCACCAAAGGCTTTGATCTGTACTTCGGAGAAGCACTGTGGGGCGAACTCAAGCCGCATGATGTCGATGTCATCACAGTCTGCCCCGGCGCGACGGACACCGAGTTTATGCAGGTAGCGAATGTGTCGGCAAATGCCGTCAACGGGCAGGCGGCGCGCCCGGAACTGGTCGTCGCGGAAACGCTGCGCAAGCTGGGGCGGACGCCCTCGTTCGTTTACGGCAGGATGAACGCTGTCATTGCGCAACTGTATCGTTTTCTGCCGCGCCGCTCAGTGGTGCAACTGGCGCAGCGCTTCGCACAAAGCTAAAATGTTGGTATGAACGAGACGATCACCAACTACCGCGAAACCCGCGCCAAAACCCGCGAAGCGCTGCATCGCGGTGTACTCGACGCCGCCAGCCGTGTGCTGGTGCGCGAAGGCTACACCGCGCTGACGATGCGCCGCGTCGCCGACGAAGTGGGCGCATCGACCAAAGTTATCTACACACTGTTCGAGAACAAGGACGGGCTGGTCAACGCGCTCTACCTGGAAGCGGTGCGGCGCGTGCGCGAGACGCTGGAAGCAGTTCCGGTGGATGCGCAGCCGCTTGATTATCTGCGGGCGCTGGCGCGGGCATACCGTGCGCATGTCGCGGCACAGCCCAACGACTTCATTATCCTGAACGGACTGTCGCTGCCAGACTTCACCCCGTCAGAGACCGCCGTGCAGGAGAATGTCGCCAGCTTCGGCATCGTCGCGGTCGCCTTGCAGCGGGCGATGGACGCGGGCGAACTGGCGCAGCAGCCTTTGGAAAGCGCGGGCAAAGCATTGATCGCCTGTTTGAACGGCATCCTGAGTATGGAAGTCGGCGGTTACAACACGCCTGAACAGACGGATGTGTATCTGGCATTCGCGTTCGAGACGCTGCTGCGGGGGTTGCAGCGGGCGTAGGCGGATGCTTACGACGCTGGCGTCGTTTTGCCTGACTGGGCAGCGTCATAACGCCACATCAGCGCCGCCAGCGCCCACGCCTCGACACCGATCAGTACCAGCGCTGCCCCTGACGCGCCATACGTCGGGATGAGCCACAGACTGAGCGCGATTTGCATGATGAGTGCTGCGCCGTTGACCGCGTTGACAAAGCCCTCGCGACCCCGTGCATACCAGTAGAGCGTGCGCACGCCGCGCAGCAGCGTGAACACCAGCGACACGCCGAGCAGCGCCAGCACGGGAGCCGCCGCCGCGAATGCCGCACCGTAAGTGATGTCGATCAGCAGTGGGGCGAGCCGCGCCAGCCCGACCGCCGCCAGCACGCCATAACCGCCGAGCAGCAGCGCGCCGCGCCGGAGCGCCCGCCGCATCCCCGTCGTGTCTGTCGCCAGCGCCGCCAACGCCGGAAAGAGCGCACCGAAGTAGGCATTAGGCAGCAGCTTCGCCGCCTCCAGAAAGCGATTCGCGCCCGCATATGAGCCGGCTGCGCCCAGCCCGGCAAGCTGTTCCAGCAGAATCGTCCCCAGCCGCACTTGCAGCGCGGCGAACAGTGCCGCCAGCCCAAAGTGCCACGACGCGCGCAGTAACGGTATGATCTTGGCGTCCTTTGCGCCTTTGCGGTTAAGATCTGTTATTAACCGCAAAGGCGCAAAGAACGCCAGTAAATTAATCTCTGCGTCTCTGCGCCTCTGCGCCTCTGCGTTAAATGTATTTCTGTACATTCTGCGATAAATGATCCAGCACGCGACCAGCTGCCCCGCCGATGTCAGCGTGTTGATGATGAGCGCTGCCAGCACGCCGCTTTCAATGGATGATGGGGGGACTGTGGACGCCATAAATGGCGTCCCTGCACCGATTCCTGCGCTCGAAAAGTATGCGAACGTCAGCGCTACCTGCGCCAGCAGCATCCCGATATTGAGCCAGGGGATGGGGCGCATGTCGCCGCGCGCGCGGAAGACGGCGGTGTAGGTGCTGTAGAGCGGCTGAATCAGCACCAGCGGGGCGGAGATTTGGATGCCGCGCGCGATAAGCGGGTCGCTGCTGAGAAACGGCGCGGCGAGCATGAGCAGCAGCATTCCGCCGCTGCCCATGACGAGACGGGCAGCAATCGCACTTGAGAGGAGTGAGTAATCCGATTTTGGTGCAGAGTGCAAAGTGCAAAGTGCAATATTCGGTGTTTCGGGTCCAAGAGTCTCAATACTGGACTTGAACTCTGCATTTTGCACTCTGCACTCTGCACTTTGCACTTTTCTGGCAACAGATGAGTCATTTCCAGACAGTTCTCGTGTTAAGTACGTGCCGATGCCGAACTCCGCCAGCAGCGCCAGCGGCAGCACCCACGCCAGCGCGACGGCGTATGCACCCAAGCCCTGCTCGCCGAGCGCCCGCGCAATCAACGCCGCCAGCAGGAACGACAGCAACGCCGTGCCGACATTGCTGATGGCAAGCACGGCGGTGTTGCGGCGCAGGCGGCTGCTGGGGGTAGCGGCGTCGGTCACAGCAGGGTACAGTCCAGACGGTGAACGAGAGTTAGAGGCTAATGATTTATCGCCAAAAGCTCAAATTCAAGTGCTTATTCAAGAGGGTAGAGGAGAAGAGGATAGAGAACTTTCAATTTTTTCTTGGCGTCCTTTGCGCCTTGGCGGTTAAAAAATCTGATTGAACCGCAAAGACGCAAAGAACGCAAAGATAAGAAATCCATCCCTCTATCCTCTTCGCCTCCAGCCTCTTGAATAAACACTTTACGTTCGCGTACAGGATATTTCTCATGTTAGACATCAATCTCAGCGGGCGGGTGGCGCTGGTCACGGGCGGCTCGCGCGGCATCGGGCGGGCGACATGCAGCGCGCTGGCGGCACAGGGCGCGGCTATCGCGGTTCACTACCGCGAGCAGGCGGAGGCGGCAGCGGCGGTCGTCGCGGAAATCGAGGCAGCGGGCGGGCGCGCCGTTGCCATCGCAGGCGATCTCGGTCAGCCGGAGGTCGCGGCGCAACTCGTGACCGATACCCTCGCAGCGTTCGGACGGCTGGACATCCTCGTCAACAATGCTGCCATCTTCACCGACGGGCGCGTTGCCGAGATGAGCGATGCGCTGTGGGACGAGACGATCAACCTGAACCTGAGCGCCGTCTTCCGCACTATCCGTGCCGCGCTGCCGCACCTGACCGCGCACGGCTGGGGGCGCATTATCAACCTGACTTCGCAGGGCGCATATACCGGGTCCAGCCTGCACGCCCATTATACGGCTGCCAAAGCCGCGCTGTCCGGCTTGACGTACTCGTTAGCGAAAGAGCTTGGCAAGTCAGGCGTGACGGTCAACCTCGTTGCGCCCGGACGCATCGAAACCGATATGCTCATGAATCGTGGCGATCTGCGGCTGGATGACTGGCTGAAGCAAACGCCGATGGGACGCTTGGGGCAGGCGGAGGAAGTCGCGGCGGCAATTGTCTTCCTGGCGTCACCCGCCGCCTCGTACATCACCGGCGCGACGCTGCATGTCAACGGCGGGATGCTGATGAGCTGATGGTGTTCGTCCAACATAATTCCAATAAGTGCGTGATATGTATAGTTACCGTTGCCGAGCATTAAAATGCCCGGCTATGTTGTGCCGCCCACTGAAGGGGCGGTAAATACAATTGCACGTATTTCGCGTCCCTTCAGTGGACGCCCCTGATAGCCGTCGGCTTCAGCCGATGGCGAGGAGTTAGCAGGTCAATTTATGCTCGTACTCCAGGACTATCGCGTCCGGCAGCGCGACTTTCTGCTCGAAATCTCGCGCGCCATCACCGCCCAACTTGACTTGAGCGAGGCGCTGCGGCGCGTGCTGAATGCGTCGGTCGTCATGTTGGGTGGACAGCTTGGTATGATCGCGCTTCGTGATTCCGCCGGGGCGTACCGTATTCGTGCCACGATCGGCATCGACGCCGAGAAAGTCCCCGAACTGACGACGCAGTTGAACGACCTGCTGGCGCTGCAACCACTCGATTACGCAACGTTCAACGACCATCTGACGCGCATGGCGATCAGTCTTGACCGCAAGATGCGCCAGTCGTTCGCGCTGCCGCTGGCGTTTGCCGAAGAGCCGCTCGGCTTGCTGGTCGTCTTCCGCGCGCAGAAAGGCACCGCCACGCCCGACGACATTCAGGTCTTGCAGAGCTTCGCGGACCAGGCGGCAATTGCGGTGAATAACGCCCAGTTGTACGAGCGTATGGATCAGGAGCGCCGCCAGCTTGCCGCCGTCTTGCAGCACAGCGCTGACGGCGTGATGATTTTGCAACCCGACCTGACCATTATCAGCTTCAACCACGCGCTCGAACGCATGACGGGCTGGCGCATCGAAGACGCGATGGGCGTGCCGTACAGCGAAGTGGTGCAGTGGAAACGTGTCGATCAGGGCGATCTGCAACGCGCGCTCGATGACGGCTGGCCCAAAGGCAGCGCGGGCGAAACGCTGTACGTCGAAGGCGATCTGCTGCGCCGCGACGGGCTGACGCAAAGCGTGGCAATCATCTATTCGCCGCTGCTGGGCGCGGACGGCAACCTGACGAGCATTATCGCCAACGTGCGCGACATCACCAATTTTCGGCGTGCGCAGGAAATGCAAAACACGTTCATCTCGACCATTTCGCACGAACTCAAGACGCCTGTCGCACTGATTAAGGGTCACGCCGCGACGCTGCGCCGGGAGGATGTCGAATTTCCGCCCGCCTTTGTGCGCGAATACAGCGAAGTCATCGAAGAAGAGAGTGACCGCCTGACGGAGTTGATCGAAAACCTGCTGACCGCCAGCCGCATTCAGGCAGACCGCAACCTGCAACTGAACCTGAGCGATGTGCGGCTGGAGGCGCTGGCAGCGCGCGTGAGCGAACGCTTTGCCACGCAGACGAAGAAGCACACGCTGACGCTGAACTTCCCGCCGGATTTCCCGGTTGTGTCCGGCGATGAGGCGCGGCTGCGACAGGTGTTCGATAACCTCGTCAGCAACGCCATCAAGTATTCGCCTGATGGTGGCGAGATCGCTATCTGCGGGCGCAGCGACGATGAGCAGGTGACGATCTGCGTGCGCGACGAGGGCGTTGGCTTAAGCGCCGCCGACCAGGAGCGCGTGTTCGAGCGCTTTTACCGCGTCGATGGCGCGCTCAGTCGGCGCACGCAGGGGACGGGGCTGGGCTTGTTTCTGACACGGGCTATCATCGAGGCGCACGGCGGGCGCG
>Ga0224723_1000815_pt1 | contig 20479 bp, 12 predicted proteins | sample Balambano_FR2_Me_FD_161647 | JGI IMG/M metagenome (GOLD analysis project Ga0224723, IMG submission 161647) | Freshwater sediment microbial communities from Lake Towuti, South Sulawesi, Indonesia - Balambano_FR2_MetaG | ecosystem: Environmental > Aquatic > Freshwater > Lake > Sediment | place... | reverse complement strand
CAACTAGTCAGGTCTGTTCTGAGTGTGGCTATCAATGGGGTAAGTTAGACCTTAACATCAGGACAGTGACTTGCATCAATTGCCGCACAGTCCATGACCGCGATGAAAATGCAGCTAAGAATATCGAAAAAGTCGGGATGGGGCATCGCCCGACTCAAAATGCGGATGTGGAGAGAAGGTCAGACTACCTCGGTAGCACATCTCTGTGAAGCGTCTAGAATCACCGTGGCTTGAGCTAGGTGAGTATGTCAAACAGGTTGGCATAGCGATCGCCCAACTTGATTAATTCAGCGTGAGTGCCCTGTTCAATAATTTTTCCCTTTTCCAAATATAGAATCAGATCGGCATCTTCAACGGTTCGCAGGTTGTGGGAAATGGTAAAGGTCGTGCGTCCGTGAGTCAGGCGATCGAGGGCTTAACTATTTGTGCCACTCAGCAATAGTTTTGTCGGGTTGATCTAAGATATCACGCAGCAGCAGCACCACTTTTGTGTGCGGCGGCTGAAGTTTAAGATAATCCAGTGTTGCCGTCAATTCTTCCTGCAATCCAGTTGGTTTCTTGTCCACCAGCAATAAATCGGGTTGAAAGTGAGACACTGCTACCCGAATCAGATCTGATCTTAATTGAACAGTGTCATCGACTTCCGTTGCCAGATATTTGGCAGATAATTTGCCGCGATCGCCCCGATTCAAGCAAGGTAACTTGATGTAGTCCAACCCTCTAAGTAACCGGAAGCTATGAACCATCGGTGAACCTGACACTAACAAAATTGAAAGCCCACGAACCGATGTTAGCAGATAATCACAAACTGCCAACATTCTGCGAATATTGCCGAGACCGAAAGTGTCATGGGAATAAACTACTATCTTCACGATTGCGTATCCCCCAAAAGTAATATTTTCAGAATCTAAAGGCGTAGAAATAAAAGATGGACAACGAACCGCATCTCGTTTAATCAAAACGAACAACAGAGCTAAATGTTGAACCTTTCCAAAATCTGAAATGAGTCAAATTGACACGAGGGTTGCTTCTAAGCACTACTGAAAGAGCAAAAACCAACTAAACTTGTCAAGTGGATTTGATTGACTGACAAAACTCGAACCGCCCTCACCCCAACCCCTCTCTCAGAGCGGGAGAGGGGCTTCAAACCCAGTTCCAAACTCTGGCTCCCCTTCTCCCCTTTTGGGAGAAGGGGTCGGGGGATGAGGGAAAAAGATTTGCCAGTCAACCAGCAAATGGATTTTGGCAACAGCAAACTTGCAACGCTTTAACACAACCTAACAATACTTTACGATTTTTTCATGAAATATTCCTAAATTTCAATGAGAATTTTTTCATGCTTTGCCAGTTTTATGAAAAAGCTTTCATCTAGCTGCTGGAGTGTGCTGCTCTGATAGCAATCGCGGAGTCATAAATGACACACTGGCACTGGTCAAGCTAATTGTTGCAATAGTTCTCGTGTTAGAGCCGCAGAATAAAAAGGCAACAGTGTTGACCTATGATCAAAAACATCGTTGTATCTGGATGGGGTGCAGTTGTTTGTAGATAGCTGATTCACTAATCTAGCTGCAAAGTTGAATTTCACAGGTTCTACAAGCTCAGCGTGACTTTTTATGAACGGGCAACAGAGACGAGCAGATCAGGGACAAACAATCAATCTATCAGAGTTTGACTGGCCATTTTGGCCAGTTGTGCCGCTTTATCCATTTGGACAGCGACGAACGTTATGTCAAGAAGTTGTGCCAAACTCTGTTTGGACATTCGATCAAGTGCAGGGGATTTTCTACGTTGTTGTACCGATTCGGATGACTGCGGTGAAGTTAGAGTCTGGTGGATTGCTAATCTATGCGCCGATCGCCCCAACACGCGAATGTATCCGCCTCGTGCGCGAATTAGAAACAATTCACGGCGAGGTTAAATATATCATTCTGCCCACTATTTCTGGGGTTGAACATAAGGTGTTTATCGGTCCATTCGCTCGCCATTTCCCAAAAGCACAGGTTTGGGTCGCACCGCAACAATGGAGTTTTCCGCTCAATTTGCCCTTAAGCTGGTTAGGCTTTCCCGCAAAACGGACTCAAATTCTACCGCAGGATAGTTGTCAAACCCCATTGCCAGACCAGTTTGATTATGCCATTCTAGGACCAATTCAATTGGGTTTGGGTGCGTTTGCTGAGGTCGCTTTATTTGATCGCCGATCGCACTCCCTGCTGATCACAGACACAATTTTATCTGTACCGGAAGAACCGCCAGCGATCGTTCAATTTGATCCCTACCCACTGCTGTTTCACGCTAGAGACAATGCCTTAGAAGCCATTTCAGATCACCCAGCCAATCGGCGTAAAGGATGGCAGCGAATTGCGCTATTCTCTTTCTATTTCCGTCCTCATGCATTGTGGGTGGAGCCGTGGGGACAGGTGTTTCGGGATGCTTTAAAGGCTAGCGATCGGTCTCGAAAAGCGTACTATGGACTATTTCCCTTTCGCTGGAAGGAGGGGTGGGAGCGATCGTTCGCTGCTCTGTGGGGGGGTGGTCGTCCCTTTGTAGCTCCGATTTTGCAAACTCTGATCCTCAATCGTGCGCCTCAAGAGACATTGGACTGGGCCGATCGCGTGGCGCGTTGGCCATTTAAGCGTATCCTGCCCTGTCATTTAGATTCACCGATCAACGCTCCCCCCGCCCAATTTCGCCGGGCTTTTGCTTTTCTGGAAAAGCACTCAGGAGAAAATGCAGCGCAAGAGTCGTTGTTGCCGCAAGAGGATTTTGAACTGTTGCTGAAAGTCAACCAGGGACTCAGCAACCGAGCCTTGATGCCTTTGCCTAAAGAGAAAATTTGAGCCATTTCAACAGCGATTCCTCGTTGAGAATACGTCACACAGGCATAAAATCAGGATGCGAGATATGATCTGCATCCTGAAACTAATGCCTATTTTAAATTACCTGGGATGAGCAACTGGGGCCAGCAGACATTTGCTTCATTCCAATCAACGCTCCGAGCAACTGTAATCAAGGGGGGCTTAAGGAGTTGAACTTTGTTTTTGCTGATCTCAACTACAAAGGTAATCGAAGCTATTCCAGAGTTCTTCCCTGGATTTTCTCTTTTCTTTGTTAAACGTTGCTGAATCAAGGTAAGTACCTAGACAAAATAAATTACCCAATTTTTGGGGAGAGCGCGCCGACGGCGCACGCTCTCCAAAGATTGGGTTTGTAATTATTTCTGTCTATCTACTTATGAATTGTCATTCTGAGCGGAACGTAGTAGAACGATCGCGAAGTGAGTCCTCTGGACTCAGAATCTTAGCAGAGATGCTTCATTTTGCTGTGCTATATACCCTACGGGCAGCAAGCTACAGCACGACCACCCGAATTCATAGCGTCGTTCAGCAACGCCCCTAGTGGTCTGTCAATTTTGATTTGCGGGATACCCCGCAAATCAAAATTAAATTAAAGGAAGTCTTGAGGGGTCACAGACCCCTCAAGACTTCCTTGACAGAACACTAGTTTAGAACAGCGTTGCTTAATAGAGAGATGATTTTGGAGGTGAAACGAAGGTCTCACCTCCAAAATCATCTTAAAATCAGCATACAGGGGTTTAGGCAACAATCACAATTTGCTTAACATCTAAAGATGGTGCCCCAGTTAGCGTTGCAATTTCGGTAACCCCACCTGACCCAGCACCATTGTTGTCATAGCTTAAAACTCCTGAACTAGTGTTATACAGGAAGTTACCTTTGCTGCCGAGGGCGGTGGGATTGCTGTCGCTAATCAATCCCCCTGTCTCAATTGACGTATTCAAGGCTATTCCTGCTACCAATCCTCCCCCAAAGCCAGATGCCGAAATGTGCAGAATATCATCCGCATCAAAATCCGTGATGGTGTCGCCGCCATGATTGACCTGGCGGTAAACAAAAATATCTGCTCCTCCATTGCCTGTGAGGCGATCGCTACCTTTACCACCCTCAATCACATTTACACCAGCGTCACCAATTAACCGATCATCAAACGCTGAACCAATCAGATCTTCAATGCTCTCAAGAGTGTCGCGATCGACCTTGTAAGTTCCCTGCTCAATGCCAAGAGAAGACATGGCGTTATACCAGAAGTTGCCAATCTTCTGGTAACCATCCAGAGTAGGATGTAAGCCATTATCAATGGATAAAGGTGAAATGTCACTCATGGTTAAACCATTAGCACCCCCTGTCATGTTTACGAAGCTAACCTGTTTACCCTGAGCTTGCTTGGCTGTAATTAAGCCAGACATTTGGCTGTTATACTCTTCTGCTTTAGCATTGCGTGAAGCAATACGAGCGGGTGGAATAGTGCTCACAAACAAGTCAAGATCGGGAGAGAATGCTGTGATTTTGTCAATCAACCTGCTTAACTCACTTACCATATTGCTGACGGAATCGCCACTGGTATCATTTGTCCCAATCATCAGTAACACGATGTCTGGTTGGTGATTACCCAGGAAGCCGTTAATCCGAGCATCAATCCAGTCAATGGTTTTGCCGCGTTCGCCTTGATGATCTTTGTCACCTAAACTGTCTGGTCCAGATGGCCCATTAGAACTGCTACCTACAAAATCGATGGTCATATCATTTTTCTGGAACTTATCCCACAACACTGTGCGATAACCACCGTTCTGGTTTGAGATCTGGCTAGATGCCACCACACCATAGGTAATAGAATCACCCAGCGGCATGATTCGAGCAACACGATTGGCAATTCCTGTCGTTAAATTAGCTCTAATACCATTCAAAGCTTGAGTATAGCTTGCCGTATCATTGCCGCTACCACCATTGAGTGTGTCGTTGCCTGTTCCCCCAATGAGGGTGTCGTTCCCACCTGCTCCATTGATGACATCATTGCCTGCTAAACCCTGAATGATGTTATTTTGGCTATCGCCTTGAAGCGTCTCAGCAGCGTTTGTACCATTGATAGTTATGGGAGTGGGAGTGGGAGTAGGGCTGGGAGTAGGAGCAGAACTACCAGTGGGTTTCAATTCAATGTAATCCACTCGAGCGTGTTCTCCACCACTTTTAGTTGCCTTGATTTCAATGGTGCTACCTGGATGGATAGCAACTCCAGTTGGAATGACTCGTTGTACTAGATTAGTAGCGATCGCGCGATCGCTACCTAAATTCTGATCCAGGCTCCATGAATCAACGACTACCCCATCAATAACCACTGACATTTGGGAGACTCCGTCTATTTCGTCATGGTAGGCAACTGTAATTTCGTAGGTTCCAGAGGCACCGTTGAAACTAGTGGCTAATTTCCCCGTACTGCCTGTGAGACCTACAATCTTGCTTCCAGAAGCAGAACTGAGGGTTTCAAGTTGATACCCCGTCCGGGTCATTGCCTCTGCCTCAATTCGGATTGCAGCAGGGATTGGGGTTGGGGTTGGCGTTGGGATCTCTGCACCAATCGGCACAAACTCGATGTAATCCACTCGAGCATGTTCAGCAGCATTTTCCTGTCCCCAAAGACTCAATAACTGTCCGTTACTGATGCTGATATTTGAAGCTATCTTGCGGTAAACAAAGTTTGTGCTACTGATGCCAGCACTCTCTAAGTTTTGGTCAAAAACAACAGAGGCGATCGCACTATCACCAATAGAAACATCTACACTCGCTTGTCCGTCATTTTCATCGTAGTAACCAAGATAGATATCAAAGTTGCCAGAAAAGTTGAGGGTGCCACTGGCAATACCTGTTTCACCGAGCGCGCCATCGCGAAAACTGATCAGACGACCTCCCGAAGCGAGAGTGCTGGATTCAGTGCGGTAGCCCATCAAGTTCAAAGATTCTGCTTCAATCCGAATGGTGGTACTCATGCTAAAATTTCTCAATTGTAAATAAGCTGCAACATGAGATGTTTCAATAGATCAATTTAGGCTTGAATGGTTAATCCACTTTCCTACATAAAGTGATGAGATGAATATAGAACAACTCAAGGAATGCGGAAATTAATCCAATGGTTATCCCATTGCACAGCAAGCCAATATATTACTAGTGACAACTAGAAACACATACAACAAACTATTAAAGGTGAATTCTGAAGTGAACTGGTGAAGTTATGAGTGCAATTTACCTGCCTAAGTCTGCTTTGGTAGCTTCAAGTCATCGTACTTAACCTGATGCTTACCTATACATCTTTTGCAGTTCTGTGTTTTGCAGCTCCGTGAAAGTGAGATAGGGAATGTTACCTGCTAACCGCAATGCATTTTACAACTTGATGTCAAATTTGCTATTGTCCAACTTCCCAAAGACAATTAGGAAAAATAAAACATAGGAGTTAGGGGAGAATTTAATGCAAGTTTCCCTCGATCAGTGTAGCATCATATCCCTATGGATTTGCTTAGCAGTTACTTGTCATCCACCTTATTATTGATGCATAACCTGAGATTTTATAAACAACAGTTCTTCGTTGTCGTTCTGTAAATCAGATAATTAAGCAACCCTAATAATCAGTAAAGCACCAAAAATTGTATCTTTTTTGACATCTCATATTTATATGATACGGAAAAGAGATGAAAAATACTACTCCTTTCAAGATAACCTTACTGAAATTCTGCCGATGTTAATGCAAGCTTTAAGGAAAGTGCAAAGAACGGTTGTTCCCCGTTCGCAACCTTAAGGTGCCATCAAAAAGCTAACGTGTGCCTCCACCCTGGGTATTTTCTGGAATGCCGCCTTGACCAACGGGTGGGTCTCCTGTGGCGATCGCGCCAGCTAGTGTTAAATTCCACAAACCAAACGATAGCAGAAGAGTAATAAACAGCTTGAAGACTTGGGGGCGCATGACAAGAACCTCTTGATGGATGAAATCAAACTGTCGAGAGGGCATTTGGGTTGGGGGTTCAAGTTACCCTTGATCTCGACAACTAATGACTTATCAGCGGTTGACTGGAGTTTTTATGCAATCAGAAGAATCACATTTTGGAGATATTAACCCGGCAATAGTGGTTGCAGCCTACCGTGCTGAGCGTAGTCGAAGCACTCGAATAGTCGTGGGTTGAGCGCAGTCGAAACCCATATTCTACTGTCAGAGCTTTAGTCACCGGGTTAATAGCTAGGTAGATTTCCGAAAAGGAGCGTATCAAACTCGTAGACTGGTATGTTTAAGTTCTTCTGTAGAGCAGAAGTTGGGGAGAGAGATAAGGTTTGGGACGACCAATCATTACTTGCATCCCAAATTGGAGGACGAGTGGAATTCAGCCTGACTTCAAATTGGACACTTCTGCGATAGGAATTCAAGGCTCCCGGAACAATTTCAGTGCCCGTAAAATCAATTTCTGTATAATAAATGTGATCTTCTGGTTCTCCCCAAGGTTTAAGCTGGCTCACGGTCGCACCTGCAGATAACTTTGGTTGTGTGACGTTGGTTAATACGTCTGCTGCGGAGAGTCCGACTCGATATAATTCTGAAAGATTGACGAAGTAGCGGAAGGAGAGATTGGAACTGGCTCGTGCGGGTGCTGTGGAACGGTTATTGATTTCAGCATAAATTTGGGTGTGATGCCTATCTGCATACAAGACTTTAGCCTCCACAAAAAATTCATCGTCTCTGGGCTGATAGAGTTGATGAATCGCTGCATCATCAAGGGGTTGTCCACCCAATTCATCATAAAGGCGAACTAAGGCTCCGGTTAGTGCGGCATTGGCATCAAGTGTGGGTTCTGTGCTTCGGAAATCGGTGCGATCGTCCCTAAAGGCATGATCATCGGGGGCAGTCGGTCCACCTACGAGGGCACCGTAGAGGATATTACGATTTACCTGTGGAGATGAGATCTGTCCTGTCCAGGAACCATGTGACCCGCGATGGTGGATGTTTTGAGGAAAGTTATCTCCAAAGCCAACCATATAACTATAATGATTGGGATTGTTGCCCAGAATATAATTAATTTGTTGCTTGGCAAAATCAGTATAACGTTGGGATGATGACGGTTGTAGGCTATCTGAATAAACCAGAGCTAGAAATGCTGTGTTCGCACTGAGTCGCAGAGACCCCCATTGTGATTGCCAGGCTAACCCTCCTTCGGTATACGTCACCCGGTTTCCTTGAGCATTACCTGTTGTCCAATAGTCCAACCAGTTCTCAATAATTTTGCTGTATCTTGCTTGCCCGGTTTCTTGAGCCAAAAGGATGGCGGTTCCAGCCGCTTTATTGTCCCAGGAGTGAGTAGTAAAACCAATGCCAGAAATATTGGCGTTCCAGATATTCTCGGCTTTGCTTAAATAGTCCTGATTTGTCTGACTAGTTGCTCGTATTGCTTTGTGTAGCCAGAGTGCCGACCAGGCCAGTTCATCCTCATAACCACTTGATCTGTAGTATTTGTTAGCATCTGCGATCGCATCTGAATACTTGCCTCGATAAGTGTCAGCAAACTGAAACAGTTGCTTAGCATTCTCTAGCAGCCTATCTGCATATGCCAGATCACCTGCTTGACGGAACACAATCGATGCTGCTGCCAGTGCTGCTGCTGTTTCACCAGCGACATCAGAACCGGGATGGTTGGCATCAATTTTGGCCGCAGGGCGATGAATTCGTTTCACTTCGGCTGGAGTCCAAACGTTGTGATCTGTTGCACCTTCACCAACTTGCACCCACAATTCTTGGGTTTGCCCGTTCTCCACGACATGACTTTTGAGTAAATAATCTACACCCCAGCGAATCGTGTCTAAGATTTCGTCCAGTTGTCCACTCTTTTCATAAGCCTGTTTGTATGTAGCTGCTCCCCAACTCAGCATAGTCAGAGCACTGGCCTGCGGGAGATTAAATTTGACATGATCGCCTGCGTCATAATAGCCACCCGTCAAGTCGCGACCAACATCAGCCCCATCCTGCAAAGCCGAGTCACCTCGCCAGGGAACACGGTTGGTTTCCGGCAACTTTCCTGACCGTTGGGCTTCGTAAAACAACAGGGATTTTTGCAAAGCTTCCCCATAATTGGGCAAGGTGGTCGGAATCGGCGGTCGATTATCATAAATGGTGACAACGGCGACCGGATCAGCGATCGTCGCTTGTTGAGGGTTGCTGAGGTGCAGCGAGAATGTTTCATCCAATTCTGCTAATGTATCGCCCAAAACATTGACTGTCAGCGTTTTTTCAATCTCGTTAGGAGCGAACGTGAGAGTGCCTTTGACTGCGACAAAATCCAGAATATCCAGGGTTGTTGGGTTGTCATCAGGTTGGGAAATGGCTGTACCGTCTTCGGTTTGATAGTCTACACTGACAACCTGATGACTGGGGTGTGAGAGGCGAATGGTGAAAGTGGCGATCGCACTCTCTGTATCCTTCTCGGTTACGTCCATAACCGTCATATGAATTGCGGGTAACGACGTAGGGATAGGTGTAGGTGCAGGCGCAGGGGTGGAAGTTGGAACAGGAATCGGCGCGGGAGTCGGTGTGGGAATGGGAATGGGGATAGGTATAGGAGTCGGTGTGGGGATAGGTGTAGGCGCAGGTATGGGAACGGGAGACGGCGTAGGGGTGGATGCAGGGACGGGTGTAGGCGCAGGGATAGGGGTGGGGACGGGAGCAGGAGAATTCAGGGTAAATGTAAAGTAGGGTTGATTCAGGTTCAAGCCTGTAGTTGATTGCAATATACCAATTAATTCTTTCGGTTCTGTTCCTGATTTCAAATGATAAATCGCTGTTCCTGCGGGTAGCCCAGCAGGACTGACATCTAATATATAATCGCTTGCTCGCCCAGCAAGTTGAATGCTATCCTCAGCAGAATTAAAATCCGTAATTAAAGCATAATCAGTAATACCTGCCGTGGCAGAGTTGCCATCGTCATAGAACACCTGCTCAGCGATCCCCAATACAAAGCGATCGCTCCCTGATCCGCCAGTCAAGTAATCAATTTCGCCTGTTCTGGCTGTACTCGTTCCTTGTAAGGTGTCATCGCCCGCATTGCCAATCAGGGTATCGTTTCCCAATCCTCCTAATAATAAATTGTCACCGGCATTGCCCTCTAAGCGATTGTTCAGGTCATTCCCTTGACCTTGGAGATTTTGGCTGCCAGTGAGTATGAGATTTTCTAAATGATTTCCCAACGTCCAACTAACGCTGGCTAGCACTGTGTCATTCCCTTGATTGGATTTTTCAAGGATGCGATCGCCCACATTATCTACAACGTAGGTATCATTACCGCGAGAACCCCGCATTTGATCTTTTCCCGTCCCGCCATCGAGCCAATCATCCAAAGCTGAGCCAACAAGCCAATCATTCCCCGCCAAGCCAAATAGCTTTCTGATGGACTTTCGAGCAAATAGGCGATCGGATCGGGATGTGCCTTTAAGACTGGCAATACGGGCATTTTGACGTTTCATAGAATTGGACAAATAAAAGCGAAAAGGCACAACGTTTTACTGATAAAGTACCCAGAACTGATCCTATCCAATGATTCCACTCTGCGTATTTTCGTAATCTTTATCTGCCTTTCGACTTTATGAAGTTGTCTTAAATATCAATTCGATTCTCGCTATGCATGGAGTGTTCTGGAACACATGCCCCGCTTGGTTTTTTGCGGATGCAGTTTCCTCATGAAGCTCATTGAGATTGTTTAGGATTAAGGATTAAATAAAACCAACTTTTTTGTGGGAAGCGCGGCGCAGCCGCGCTTCCCACAAAAAAGTTGGTTTTATTTAATTGACGTTCCTTAATTGAGACCTAAAACCTCTCGCAATTGACTGGCATCTTCTGATTTAATACTGCGTTTGTTGCGCTCAATCAAACTGACCCACATCTTGGTTTTTCCTAAATGTTTGCCCAATTCTTCCTGGCTCCATTTCTTCTGTTCTCGTGCAGCTCGGACGATTTCCCCACTTAAAGTTGAATGGTCTGAACTAGATTGAGCAAATACAGTTTGGCTGGTTACATCAATCGTTCGTTTCTTGCGTTGCAGTTTGGCAATGCCTTCGACGATTTCTTGAGGCGGGTGAATTTGTAAGCGGCTGTGGCGGAGTTGCTCCCAAAACCCTTTGGGTCGCTTGTTGATGCCGCGTCCCCCTTCCTTCCAGGTGGGTTGAATTTCAGGGGGATAGGTGATGGGGTCAAATTCAATTGTGAGACCAGCGTCTGACAAGACTCGCAAATCGTTGTCCCAGGTGTTGGCTAAGACATTGCGGAGGTCGCGATCGCGCTGGGCATCCGCCACTTTTTCTGCTCCATAGGCGACTTCCATGAGTGTAGCAGTCAGCATGACTTGGTGAGAACTCACCCGTGTTTTGAAGGACAACCAGGCTAACATGCGGGCTGCTCCCTCACTGTGCTGCCAGACTTTGGTAATGGTTTGCAGGAGGGTTTTGGATAACACGCCATACTGATAGAAAGCGCTGCCCTCTTCAGACCCACGTTTGTTCAAAAAATATTTTGCCCACATCCCTGCCCGACAGCGAATGGTCAGTCCGGTACAGCGAATATCCCCAAACACGTCTCGCTGTCCGTGATAACCAATAGCCACCTCCCACAATCGGCTCTTTTCTACATAAAAACTTTCTACACTGCCCTGCTGTGGCCAATGTAGAAAAGTCAAAATTTGAGCGGGTTGCTCAGAAATGCGTTCGATTAACTTCAAGCGGTTCTCTTTACTCAGGTCTTTACGCTTGTCTAGACCCAGATAGGATGAAATCTGGGTGTCATCAATGACAAACTCTTCCTCCCAAGGGCGATCGAGTGCTGTTACATGGGCGGCATAGATTAAGTGCATACAGGCAGCCCGAATATCAAACGTTTCGATGACGGCTAAAGCTGCTTCACCAGCCAAAGCTTCCGGATACTGTTCTTCGGGATTTTCCGTCACCCAAAAAATGAGCTTCCCTCTGCCATCTTTTAAAGTACTGGTGTAAGCCAATTTACCATCATGATCTGGTTGCCAAACGAGATCGGTTCGCTGGGTCAGAATATTGACGCTTTCCCATAGCAGTTTGCAAGTCGCAAAATGGCTGACTGTACTGTGGGTGAATAAATCAGGACTGGTGGAAGGCGCTTTAGAAACTGTTTTTTGCCCAATTCCAGCTAGCCACTCTAGTTCTTGTAGAGTTTTGTTGGAGAGGTCAAATTTTGTCAGAATCAGGTGAACTGCCTGATCAATATAAACCTGCAAGATGGTGGAGAAGGTGGAGGTCAGAGAATCTGAAGCTTCATCAAACACATAGCGGTAGAGCGTTTTCAATTGTTCTTCTTGCTCCATTGCTTCTAAACTGGCTGAGCCAAGTTCTTTTTCCATCTCAGCACATGCCATCTTCGTCAAGTCGAACCACATGTAGGATGCGGAAGACTCCCAAAAGTTCAAAGATTTGAGCAGGTGTTCCACTTGTTCTTCAGTTGCAGCCACCGGTTTGTGAAACGACTCTGCTAATCGGGTTAGCGCAACAATGGGTTTACCGTCTTTGCCCGGTTTAATTTCTAAATAAGGAGAGTTCAATTTTTTAGATTTGACTTCCCCTGCTCTCAGGGCAATTTCTAACTGTTGACGATAGACTTCAATTAACTGCTGAGATACTTGAATTGCTACAAGTTTGAACAAGGGCGATCGCGATAATTCCTCCTTAAATTTGCTCTCCCATTCTTGCGGGATAGAGGCTAGTAAGGTTTGACGATTGATAGTGGAGTTCGTATAGGTCACGTCTAGGATCATCGCTTTGCCTGATGATAGGAATAACCGCATCCTTAATTCGCTGAATGAGCAGTGATCTAGAGTGTATCAAGAGTTGGAGCAATTGGCTCTAGGCTCTACGCATTTTGATCAGGGCAGTTGAAGCAATGGGAAGTATCCTCACGATATCTTTGGAATAAGAAAAGCCTGGTAAGCCCCCTTACCAGGCAGTCAATCTCTACAATGTCTCACAGAAACTCGAAAATTAATGGGAGGATACAACTTGCTCGTGTAGTTCCACTCCCCGATATTTGCCAATCACTTTTCCTACTGTGGCGGCAATCGGAAGATTGGCTTCGTATTTCATACCCCGGTAGACTAATTTCATCGTGCGCTCTCCTTGATTCATATCTTTAGAATACCCAGAATTAAGAAAACTCTACCTCACCAGCTTGTCTCATCCCATAAGGTGATTAACAGAACCTTTAGGATGTGCGGGAAAACAAAATACCCATAGAGTGGATTTCGACGAACGATTGCATCAAAATCAATAAATGTTGGAACAGCGGGAAAACAAAATACCCATAGAGTGGATTTCGACTGCGCTCAATCCACAATTGTCCGAGGGCTGAGCGCAGTCGAAGCCCGGTATTTTATTAACTTGCCTTCCCCTTATCGTGAGTAGTTTGGAGAAACAAGACATAGGTTGGCGTTGCAATATTGTAGAAGAGAAGTGAACCACAGAGACACAGAGGGCACAGAGAACAGCTTCTAATCTTCGCCGAGTAGAGCTTCTAGTTGAACGAGGACTTTCTCGATTTTTTTCTGTTTGCGTGGATCGTCCCAGAGCTTTGCCTTCTGGAAGCGCATGTAGGCATCGCGGAGCCTGGTTTTGAGAGAATTGGGTGCTTCTGAGGTCGATGAGTTGGTATTAAGTTTCTCCTTAATTTGTGAGAGGGAGAAATTGTTGGTAATTGCCTCCTCTAATAATCCCTGACGCTGCTGTTCATCTTTAAGACGGGCGATCGCCTTTGCTTTGGTGTAAGCCAGCTTGCCTTGACGGAGGGCATCTAATACATCGGTCGGCAAATTCAGTAGCGGTAGACGGTGGTGAATGAAGGATTCCCAGGACATTAACCCCAGAGACTTAAAGACTTGTTCGATGGTTTGTCCAACTGAGCTACCGACAACGTTGCCGGTAACTTTGCCTTTGCTCTCGTTTTGCATCCGGTAGAGCAGCGAGGGCACTTCGCCGACAGGACATTTGAGGCTAATGGCCAGCAATTGTAAAATTCCCTCGGTCTCCTCCACTGGATTTAACCCTTCTCGTTGGAGGTTTTCCACCAGAGCAATCTGAATAGCTTCATCATCAGTCAAATCGCGAATGACAACGGGCACTTCCTCTAAACCCGCAACTCCAGCGGCCCGATAGCGGCGCTCTCCAGCCACCAGTTCATATCCTCCCTCTGCCAGGGGGCGCACGAGTAGGGGTTCTAAAATGCCATGTTCTCGAATCGATTGGGTCAACTGTTCCATCTTCTCTGGGTCAAAATAGCGACGGGGTTGGTGAGAGGAGATAGATATTTTTTCCAGTGGCAATGATTGACTGCTGGAGGGCGCATCATCGTCACCAAACAGCAGGTTCAAGTTCTTTGCTTGGCCGCGATAGGGTTGGTCGCTTTTACGGGTTTTCATGTCAGTTGTTCCATTCCTTGGGCGATTTGATCGAGAATGGTGAGGGTAGCATGGTTGGGACTGTAGACCGCGATCGGCACTTGTTGTTCAGAGGCATCGACAAAAGCGGTAATTCGAGGAATCGGGTCAAACACTCGGCCCACTACCGAGAATTGGGAGCGAATGGCTTCCAGAGTACGTTTGTCTTGCGAGTTGCTGGCAGCATAGCGGGAGGGGATGAATCCGGCAATCTGCAATTTACGATTGCCTTTTTTTCGCACTCTGGCGATCGTTTCCAATAATAAATCTGTGCCTTTAAATGCTTTGAAGTGGGTTTCCACCGGAATCAGAACATGAGTAGCAGCAATGAGACTAATATAGCTGAGGATGCCGAGACTGGGAGGACAATCGATCAGAATAAAATCAAAATCTTTGAGCACGGGTTCGATCGCATCCTTTAACCGCACTTCGCGAAAGTCCATATTGACTAGCTGAATTTCAGCCGCACTCAATCCAATATCAGTAGGAGACAAGCTGACCTTGTGGAGATCAGGCAGGATAGGCAGGGGTTCTTCGTTGACGATCGCATCGTAGACAGTTTTATCACCATCCTCCAGTTCTACCCCCATAAAGGTGGTTAGTGATCCCTGAGGGTCCATATCAATCAGGAGAACTTGATGTCCGCGTAGGGCTAGATGATAGCCCACGTTCATAGTGACGGTGGACTTCCCCACTCCCCCCGCTTGGTTAAAGGTTGCAATGACTTTGCTCACTCGACAACTCCCAGAACGCAATAGTCAGAATCGGCAAAATTGAGACGGTTCAGGAAAGATTGGACTGCCTAACGCCTATAGTTTAATCGAAAAGCGATCGCGAGTAGCGGTGTTGGGAAGTCTATATGAATATCCGCTTTTTAAGGGAGAACTTCTAAAGGAGAGGATATGGTTTCTAACGGCTGCAACTCTGTCCTTCCAGAGACAATGCGCTCACAGATGCGTTGAACTCTTGGCTGTTCTTGCAGAATGGGATGATTTGCCAGCCGCTCACAGGCATCTTCAAGTTGAGATTGGGATTGAATATCCCATCGTCTTACCTGACCATCGGAACTGGCACTGTAAATGACCCCAGATTGATGCTCAATAGCGATCGCATCTACTTCGGCTCCATGTCCCCGTAGGGGATTACTTTTAGGATGTCCCTCAAAATCCCAAAGTCGAATCGTGCGATCGCGGCTGCCTGTGTAAATTATATTTTGATCGGCAGCAATGGCTGTAATAGCGGCATTATGTGCTTTGTCTGGAAAGGGAGATGGATTGGGCTGGTTCTGCCAGTTCCACAAATAAATATTGCCTCGATAAGTACCAATGACAATTTGATTAACGCCATGCTTGTGCTCCACAAAGGCAACCGATGCGGCAAAATCATTTTTATCTTGTAGATTATTCGAGGATTTGAGCAGTTTGCCTTGACGATCCCAGATTTGTACTTCTCCTCCAATATTGCTGCTAACAATTGCATTTTGATCAGGACTGAAAGCAATTGATTCGATGGGTTCACAAGGGTGGCAATCAGCGTCTCCAGCCCTGTGCAAGAATCGTCCTGCCAGATCTCGGAAATGGAGAGTTCCCTTTTGATTTCCTGTAGCGATAATTTCCTGATCAGGACTGAGAGCGATTGCTGTAATTTGGCTCGATGCGAGTTCATCTAAAGCTAACTCGTTTCTAAATGGGTTGTGAGACAGGGGCTTGTAGTCTTCATCAATTTGATAATTACCAAAATCGTGATCAACGTGATGTTTCCACAGGTGAATCGTATTTTCCTCATCCACACTCACAACGGTATGACCATCCTTGCTGAAGGTAACATCGCGCAGTCGTTTTTGCTGACTATTCAGGGCGAAGACGGAAGAATTTTCTATTTCCCAATCCCATAAGCGAATCGTGTTGTCCTCACTGCCGCTGATGATGATATTACCATCGGGGTTAAACGCCACGCTTGTCACAGCATCTTCATGTCCCCGCAGTGGCTCATTCAGAGGGTGCCCTGATAAATTCCAGGAGCGAATTGTGCGATCGGTACTGCCGCTAATCAGGGTGTTGCCTTTGGGATCAAAGGCGATCGCACGCACGGCATCATCGTGACCGCGAAGCGGCTCTAGTATCTGATCTCCGGCAAAATTCCAGAATCGCACCGTGGCATCAGCACTACCGCTAGCAATTTTAGTGCCACTGGGATGGAAGGCGATTGATAAAATAGCCCCTTCATGTCCTCTGATGGGGACACTTGGTTGTTTGCCTATCATGTCCCAGAGGCGAATCGTTTGATCGGCACTACCACTGGCGATGCGATCAACATTGGGGCTAAAAGCCACTGACGTAACGGCATCCTCATGTTCTACCAGAGTTCTCAGCAGTTTCCCATTGCGGTGCCACAGACGAACCGTTTTGTCTATACTGCCACTGAGTAATTGGTCGCCATCAGGACTGAAAGCCACCGCAGTCACCGGGCCTTCATGTCCTGCAAAGACTCTAATAATCTCACCCTTAATGCTCCACAGCCGGATCAGTCCATCCTGACTTCCCGTGACAATTTCATCTCCTGTTGGACTGATGGCGAAGGATAAATCAGCCGTTCGCTGAATCTTATGAAAGTGATGCACCCGCCCTTGGGCATCCCAAACTCGCACAACCCCATCATTGCTCGTACCCACGATCGTTACTCCATCTGGACTGTAACCCACTGACGTGACATGGTCTTTATAATGGCTCAATTGATTCTTTTCTCGAGCCACGCTAATTGCTTTGCTCAGCGGCGGAATCACAGGTTCACCCAACCACTCCATTAATCGCCCCACAGGAGAGTTTCGGCTACGATGGGCCACCTCAATTGTTTTAAGCATGCCGTCCAACGGAGCTATTTCCAATTGGGTTTCAGCAATACTAGCATCAATCATTAAGCGATCGCTGCTTTGAAACAAGGCAACCAACCCAGCAATGAGGCAAAGCGTGGTACTGACTACACCCCAACGAATTGCCCGCGTTTTATGTTGTTGATAGATACTGCGCTGGACAAACTCAGCTTCTAACCGAGTAAACCAATTATTGTTCGATCGCGGCACTGACTTTAACACCTCTAACCGAGGATTCGTGTGCCATAAAAATAGAGAAATCATGCGGCGCTCCCAATACAATCGCCACAGATTAATTCGTTGTTGCCACGGCAGTTGCTTTTGCGTTAAAGACAGCCAGTGCAGTTTCCATTCCTCTGCTGCCGGAGTCAGCAACCGTTGCAAGGTCAGCATTTCATAGCCTGACTTGCGCCACTCCAGAATCCTTTGCCAACCTTGAATTAAAGCATCATGAGCCGGTTCGATATAGCGTTTCCCTGCTTCATCTTGTCCCCCAACTAACAGACGGGCAGCGGAGAAGCGCTCAATCACCTGATTCACCTGGATCTGCTTGGGTTCTGGATAATCCAATTCAGACAGATGTACCCGTCTGCGGGCTAGGCTTGTTTCACCGATGACCACCATTCGCAGCATCACATGTCGAATCGTTGAAGCATAATCTGGGTTTTCTTGAACTAACGCATTAAACTCCTGCTCAGCTCGTTGGGTCAGCGATCGCATCACTCCCCCAATCGCCTTATAATCTTCCTGGGTAATCGCTCGATTATTACGTTCTCCAGCCCGTTCGCTGCGAAGGTAGCGCAAATATAATTCACTCAGGGTAAACGACAGCAGGGGTAAGGCTCCTGGCATTTGAGCCACTTCGTCAATCAGGCAATCGACCAGAGTATGTGGTTCAAAGTACATGACCCGTTTCGCGGCGGGTTCTTCGATCGCCTGCCGTAGTTCTTCCCGTGACATCATGGGCACGACAAAGCGTGAATTAAACCAGTGGGATTGCAATGCTAAGCTTTGTAATTGTGGCTCAAAGTCAGATCTCAGAGTCAATACTATGCGGAATTGCTCAGGAAAAGCCGCCAATGCCTCTGCCAGATCTTGTAAAAATAACTTGCGGGCGTGTTCATTGCGGCATAGGGTGATCAATTCTTCTGCCTGGTCGATCACCAATAGGAGTTTAGCAGCCGGAAATCGGTTCTCCCAGATTGTCAGGCTGTTCACCAGAGTTTTGAGTCGAGGTGGCAGAGTGAGACTGGACACATCTGGCTCATTTGGGGAGTTAACAAAAGCAATTTCTCCCCAACTGGGTTCAGCAATGGTGATTCCGGTCAACATTTGCAGTGTTTTTTGAAAGACCAAACGTTCCATTGCTGCAATCTGAGATGGCACTACCGTGGCGGGAGTCATGATTGTTGACTGGTGATGAGCGATCGCCGGAATATCAATCATAGGCAGCTTCGCTTCTGCCAATGTGCTATTGAGGGCTACAAGAGGAGATTTGCCAGGACGCATTGGCCCCAAAACGTACCACGGTTGGCTATCTCCAGTCAGCCCCAGTTGGCGCAGACGGGGTAACAATCCAGCTTTGACTAAACTTGATTTGCCTGTTCCTGATGCTCCCAGCACCACGGTTAGAGGATGGTCATTAACGAACGTCAGCAATGCTTCCTCTAATTCCTCCCGACCAAAAAACAGGTCGCTATGTTTCTCATCAAAAGATTCCAGTCCTCGGTAGGGATTTTTGGATTCATCCAAGGGCGGCGCTGGGGGCAGATTCAGCGGATGTCCGGGCGTGAGAAACATAAACTCCCCCTTATCGTGTTTCTTCAGTGGCCACAATCCAGGGGTTTGTCGCTTCGTGTAAGTTTCCGTAGCAACCTCAACGCTATCTCGTAAGTAAAGATATAATTCTGTGGCTGTAATTACGCCATCGCCGCTCGGCTGCCCATTTTGTCCAACTGGAAAGGCATCAGCGGTTCCCTGTAACCCTGCCAGTAATGCGGCTGCAAAGGGAGAATGATCACCAGCGGTAGAGCGGTTTTTGGCAGAAGTTAGGGCATCGGTAGCAGTCTGGTCATAAGAAGCTGACGTGATAACTTGCCATGCGGGATCTTTAATGTAGCGATCGTATCTCTCCTTATGTAACACTTGAGGCACGGTGGAAATATCACGACTGCAAGACCAGCGAAATGCGCCTGCAAAACAGCAATCCATAATGCCCAAAAAGTGACGGCAGGAGAGTGCAGTCAGAGCATCATGCAACTGCGACATCGGATAGTAAGTACTCGGTTTACCCAGTTGAGCATCTTGAGGAATCAGAAATCCGGCTGGGCCATCGTCGCCATTGAGGGCAATGCCATGTCCTGCAAAATAGAACAATATCCGGTCAGTGGATTGCACCTGTTGCGGCAATTCCTCTTCCAATAACTGCCGCAGATGAGACAACGCTGCTTCCTGATCTGTGAGCAACCGCACCTGATAGTCATGTTTAGCTTGCAATACTTGGGCCAGCGCTTGAGCATCATTGACAGCGGTTTTCAGCGGCCAAATACCGTTCTGGTAATGATTAATACCAATCACTACAGCAAGATTGCGAGTAAAGTAACTCATGGCGATTTCAGGGGGATAATGGGGCAGGAGCAGATAATTCTATTCTAGAAGGATAATTTCCCCAGAGGACCCAAGAAAAACCTTAAGCTTGTTTTTGTTCTACTCCAAAGCCAACCAGCACAACTTCTTGTAACGGTTCACCCTTAGCCGGACGACGATAGTTGAGAATGCGGCGAATGCGGAGATGAGGATTGATCAGCGTAATAGAGTCAACGGAGACAACGCGAGTGTAAGTGGTGGTCATTAAGAGTTCACGATTCTCTGGATTAAAGTGAAACTTAGCGACCATTGGTTTCGCTTCTTCGTAGGCACGATCGCGCAAATAATCCCCCACCACCAATAATCCCTCTTGCGCTTGCGGCACAAACAGCATATTCAACGCCTGCGACACCTGTTCGCCCTTCTCGGAAACGGTCTCAAATGCTAAGTGGTATCCGGGAAACCTGACGGTTTCTGCGGTGTCAGGATACTGATTATCGGTCAGCACTTTTGCCTTGAACTCTGGGCTGAGAGGATGGATGGTGAATTCAGTGTGCGATCGCTCTACTTCTTGACGAGTTAAATAATGATAGGTGCGCTCGGTTACCCAGTGACCGACACAATGGTCAAAAAATTGCTGAAATTCTTGCAATGCATCCATAATTTAATTTATGAGAAGAGTAGAGGGCAGAAGAGAATAAAAC
>Ga0224723_1000814_pt1 | contig 20491 bp, 22 predicted proteins | sample Balambano_FR2_Me_FD_161647 | JGI IMG/M metagenome (GOLD analysis project Ga0224723, IMG submission 161647) | Freshwater sediment microbial communities from Lake Towuti, South Sulawesi, Indonesia - Balambano_FR2_MetaG | ecosystem: Environmental > Aquatic > Freshwater > Lake > Sediment | place... | reverse complement strand
CCAGCAGAGAGGGCAACCGGGCGACAGCCCGCGCCAGCGCCAGTTCGTAACGGGCGCGGTGGCGCCGATCCTGTCCGGCGTCTTCAGCGCGGGCGTGGACGGCGGTCACATTGTTCAGCCCCAGCAGCGCGGCCATATGCGTCAGAAACGCGACCTTTTTGCCGGTTGCTTCCAGCAGCGTGACATGAATCTGCGGGCAGACGATCGCCAGCGGCAGGCCGGGGAAGCCCGCCCCCGTGCCTACGTCGATCACGCGCAGACCGTCGCGCATCGGCACGGCTTTGACGATGGAGAGCGAATCGAGAAAGTGGCGCACCCGCACCGCCTCGGCCTCGGTGATCGCGGTCAGGTTGGTGTGAGCGTTGTAGGCCGTCAGTTCGCGCGCGTAGACGTCAAACGCCGCTTCCTGTTGGGGCGTGATCTCCAGGCTGAAAAGTTCTGCCGCCTGCTGCGCGAGGGTCATAAGATGCCTTGTCGGCTTGCAGCTTTTCGCTGCTGGCTCTTTCAGGGGATTGACGCGCGCCAACCCCCACACTTGATGACGCAGCCGCACTCACCCGGTAAAGGCATACGGCCAGGGGTTATACACCGGGCGCTCCCCAAACGGATTCGGCAGGATGTCGAAGCCGCAGCCGGTATTAATCAGGGGGTTGGCCGTGCCGGGGCCGTATTCGTCAAAGCCGTCGCTGATCGCGTTGTCCCACGTCAGGCCAAACTGGATGTAGTAGCGGCCCGGACGCAGATTCCCCAGCACCGAGTAATAAAACACCCAGTACAGGCCGTTGATCTCGCGGATTTCGGTGCGGATCACGTTCGGCAGCGGTAGCACCTGATAATAGGTCACGCTGTAGTCGGCGTTGTCAATGTGCGCCTGGGCCTGTTCGAGGGTGCTGGCAAACCACGACCAGAAGATGATCACGTTGTCGGTGTCGTAGACGATGCCAGGCAGCGCGGCGCGGTAGGCGTTGCACTCGGCGAAGATCAGGCCTGGTGTCTGCTGACGCGGGTTGACCACATCGCGCGCGCCGATCACCACCTCATCCTCTGCCGGCGGGTTGTAACCGGGGTTCACAACACCGCCAAACGGGGACAGGATCGAGCCGCCGCTATCGACCGTCGAGCCGCCGGTGGTCGGCGTGGTGGTGCCGCTGTCGGCGCTGGTCCCGACCGGGTTCTGCGGGCTGGCGCAGCCGTCCTGCACATCGTTGACCGTCGTGGTGTAGATCGTGCTGGCCGCGTTGCCCTCCCGCGCGATGGCGACATAAGCGCTGCCGGTCTGCCCGGCGGGAACCGTGCCGCCGTTATAATTGATCGTCTCGCTGAAGGTGTAGGCTCCGGTTACATTGACCTGACGCAGGGTAGTAAGCGGGGTTCCGCCGCCGCCTGCGCCGGAGAATATCTGGTAATACACATCGTAACCGGCCTGCATCGTTCCACTCAGGTTCATCACCGCCGTCGATTCGCAGATCACGACAAAAATCTGCACGGTCGAGGTCGGCGCGCCGCTCCCGGATGGCGTGCTGGTGGGCGTGGTGGTCTGCGCCGCGCCGGGCACTGACCCGATCGCCAGCATCCCCACAAACAGCGTCAGCAGCGTGATCGTTAACAGGGCTTTTTTAGACATACAAACTCGCCTCCTGGTTGCGAATGTTAGCATGTTACCCAAAACCAGCGCAAAACTCAGCCCCGATTTCCTACGATTATCCTACGCTGTCGTCACGAACGGTGTCGTCACAACGCGGTCGGCAGCGCGCCGATGCATTGAGGCCGCACCCATTGACAACGACCCCGGAACCCGTGGAAGATGGCAGTGAGGCTGTCACGACACAGAGAGCATATCCGGCGCGGCGGCATCACGTGACCTGGAGCAAACGAAAAGGGCATATCATGAGCGCGGATGTGTTGATCATTGAAGACGCGGCTGATCTGGCCGAGCTGATCGCGCGGTCACTGGCGAAACGCGGGATCGAGACCCGCCTGGCCGAGACTGGCAAAGCGGCGATGCGGCTGATCGATCAGCGCCGCCCGCAGGTGATCCTGCTGGATATTCACCTGCCGGATATGGACGGCTGGCAGGTACTCGATTATGCCCGCCGCCAGTTCGACGACTTCAGCGCGCGCGTGATCGTGATCTCTTCCAGCGACGAGGAGCAGGATCGCCGCCGGAGCCAGCAGTACGGCGTGGATCATTATTTCGTCAAACCCTTCCAGCGCGAGACCTTGTCGCAGGCCGTCGAGGAAATTCTTAACCTCGGTTGAGTATTTTCATGAATAAATTGATATACCATCGATCTGCCGCGCCACATAGTTGCGAAATTTACGCACTTCAGGCAATATCAATGGCAGATTTGATTCGGGTTGGACTATAGTGAGGCAAGAGTTTATCAGCCTGTGAGGCGCGCCGGTTGATGCATCATGCGTGCGCTGATCCATGGGCTAACCCGATCGCTGATTTATTCTGCACCCAGAGAAGGCGACCATGGCCGAACCGACGCTGCTGGCATTTAACGTTCTCATTGTAGGGCCGCTGGGCGAACTGGCGGACATCATCAACGTTTCACAGATTGTGGCGATCAAGGTGCGCAGCGCGGCCACCGGTCACGACGCAATCCATCACATTTCCCGCCGCCGCCCCCACCTGATGATCCTCGATCCGCACCTGCCGGATATGGATGGCTGGCGCGTGGTCGATTTTACGAAGCAGAAATATGGGGAATATGGCGTTCAGACGGTGATCGCCTCGCGCACCCTCGACCGGATGACGCGCACCGTGGGCCAGCTTCATCACGTGTCGCATTTCCTGACCGCCCCCTTCCAATCCTCTGAGGTGATGGGCGTGATCGACGCGGCCATACGCGACTGGGAGCGGCAGCACGCCTGGTGAGCCTGTTTCAGGGTTCGTTGTTGGGCGCGGTGGTGGAACTGCCGGGCGAACTCAGCGCCTCCTGAACCGCCGACATGAGTTCGACCGCCTCGAACGGCTTGGTCATGTAACGGCTCACCGCGTCCTGCAACTTGCCGATCAGCTTGTTAGCCGGGTCGGCAAAGGCGGTCATGATCACGATCGGAAATGGGATCGGGTTCCAGACTGCTTTCAACCGTTCCAGCACTTCCCAGCCGCTCATCCCTGGCAGGCCGATATCCAGCAGCATCATGTCCGGGGCCTGGTCAGACAGCCATTCCAGCGCGGCGATGCCATCGGGCATATGGATGATGCGGTAGCCCGCCCCTTCCAGAATCGTCCGCATCATGTTGGCAATATCGATCGTGTCTTCGACGATCAGGATGGTGTGGGTTGTCATGATGCCCCTCCTCGCGCCGCATCACAGACCTGCCGCCTGCTGTCTGTCGCTGGTGATCGTTGATTATATGCCGGGATAACGGATTATGGTATTTTTGACCTTCTGAAACGATCGTACAGCGAGGAACAGCGTCATATGGACATGAAAGCGGCGGTGCTGCGCGCGCCGGAGAGACCGTTTGCGATCGAGACCGTCTCGCTTGATGGCCCGAAGCGCGGCGAGGCGCTGGTACGGCTGGCGGCCTGCGGCGTCTGCCACAGCGATTATCACCTCGTCAGCGGGACAACACGCCATCCCCTGCCGGTGATCTGCGGGCATGAGGGCGCGGGGGTGATCGAGGCCGTGGGCGACGGGGTGACGCGGGTGCGCCCCGGCGATCACGTGATCCTGAACTGGGCGCCGGCCTGCGGCGAGTGCTTTTACTGCCAGCGCCAGCAGTCCACTCTGTGCGCCACCTATACCGAGCCGATCTGGAACGGCACGATGCTGGACGGCACACCCCGGCTGCGCGGCGGCGGCGAGGCGATCTACGCCTACTGCGGGTTGGCGGCCTTCGCGGAATACGCCGTCGTGCCGGAACAAAGCTGTATCCCGATCCGCGCTGACGTGCCTTTGAACGTCGCGGCGCTGATCGGCTGCGCGGTGGCGACTGGCGTGGGCGCGGCCATGTACACAGCGAAGGTGCGCCCCGGCGACAGTGTGCTGGTGCTGGGCTGCGGCGGCGTGGGTCTGAACGTGATCCAGGGCGCAGCGTTGTGCGGCGCGGGGATGATCATCGCGGTGGATGCCAACCCGGCCAAGATGACGCTGGCGCAGACCTTCGGCGCGACTCATACCCTGCTGGCCGATCAGCCGGTGGCGGAGGCGGTGCGCGAACTGACCGGGGGGCGCGGCGTGGATCACAGCATTGAGGCGGTCGGGCTGACGGCGCTCCAGGAACTGGCCTTCGACGCGGCTCGTCCGGGCGGCACGGTAGTGCTGGCAGGTTTATCGCCGATGGGGTCGGCCACCAATCTGCCCGGCGCGGTGATCACCCGCACTGAAAAGACGATCAGGGGCAGTTATTACGGCTCGGTCGATGCGCGGCGTGATTTTCCGCTGCTGATCGATCTCTACCTGGCTGGTAAACTGAACCTGGACGCGCTGGTCTCCGGTGAGTACCGTCTGGATCAGATCAATGAGGCGTTCGAGGTCATGCTCAGTGGGGGTGCGGCGCGCGGGGTGATAGTGTTCTGAGGCTCATGTTCAAAATAGGTGATCTGCCGCAGGGGCGCAATGCATTGCGCCCCTACAACAGCGTGATTTTCACTCGGTCTGAACATGAGCCAACTTCTTTTGGGAGATCATGTAAGGGGGCGGTGAGATGAGCGATCATGATCGCAGGATCAACCCGAATCGGCAGCGCAGCGCTGATCAACCAATCAGCTATGATCGGCAGCGATTCGGCAAAGCAGTGCGCAAGTTCCGGGGCGATAAGCGCGCCGGTGAGTTTGCGCACGAGGTGGGCCTCAGCCCGGCGGTGCTGTCGCGGATCGAGCGCGGCAGGATCGTCGAGCGGCGGGCGGTGGAAAAGGTAGCCACAGCGATGGGTGTGTCGCTGGATCGGTTTCCGGCAGGCGCGGCAGGGGATCCCGACCGTGGCGGCGGGTGATCCCGACCGTGCGGCCGGTGATCCTGACCGGCCAAGATCACAGCCACGCTGCGTCGCTCATGTGCGGCTTATGTTCTCGCCTTATACTCTTGTGACGTTTAGCACTTTTTGAACGTCCCGAATGATGAGCTATCGACATCTGGATGAGTTTCTGACCCGCCTGGAGCAGGCCGGTGAAGTGACGCGGGTATCCGCCCCGGTCGAGTCCGACCAGGAGATCGCGGCCATCACCGCGCGGGTGCGGGCGCTTCCGGCGAGCCGCAGTAAGGCGCTGATTTTCGAGCGGGTGGACGGCGGCGATTATCCCGTGGTGACGAACCTGTTTGGCACGGAAAAGCGCATGGCGTGGGCGCTGGGCGTGGAATCGCTGGCGGCCCTGGGCGATCGTCTGGCAAGCCTGCTGGCGATGCCCGATCAGGCCGGGGGCTGGTTAAGCCGCGCCGGGGATATGATGGCGCTGCTGCGCGGCCCTGCCCGCGTGCGTGAGGCCGATGTGCAGCAGATCATCCATCGCGGCCCGAAGATTGACCTGGCGCGGCTGCCGTTTCTGCGACACGGGGCGGGCGAGATCACCCGTTCGATCACGCTGGCGCAGATCACGACGACCGACGGATCGACCTCGCGCGTGACCCTGGGGCAGGCGCAGGTAATCGGCGCGGATGCGATCGCGCTGCGCCGCGCCGACCTTGTTCATGACAATGACACACGACGACCGATCGCGGCGGCGATCGTCCTGGGCGGCGACCCGGCGGCGATGTGGGCCAGCGGCGCGCCCCTGCCCTCGCGCGTGCATCCCTATCTGCTGGCGGGCTGGCTGCGGGGCAAACCGCTGCGCATCACCCCGGCGCTGACACAGCCGATCGATGTGCTGGCCGACGCGGAGGTCGTGATCGAAGGCGCGATCGAGTTCAGCAGCGTGGTCGATCCCGGCCTGGTAGACGACGGCGGCGGCAGTCTTTCCCAGGCTGGCGAACATGCCCTGATGCGCGTCACGGCGGTTACGCTGCGGCGCGGGGCGGTGATCCCGGCGGCTGTGCCCGGCCTGCCGCCGCATGATCTGACGTGGCTGATGCAGGCCACCGAACACCTTTACAGGCCGCTGCTGCGCCTGCTGATCGAAGAAGTCCATGATCTGCACCTGGCCGATGTTGGGATCGGGCGCAATCTGGCGGCGGTCAGCACCGATCACACCGCACCAGGCGCTGTGCGCAAGATCATGTTTGCGTTATGGGGGATGGGATCGCTGGCGCAGCAGAAAACGCTGATCGTGGTCGATCACGATGTTGATCTGCGCCGCCCTGATGCGCTGCTGTGCCAGATCGCCGAACAGGTCGATCCGGCGCGCGATCTGGTGCTGGTCGATGGCCTGCTGCCGGGCGGCCGATTCGGCGGCAAGCTGGGGATCGACGCCACGCGCAAGCAGCGCCCGCCTGATCCCACCCGCGCCGCTGTTGAGACCGTTTCCGGCGTGGTCAGCGGCCTGATCGGGGATGCCTGGCGCATCATTGCCCCTGGCTGGCTGTTGATCGCGGCGGATGAACCACGTCATGACTCAAGGTCGGTGATCGAGGCGGTGCGCGCGGCGGCCCCCGGCTGGTCTCTGATCGCCGTGGACGCCGGGCTGAACCTGGACGACCGGCGCGCGATCGCCTGGCATGGGTTGGGCCGGGTCGATTGGCGGCGCGATCTGCGGGTGTACGCGGCGCAGGGCGCTGTTCCCGCCGTGGTGTCGATCGATCTCATCCGTCGGGACGATCAATTTCTGGCGGCGGAGATTGCGCCTGAGGGGGCGGCGCAGGTCGATCAACGCTGGAAGACGTATGGATTCAAGCGATAAGGCAGGTGGGCAAACGACGATGACGACACTTCAGGGCAAAGCCAAATCGGACTATGTGCAGGCGATGTTCGGGCGGATCGCGCGGCGCTATAACCTGATGAACCGGTTGATGACGGGCGGCCAGGATCAACGCTGGCGGCGGATCGTGATCCGCCAGGCGGGGCTTCCGCCGGAAGGCCGGCTGCTCGACCTGGCGACCGGCACAGGAGACATCGCGTTTGAGGCATTGAAGACGGCCCCGCGCGCGCAGGTGGTCGGCGCGGATTTCAGCCTGCCGATGATGATCGTCGGCCAGGGACAGCTACAGGGCGGGCGGGTGCAGTGGGCCGCCGCCGACGCGCTGCAACTGCCCTTCCGGGCGGACACCTTCGACGCGATCACGTCCGGTTATCTGGTGCGCAACGTGATCGACATCCCGCAGACGATCCGTGAGCAGCTGCGGACGCTCAAACCCGGCGGGCGGATTGTGATCCTCGACACGTCGCCCCCGCGCCCTAATCTGCTGCGTCCGTTCATTATGATCCACCTGAAGGTTGTGATCCCGCTGCTGGGCCGGTTGATCGGGGGCAAAGAAGGCGCAGACGCTTATCAGTATCTGCCGGCATCGACGCAGCGCTTCAAGACGCCGGAGGAACTGGCCGCTATTCTGCGCGCGGAAGGGGTGGAAAATGTCGGCTTCAGACGGTTGATGCTCGGCACGATGGCCGTCCACTGGGGCGACAAACCCCGCCGCTGAGGGCACTTACAAAACGGGCGGTCTGTAATCGACAGATCGCCCGTTTACGGCTTACACTCAATATTCATTTGTTCAGACCTTCGCCAAGTCGAAACAAATCCATTCGACAGCAGCGCATGGCTGCAAAGACAGCGCCAGAGCCGCAAGCCGTGGTTATTCGGCTTCCGGTTGACGCCCCGGCATGTTATCACGCGCGCGGAAAATGATGCGACCACGGGTCGGGTCATACGTGCTCATCTCCACCCGCACCCGATCGCCCAGCGCGATGCGGATGTAGAACTTGCGCATCTTGCCAGACAGATACGCCAGAATGCGGTGGCCGTTTTCCAGTTCCACCGTAAACTGCGTATTGGGCAGCGCCTCGATCACCGTGCCTTCAACCTCAATCTTGTCATCCTGCTGCTTTGCCATAGGCTCCTGGCCCTCCTCAGGCTTAAATAGAACAATCCGCTGCAAGCCGTTCCTGGCAGCGGTCGGTACACAACTCAGTTTAGCTGATGGGAACCTGGCCCGTTCTCGACCGGCGGAGACGATCCGCCGCTCCGGGCTGAAGTGCGTCGGGCGGATGCCCGCATTAACGGGTCATCGCTTTGCGCTGACGACGGCGCGACCGGCGGATAGCCTTCTTCTTCTCGATGCGGCGCAGTTCGCTTTTGGAAATATGCCAGCGTTTGCGGCGCACGGTACTCAGGATACCGGCGTTGGTCACCTTTTTGCGGAAACGACGCAGCAGTTGTTCCTGCGATTCATTCGGCTTCAGTTTAACGGATGCCACTTAGCATTCACCCCCTTCCCGCACACAATTTGGGCAGGAAGTCTATTCTCTGTTGATATTCGACATGCCTGCGGAGGACAGACTTCATTGTAGCCGTCTGGCACAGATTACGCCAGAGGCGGAACCGGGCTGTACAACATGGTAGTTCTGGCAGGGGCAATTTTATGGATCGCCCCACCGGACGTGTTCGTTACAGGTTTGTCAAGTGCTGCGCGCTTCAGTTCGCTTCTGCCGCAACCGGGGCTTCCTCGGACGGGATGACCTCCGCGACAGCATCTACCGGCGCTACATCCGCTTCGGGCGTTTCATCCGCCGCTTCCGGCGTTTCCGCCGCTTCATCCGCGCTGCCACCATCCTGCGCCACTTCCTTCAGGCTCAGGCCCAGGCGCTGCTTGTCGGCCTCAATGCTGATGATCCGCATCGTAAGCTGCTGACCCTCGTGAACCAGCAGTGAGGCATCCGCCGGGGCCGGATCGGCGATCTGGCTGACATGCAGCAGCGCTTCAATGCCCGGATCGAGGCTGATGAACGCGCCGAACTGGGCCACGCGAGAGACCGTGCCCTCGACCAGCTGGCCGACATGGTACAACTCTTCCACCAGCGACCACGGATTGGGCTGGAGGCGCTTGAGGCTCAGGCCGATGCGCTTGCCTTCGCCGTCCAGCCGCAGCACGTAGACATCCACCTCATCGCCCACGTTAAGCACTTCTTTGGGGTGCTTAACGCGATGCCAGGCCAACTCGGAAATGTGGATCAGGCCATCGGCCCCGCCCAGGTCAACGAACGCGCCGAAATCACGCAGGCCGCTGACCACACCACGGCGGACTTCCCCTTCCTTCAGTTCATCCAGCAGCGTGACTTTGCGGGCGTCGCGGGTGTCGCGCTGCGCGTCACGCTGGCTGAAGACCAGGCGGCGGCGCTTGCGGTTGACCTCGATCACCTTGACGCCGATGGTCTGGCTGACCAGGCGCATCAGGTAATTCTTGCGCTCATCCTCGCTCAGGCCGCGCGGCAGATCGGCGACATGGCTGGCGGGGACGAACCCGCGCAGATTGCCGAACAGCAGGATCAACCCGCCGCGATTGGCATCGGCCACGATACCCTGCCACACCTGATCCTTCTCCATCATCTCCTCAGCCAGACGCCAGTCTTCGCTCTGGCTGGCCTGGGAGATCGACAGCACCAGGTTACCTTCGTCGTCTTCCATGCGCAGGATGGTGACTTCCACCTCCTGGCCGATCTGGTAATCGTCGGGCTGCTTGCCCATGCGTTCCAGGTCTTTGCGGGAGACAAATCCGTCGCGGTGCGTGCCGACGCCGACGATCAGCCCCTGGCTGTCCAGAGACAACACCGTGCCAGCCACGGTATCGCCACGCTCCATTCCGTCTTCAGCAAACGAGGCTTCCAGAAGGGTAGCAAAATCCATCTCGTCGAACGCGAAGCTCGACGCACTCCCAAGTTGCACCATGATGATCACTCCCTAAGGCTAAAGTTTTGATCTCAGGGAATGGACAAAATGAAAGCCCGGCAGCCTGCGAGAGCAGCCGAGCAGTTTGACACATATGTTTGCCAGAAGTTGGCCGGACACAAGTCAATGTCGGCGTTGCAGCCGGCAAAGCCAGACTGACGCCTTTTCCCTCCCTTAAGATCGCGCGGGATTATACAGTCGGTGTCTGGCTTTGTCAACGACCTGTTAAGGAAGTTTTTCAGCAATTTCACACGAGGTTTTTCCGGGGCGCATTTCAGGTTCGGGCCTTCCTGCTCAGGACGAAATCAGGTGATGATGGCGCGCACCAGAGTGAAATGCACCCTTTCTTCCGGGGTTACAGCGAGTTTTCCGGCTCGGCGTCCGGCGTGTCGGCCTCGTCGGCAGGTTGCATCTCAGGGATCGGATCGCTGGCGGGCGGGGCATCATCGATCTGCGCCGTAAGCGGCTCGGCGGCCTCCGCCTGATCAGGAGCCGGTTCACCCTGCTCAGGCAGGTCACCCTGCGCAGCCGGGGCGGGAGCGCCATCCGCGGCAGGGCTGGCGTCTGATCCATCCGTTGTGCCCCAGCGCTGCGTAAACCCGACGCGGCGCTTTTCCGGCTCCAGATGACTGATCCGCAGCGAGAGGCGGTCGCCTTTCTGGACGTAAGAGTGTGGTTCCTTAAGCGAACCGTCACCCATCTCGCTCAGGTGCAGGAGGCCTTCCAGACCGTTGTCCAGCGCCACAAAAGCGCCGAAATCGACCACATTGGTCACGCTGCCTTCGACAAGCTGGCCTTCGTGATAACGCTCGGCGGCGTCCTCCCACGGATCGCGCAGCAGGCGTTTGCGGCTGAGCGCGATTCGGTTGCTGTCCCGGTCAAGGTTCAGCACGTAGACTTCGATCACATCGCCGACCTTCAGCACGTCACGCGGATGATCGACACGATGCCAGGCCAGCTCGCTGACGTGGATCAGGCCGTCCGCGCCGCCCAGGTTGACGAACGCGCCAAAATCGCGCAGGCCCGTGACCGTCCCCTTGACGACATCGCCTTCCTTCAGCGTGGAGAGCAGGCGGGCCTTCTGCTGGGCGCGGGCTTCCTTTTGCGCCTCGCGCTCGCTGAAGATCAACCGCCGCCGATCCTGATCGACCTCGATCACCTTGACGGTCAGTTCGCGGCCCATGAGGTCGTTCCACACATCGCGGCGCTCGTTTGCCATGTTGATCGACGTGAGGTGAGAGCTGGGGATAAATCCCTCCAGCCGACGCCACCTGACCAGGATGCCGCCCCGGTTGTGCCCGGTGACGCGAACCACATCCACCTCTTCCGAATTCAGCAGTTCCCGTGCGCGTTCCCAGTCGTAACGCTGCAAACCCATGTTGATCGACACGATCAGGTTGTCGTCCTGATCGCGTGGATTCAGGACGTAAACCGGCACTTCCATGCCGACCTTCAGCGTCTGGCGGAACTGCGGGTCGAGCCTTTCCAGGTCTTCAGAACGAACGATGCCGTCCTGTTTGGTGTTGAGATCGACAATGATCTCGCGCTCGCGCACATCCAGGATCAGCGCGTTGCGGATTTCCCCACGGCGGGGGGCCGCCGGCGAATAATCCGGGTCATCGAGCAGTCTTTCAAATTCCGATAAACCATCCATCTCGTCACTCGTGTTGCGTGTGCTCATAAGGTTGCGCAAGGAGTCGGCTGCGCGTGGCTCCTTTCGTAGCTGTGAACGCTGTGACTGCAACCGGATGGCTGGGCGATTAAGCGACGCCGATCGACGCCTCTAACTGCTTCAGCCAGTCCATCTCGGCCTGGCACAGCGATAGCGCATAGTCCATGACCCAAATCTGCTGCGGAGAGTCTGCATCGCTCTTCTCGGCCTTGAGCGTCGCCAGCATCGCCTCTACCTCACCTCGTCGGCTGATCACCAGGGTGCGGATGTGGTGCGGTGGAAGGTGACGCGCCAGGTACAACTTGAGCAGAAACTCGCGCTTGATCTGATCTGCCGCCGCCGGTTGTCTGAGCCAGCTTTCCAACTCCTCCCTCCCGGCGTCCGTGATCTGGTAGACTTTTTTCGACGGTCGTCCTTTTTGCGGCACTTCGTGGACGGCGACCGCGCCTTCTACCAGTAATTTGTGGAGAGTTGGGTAAAGTGTGCCGTAGCTGGCGTTGGTCACTGCGCTCAGGACGACTTTGACATACTTCTTGATGTCATAACCCGTCATGGGCCGCTCCGCCAGTAGACCGAGGACGAGGTATCTGTGGGACATATCGCTAAAGACTACATCTCGCTGAACGCTATTACATTAAGCGAGTATATCCTTCTGAGATATGTGCATACAAGATAGAGTCCAGTTTCTATCCGTATGAGTTTTACAACGCGCTCAGAACCCATCGATGCGGTCTACAGAAAGCAAACACATTCCCGATCAGATTATATCAGAAATGATTTTCTCGGCTGGCAATTACTCAAGGGACTTTAATTTAGATGTGTTTCAGCATTGAGCGTTGAGCCTGATGCCCACGATCTGCCGAATATTAAGCCTGTGATGCGGCCCGGCAACGCCCACTTGCCGCTCAGTTTGCCGCTCAGTTCACCTCTGGCTCCGGGATCGGGGAGGGGGTTTGCAGGCCGATCCCCTTCAGACCGCGATCGATCTCCCAGGGATAAACCACATAGGCATCGGTGACAGCCGCATAAAAATCCGGCTCGGCCTTGCTGAAAAGCGATCGGTATGGGTTGAAGTGGAAGACACACGTGAACGGGATCGCCCCGGCGGCCTGAACGCGCCCGCGCACGGCGGTGCTGGTGCGACCGCTGCCCCACACATCATCGACGATCAGCGTCTTGCGCCCCACCAGCAGATCGACCGATGGGAACTGCAAAAACGAGGGGAACGCCATCAGTTTGGTCTCGTCCAGCGGCGGAAAATCGACGGCGGCGGTCAGCACGACGCGGATCGCCAGCGCTTCCGCCAGCATCCCGCCCGGCACAATGCCGCCGCGCGTGATCATGATCATTGCGTCGAACGGCCCCACACCCCGAAGCGGCGGGATCAGAATATCGACCAGCTTATCCACATCCGGCCAGGTGAGTATCTCGTGACGGGCCGGGCCTCTCGACCGTTCCATAATGCGTCCACCGTTGCGTTTATCATTTGTTACTGTCGTCAACGTTAAACAGGGCCGATAAATCATCGCCCTGATGAGTCATCGTCCCCACAGCAGGCAAACCCTTGAGCTAGGATTGAGGCCCGCTAACCGGCATGGTGATCTGTTCGCGCTCGCCGATTATACCCCACCGTACCGGCGCGTCACAACTTTTCCGCGATGCTTTTGGCCTGCGTAAACAGCAGCAGATAATCTGGCCCGCCTGCCTTGCTGTCCGTGCCGCTCATATTGAAGCCGCCGAAGGGATGCACGCCGACCAGCGCGCCGGTCGATTTGCGGTTGAGGTACAGGTTGCCGACATGATAATCGCGCCGGGCGCGTTCCAGGCGGCTGCGATCGCGGCTGAAGATCGACCCGGTGAGGCCGTAATCGGTACGGTTAGCGATCGCCAGCGCATCGTCAAAATCGCGCGCCGGGATCAGCGCCAGCACCGGGCCGAAAATTTCCTCCTGGGCGATGCGCGCCTCTGGCTTCACATTGCCGAAAATGGTCGGCTGGATAAAGTAGCCGTTTTCCGGCGTGGGATAGACGCCGCCGCCCAGCAGCAGATCGCCTTCCTGTGTGCCCAGTTCGATATAGCTCATGATCTTGTGCATCGCGTCCTGATCGATCACCGGCCCCAGGTAAATATCCGGCCCGGTCTCCGGCGCGCCGATCGGGATCCCGCGCGCAAGTTCCACCACACGCTGCGCGACATGCTCATAGACCTCGCGCACAAGGATCGCCCGGCTGCCCGCGCTGCACTTCTGCCCCTGAAAGCCAAACGCGCTGACCATCACGCCGGTGGCGGCGGCTTCCAGATCGGCGGTTTCATCGACCACCACCGCGTCCTTGCCGCCCATCTCCAGGATCGCGCGCTTAAGCCACTTCTGGCCGGGATGCACTTTCGCCGCCCGTTCGTTGATCTGCACGCCGACCTCACGCGAACCCGTGAAGGCGACAAAGCGCGTCAGCGGGTGCTCCACCATGCGTCCGCCCACGACCGCGCCCGGCCCGGTCAGAAAGTTCAGCACGCCGCGCGGCAGGCCGCTGTCCCACAACAACTCGCAGACTTTATACGCCACCCAGGGACTCTGTTCGGCGGGTTTGATCACGACGGTGTTGCCCGCCACCAGCGCCGCGCTCATCATGCCCGTGGCGATGGCGCAGGGAAAATTCCACGGCGGGATGATCGCGCCCACGCCAAGCGGGATATATTCCAGCGCGGCCAGTTCGCCGGGATAAGGCGTCAGCAGATGGCTGCTGTCTGCCAGGCGCATCATCTGGCGGGCGTAATATTCCAGAAAGTCGATCGCCTCCGCCGTGTCGCCGTCGGCCTCGGCCCAGCTTTTACCGACTTCCAGCACCATCATCGCGCTGAATTCGTGCTTGCGGCGGCGCATCTCCGCAGCAGCGCGCAGCAGATAACGGGCGCGTTCCGCCGGTGAGACCTGCCGCCACGTCTCAAAGGCGCGCGCGGCAGCCTCAACGGCCTGATCGGCGTGATCCGCCGTGCCCTGCGCGAAATGAGCCAGCGACTCCGCCGGGCGGGCTGGATTCACCGAAGCGAACGTCTGCGGCAGATCGACCGCCTGCCCGTCGATCACCAGCGGGTACGTGCGCCCGATCTCGGCACGGACTTTATCCAGCGCGGCGCGGAAGGCGGCCACATTCTCCGGGAGGCCAAAGTGGGTGAACGGCTCATTTCTGAATTCCGGCAGCATATGGCGATGCGCTCCCTTTCATCACTTCTTAAAGGTGTGCGTAAAAAGTTTCAAGATTATGCCCAGTTCGCATAGAGTATTCATCAACTGACGCAGAATCGCAACGATTGTTTTGTCCGCGCTGCGCAGTTTCACAATATTGTTAAGTGAGACAAAAAATTCGCTAAAAATTCATACCCCGAAATTTAAAGAGGGTGTTTACTAAGAGAAATCAGGAGACAGGTTGAAGTGTTGACAGGAGGCAGCCCAGATGGACATCCGCCCGCAATTTCAACTGAGCGATCATGCCTGCTGGCGATCGTCACAGCGCAATCTTTCCTCGAATGAAATTCTCTTTATCGCTGAACATGGCAGCCGCGTGCGCCGCACCGGGGTGATCTTCTGCCAGCTCCGGCGCATCGATCTGCCGGATGATCTGAGCGCCAATCATCCCTTCCGCCGTCTGGTCGGGTCTACCGTCGTGCTGTCGAGCTGCGGCCAGTATGTGCTGACCGTTTACCGCGAAGAGCGCGCCTTCCGCCGCGACACGCGCAAGGCCAAGTACCGCCGCGATGTCTCGCTGCCGGATGATCTGCATTACGCCAGCGCCTGATCACATCGCTTCGACCCTTTACGCGCCCGGATCGTAATCGCGGCAGATCAGCGCAACCGGTTCACCACGCAGCCGCGTGATGACGACGGTGCGGGTCGCATCCCCTTTGAGCTTCAGCCCTGTGATGAGCGCCTCTGGTGTGATGGCCGAACCGCGCTTTTTGACCGTGACCTTGCCCACACCCCGCTCTCGCAGGTAAGACCGCAGCCGCTTGAGGTTAAACGGCATCCAGTCTTCAAGCTGCCAGGCGCGCGCCCACGGTGACAAGGGCCGCTGCGCTGTGGTGAAGTAGGCGATCATCTCGTCGAGCATCTGACCGGAAAAGACTGCCGCCGCGCTCTGCACCAGCCCGGCGCGGATCAGGGCCGGATCGGGTTCCACCAGCCACGAAAGCGGCGCGCCAATCTCCGCGTCGTGATCGGGCGATGCCGTCCAGCGGTGGATCATGCCGCCATGGATCAGCGTCGCGGCCAGCCGCCGACCCTCGTCTTGTGTCCGCAGCAGGGCCTCCTTGAGATCGCCTTCCACTGAGATGAACTCCACTGACCCAGGATATGCGCGCAGTTGATCCAGGTCAACGCCGGGCGACAGCTTGACCATCACGCGCCGGCTGTCCCAGGCGCGGATCAGCGACAGCGGCGGCTGATACTGCTCCACGTCAAAAATGCGTCTGCCGTCCTCACGCCGGGCCGGGTCGTAAAAGATCGCGTCGTAAGGGGCCGCGATGCCGTCGCGCACATCCGCCACCTCAAAGCGCGCCCGATCCAGGCCAAGCGCCGCCGCGTTGAGTCCTGCCATGCGCACCCTGGCCGCGTCGATATCCAGCCCCAGCACGTGCGCGGATGAGTCTGTCGGAAGCGCCGCTGCAAACGTCAGCGCGTCCGAACCCGCGCCGCAGCACACATCCAGCAGATTGTCGCGCCAGATCGCTGTACTCTCCTCCGGCTCGCTGATCGACGCCGGGGCGTCGAAATGCCGAACCCGGTAGCGCCGCACCGCCGGATCGCTGGCCTGCTGCACGGCCTCATCGGTGATGTACAGGCGCGCCGCGTCCGGGCCGAATTTGCCACGCGCTTTGATCCGGGCCGCTGCCAGTGTCACCGCCGCCCGCGCCTGATCCGCCGTGTAGGTTTTGCGCAGCGCGGTGATCAACGGCAGCCGGGCGTGATCAGACAGATCAGCCTGCGCCAGGTGGCCCAGCAGTGCATAGCCGGGCGGCGAGGTCAGAAAATCGAGATCGTCCAGAGAAAGGGTCATTCAGCGCCGTGCAGAAAGCGGTTGATCGCCACGGCGAGACGCTCACGGGGTTGTTTGCTGCCGTTGTTTTGCAGCAGCCGCATCGTCCTTCCGCCCCGCAGTGTCAGTTGCAGTTCGAAGCTGGTGCTTTCGGAGTCGCTTTTATCGATCACCACCGCGCGCAGAATATCGTTCAGCGGATAGTCGCTGTTTTTGCGCCGCCAGAGGCTGTGCGCCTCCATCACCAGCCGTTGAGCGGGTCGATCAAAGATGATCGTCCGTCTTTCGGCTGCGCCCAGCCCCCACAGGCCAGCCACGATCATGAAACCCGTGATGGCAAACAGGATCGGCGCGTAGTCGGCTGAGGTTTCGCCGGACGCGATCATATTCAGGTTAAGAAACACGCCAGCGACACCGAGGATCAGGATCACCGCCCCTGCCGCGTAATTTCGCCGCTCATGGATCACGAGCCGCTGCGTGGTTTCTTCCACAATGCGCATCAATCTGAACCTTCAATCTTCATTTATGCGTTCGACCCCTCACGAAACCCGTCCCAGCAAAAAGCTGTTGATCGCCTTAGCGACTTTGGCGCGGCCTGTCTTGCGGGAAGTCTGCACCTGTGTGAGCTGCATCGGCCTGCCTTCGCGGAACACCAGCTGAAGCGCATAGGTGGTTCCGCCGTCGGAGTCGGTATCTTCCACCACTTCCGCGCCGACGATCTCGTCCAGCGGAAAGTTCAGATGGCGGCGGCGGATGAGGTTGCCGGCCCGCATCGTCAGATTGTTGTCCGCGCGGTCGAAGGTGAAGATGCGATCTTCCAGCAGCGCGATCAACCCCAGGCCGATCAGCAAAAATATTGCGCCCACGGCCACACCAATCAGGGGATCACCGTCGGTATCAGGGCTGTCACGCAGCGCCAGGCTAATTCCGAACGCGATCACGCCGGTCAGCGCGAATAACACGCCCAGAAAGTAATTCGGGCGCAGGCGGATTACGAGGCGGTCAGCGGTCTGTTCAACAATCTTCATGACGACGTTCCTGGGCGTGTGCAAAGTTCGACTGGGAAGTGCGTTTTATTCGTCCGGCCTCTCCGCTTGGGCGGGATCGACCGGCACACGGCTCAGACCGCTTTCGGCCAGCACCGACGGGTCAGGGTTCAGCAGGACAGGATGCAGCAGGCCATTGACGGCTTCGCGGCGAAACTTCGCCACCTTGTTGACCCCCTGGATGCGCCCGGCCAGCACGGACGGCTGCATAAACGCCACCGCTTTCGGCAGGCTGCTGAACGCCAGCAGAGTGGGCATGTATTCCGACGGCCGGTTGATCGCCACCGCGTCCCAGGTGATCGTCTCGCCCGGTTCCAGCTTCCAGGCCGGTTTATCCGGGCGCTGCACCACCAGCAGATGGGCATAGCGCCCTTGATAGGTAAGCCAAGTGACGTGATCGGCATCGCCTGCCGCTGCCACCTGCACCCGTTCCAGCGTATTTTCCGTGGTGTGGGGCTTTTCGCCGCGCATCAGCACACCGGTCGGCAGGGGACACTCGACGGCGGTCTCCACCAGGATGCGGGTGTAACCGGCCTGTTCCAGCGTGTGGCCGATCTCCGGCAGGGCCTCGCCGCGCCGGTTAACGATCACCAGCCGTCCGCCGGGTCGCAGCGCCCGCAGCGCCGCCTTCAGAAATGCGTCGTTCAGCACATAATCGTGCGCCATGATCGCGTCTGCGCTGTTTTCCGCCACATCGTGCCAATCCGGCGCGTGACCGGGGATCGGCGTCACATCCAGATCGGCGCGCAGATCGGCCAGCGCCGCGCCCGACTCGCCGTTGATATCCAGCAGGCGCAGTTGAGACGCACTCGGCGGCAGATGCTTGACCGCCGCTTCGATCAGCAGCCGCGTCAGTCGTGGTGTGATCCTAGCCTGTTCGTCACGCATGAAACCTTCACTCTGCGTCCGCTTCAATCGCTTCCTGGATCAGCGCGATCACTTCCTGCCACTCTTCGCGGAAAAAGTGCAGCGTCACCGCGCCGAGTTCCAGATGATAAACCCTCTCGCCGTCCGGTTCTTTGGACACCCAGGCGACATAATTTTCAGTTTCCGCCAGGGTATCGGTCGGAATATCGGAAGGGGTTGCCATCGTCAGTGCCTTTCGTCATCAGGTTGGGTAGAGTGGGGATGATCGCGCGGGGGGGCCAGCGCCTCGTTCAGCACCGCGTCGATGGTCGCCTCAACTTCGGGATCAGGCGGCAGCAGATCGCCCTGGGGCAGCAGCGGCGGCGGGCCGGCCGGTCTGCGCTGCGCCAGTGTGCCGAGGGCAGTCATACGGCGGCGCGTCCACGCGGCCCAGATCGGGGCGTTCGCGCCCATCCACCGGCGAAAGTCGCCCGCGCCTGTCCTGGCCCTGGCCGACCATTCCGGCGTCCGTTCGCGCGCAGAATCATAAGCGCGGATCATAAAGCCGGGGACTGCCGGGCCGGTTGGTTTGGGCATGGGAAAGGGATCGACATCAAACAGCTTGCCGTAAAGGTACTGGCCGATCAAGCGCGCGGTGGCGGTGGCCGGCGCGGCCAGGATGATCCCCAGCGGCCCGGCCAGGCTCGCCCCGGCGATCACGGCGATCATCACGACGACCGGGTGCAGATTCAGATTGCTGCCCATGATGCGCGGCACGAGGAACAACGCCTCCAGGTTCTGGATCAGAATCCAGATCACGATCACCGTGAGCGCGAAGGGCAGCCCTTCCAGAAACGGAAAGGTGCTGGACTGCGACAGCAGCGCCAGGAACGCCGCCGGGATCATCGCCAGCAGCGGGCCGAGGTTGGGGATAAATTCCAGGATGCCCGCCAGGAGTCCGAGGATGGTCGCGTTGGGCAGGCCCAGCACCAGCGCGGCGATATAAACCGCCGTGCCGACCGAGAGGCACAGGATCAGCTGGCCGCGCAGATAAGCGTTCCACACACGGCCCAGTTCATACAGCAGGCGCGCCACATCACCCCGGTAGGAAAGGGGCGTCAGATCGACGATCTGATGCGCGAATTTGTCGCCGTCGCGCATCAGGTAAAACATGATCACGATCAGCAGGGTGAAATTAAAGATGGTGTTGAAAAATGTGCCCAGCACACCCAGCGCCGGCCCGGTCAGCCCGCCGACTGAGCCGATAAACTGCGTGACCACGCCGACCAGATCAAACGTCTGCGCGGCCTCGCCTTCCTCGCCATTTGCGCCGCCGGTGATCTGCTGGAGCGCCTCCAGCGGCACGAACGGGTCGCCGTTGTTGACCAGCGGCAGCGAGATTTCCCGGCTGAGCGCGCGCTCAAATTCGGTCTGGATGTTGGCGACGAAGGTCGGCAGATTGGCCCCCAGCTCCTGAAGCTGCGCCACCACCACCGGGATAATGATCACGATCCCCAGGATAAACAGCGACAGCAGCACCAGAAAGGTCGCCAGGATCGCGCCCGCCCGCCCCAGAAATGGAAGCGGCCTCAGCACGCGGTACTGGAAAAAATTCACCATCGGCCACAGCAGATAGGACAGCAGCAGGGCGATGATGATCAGCGGCAGAATATCCAGCACGTTCCACAGCGCCACCCCCAGCAGAACGAGCAGGATCAGCACCACGGTGCGTTTGGTGCGCGTCCCCCAGCGGGTGGAACTGATGGCAGGCGGTTGGCCGTTCACGAACGCTCTCGTTTCGTCAAAGCTTTGAGTCGCAAGCTGCAAGTCGCAGGTCACAGGTCGGTGCGGCGCGTCTCGGCGGCGTATCGCTGGCCGCGCCCGATCCTCTACCTGCGCTTTCATTGTAAAACAACTGCTGTCCCAGATGGAAGCGGTCATTTTAAGCGCGTGATAAAGCGATGCATAAAGAGAGATCAAAAGGAGCGCATGACGCGCCCCTTATCTGTGATGCGGTTCTTTGGGATGTTAGCTGCGTCCGCCGCCACCGCCGCGATCCCCGCCCCGGTTGCCGCCACCGCGATTGCCGCCGCGATCCCCGCCATAGCCGCCGTTGCGATTACCGCCC
>Ga0224723_1000813_pt1 | contig 20500 bp, 19 predicted proteins | sample Balambano_FR2_Me_FD_161647 | JGI IMG/M metagenome (GOLD analysis project Ga0224723, IMG submission 161647) | Freshwater sediment microbial communities from Lake Towuti, South Sulawesi, Indonesia - Balambano_FR2_MetaG | ecosystem: Environmental > Aquatic > Freshwater > Lake > Sediment | place... | reverse complement strand
GCGTCAGATGGAACAGCTTGCTCACCACCGTCGCCACGCCGCGAAAATGCCCCGGTCGCGCCTCGCCTTCCAGCCCGTGCGTCACATCTTCCACGGTCACATAGGTTTGAAAGCCGTGCGGATACATCTCGTCCGGTGTCGGCGCAAAGACCAGATCGACGCCCTCGGCACGCAGCAGTTCGAAATCGCGTTCCAGCGGGCGCGGGTAGCGCGAGAAGTCTTCGCCCTGCGCAAACTGCGTCGGGTTGACGAAGATCGTCGCGATCACGGCGGCATGGTCGGCTCTGGCAGCGCGCACCAGCGCCACATGCCCGGCGTGCAGCGCGCCCATCGTCAGCACCACACCCACGCTGTCGCCCAGCGCCGCGCGCGCCGCGCCCATCTCCGCGATTGTCGTCACAAGTCGCATATGGATGCGCATCTCTTTCTATTTGAACCGCAAAGGCGCAAAGAACGCCAAGATATTTTGCTGATCTCTTCGCGTCCTTTGCGTCTTGGCGGTTCAATTTGGAAAAAACCGCAAAGGCGCAAAGAAATCTCTTTAATCTCGCGTCCTTCGCGTCTTGGCGGTTCAATCTATATCTGCCCCAGAAACGCGCGCATCGTCCTGACATAGCGCTCTGGATGTTCGTACATGGGCCAATGCCCGCACTGCGGAATGATGACCAGCCGATTGTCGGGAATGTAGTTGTGGGCGTGGCGGGCATTGCGCACAGGCGCGACATTATCGTTTTCGCCGTGCAGCAGTAACACGGGCGCGCTGATATTGCCGAGCAGCGGCGTCAGATCGCAGCCTTGCAGCGCGTAGTAGGCAAAGTAGGCGGAGCGCTCAATGCCGGGGATCGCGCCCATGATCAGGTCGGGATGTCCCATCGGAATAACATCTTTGCGATAGGTGTTGGCGTTGTCGTAGTACAGGTGCTTGTACCAGCGCCAGTGCACCATACCATAGCGCGTGATGTCCCAGATATGACGGTTGACGTAATGCCCCAGCCATAACGGAGGCGTGTACATCATGCGCAGGTACGAGCTTAATTCGCCCGTGACCACGCCACCAATGCTGATCTCGCGTCTGACGCGCGACGGCTGCGTTGCGGCGATATAGAGCGCAATCTGTCCGCCCATCGAATGTCCCGCCAGTGCGAACGTGCCAATGCCGAGCGCATCCGCCAGCGCCAGCACGCGCGCTGCCTGCGCCGGAATGGTGTAGTCGCCGTCTTTGGGCTTGTCGCTCAAGCCGAAACCGAGCAGGTCGGGCGCAACGCAGTAGTGGGTGTCTTTCAACACTTCTAGTGTGCTATCCCACGCGCCAGCGTAGGACAGCCAGCCATGCACGAGCAGCAGCGGTGGGTTGCCGCGTTCGCCCGCTGTGACGTAAGCGATCTGCTGACCATCAATCGTCGTAAATTGTCGGCGCGCGCGGAGGGAGTCAATGAACATCATCGAAAAATCCTAAAGTTTGCGATAGTTTTCCAGAATGAGGGTAGCACACTGGATTTCATAAATCATCCAGATTGAGAGGATGTGCCTTGCCTTCGGCAATTTCACGTCGAGCTTGCCGCGCCATCTGGATCAATGCGGGCTTGGTGCGCGCAAAAGTCTCATCCCAACGCTGCTCATCCCGAAGCAACAGCACATATTCCTGCAAATGTTCCAGTACACGATCCTGCTGCGTTTCTGGCAAATTCTCAAGGAGTTTGACAACGGTCTTGATCGCAGGTGATGACATCATTATCTCCTTGCTACACGGTGCAGCAACAAGAATAACGAGAAAGAGGTGCGATTCCAAAAGCGGCATTCACGCTCACTTCCATCATGTGCTATCCTGAACCGATACATTGACATGACTGGAGCCAATGCCCATGCCGTTTCGCCTGATCATTATCGCGTTCTTGTGCAGTGCGTTCGTCTCATTCGCAGCCGCGCAGAACGCACCCACTCCCGCCGACCTGTGCGCCGCTGCTGTTCCCGCCGCCGAGCCAGCCACCCGCGAGTTCGCAGGCACGGAGGCTGTCCTGGAAACGGGCAAAGACTACTACGCCGTCTTCTGCACCGAAGCAGGCTCGGTCTACATCGATCTGCTGGAAGATTACGCCCCGCTGACCGTCAACAACTTCGTCTTCCTGGCGCAGCAAGGCTACTACAACAATACGACCTTCCACCGCGTCATTCAGGACTTTATGGCGCAGGGTGGCGACCCGACGGCGACAGGCAGCGGCGGACCCGGCTACCAGTTCGCGGACGAATTCCTGCAATACATGACGTTCGACACGGCTGGTATCCTGGCGATGGCGAACGCCGGAGCCAGCACCAATGGCAGCCAGTTCTTCATCACGACCGCGCCAACCCCGCACCTCAATTATGGTCACACGATATTCGGCACCGTCGTCACGGGGATGGATGCCGTCATGAATATTCGCCTGCGTGATCCACAAACCGATCCTAACCCTGGCACAGCGCTGCAAACCGTCCTCATCGTCGATGATCCGTCCACCGTGTCGGCGTTGCTGCCCGAAGCGCCCGTCAGCTCCACAACTGCCGAGCAGCTGCTGACAGCAATGAACACCATCCAGCCTGACCTGCCCGTCGGATTAACGCTGGAGGAAGTTAGCGGCGTGCGCTCGACGGACGACGCCATCGCCAGCGCGCCGGAAGCCATGCGCGAAACCTATGGCGAGTTCCTCGAAATCTACAGCCACGAGTACCGTGTCACACATGGCATCGTCAATGCAGATTGCAATCTGACCGAGTATCCGTTCGCCCGCCTGCGCTATACGATTGACGCCTTCGCTGCGCCTGCTGATGCCAGCGCTGCGCTGCTCAGTGATGTGCTGTATCAACTGGCGGAGGCGGACGGCTTCACGCGCGTAGACCCCGCGCCGAACACGCTCGCCAACGGCTTGTACACCAGGACAGAAACGGCGTGCGATGTGACCGCCACACATGCGCTCACTTACGTCCAGCGCGGACGCATGATCATCACGGCGGAGATCGTTGTGCCGCCCGACAGCGAAGTCCCTGCTGATCAGTGGGTGTATGCCTTCGTCGTCGCTCAGATTTACGACTCGCTGCTGGCGGAGTTGTGGGCGGCGGAAATCTAGGGTAGCAATTCAATTCCACGACGGGCAGCGCTATAATGCCCGTCATGACATTCACAATTTTTCGAGATACTCCATGACCACACCTCATGAAACGCTGCTTGCCCGGCTGCATGACCGCAGCGCAACCGTCGGCATTATCGGCTTGGGCTACGTCGGGCTACCGCTGGCGGTCGAATTTGCCGAGGCGGGCTACACTGTCATCGGGTTGGACGTGACCGCTGCCAAAGTCGCGCGCATCAACGCGGGCGAAAGTTACATCCCGGACATCCCGACCGAACGGCTCGCCCCGCTGGTGCAATCCGGCAAGCTGCGCGCCACAACTGCCCACGCCGATCTCGCGCAGGTGGATGCCTTGAGCATTTGTGTGCCGACGCCGCTGCGCAAGACCAAAGACCCGGACATGTCCTACGTTATCCAGTCGATTGCGGATGTGGCACAGATCGCCCACAGCGGGATGCTTGTCGTACTTGAAAGCACGACTTATCCTGGAACGACGCTCGAACTGGTCGTGCCAAAGCTGCGCGAGCGCGGGTTCACTATCGGGCAGGATGTGTTTGTCGCCTTCTCGCCGGAACGGATTGACCCCGCCAACAAGACCTGGGGCGTGCGCAATACGCCCAAAGTCGTCGGTGGCATCACGCCCGCCTGCACCGAAGCAGCGCACGTCTACTACGGCGCAGCAGTCGATACGATTGTTCCTGTCTCTTCGCCAACCGCCGCCGAAATGGTCAAGCTGCTGGAAAATACCTTCCGCGCCGTCAATATTGGGCTGGTCAACGAAGTTGCGCTGATGTGCGACAAGCTCGGCATTGATGTTTGGGAAGTCATTAACGCTGCCAAAACCAAGCCATTCGGCTTTATGGCGTTCTATCCCGGTCCTGGTCTGGGCGGTCACTGCATCCCGGTTGATCCGCACTACCTGAGTTGGAAGCTGAAGACGCTCAATTACACGGCGCGCTTCATCGAGCTTGCCAGCGAGATCAACACCTCCATGCCGCTGTATGTGGTCGGCAAAGTGGCGGACGCGCTCAACGACGACGGCAAGGCGGTACGCGGCTCGCGCGTGCTGGTGCTGGGCGTGGCGTACAAGCGCGACGTAGACGACGTGCGCGAAAGCCCCGCACTCGACATCATCGAGTTGCTGCGCAACAAAGGCGCGCATGTAGACTACCACGACCCCTACGTGCCGTCACTCCGGCTGCATGACGGTGTTCAGATGGAGACTATTGCTTACGACGACGGTGCTCTGACTACCGCCGATTGTGTGGTGGTTGTCACCGATCACACCAGCTACGACTGGCACGCGGTTGCCGACCGCAGCCGCCTGATCGTCGATACGCGCAACGCCGTGCCACGCAACGGAGCAAGCGCGCGCATCGTGGGATTGTAACATCAGTCGATAGTTTGGAGCGACCGGCATGGATCAACTCAGTCGGGATGTCCAGGTTGAAATGCAGTTGCCCGCAACGTTGCCGACGGTGTATACGAGCTTCATCGGGCGGCAGCAAGAATTAACCGCGTTACAACAACTCCTCGTAACCTCCCGTCTGGTTACGATCACAGGCGCAGCAGGGTGTGGGAAAACCCGACTGGCGCTGAACGCCGCGCAGGAGATCGGTCCACAGTTTCCAGACGGTGTTTTCTGGGGCGAACTGGCGCAGATCACAGACCCCGATCTGGTGCTTCAGGTGGTTGCGTCTGCGTTGAATGTTGCGCAACAAGCGCCGCGCCCCTTACTTGATGTGCTATCTGAGGCGCTTGAAAACAAACAACTGCTCCTGGTATTGGACAATTGCGAGCATCTTCTGGGCGCGTGTGCAGCATTGACACAAGCGCTTATGGCGACAACGGCTATCCGCGTTCTTGCGACCAGCCGCGAACCCCTCGGCGTTATCGGGGAAACACGTTATCCGCTCCAGCCCATGTCTGTGCCGTCTGTAGATTTGCCCATAGCCGAACTACGCCAGTATGACGCAATTCGGCTGTTTATCGAACGCGCCCACGCCATCGTTCCTTCGTTTGCATTGACTGTCTCGAACGCGCCTGCCGTCATTTCGATTTGTCGTCGGCTGGATGGCATCCCGCTGGCAATCGAACTGGCGAGCGCACGACTAAACGTGCTATCCGTCGAACAAATCGACGCCAGACTCGACGCTCGCCTTCGCCTGCTCGCGCCTGCTGCTCACATCACCCACACGCACCATGAAACGCTCCGGGCAGCAATCGAATGGAGCCACGAGTTACTGTCCGAGCCGGAACGAATACTCCTTCGGCGCTTGTCGGTTTTCGCAGGTGGCTGCACACTGCCTGCTGCCGAAGTCGTGTGTGCAAACGATGGCATTGAACAGGCGCAGATCTTGGAACTGCTAGCTTCACTCGTGAACAAGTCGCTCGTCGTTGCGGAAACGATCACCAGACGCGAAGCCCGCTACTCCCTGCTGGAAATGATTAACGAGTTTGGGCGTGAAAAACTGATCGAGTGCGGTGAATTGTCTGCAATGCACGATCAACTGCTCCAGTACATCCTGCGCTTAACCGCAGACAATCGCCCGCAGATGGAGGAGACGTATCAGGTTGGCTGGCTCGACAGTCTCGAATCGGAAATCGACAATGTACGAGCATCATTGAGTTGGGCTGTTACGCAGCAGCACATCGAAGCGGGATTTTGTATCGCCAATGGGGTCTACCCTTTGTGGCAGGTTCGCGGTTCTTTCAGCGAAGGCATCGTATGGTATGAACGCCTGCTCCAGCACACTACTGACGCGATTCCCCTGGCAACTCGTGTGGAGGCAATGACCAATGCTTCGTATCTTGCAATGTTCCTTGGAGACGCGCCAGCAGCGACGAAATGGAGCGAGAAGGCAGTTGCATTGTGTGAAGCGGCAGGCGATGCAGGTCGCCCTTTGCTCCTGATGGCGCTGTCAGGCATGGCGGGAGCAGAGAGGACGGCTGGAAGAATCGACACCCTGTATACCCTGAATGAGACCATTATCGCGTTGATGTATGAAACCGGCGAGTCGTCACAGCTCGGAACTGGTCTACACGCGCAGGGTATGACAGCGCTTCTGTTGGGCAAATACGACATCGCACAACGCTATCTTGACGACTCTATTCGTGTTACGACTCAGACGGGCGACCAGTACCTGACAGCGATGAACTTGATTGTGAAAGGTGATCTTGCCCGCTGCCAACTGCGCTTTGAAGCCGCAGTCAGGGCGTATGAAAGCAGTCTGATGCACTTGCGCGAACTGGCGGCAACCAATGACATCCCGACAGCAGAACGGGGTTTAGCGTTTGCAGCCCTGCGTAACGGAGATCATCTGCGCGCACGCGCCTTGTTTTCGCAAAGCCTTACAGGTCAACGCGCGCGCAATCATCGTGCAGGCATCCTTAGCACACTTCTCGGCATTGCTGCCTATGCCGCTGCAATGGGACGGTTTGTAGAGAGTACACGCCTGTACGGATATGCGGCAGAGCAGCGGGCGGCTATTCCAACCGCGCCTGACTCGATTGACAAAGCTGATCAGCTGGACAGTGAGCACTATCTGGCGAAGGTTCGGATAAGGCTCGGAACGACAACATTTGACAGGCAGCGGGCAGACGCGCGCACCCTATCATTGACTCAGGCACTCGACCTGGCAGCGATCATCTTAAACCCTGAAACCACAAAACGCTCAGATGACATGGCGTCCCTCTTAACGACCCGAGAGCGCGAAATCGTAAGCCTCATCGGTCGCGGACTCTCCAACGGCGAGATTGCCGATGCGCTCGTATTGAGCAAGCGGACTGTCGAGAAGCACGTTGCCAATATCCTCTCCAAGCTCGACTTCAGCAATCGTGCGCAAATAGTGCGCTGGGCGATGACAGACTATCAGCGCAATACCTAGACTTTCCCCTCTCACATCACAGCAAATACGGCTTTCGCATCATACGTACATCCCAATATACGCATGAAAATTCGTGTCTACACGCATGATTCACCGTCAAGATTCCACGATACTGCCAGATGTCGTATGAATATTCGAGAAGGTGAGACAAATGACCGCAAGAGAGAACAAGACGATCATCCAGCACTACTTCGATGCTCAGAACTCACATGATTTGAACGCCATCTTTGCCTACTTCAGTCGTGACATCGTATCTCACAGTGTGCCAGGTGCGCCCGATCCTCAGGATATCAACGTCATCAAAGGTTACTTCACCGCCATGCACGATGCTATCCCTGACCTGCACACTACCCTGCACGACAGCGTGGCGGAAGGTGATCGGGTCGCCGTGCGCTTCAGCGTCACTGGAACACTGGCGAAGGATTTCATGGGCGATCCTGCCGGGCAACTCGTCAACTGGTACATCTTCACCATTTACCGTCTGCATGACGGCAAAATCGCGGAAGTGTGGAGTCATTGATCACTGCTAATGTGAAATAGGTGTGCTGATGGGTGTATGCACGCATGACACAGTGCGCTGCTTTCGCGACACTGCTGAATGTCCGATGAAACTTCGAAGCGGTGACATGAGGAGCTGCTGCGAAGGTTCAAGCGAAGCATATTTTGAACAGAGGGAGATCCGTATGCGTTCACACAATCGTTTGATCAAGTGGGTTTTGACGGGACTGCTGACTCTGACCGCGCTCGTGCTGGCGCTGCCGCTGCTGGCACAGGACGGTCCGCCGCCGCTGCCGGGTGAACTGGTGGTGGGTGACTTGAACGCCCCGCGCGGTATTGCCTTCGATGATGCTGGCAACCTGATTGTGACTGTCGCTGGCAGCGGCGGCGAAGTCGAGATGTTGCTGCCCAGTCCTGAGGGTGAAGCGATTACGCGGCTTGGCATGACAGGCGAGATCATCTCCGTTGCCCCGGACGGCACGGTTTCGGATTTAATCGCGGGCTTTCCCAGCTATGCCGCGCCGATGGAAACGGTCGGTCTGTATCGCGCTATCCCCAACGGCGGTTCGTTGTTGGTGCTGTTCAGCGGGTCGGGTCCCACGACTACCGGAGCGTTTTGGCAGGACACCATTGCCGAGATCGATATGGCTACGCTGGCGACCGTGCGCGTGATTAACTTGAACAACTACGAAATGGTCAATGATCCCGATGGGCGCGGCTATGACACCAATGTCGCGGACATCGCCTGGGGCGCGGACGGCACGCTCTATATTGTAGACGCAGGTATGAACGCACTGCTGTCGTGGACGGAAGCGGACGGGCTGGCGACAGTACAGGCGTGGGGCAACGACGTGCCGACCGCAATTGAAATCGCGGAGGATGGCAGCTTCTACATCGGCTTCCTTGGCGAAGGTATCGCCCCTGGCGCTGGCAAAGTCGAACACTGGGCAGACGGTGAACTGGTCGAAACCTTCTCCGGGCTGACCGCCATCACCGACATTCTGCTGGCGGGTGACACACTGTACGCAGTGCAACTGTTCGTGTTCGGTGAACAAGGTCCTGGACCTGGCAACGTGGTCATGGTCAGTGCCGAGGGTGCTGTGCCAGTCGCAGAGGGTATCCCCGCACCGTTCGCACTGGCAATGGATACGGAAGGCGCACTCTATGTCAGCTTCGGCACGGTTGCGTTCGCGCCAGGTATGACGGGCGGCGTCCTTAAGCTGGATATGGGGATGTAGCTAGAAGGTATCAGCAGTCCGGTATCAGGTGTCAGCTTTTGGGTATTGGGTGTTGGCAGTTGAGTTTCATGGTTGTATCAGGTTGTCAGAGTTCAATGGCTGATACCTGATACCGGAAAGCTAACGACAAGAGGGGATGCGATGCGCACGTGGGTTGTGGTGCTGATGTTGGTGCTGGCGGGTTGCGGGAGTGTGGCGGAAGCGCCGATGGCCAGCCACTTCCCTGCCGAAGACCAAACCACGATTGCCGTAACAACAGTTGGCGCTGCGGCACGCGGCGAGGACATCTTCCGGCGGGGTGCTGGCGACGCGCCAAGCTGCATCAACTGCCATACACTGACGCCGAGCGGCTTTGCAATTGGTCCTGATTTGCAGGGAATTTATGCCCGCGCCGCCACACGCGATCCCGAACTCAGCGCTGAAGACTACATCCGCCAAAGCATTCTTCAACCGGATGAATTCCTGACACCCGGCTACCGTGACATGATGTTCCGTCACTACGCCGATGCGCTGACGGAGCAGGACATTGTGGACCTGATCGCGTTCTTACAGACGCTTTAAACCCCCACCCCTAATTTAATGGCTGTCAAAGCCGACTTCGGCGCACAAGCCGCGTGTTTCAACGACCAGCCAATCAAACGTCTCGACGCTGACCTGTAAGCCTGCTGCGCCCACACCTAGGTGTGACAAGGTGCGTTTGACACGGGTGACAAACTCTGTCGGACGCAGAGAGAAGTGTTCTACGGCTGCCAGCGCGCCCTTTTCGTTCAGGCAATACTGTTCATTCAATGCGAATAATGCCTGAATCAGACAGGCAGCACAGCGAAACAGCCCACCGGAAACGTGCAGCACATCCCCGCGCACAGCGGATTTGCGCGTGGTATCAAGCGCGAACTTCGCTTCCCAAAGGTTGTTGGCAATGATGGCGCGACGTAGCGCTTCGGGGTAAGGGGTGGTACGTGCCTTGAATGCCGCGATCATCCCCGCCGGATCGTGCAAAGGGACGGCAACCGCAATCTCAGCCATGTAGATGGGCGTGTGGAAACCGTGCGGATGTCCGGGCTGATAGTACATGGCAGGGCGGCCGGCACAGCACTCATCAAATATTTGTGCTACCTGCTGCACATCGCGGTAAATCCAATCGACGCGCTGCCCATCCACAACCAGCCATGCGCCGCCGTTGATCCAGGGTCCCCATCCGCCAAAATCCGTAACTGCATCGCCACTTTTACCGTCATCAATCGCTGCTGCCAACCGGCGCAGGTTAGTCAGTGCAGGGGGGTCGGAAGGATCGTAGTAGATGCCGAGATCAATATCAGCATTGGAGTCACCCGCGCCGCGTGCCCACGAACCGCCGAGGGCGACCGCGCACACACCAGGGATAGCAGCAAGGCGATCTGCAATTGTTTGAGCTTGCATGAGAATATCGGGTGCAATCATCGTGATGTCTGTGAAGATAAATGAACACACCAAAACTGTATCACAAAAGTGGTAGTGTGGGTGAGAATTGCGTTATGTGATCGCCTGCATCGCATTGCGCGCGGCATCCTGCGCGGCTGCCTGTTTGCTATGCCCGCTGCCCGTCGCAATGACGCGCTCGCCAACCCGCACCTCGACTGTGAAGCGCTTGGCGTGTTCGGGACCACTTTCGCCGATCACTGTATATGCAGGTGTGATGCCGTCACGCTCCTGGATCATCTCTTGAAGGCGACTCCGTGCGTCTTTGTCTAGCGCACGCCGTTCGATGTCATCAAGCTGCGCCTGCAAGCGTGGCAGCAGCCAGCGCCGCACCGTCGGCAGCCCGCTGTCGACGTACAACGCGCCAACCAGTGCCTCAAACGCATCGCACAACAGGCTGACGCGCGTGCGTCCGCCAGATGCTTCCTCGCCGCGCGCCATCAGCAATTCGTCACCCAGACGGCATTCGTTCGCCAGCTTCGCCAGTGTGTCTGCCCGCACCAGCGCCGCCCGCAGCCGCGTCATGTCGCCTTCCGGCAGTTCTGGCTGGCGCTGGTAGAGCATCTCGCCGACGATCATGGCGATGATCGAATCGCCCAGAAACTCCAACCGTTCGTTGTCGGCGGTAATTTCGGGATGCTCGTTGCGATAGGAACTGTGGATAAGCGCCTGTTCGAGCAGCGCCGGGTTCTTGAAGCGCAGCTTGTTCTGCGCCATGAATGTATCTAGCATGATATCAGGAATTGAATTTGAACCGCAGAGGCACAGAGGACACAGAGAAATCATGACAAGATGACACGGCGTACACCTTTCTTTAGCACAGTGACATTGAAATTAATCAACAATCCAAGTTTGCAGTGGGTTGCTTTGAGATAGGATAGAACCTGCGCTGTATGAATATCTACCAGAAAGTCTACGGTCTTAAGTTCGACAACCAGCCTTCGGTCAACAAAGAAATCAAGTTTGCCTTCCCCGACCAATTGTCCTCGATAGCGAACCCCAACCGCATATTGTGGAACAAACGGGATGTTTCTTGCATTCAGTTCAATAGCCATCGCTTCCTGATAGACATTTTCCAGATAACCTGCTCCCAATTCACGATGGACAGCAATTGCCGCTCCTATCGTTGCTTCTGTGAGCTGATTTAGCGCTGGATCAATGTCATCTAGTCGTTTGCGAGGTTCTTCCATCTTCTCTGTGCCTCTGTGGTTCAAAACATACCTAATTCTACTCCCCATAACGCTTGAGGATGAGCGAGACGTTATGACCGCCAAAGCCAAATGAGTTGCTCATCACTGCCTCGATCTTCATCTCCCGCGCCGTGTTCGGCACATAATCGAGGTCGCATTCCGGGTCTGGCTCATTCAGATTAATCGTTGGCGGCGCAATACCATCGCGGATTGCCAGCAGTGCGAAGATTGCTTCCATCGCTGCCGTCGCGCCCATCGCGTGACCCGTCATGCTCTTGGTCGAACTCATCGGTACTTGGTGCGCGCGTGAGTTGAAGACATGCTTGACCGCTTTTGTCTCCATGCCGTCGTTCAAGCCGGTTCCCGTGCCATGTGCGTTGATGTAGTCAATCTGATCGGGCGTCATTCGGGCGTCATCGAGCGCCATGCGAATCGCGTTGGCAGCGCCGAGACCGTCTGGCTGCGGGGCGGTGATGTGAAACGCATCGCTGTTCGTTCCATAGCCAACAATTTCGCCGTAAATCGTTGCGCCGCGCGACTGGGCATGTTCAAGCGCTTCCATCACGACCACGCCTGCGCCTTCGCTGAAGACGAGACCGGGGCGATTTTTGCTGAACGGGCGCACGGCGCGGTCAGGATTGTCGTTCTCGCGCGAACATGCGCCTGTGCGGTCAAACGCAGCAATACCGATGGGGAAGATCGGCGCTTCGCCCGCGCCTGCCACCGCTGTATCCATCTTGCCCAATCGAATTAGGTCGAACGCCACGCCGATGCAGTCCGCCCCCGTCGCGCACGCGCTGATAGGGGTGTACGAGGGTCCCTGCGCACCGAGTTCAATCGCAACGTTATCGCTGCCGCCGTTGACCATGAACATCGGAATGCCGAACGGCGAAATGCGGCGCGGGTCGCCGGTCTCGAAGATCATCATCGCTTCGTTATAGTACGAAGATACACCACCCACTGCCGAGCCGATGATCACACCTGTGCGCGTCCGATTGCCATCGTTCACTTCAATGCCCGATTGCTGGATCGCTTCGCGGGCGGCGACCTGAATGAACTGTTGGTAGGTGTCAGTGCGGCGTGCTTCTTTGGCGCTGACGTAATGGGTCGGCTCCCAATTCTTTACCTCAGCAGCAATGCGCACACTGAACTTGCTCGCGTCAAAGCGCGTGATCGGTACGACGCCGCTTTTGCCCTCGATGATGTTTGCCCATGTCTCGGCGACTGTATGCCCCAGCGGGCTGATAATGCCCATTCCCGTCACAACGACACGTCGGGTCATGTTGGCGTCTCCTGTCCGGCGCAATAATCAAGAATAAGATGACATTTTTCCGCGCGTATTGTACATGCGATCCGTAATAGTGGGGAGACGCGAAGGGTTGTCAGTTGTCAATTTGTCATGAATTGCCATAACGAAGTGCGTTACAAACCCTGCATTTTGTGCGTTTATTACAACAGTTGCGATGGAATTTGTGGATTTGTTACTAGTGCCTTCACCCGTTTTGCGTTCGTTATAATGATGCATCACACTTTTGTTGTCTATGTAACGAAGGTAGACTCCACATCATGTCTGCATCTCTCCGTGATTTTCTGGAAATGCCCTACGAACAGTTGGAAGAGTTAAATCTTGCCGCTAAAGCGCAGCGCGCAGCGCGTGTTGATGCTGGTACTATTCAGGAAGAGCGCATGAATTGGCTGGCGGACACCAAAGGTGTCAAGGCGGTCACGGTGCTGTTCACCGACCTCGAAGGTCGTCTGCATATGCTTGACTATGACAAGAAGTTCCTGCTCAAGTCAGCAGATAACCTGACGTTCGACGGCTCGTCCATTCGTGGCTTCACCCCGCAGTCAGAATCAGACCTGCGCCTCGGCATTGACTGGTCCGCGTTCTATTGGGTACCTGCTGATTTCTTCGGTTCGGGCAAGGTGCTGGTCTTCGGGGAAGTGCTGGAGAAGGATGGCACGCCCTACGCAGCCGACATGCGCGCGATGTTAAAGGGCTACACTGCTTCACTGTATGCCGATCATGGTTACACCCTCAACGTCGCCAATGAAATCGAAGGCTTTCTGTTCCTCGGGCAGAACGCTGAACAGCACTACGCTGTGACAGGCAAGTTCGAGATGTCGAACACCGGTGGTTACTACCACTCGCTGCCCGGCGACCCGCTGCGCAGCTTCATTGACGCAGCTGCCGAAGTCCAGCGTGCGCTCGGTTTCGCGAATGAGAAGGATCACCCGGAAGTCGCGCCATCACAGTTTGAGATGAACTATGGCTACGCCGAAGCGGGCATCGCCGCTGACCAGATTCAACTCTACAAGCTCCTGTGTCGTCAGGTCGCGTACAAAATGGGCATGACCGCCAGTTTTCTGCCCAAGCCGCTGACGGGTGTGAACGGCAGCGGTATGCACACCAACATGTCGGTTTCGCACGGCGACACCAACCTGTTCTGGGATGCCAACGGACGCGACAAGATTTCTGCTACAGCGTGGGACTTTGTCAACCGCATTCTGGCGCACGCCAAAGACCTGTGCCTGGTGCTGAACTCCAGCGTCAACAGCTACCGCCGCCTTGACCCACACTTTGAAGCGCCGAACGAGATCAAGTCGTCGCCTGTGGATCGCGGCTCGATGGTGCGTATCCCGATTGGCAACTCGCGCTCTGCCCGCATCGAAGTGCGTTCGGTTGCGCCAGACGCCAACCCGTACATGACGATCTTCAGCCTGTTCAAGACCGGGCTCGAGGGGCAGCTGCCTGCCGAAATGACGCAGGGCGAAATTTTGCCGGACAACATTTACGACGGCATTGCGCTCTTCGCCAACAGTGAATACTCGGCAAACCTGTTCGGCGCAGATGTGGCGGAGAAGTTCGCCGCGCTCAAGCTGGCGTCGGCGGATCGCTGCGCCCGTCGTTTGGGGACGCTGATCAAGCCGTCAGAAATTCAGTTCCACCACGAAGTCTACAACCAGTATCTGTGGAACCAGTTCTAGCTCTCACAGGTCATCTCACGCGGGGCGATATACAGGACGCCCCGCAGACTTCTCATACCAATGCAAACGCGCTTTCGAGCGCGCGGATGTCGTCCTGCCCAATGGGGACGAGCGCGCCAATTGCCGCTGTATCGATCAACGCCCGCGCGCTGTACTCTGCCACTTCTAAGCGGTCGAACGTTTCCAGTATCGTTTTGCCTACTGTCAACACGCAGTCGTTCTGAATCAGCACAACAGGTCTGCGCAGCGACACCGCCGCCGCGACCTGCTCCGGCGCGCGATATTGCGCGCCGAATGGCACAAGCGGAATATCGCGTAACAGGATGTAGCTTTCGGGAATCGTGCGCGTATCGAAATGCGCGGCAGTAATGGCGTAAGCGCTGGCAGCGGGCGATTGCGCCGTAATGATGCAGCCGATGTCCGGGTGCTGGCGGTAAATTGCCTCGTGCATCCGTGCGGAGCGGCTCGGCTGTTTGCCTGCTTCAGAGGCGCTGCGTTCGATCAGCACCATGTCCTGTGCGGCGATCTCGGCGCGGTCGATGTTAGTCGGTGAGATGACAAAGCTGTTGTCGTTGAGACGTGCAGAAACGACACCCTGCGTGCCGATCATCAACTGGCGTTGGTAGGCGCGCTGCACGATGTCTGCCAACAGCTGCCGCAGCTCGCGCTCGCGGCTGCCCGGCACGCGCGGGGCAAACGTCGGCAGCGAAACCCGTGCTTCGTGAAAGAGCGCAATCTGCTCCGGTGTCAACAGCGTGGGTTCGCCCAACTGCCGCGCACGTATGAGCGTGCGAGCGCAGAAATCGAGCGTTTCCAGCCGTTGGAACGCAGTTAGCAAGTCGTCGCCCCCCGCGACCGCGCCATGATTCTCCAGCAAGACGACGTGATAGCCCTGTGCAAACGTTGCGGCGATGTTCGCGCCGAGCGCTTCACTGCCCGGCAGGGCATAGGGCGCATACCCGACCTCGCCACAGACATGCCGCGCCTGCGGGATAATGCTGGTTGCCGGAACCTGGCGCGCGATACTGAACGACACCAGCGCGGGTGGGTGTGCGTGAACGATGGCGCCCATATCAGGACGTGCGGCGTAGATTGCACGATGAAACGGATGCTCACTCGATGGGCGATGCACGCCCTCGAATGTGCCGTCTGATGAGATGCGGATGATGTCCTTCGGTGTCAGCTTGCCCTTGTCAACACCGGCAGGCGTGATCCAGATACTGCCGTCATCGTCCTTAATCGACAGGTTGCCACCAGACAGGGTGGTCATGCCACCGTTGTAGATGCGCTGCATGATGCGCACAAGTTGATCGCGTGGGTGTAACAGGCTGAAGCTCATTGTTTTGCTCACAAAGGCTGTAGTGGTTAGCTTGATCATAACGTGCCTTTGCGAATTACGCCCGTTTGTGTTTCAATGCCGCACACAACAACAGAAGGATTGATGATGTCGAGTCGAAATCCATTTGAATCGGAGTGGCGCGATTGTTTGCGTTCCCACTACCTGCATGTTGCCAAGATTGGTGACGCGGGAACTGAGCATACGCTGGTCGGTGTTATGCAGCAGGCGGGTTTTAGCGACGCCGATCTGGTTGAGTTGCGCATTCGCGCGACGTTACGTACTGAAGATATGGACGATGGCTTTGTGCCAGACTTTGAGCTTTTGGAAGCGCAGATTTCACGGCAGACGGCGGCAGCGCTGCAACAGACTGTTGAGTCGACGATCAGCAAATCGGCAAGTTCTACGGCGGATGAACCATCGTCGGACGCTGTGAGTGAGCAGCTTGAGGTCAAACCAGGGTCGCTGCCCTCTGACGAATACTATGCTCCACCCGATGATACACCACGTCAACTGTCTTTGTTCTAACCTGCATTCAATTGACAGCTTTCTCATCCTGCCTTAAAGTTTGAGTACTCACGTTATAATGGTGTAACTCATGTTGTAGGGAGAGACGCATATGCCTAATCGCCTTATTCGCCGCCTCAGTCTGCTCGTGTGCGCTGCTTTGTTATTAACGCTTGTGCTGCCTGCGTTTGCCCAGCAGCAAACCCATGTCGTCCAGCCGGGCGAAAATCTGTTTCGCATCGCACTGCAATATGGCTTGACGGTGACAGAACTGGCGCAGGCAAACGGCATCTCGAACACCTGGCAAATTTACGTTGGACAGGTACTTGTCATCCCTCTGCCCGGACAAACAGCCGGAGTACCCGCGCCAGATACTTCGCCGCCAGCGACAGCAACGCATGTTGTGGGACGTGGCGAAACGCTCGCCAGCATTGCTGCGCTGTATGGGATGACGGTCGATCAACTGGCGGCGCTCAATAACATCAGCAATCCCAACATGATCTATGCCGGACAAGTTCTGACTGTAAATGCGACGGCTGCCCCGGCAGCGCCGCTCGCGCCTGCGGCTGAAGCGCCCCCTGCTCCCCCGGCTGCGTCTGCTGGTTCTACTACCCATGTCGTGCGGCCGGGCGAGCATCTATCGAGCTGCGCGGCGTTACGGCGTTAGTTGGCTGGCAATCGCGCAGGCGAACGGCATTACCGACCCCAATCGAGTTCTCGTCGGACAAACATTGATCATTCCTGCCGCAGGGACGGTGGTGGTTGATGCGGGCATTTTGCCTGTACCCGCCGCGCCCGCACCGATCGTCGGTGTGGGCAAGGAGATCGTGGTCGATCTATCCGACTCGCGCACCTATGCCTATGAAGATGGTGTACTGGTGCGCAACGTGTTGTCATCAATGGGGCGTGCCGCGACGCCGACCGTGATTGGCAGCTTCGCCATTCAGCGCAAGTACGTGTCGTCGGATATGTCGGGTCCGGGTTATTATCTCTCCGGTGTGCCATATGCCATGTACTTCTATCAGGGCTATGCCATTCATGGCACTTTCTGGCACAGCAACTTTGGACAGCCGATGAGTCACGGCTGTGTCAACCTGCCGACGCCGGAAGCGGAGTGGTTCTTCAATTGGGCACCGGTCGGCACACCGGTCAACGTGCAGTACTAAAGAGCAACAAAAACCTATTTGATATTCTTGGCGTCCTTTGCGTCTTGGCGGTTTAAATTTCTTGATGGAACCGCCAAGACGCAAAGGACGCCAAGACAAGTTGTAAATCAGATCACCGGGGCGTTCGGCTTGCGCGCCACATACTGACCCGCACCATTCGAGCCGAACCATTCATCGCCTTGCACCAATTTGCTGCCGCGCTGGTAGACCAGAACTGGAATGCCGCGCACCTTCATGCCCTCGAACAGGTTGTAGTCGCAGCGCATGTGATGCGTTTTGGCGCTCAGAACGCGCGTTTCCTTTGGATCCCAGATGACAATATCGGCATCCGCGCCGACGGTGAGCGCGCCCTTCTTCGGATACATGCCGAAAATCTTCGCCGGATTGGTGCAGTTGAGTTCGACAAAGCGCTGTGGCGACAGCCTGCCACTGTTGACGCCCAACTGCCACATCACCATCATGCGGTCCTCAATGGCGGGTAAACCGTTGGGAATCTTGGCGAAGTTGCCTTTACCCAGTTCCTTGCCGGGACGGCGGTAGCTGGGGTTTTGCGCTTCGTATGCTGCCCAATCGCCGCCGTTATGCGCCGCTGACCATTCCTGCCACGGACCGACGCCGCCTTCATACCAGAAATCACAGTGGTCGGTGCTGACAACCTGGAGCGTGCCATCCTTGACCGCCTGCCACAGGATGCTGTGATGTTCGGCGTTGCGCACTGGGGGCGAGCAAACGTATTTCGCGCCTTCAAAGCCCTTTGCACCCAGATGCTTGTCGCGGGTGATGTTGAAGTACTGCACACACGACTCGCCCATCACCGGGTAGCCGAGCGCACGCCCACGCCGCAGCGCTTCGACCGCCTCTACGCACGTCATGTGAACGACATAGAGCGAGCAGCCCGTGAGACCGGACATCATGACGGCGCGGTTGGTCGCTTCGCCTTCAACTTCCGGTGGGCGCGTGTAGTAGTGGAAAATGGGGTCGGTCTTGCCCTCTGCCAGATGAGTTGTGATGAGTTCCTGCACCACATCGCCATTTTCAGCATGAACCATGACGATCATGCCGTGCGCGGCTGCCTGCTTCATCGCGCGGAAGAGGGTGGTGTCATCGACCTGGAAGACGTTCTTGTATGCCATGAACAACTTCAGGCTGGTAATGCCTTCCGCGACCATTGATGGGATTTCGTCCATCACATCTTCGCGCAGGTCCGTCACCGCCATATGGAAGCCATAGTCGATCTGAGCCAGCTTCGCCTTTTCGCGCCAGGTGCGCAGCCCGTCATGCAGGCTGCCGCCTTTGGGCTGGATGACGAAATCGATGTGCATGGTCGTGCCGCCGAACGCAGCCGCTTTGTGACCTGTGTCGAAGTCGTCGTTGCTGTATGTGCCACCAAATGCAAGATCGAGATGCGTATGCACGTCAATACCGCCGGGCATCAGGTACTTGCCTTTACAGTTGACGACCTCGTGTCCACGGCGGCTGAGGCTGGTACCGATCATAGTGATAATGCCGTCTTCGACCAGCAGGTCTGCCTGGATCATATCGCTGGCGGTGATGATGGTGCCGCCCTTGAAAAGAGTTCCCATATTGCCCCCTGATTATGCAGTAACTGAGTGCGCGAATTGCGGCAGGATGTGCTTGCCGTATGCTTCAATCATGCGTTCTTCGTCGCCGACCATTAAGTAGATATTGAACTGTGTGACGCCAACCGCCTCCAGTTCCTTCATTTTCTGGAGTTGCGCGTCAATATCACCGAGAACGCCGAAGCTATCGATGATGTCGTCTTTGATGAACCCGAGGTGATCGGCGTCCTTGTCGGCATGGTGGCGATAGTCGTAGCCCTTGCGCCCCTCGATGTAGTCAGTCAGGCGCTGCGGCACGCTGTACCCTTCTTTGCCATACTTTTCGACCAGATCGGCGACATGATTGCCGACCATTGCCGGGAACCAGCGCGTTTGTTCGCGTGCCTTCTGCATGTCGCCCACCCAGACGGGCGCAGCGCTCATGATCTTGAAGTTGGTCATGTCGCGCCCGGTGGCTTTTCCAGCCGCAAGCGCTTGCTGCGAGAACCAGTTAACGAGCCAGGGATCGGCAAGCTGGATGATCAAGCCGTCACCGTATTCGCCTGCTGCGGCAAGCGCTTTTGGTCCGTAAGCAGCGTACCAGACGGGCAGGTCATAGCCCGTTGCCCAGGGGAGTGTGACGGGCTTCACATCGTCTTCGTAGTTGACCTCTTCGCCGCGCACCATCTTCTTGACTGCCTGCGAAAACTCGACCATCGTTTCGACGTTCAGCGGCTTTCGTCCCATCATGCGCCGTGAGCTATCGCCGCGCCCGATACCCATATCAATACGCCCGCCGCTTTGCAGTGCCAGCGTCGCGTGCAGGCTCGCAGCAACCGACCAATCGCGCACGCCGGGGTTTGTGACGCACGTCGAAAAGCGCAGCTTGCTGGTGTGTTCGATGCACATCGCCATCGTGACGAATGCTTCGCGCCAGAGGATATGAGAATCAAAAAACCACGCATAAGTAAAGCCCGCCTGCTCCGCTTGCTGGCATAACGCGACGGTGCGGCGTGGGTCTATATCGCCCTTAAATGTAATTGCAAATTCCATGTCGGTTTCTCCTCGCTGCCGTTGTTGGAGTGCATAGAATGAGGTTGGGAACTATAACGCATAACCAGAGGGATGGGGTAAATGTTCTATGCGAGCGATAGTGCCTTAACGCCAAACGGGCAACGCAAAATCATTTGTAGGCGTCGTAGCACACCACTCCCACTCAGAATATAACACTAGCACAACACATAGCTGACGGGGACTGCGCACGTAAGCCAACAATTGCTCATCAGGAGATACTGCAAACAATAGGAAGCGTCCACCGAGACGTGGAAAACTCGCTCCAGTTTCGATATTCAGATACCATAACTCCGATGACCATTGTTCAAGCGCTTGAGTCTGATAGATCACCATGCTATCGTTATTGACCCAGTAGTAGGGTCTCCAAAAAAAATTGGCTCATGGGTAAAGATAGTGCGAACGAACAAGACGAGAGATGAAAGCAACAGAGACGCGCTTGAGGTTGACACGAAACTCATGAAGGGCAACGTAACCGCTGAGAAAATGTTTGCTGACGCC
>Ga0224723_1000812_pt1 | contig 20515 bp, 14 predicted proteins | sample Balambano_FR2_Me_FD_161647 | JGI IMG/M metagenome (GOLD analysis project Ga0224723, IMG submission 161647) | Freshwater sediment microbial communities from Lake Towuti, South Sulawesi, Indonesia - Balambano_FR2_MetaG | ecosystem: Environmental > Aquatic > Freshwater > Lake > Sediment | place... | reverse complement strand
GAGGCTACTGCTTCAATCTGCAGGTAGTTTTCGGCAATCACAAAGCGGCAATAATTAAAGTGCGCTGCCTGCTCAAGCAATGCCTGCAAATCAATACTTCGCTGGTAAGGGCAAATTTTTGAAGTAAAAGCGATGAGCTTGCGGTTGTAAAGCTGGTTGGTACGTATGTTACCCATCACGGTTTGCGCCCGCCCCCCGGCCACCGGCACAATCACGATCGAGAGCTCAGCATTGTAGTCAGTATACTGGCCGCCAATTTCAGCGGCATAGGTTTTCATAAACGCGTTCAGGTTCATACAAGGGGTTGATTTCTGATGCGGAAGATACGAGTAAGCGCTCCAGCGTCAAAAGCATCGACTTGCTAAAATAAAAACGGTTTGAAAATTACCCCGTTTTTTGAAAGCTCGAAGGCAGGCGCGGGCAGGCGTATCATATTCGCAATGTAGAGCAGGGTGTTTACAACTTTCGACCGACTTCTCACAAACGTCAAGTCGAGGTCGACACCGATGTAAAACTGCCGGTAAGGGGTGCGGCCCACTGCCAGGTTCTGTTCATCGCGAGCATACAGCATATTTTGCGCCCCTATACCCACACAGATATTCAGCCAGTCGGGAAAGGCAAAGAATTTATCGGCATCCAGCGACAGCCAATAGGTTTGCCCATTGTAGTCTTTCAGCCATTCTTCACTAAGCCCGTTTCCCAGCACTTCGGGGCGTAAGGGCGCGAGGCCACTGCGCTGAAACGAAAATTTCGGGTAAATGCGCACCTCTTTCCACCGCGCTATTTGCCCTGCGTAGAGCAAACTGCCCATGGCATTGGCGGCAACATCGGAAAGCGAGGCGCCATAGGCTGCCGAGCGTCCATCAAAGTATTCGATGGAACTGATCATCGCAAACGAGGCTACGGAAGCCCATATGGTAGCCTTGTTAAGTGGCACATCGCACCACTGCAACACTCGCCCACCGGCATAAGCTATTTGGAAGGCCGAATAAATGTGACCAAACTTATCCATCTGCTTCCACTCGGCCGCATCGTTAAAAAATTGAAACGGCTGCCGGTCGAAATTGCGGTACCAAACCCGGTCTAAGGCGATCATCGAGCCGGTAAACGCCACCCCCGTAGCGCCCGCGGCAAAGGTGAGCCGCTTTTTGTTTATTGGCCGTTCTGTGCTGTCCGCCTGTGCAGATGAAAGGTGGGTTTGCACTATCATCCAAAAAATAAATCCAAGCCGAATCATGGTTCAGTACTTACTCCCGGGCTGCTCACTGTCGGCTTCTTCGCCCTCATCGGGATTCTTTCGCCTGCGCTCGCGTGCCGACCGCCACAGATCGCGCATTTCGTTGAAGTTCTGTGTATGCAACAAACTAAAACCAGTGGTAACTGCCGTTTGCGCCCCCAGCGAATTGTTGAGGGTGTTGAAGTTAGAGCGGCTGTACATTTTTACTTTAAACTTGCCGTCAGGCGAAAGCATGTAGTCCACCGTCCAGTCGCCCGCCAGGGCAGCAGCGTTCGATTGCGTAGTCTGGTTGGTATTGGTAAATGTGCCATCGCGCGTAACGCGCAGGCGGCCATTAAAGAACGAGTACGACAATCTCAATTGAAATGTGTTAAAGGCCTCCTGGTCTAACGTGCCCAGGTCCAGGTCGATCTCCAGGTTTTGATCTACCTGTGTAATCCAGTAGCTCAATTGGTTGGTAAGAAATTCGCTCACACTGCTGTAGAGCGAGCCGCTGGTGGCGAAGGCATCGGGCGGAGAAAACCTGCGCAACACAATCAAGCTAAACACCTGGCGTTTCAGTTCCTGCTCGTCAAGTCGTGCTTTAAAAGCGTTGAACTCAAACCCGAGGCGCACGGGCGGTTTTCCTTCCACCGCCACATTGTCGGGCAAGTCGTTTGCCGCCAGGTCGAAATTGATCTGTGGCGACAACATAGGGCCATCCAGCTTGAGTAAAACCTCTACGGGATACTTGCGCCTAATGGCGGGCGCGGTTGCCAGTTCAGGATCTCGGTTGGAGAGTATGGGGCCCAGCGCAGCCAGTTGGCGATAGCTGGCCGTTACGTTCATGGTGCCCTGATAGGGGTCGCCATACCAGGTAATGCGGCTGCCGGGCTTTACTGAAAATTCTTTGTTGATGATGTCGTAGAGTGTAAAGTTATAGGCACCTTCGGTAAACTCAATCACACCAAACATGTTGAACTCTCCTTTTGTGTCGAGTTGCAACTTAATGTCGCCATTGCCACGGCCCCGAATAATATCGCCTGCTTTGATATCGAAAATGATCTCTGCATACGCATCGGGTGTAATGTCGAGGTTGAGGTCCATCACGATACCGCTCAGGTCAGCTATTTTTTGCTGAGTCTTGGCGGCATTATTTCTGGCACTGTCGGGGTTGGTAAAGTTGCTGAAGGTGATGAACTCTTTTTTATCGACCGAACCGGAGCTATTGATCGGGATAAATATTTTTGAATTTTTGTCGGTGCGTGCCGTGGCGCTGATCTTCAGGTTGCTGGCAGGCCCGAAAATGTTAAGGTTGCCGGTAGCAAACCCTTGCCCGTAAAACAGGCTGTTGTCTTTGGCGGTGGTGTTTAACAGGTGCAGATTCTTGAAAGCAGCATCAATATTAATTCTGAACTTGGAGAAATTTTTGTGGGCCACATAACCATACAACGTGCCCTTGTTGTTGAATCCATCGGCCAGTTCAAAGTCGGTAAACACCAGTTGATTGGGTGTGAGGCCCAGGCGGCCGGAGAATTGGTAAGATGTGTTGAGATAATCAATTTTAATCTGTCCGTCTGTAATATTGCCTTCTCCTTCTAACATAGGTTTTGTGGGTGACCCATAGATGCGATACTGACCGGTTAACTCTCCATCCATATTGGAGAAGATGCCGCGCAGCAGGGGTTCTATAATTTTTAAATTAGCCTGGTTTACGTTGGCCGTCAATTCGAGCGGACTGTTTGTTTCTTCCGGATTGTAGAAGCCCCGCAGCGCCAGTGTACGCTGCCCCAATCGGTCAATGAGGAAGTCAATATCGAACACTTTGCGGCTAGCATTCCACTCGTTGGTGCCCATAATGTCTCCGATCAGAAAGTCATTGATGGTGAAACTTTTCGCGAGTAGGTTGTTTTGAATGTAGGGGTTAGCGTACACGTCCCGGGCGGTGATGGTTCCATCCAGCGTGCCGGCAAATTTTTCGGTGCTGAACGTGTTGAGCAAATCGAGGTTGAGGTTGGTCATGGCCAGGGTAATGGTGCGGTCGCGGTCGGTGGACAGATCGCCTTCCACGCGTATCGACTGCGTGCCGTTTCTAAACTCCAGATTGCGCAGCAAAAATTCTTTGCGGGCAAACAAAATGTAGTTACGCGAGTCGATCAGCCAGGGGCGACTCAGCACAGTAAGTCGCGAAGGTAAAATCTTGATGCGCGTGCTATCGCGCAGAAAATCGATCTGCGTATTGAGTTGAATGCTGTTGTCGGCACCTTCCTGTTCGGCATCGAGGCTAGCCCTTACATGGTCCTTATCCCAAATGGCCTTGGCAACAAGACTTTTGGTTTTCAGGCGCGAACCAATAAGTTGTTGTGCCGAACTAAAGTCGGCTATCGCCAAAACGGCCGCGCTGTCGCGGTCTTTACTGGCCGCCAGTGTTAATTCATTGTTGAGCAGTACCTTGTCGGCCCACCGCAGGGTATCGGGGCGCATGCTGAGCTGTATAACCGACTTATTGCTGTTTTTAAATCGCCCGGTTATGCGCGTATGGCGGGCAATGCTTACGTCAGCGCCCACTAAATCCAGCAGGGGCTGCAAGTTGCGCAGCGTAAACATCATTCTTACCTGGTACTCCGTTATCTCGTGTTTTTTGGTGGTGTAGTAAGATTGAATTTTCTCGCGGTCGTTGGCAATGCCAATCAGGAACTCATACCCCAGCGTGGTCAAATCATGAAAGAGGGTGCTGTAGGTGAAATCGCCCTGCAACGTAGCATCTGCATAAGAGCTTTGCAATTGCAACGAGCGCTCGTTGCGTTCTTGTGTAGATGTTATCAACACGCTGTCAAGATGCAACCGGTTGTTCTGATAATCTATAACGGTGTTGGTAAAAATGGCGGTGCCCGCGAGGCTGTCGATGTGCAGGCCACGAGAGTTTACATCGAGGGTAGTGGCCACGAACACGGGTTGCTTCGACAGCCCCAGGGGTTGCAGCCTTGCCGTGTCAATGGTAGCCTTTACCTGAACGAGGTTCAGACCTTTTCGGAAGTCAACGTTGCCATGGGCGCTAAACTGCAGGTGCGGGTCATCCACCGTAAGGTAGCCGCTAAAAAACTGGCTTGCGAAGTGTGCATTGGTGGTGATGCCGGTATAGTTGTAGCCATACAGGCCCAGTGATTTAATGGTACTTACCAACGTAAAATCTGCGCTCTCGCGCGACAGACCCGAACCACGCACCCGCCCCTGCAATGTGACATTCTGATACACGGTAGTGTCGTTCAGGTAACGGCCCAGCTTAAAGTTGGTCAGGGTAAGATTTCCACGGTATGTGGAGCGATCGAGGTTTTGTTCATCAATTTTCAGGTTAATGTCCGAATTGATGCGGCCAAGGCTACTGTTAACATCGGCTTTTGCTACAAAGTCGTTGGTAAAGCCTGTAAACGTGCCGTTGATGGCGAGCCGGCCCAGCGGCAGCAACTGTTGGTAAATGCGGGCAGGTAAGAAAGGCTGCAGATCGCGCACTGCCGCCACACTGTTGGCCAGCGACAAGGTGGTAAACGTTTCGCGTAAAGCGGGCAGGCCGTCCATTTCGATGCGCCCGCTAAAACGGCTGCTGCCACTTTGCAGGTCCATGTCGCCAAGGCTAAACCTGGCCACCCGCCCTCTGAGCGTGCCCGACAAAGTAATGGGGTTCTCTAGCTTGCTGGCATCTTGGGCAAACAGCGCCAGATCGTCAGGATGCAGGCGCGTGTTTTTAAGGCTGGCGTGCATGCGCACTTTGTTATTGAAATCGGAGAGGTCGCGCGGAGATTGGAATGCCAACACAACCGTGTCAGCAATAAAACTTTTGCCCACGGCCATCTGCAAATTGTAAAACTCCATGCCGGTACGGCAATACCTGAAGTACGTTTGCAATTGTGTTACGGCCAATTTTGTTTGCACATCGCGCGCATGCAGCGAGCGCAACTGAAACTGGATGGTATCGCCTATCACATTAAAGCGACTGATTTCTCCGGCATCCAAATCAAGTTGAAAGTGGTGATAATTAAAGCCTGTTGTAATGCTGTCGGCATCGGCATGGTAGGTAAACGTGGAGCGATCGATCAAAATTTCACCAATGTTTACCTGCGTACTTTTTCCACCTGTGCCGGAAGGCGAGCTAAGCCTTTCGATCAGCATGGTAAAATTCAATTCGCGGGTGGAGTCAGTTTCCGCAATGGGTTTCAATAACACCTGGACGCTGTCCAAGGCGGCAGCGTCAAGGTTGATGTTGTTGTTCAGCAACAGCGATGTGAGGTTGAAGTTTATTTTCAGTCGCTCCGCCCTCACCATGGTATTCTGCTCGGGGTCTACCACTTCAAGCCCTTCCAGAGTTAAGCGGTCGTACCACAACAGGTAGAAAGAACGGACGCGAACAGTAAAGCCCGAAGCCTTGGCAAACTGCTGCGTGTAGCGCTGCACCAGGTTTTGTTGCACCGGTGGCAATTGTAAAACAAAAAAAGCCGACAGCAAGAAAACTATCGCCAGATAGCCGCCATACAGCACCGCCCTGCGCACGGCACGGAAAAGCCGAATTTTGATAACTTGCCACTTCATTTCTTCATGAGTCCCGTCATACTTGCCATCGAGTCATCGTGCGATGAAACGTCTGCCGCAGTGGTGCGCCAGGGCAAAGTACTTAATAATGTTATTGCCTCACAAACCATACACCAGAAATACGGGGGCGTAGTGCCCGAGCTTGCCTCGCGCGTACACCAGCAGAATATTGTGCCTGTAGTAAACGAAGCGCTCGCCACTGCTGGTGTATCGGCAAGGGAACTAAATGCCGTTGCCTTCACGCAAGGGCCGGGTTTGATGGGCTCGCTGCTGGTGGGCGCATCGTTCGCAAAAGCAATGGCTGTCGCATTAGAGGTGCCGCTCATCGCGGTAGACCACATGCAAGCGCACGTGCTGGCACATTTTATAGATGAACCTCGTCCCACGTTTCCTTTTCTGTGTCTTACCGTAAGCGGAGGACATACCCAGATTTTGTTGGTGCACGACTATTTAGCTATGGAGGTGCTCGGTGAAACGCTGGACGATGCCGTTGGTGAGGCGTTCGACAAAGCTGCAAAAATCCTGGGGCTTCCATACCCCGGTGGGCCGCTCATTGATCGCTACGCGCGTGCCGGTAACAGCCGGGCGTTCAGGTTCCCGGAGAGCAATATGCCAGGGCTGGATTTCTCTTTCAGCGGCATAAAGACTTCCATGCTCTACCAGGTGCGCGATGGCGTGGCGAAGGATCCTGACTTCATAACAAAGAATCTCGATTCGCTGTGCGCCAGTTATCAGCGCGCGCTGATAGCGATGTTGATGAATAAACTCGAAAAGGCCGTGCAACAAACCGGTATACGCCAGGTGGCTATTGCCGGGGGCGTATCGGCCAACTCACAACTACGGCTCGACATGCAACACCGGCAACAACACGCAGGCTGGCAGATATTTATTCCGGATTTTCAATATTGCACCGACAATGCCGGCATGATTGCCATAGCGGCACACTATAAATACCTGCAGGGCTTGTTTTGCGACTTAAGCGTTACACCACAAGCCAATCTGCAGTTGGAGCGCTTATCTTAAACGGCCACAGCAAGTAAAACATGTTACACAGCATTTAAGTCAGAGGCCAGCATATGAAGCATAATGTGAAAGTTGGGGATAAGCGCGAGTATCGCAGGAGCGTAACAGCAACTGATTTTGCCACCTTTGATCACGAGGTTTTGCATCGCGTTTGCTCCACGTTCTCGCTGGCGCGCGATTTTGAGTGGTCGTCACGCCTTTTTTTTATCGACATGCGCGAGGCAGACGAAGAAGGCGTAGGCACCCATGTCAGCATAGATCACAAAAGCCCAGCCTTTGAAGGGGAAGAAATTATCTTTACGGCCACGGTAAGCGAAGTGGGGCCCATGCATTTATGGTGTACTATCGAGGCGCGCGTGGGCGACAGGCTGATTGCCACCGGCAAAACCGGCCAGAAAATGTTAAAGAGAGAAAGATTGAACCAACTGTTTGGACGCCATGGATAAAAGCAGGTTTTCTAAAACAGTCAGCATCAAAAATAAGCAGGCATACTTTCAGTATGAACTGCTTGAGAATTTTACGGCCGGCCTCGTGCTGAAAGGCACAGAGATAAAGTCGATACGCGAGGGCAAGGTAAATCTGCAGGACGGCTATTGTTACTTCAGTAAAGGCGAAGCCTTTGTAAAGGGAGTGAGTATAACTCCGTACCGCGAAGGCACCCACTATAACCACGAGGCCGGGCGCGAGCGCAAGCTGCTGCTCACCAAAACAGAGCTGCGCAGGTTGCAAAGCCGCGTTGAAGAAAAGGGTTTAACCCTGGTGCCCGTAAAACTATTTGTTAATGAGCGCGGGCTGGCTAAGTTGGAGATAGCCCTGGCGCGCGGTAAAAAGCTACACGATAAACGTGCCGCCATTAAAGACCGCGATATGCAGCGCGAACTGAGCCGCATTAAAATTGGATAATGACAGAAACGATCGATTATGGCGTGTGCCGACTGGCCATCGTGCCTGTGCGCATGGAGGCTAACCACCGTGCCGAGCAGGTAACGCAATTACTTTTTGGCGATCACTACGAAGTGCTGGAGGCTGCCTTGCCGAATAAATGGTTGCGCATCCGCATCTATGCCGATCAGTACGAAGGCTGGATTGATGCCGCCCAACATCACGCCATCTCGAAGGAATACTTCGACCAGATTAACTTGGCCAACTTTAAAATTACCACCGAGATCACATCGACCATCCTCTTTAAGAAAATGCCGCTGTCGATCGTCATGGGCAGTATTGTGCCTATCTCCGCCTCTGAACTTTTTAAGCTGGAGGAGCATTTCGCCTTTAATGGCGAATCGAAAGCGCTTAGCATAAGGCGCGACATAGATTTCTTAAAGGCCATGGCTATGCGCTACTTGCATGCGCCCTACTTATGGGGTGGCAAGAGCCCCTTTGGGATAGACTGCTCGGGTTTCACGCAAATGATCTTTAGACTCGCGGGCTACGGGCTGATGCGCGATGCCCACCAGCAAAGCAAGCAGGGCCGCCCGGTGGCCAGCCTGGCCCAGGCGCGCCCGGGCGACCTGGTGTTTTTTGCACAAAAGTCAATGGCCGTTTCGCACGTGGGCTTGTTGCTTGACGAAGGAAGTATTATTCACGCTTCGGGCACCGTAAAGGTGGAGAAACTAGTGCCCGAGGGTATCTTGCCTGGCGAAGCAGGGGAGGTGAGCCATTTATTTCATTCGGTGCGCAGGGTGCTGCCCGAGGCCTGACGCAGTAAATAAAACCCTGCGGCTCCTTTGGCGGTTATTGGTAAAAACCAAGATAGGTTTTATCTTACCCTCATGAACAGCCGCGTTCTCGTACTCAATCAAGACTACAGTCCCCTCATGGTCTGTTCCATCGAGCGTGCGTTTATTTTAGTTTACCTGAACAAAAGCGAGATGGTGCGCTCGGCCAACGGCCATAAACTTCATTCCGTTTCCCGATCGTTCCCCATGCCATCCGTCATCCGGCTGAACCGCTATGTACATGCGCCATACAAAGGTGTCAACCTGACGCGGCAAAACATTTTTAAGCGCGATAATTTTGAATGCCAGTATTGTGGAACCAAAAAAGATCTCACGCTGGACCATGTGATGCCCAGTTCGCGGGGCGGCCCGCATTCGTGGCTTAACCTGGTAACAGCGTGCAAAAAATGCAATGCCCGCAAAGGAGACTATACGCCTGATGAGGCCGGTATGCCGCTGCGCCACAAGCCGTTTAAGCCCACTTACGCGCTCTTTCTGCGCGACACGCACCCCCACAGCCAAAATGAGTGGGACGAATTTCTGGTGTAAGAAACGAGTCACGAGTAGCTTTTTTATACAGGGCTGTGCCGTTCGGCTCGCCAGCGTTGAGAGATTGGCTATCAGCGGAGAGAATAATAGCCTAGAACTTCAAGGTAAACTTTGTTTCAACGTCCGGAATAGATTCGGCTGTTAGTGTGCCCTTGTGCAGATGCATGATTTGTCGCGACAAGCTCAGGCCAATACCCGATCCATTTTTTTTCGTAGTGAAAAACGGTATGAATATCCTGCTGAGCGCCTCCTGAATAATACCGGCCCCGTTGTCCACCACCTCTATTGATATCGCCTGGTCAGTAAAGCGGCCATTCAACTCAATTTTTGCGTTAGGCCGCTGTGCTACCGACTCACTCGCATTTTTTATCAAGTTGATCAGCACTTGTTCAATCATTTCTTCATCGGCTTGCAGGGTGAGGTAGTCGGATTCGCAACGACAGCTAAAGCGAACTTGTTGTGCAGCCAGCTGAGGCGCCATCAATTGTGCCACGCGGTCGAGCAGTGATTTCAGGTGCACCGTTTTCAGTACAGGCTTAGGCAAAGACGTGTACTCCCGGTAGGCATCGATAAATTTGATGAGCCCTTTGCTGCGGCCTTCGATGGTATCGAGGCCCTCGCGTAAGTCGTTAGCGGCTTCGCCTGAAAGTTCAAACACTCCGTTGCGCGCTACCAGATCGTTGGCCAATACCTCGCGCAGCGTTGAGGTGAGCGATGAAATAGGCGTAATGGAATTCATGATTTCGTGGCGCAACACACGGGTAAGGTTTTGCCATGCTTCCAGTTCTTGCTGTTGCAATTCGCTTTGGATGTTCTGCAGGGTAACTAACTTGATCTCTTGTCCGCGAATGCGCAAGTCGGTAGCCTGCACCACTACCTGGTGCTCGGCATCTTTTCTATACAACTCGCTCTTGCCCGGTTTCAGGTTGAGCAACAGCGTGTACAGCGGTGGGTTGAATTCGCGCAAAGCTGAAAGATTTTGCATGGCCGTAACCCCGAGTATACGCCTGGCATTGCTGTTGATCAATTGAACTTCGCCTGCTGTATCGAACGAAAGTATACCGGTGCGTACCTGTTGTACTACGGTATTGAGGTACTGCCAGTGTTCTTCCTTTTCCGAACGGGTTTTCCGGAAGGCTTCCAGCACATCGTTAAAGGCCACATTCAATCCCCTAAAACTCGCGCCTAATTTATCATCGGCAGCAAAGCCGGTGATAAAATCAGAGTACTTTATCGATTCCAGAAAGCGGGTAAGCTTGCGGTTGGTATTATTCACAAAGTGAAACAGCTCAGCCAGTTGCAGCATCAGCACCACGGCGGTCAGTAGTGTGGCAAAGAACATGTTGGCCCGGCCGGCCATGAACATAATGAGCCCTATGCTGAGTGCCAGGAACAGGATGCGCAGAACCACACGCGAGCGGAAATCTTTTAGCATACTATAATTTGCAAATTTCAAAATTCACTGATTCAGCCATTATCACATTCGGTAAGCGGATCTATCTAATCTGAATTTGTTTCCATTTTCAGGTCAGAAAAATCTCGGATCACAAGCCGTGTTTTTCCAACCTTCTATAGAGCGATGATCGCGTAAGCCCGAGCTCGGCAGCAGCCTGAGTAATGTTGCCATTGAATTTCTTAAGTACTTTGCGGATGAGAAGTTTTTCCACCTCATCGAGGTTGTATTGATCCAGGGCAAGCGGTGTTTCTGCCCCTTTCCGGGGCGGAGCAGTAAAGTTAAAGTCTTCGGGCTGCAGCACGGCCGAGTTGGCGAGGATGACCGCGCGCTCTACCGCATGCTGCAACTCGCGTATGTTGCCGGGCCACGGGTGTTTGTGCAGCCGGGCCATGGCCGCATCGCCAATTTTTGTAATGGCCTTCTCGTAGCGCTGTGTATAGTGTTTTAAAAAGTGATTGGCCAGCAGCGGAATGTCTTCCATACGGTCGCGCAGCGGGGGTATTTCAATTTCGATGGTGTTGATACGATACAACAAATCCTGGCGAAAGCGATTCTCTTTTACCATTTCGTATAGCGGCAGGTTGGTGGCGCAAATCAGCCGTATGTCCACGGCCGTGTCTTTGTTGGCGCCCACGCGGCTCACTTTTCTGTTTTGCAGCACGGTAAGCAGTTTGGCTTGCAGCGGCATCGATAGGTTGCCGATTTCATCCAGAAACAGGGTGCCTTTGTGCGCCAGCTCAAAGCGGCCGGGGCGGTCTTCGCGTGCATCGGTAAAGGCGCCCTTCTTGTGGCCAAAAAGCTCGCTCTCAAAGAGGGTTTCAGTAATGGAGCCCAAATCTACACCTACAAAAGTTTCTTCCTGTCGCGGGCTGTTGCGATGAATGGCACGGGCAATCAATTCTTTACCCGTTCCGTTTTCACCCAGTATCAATACGTTGGCATCGGTTTGCGCCACGCGGTCGATTGTTTGGAAGATGCGTTGCATGGCTGCACTTTGGCCGATGATATCGCTATAGCGTTGGTTAAGTGTCTGGTTGATCTCGCGGTTTTTGGCTTTAAGCGTCTTCACTTCATCGCGGGTTTCGCGCAGCCGCATGGCAGCAAAAATTGTAGCCAGCAGTTTTTCATTTTCCCACGGCTTCAGCACAAAATCAGTAGCGCCCGCTTTAATGGCCTTTACCGCCATCTGTACATCGCCATAGGCGGTAATTAATACGACCACCGTGGTGGGGTCGAGGTTCAGAATTTTTTCAAGCCAATAATACCCTTCACGGCCGCTGCTCACGTCTTTCGTAAAGTTCATGTCGAGCAGAATCACATCATACGATTCCTGTTGCATGAGGGCGGGAATCAGATCGGGGTTTTTCTCTACGTCTACCTGTGCCATGTGCCGCTTCAAATACATCTTGGCGGCCTTCAGCAGGTCTTCGTTGTCATCTACAATTAAAATTTTTCCGTGTTTGGGCTCTGTCATTCGTTTTAGGTTGAATGGGTGCTCGTTGTTGGTTGTTGTGGGGCGTCAAACGGCATACCGAAGCAGGCAATCGTCAAACCTGTTTCAAAAATGCACTTTTGCTTTGATGCTAGGTAGGCAAATTTGTTCGATAACGGACAACCCCGTTCACTTATGAACTTGAGACAATACCATTTTCGGTGATTTTTGCCCGATTTTACCGCAAAAAAGCCTGGCATATTTGTTGGCAATGGGTGGCAGATTATACTTGTTGATGGTTTGTTCTCACTTCTCAATCAGTCCATGAGCGAACAACCCATAACGATGAACTAATTACCGAATGGACAAACAGATTAAGAAGAAATACTGGACCCTGAAACGCATAGCCACATTCGCTGGAAGTGGATTGGTGATTTTATTTATTGGCTACCAGTTCATTTTTGCCGACAGGCGTTCTAAGCTGAAAGTAGACATGGAGAAGATTACCGTGGCTACTGTTAAGCGTGGAGTTTTTCAGGAGTTCATTCCGCAAACCGGCACGGTTGAGCCCAGCCGCACGGTATATCTCGATGCCATCGAGGGCGGTAACATTAAACGCATTGTAAGCGAGAGTGGCAAGCTGCTGCGCAAGGGCGATGTAATCTTAGAGCTCACCAACCTTAACCGCGAACTTACGGTGTTGCAGCAGGAAGCCTCGTTTAACGAGAGCATCAACCGCGCGCGCGAAGTGAAGCTCAACATCATGCGCAACGACCTGGACCAGCGCCAGCAACTCGCCCTCATCGACAACCAGTTGAACATTCTGGGCCCGCAGTACCAACGGCAAAAGCAACTGTACGAAAAGAAGCTCATCGCCAAGCAGGATTTTGAACGCATTGAGGCCGACTATAAATACAATATGGAGCGGAGGCGTATTACTTACGAAGTGTATAAAAACGATTCGATCGACCGCATACGCCAGTTGCGGGAAACCGCCCTTTCCGAGCAGCGCATGACGCGCAGTCTTGAGGGTGTAAGCAAAATTTTGGATAATCTGGTGATACGTGCTCCCATTGATGGCCAGTTGTCTACCCCTCATTGGGAGATCGGCCAGGCGGTAAGTCAGGGCCAGCGCCTGGGCCAGGTGGATATTGTGGGCAGCTATAAAGTGCGCGTGCCAATAGACGAACTTTACCTGCCGCGTATTTCCATCGGCTTGAGCGCCTCCACCGACTTTGCAGGGAAAACTTATTCGCTGGTAATCTCCTATATCTACCCCTCCATTCAAAATGGCCGTTTTGAAGTAGACATGAATTTTAATGGCGAAACACCCCAGGGTATTCGCAGGGGCCAGTCGCTGCGCCTTCGTATCGAGTTGGGGCAATCATCCGAAGAGTTGCTGTTGCCGGTGGGCGGATTTTACAAAGACACCGGTGGTAATTGGGTGTTTTTATTGGATGGCGATGGCAGAGCGGTAAAGCGCAACATCCGCCTGGGGCGCAGAAACACCGAGCACTTCGAGGTGTTGGAGGGCTTACGGCCTGGCGACCGCGTGATCACCTCCAGTTACGAGAACTTTGGAGATAATGAAGTATTGATTTTGAACTGATGCAACCATTTACGACAAAAAGCGTCTGATGCAAGAGATTTTTGTCTAGCTGCCACAACTATTTCATCCCTGCAACCATCAAACCAACGCATATGAACATGATTAAATTAAAGGGTCTGGAGAAGGTTTATACCACCGAGGAGGTGGAAACCACCGCGCTGAATAATATCAACCTTGAAATAAAAAGTGGTGAGTTTGTGGCCATTATGGGCCCTTCGGGATGTGGTAAGTCCACTTTGCTCAATATTCTCGGTTTGCTGGACAACCCCAGCGCAGGGGAGTACCATTTTGGTGAACACGAAGTATCGAAATACAGCGAGCGCCAGCGCGCACAATTGCGCAAAGGCTCTATCGGTTTTGTGTTTCAGAGTTTTAATCTGATTGATGAGCTAACGGTGTATGAAAATGTGGAGCTGCCTCTGTTGTACATGAAGGTGCCTGCCGATGAGCGCAAGAAAAGGGTAGAAGAGGTACTGGAGCGCATGAATATCATGCACCGCAGAAACCACTTTCCGCAGCAACTGTCGGGTGGGCAGCAGCAACGCGTGGCTATTTCGCGCGCTATTGTGGCCAAGCCTAAAGTAATTCTGGCCGATGAGCCCACGGGTAACCTGGACTCGGCCAATGGCGAAGAGGTGATGAAGTTGCTTTCGCAACTGAATGAAGAAGGCACCACCATCATTATGGTAACGCACTCGCCCTACGATGCCAACTACGCACACCGCATCGTAAACCTGTTTGACGGCAAGGTGGTAACTGAAAACATCAAAGAGCATTTTCATATTTAACCACTGTTGTCCGTTGGCTACAAAGCCGGGCAACGCATGAGTTTTTTCATAGGTTTAGGTAAAGCCTGCCTCCGCAAGGGGGCGGGCTTTTTTAGTGGCGCTAAAGTCGTACAGTGTGCTGTGCGCTCATGAACAGGTTAACAGTACGCAACCGGTGAAACCGGCTGGTGATACTGTTTTTTGAATTGGCATTTTCTTTGAATCGGTGCAACCTGCCTTGATAAAACAGAGTCTTACCAACTGTTAACCTGCCATCCCGTGTTCAAAAACCAGCTGCTGATTACTCTTCGCAACATGATGAAGAACAAACTATACCTCTTCATCAACATTTTTGGAATGGCCATCGCCATCGCCTGTTGTATTATCGGGTATTTTAATTACGACTTCAACGCCAGTTTCGATGAACACCATCAAAACGCGGCCACTATTTACCGTGTTGGGTCGGTACGGAAATTTCAAAACGAACTCACCGAATTTGGCTATGTGCCTATAGCCCTGGGCAATGCCATTCGGCAAGCCGTTCCTGAAGTGGACGAGGTGATTCGCTACACACCTGCAGGGGGTAACTTTCGAATCAATACGGAAGTGTTTAGCAGCGATATGACATGCGTTGATCCTGAATTTTTCAAGGTGTTTACCTTCGAGTTTATTGAGGGCAACGGAGCGCTAAAAAGCAAAAGCGACATCTGCATTAGCGATAAACTGGCCACAAAATACTTCGGTCAGGAAAAAGCCTTGGGCAGACCGTTGACCCAGGTGCTCGACAGCGGCAAAACCAAGGAGTACACGGTGACAGGGGTGTTCAAAAGCCAGCCGGCCAACTCAAGTTTTGGCGGGCAGGCCTATGCTCATCACGATAATGCCTTTGAGCTTACCCGTGACGAAGGCTATACTGAAAACAGTTGGCGTCATCGAAACACGTTGTTTGTGCAGGTAAGCGATCCGTTGCGCATACAATCTATTCAAGCCCAACTCAAACCTTTTACGGATAATAATAACCGCATACGCGAAGATTTTATCATTGATCATTTTTTGTTGGAGCCGTTCGTGGGCATGGCCCTTCGCGATACCTACAATGAAAAGCCGGGCACGTGGACACGCGATGCCTCGCCCCTGGCAGCTGTGGTGGGCTTGAGTCTAATGGGCTTTTTTGTTTTGCTCATTGCGATTTTCAACCTCACCAATACGGCTGTTGCTATCTCATCCCGCAGGCTGAAGGAAATTGGCATAAGGAAAGTAATGGGCGGCACACGTAACAATCTGATCGTACAGTTTATCGGAGAGACTACCCTTATTTGCTTCTTCGCCCTCGTACTGGGCGTTTTTATCGAAGAATTTTTTCTCATGCCCGCCTTCAACAAAATGTGGCCCAACTTTGACCTCACAGCCAACTATTTTGGAAACCCGGGCTTTATGATTTTTTTAATAGCTACCCTGCTCTTCACCAGCTTGTTGGCCGGTGGCTACCCTGCCTTCTACATCAGCAGTTTTCAACCGACCAGCATCTTAAAAGGCACGCTCAAGTTTGGCGGCACCAGCAACTTTATGCGTGTGCTGCTTTGCCTGCAGTTTGCCATCTCGCTTACGGGCATTGTATGCAGCTTTGCCTTTACCGACAACGCTACTTTTCAGCGCGACTTTGATTTAGGTTTCGACAGGCAAGGGGTGGTGTTCACCAGTGTAAATGGCCATGCTCAGTTCGAAACCTATCGCCATGCTCTGGAGGGTAATCCAGACATTATTTCAATTGTAGGTACACCACATCATTTGTTTCGCTCGGGCTTCAACGATCCTATTAGGCACGCTGACAAAGAAATTGAAGCTGATATTCTTGATGTGAGCGAGGGATATTTTGACGCGCTGGGCATTACCCTGATTGCAGGAAGGAATTTCGCAGCCGATTCGGAAACCGATCGGAAGGAGTCGGTGATTATTACCGAAGGTCTTGCCAGAAAATTTGAGCTCACCGAGCCCCTTGGCAAAGAAATTATCTGGATGGACACCGTGCGGTACTACGTGGTAGGGGTGGTGCGCGACCTCTACAACAATGGGCTGTGGGAGGAAATGGACCCCATGATGTTCAGGTATGGGCCGAAAGAAAGCGTCAACCATGTGCTGGTCAAGGCATCTGCCGGCAAGCTGGCAGCGGTTAATCAATATATGGAGGCCAAGTGGAAGGAGGTATTTCCTGATACTGTATATGACGGAAATTATATGGACGAAGAAATGGTAGAGGCAAACACGGTGAATCAAAACCTGGTGAAGATGTTTGTCTTTCTCGGTATAGTGGCGCTCATGCTGTCGGCTACAGGTTTGTTCACCTTGGTGTCGCTCAACATCATTAAGAAAATGAAGGAGATCGGGGTGCGTAAGGTGCTAGGTGCTTCTGCGGGTAATATTGCAAAGGTAATCAACCAGGAGTTTTTGATTATTTTACTCTTTGCCAGTGTTTTTGGCGTGGCTTTGGGCTGGTGGATGTCGGCCATGTTGATGCGCAGCATCTGGGATTACTATCGCGAGGTAACTGTCACCTCTATGGTTATTTCGTCATCCGTTTTATTTGTGGTATCTGCCGCATCTATAGGCTATAAAGTTTATAAAACCGTGCAACTCAACCCGGCCCACGTGCTGCGCGATGAGTAATTGCCGTTCTCTCTGAATTGACGATAAGCGTAAAGCTTTTAGATAAATGATCAATCCCTTTAATCAGTGATTTATGTTACACAATTACATTACGGTAGCCCTTCGCAATATTATTAAACACAAGTTGTTCTCGGCCATCAACATAGCCGGCCTTACCGTGGGCATGACCGCCTGCCTGTTCATTTTCATTTACGTGAAAGATGAACTGAGTTTCGACCGGTTTCACCGCGATGCAGACAACATTTATCGCATCGGGCTGATGGGGCGCATGGCCGGCCAGGAGTTTAATACCACCGCATCGAGCTACCGGGTGGGCCCCACCATGGCGGAGGAGATTCCCGGGGTGCAGGATTTTGTGCGCTCTTGGAGAGCCGCGGTATCGGTGTTTAAATATGATGAAAAGGCCTTTGTCGAGAAGCGCGTGCTTTATGCCGATTCGAATTACTTGTCGTTTTTTAGTTACAAGATTATTGAAGGTGACGACAAGGCGCTAATGGAACCCAATACCGTAGTGCTTACTGAGGAACTTGCCCAAAAGTACTTCCATCAGCAGCCTGCCGTTGGCAAACTGCTCACCATCGGCAACGACAACAAGACGTTTAAGGTAACAGCCGTTATTGAAAAAGTGCCGCTGAATTCGCACGTGCAGTTTGATGCGCTCATTTCCCTGAGATCCGTAGATGATCAAATTTATAAGGGTTGGACAGGCAATTCGCTGCAAACCTATATTCGCAAAGATGAAAAGACTGACCCCGCGGTAATTAACGCCAAGCTGGAAGAACTGGTAGCCAAGCATGTGGGCCCCGAGATTGAGCAACTGGGGCTTACGTTTGAAGAATTTAAACAGCAGGGCGGTAGGTACACTTACATTGTGTACCCCCTGGTAGATTCGCACCTCCGAAACCAGTTTGTGGGTGAGGATGAAACCGCCAGTGACATTAAGTATGTATATATTTTTATTGCCGTAGGTATTTTTATTCTGCTCATCGCCTGCATCAACTTTATGAATTTGTCAACAGCCCGTTCGGCCGGCCGCGCAAAAGAAGTAGGCTTGCGCAAAACACTAGGTTCGCAGAAGCGCCAACTCATTGCACAATTTTTATCTGAATCATTTATTTTCAGTACCTGCGCCATGCTGTTTGCCCTGGTGTTAGCCTACATCATCATGCCATCGTTCAACCTGTTGGCCGGCAAGCAGCTTTCGTTAGCTGCCCTGATCGATCCGTGGTTTGTTGCCGGAGCCATTGCGTTGATTGTCGTGGTAGGATTACTGGCCGGCAGTTACCCGGCCCTCTACCTAACGTCCTTCAACCCGGTTGAGGCTTTAAAAGGAAAATTACGTTCGGGGCTGAGAACTAAAAGCGTGCGCAGCGCCCTGGTGGTGGTGCAGTTCAGTGTTTCTATTTTTCTGATTGCCGCCACGCTGGTGGTATTTCAGCAGTTGAATTATATGCAAAGTAAAAACCTGGGTATCGACAAGGCGCGTGTGATAACTGTACAAAACACCCGGGGGTTGGGTGATAAACGACTGGCGTTTAAAGATCAGCTTGAGCAAAAGGCCGGCATTGTAAGCACTTCATACACCAACAACCTTTTTCCGGGTATTAATAATATTAATGTCTTTCGGATTGCCGGCTCGGAGCAAGACCGCCTGCTCGCCTCGTACTTTGCCGATTGGGACCATCAGCAGGTGATGAAATTTAAGGTCAAAGACGGACGGTATTTTTCGCGCGATATGGCCACCGATTCGTCTGCTTGTCTTATCAATGAATCGGCTGTGCGTGAACTGGGATGGAACCTGGAGAGCGCCATTGGCTCGGAGTTGTTAGACTACAGTGGTGATCAGCCCAAAATCATTAGGGTGATTGGCATCGTTGAAGATTTTAATTACGAGTCACTGAAAAATCAGGTGCGCCCCCTGGTCATTCAACTGGTAGACCAATCGCGGCAACTGATGGTTCGCTATGAAGGTAATCCACGCGAAGCAACCGAAGCCATCGGGGCGTTGTGGAAGGAGTTTTTGCCGGGTGTTCCGTTTGAATACAGTTTTTTGGATGAAGATTTTGATGCCCTGTTCAGGGCCGAGATGCGCCTGCGCGATTTGTTTACTGTTTTTTCGGGCCTCGCCATTTTTATTGCCTGCCTGGGTTTATTCGCCTTGGCAGCATTCCTCACCGAACAGCGCACCAAGGAGATTGGAATTCGAAAAGCCATGGGAGCTGATGTGGCAGGCCTTGTCTTTGCCTTATCAAAAGAATTTATTGTGCTCGTGCTTATTTCGTTTGCGCTGGCTACAGCGCCAGCCTGGTATGTTATGCAACAATGGCTTAACGGCTTTGCTTTCCGCATCGATTTAGAAGTAGCTGTGTTTTTGCTGGCGGGCATGCTGGCACTTGTTGTTGCAGTGCTCACTATTGGTTTTCAGGCGTTGAAGGCTGCTCGGGCAAATCCCATCCATTCATTGCGGTATGAGTAGCATTTTGGTTTATGCAAATTCAAATCAGGTTTCTTGAAAAGAAACCAAAATGCCATTTGCAGGTAAGTTTAATTGGATTCTGCACGGATTAAGAAATTGTTAAAATTGTTTAACACATCGATAACATGTATCATTGCCGTGCAAATTCAAACACGCAATGAAACCGAAAAAACAACTTGCACAACTTATCTCCAAGCAACTTACTGATGCTATACAAACCGCCGGAGTGGTAACGCCCGGGAAGAAATTGAAGAAACTGGTGAAGAAGTCTTCAAAAAGAATCGCTTCGCGGGTGTCCAAAAAAATAGAAAAGAAGAAGGTTGTTCGCTCGCCTAAGGCCAAGGCCCCCGAAGCAAAAGCCTGATTAACCTACTTATTATATTGGCTCATGGTGCGCTCAATGCCCACCAGGCCAAACTGGAGGATCATCTGTGCTGCGCGATCCATAATTGCGGGCAATTCAATGAGTTCATCCCTGGAAAAATTGCCGAGTACATAATCCACTTGCTGGCCTCTGCCAAAGTTGGCCCCGATACCCATGCGCAAGCGTGCATATTCTTGCGTTTGCAGCACTTCTTCAATGTTTTTGAGGCCATTGTGCCCGGCAGCGCTTCCTTTTGCACGCATACGCAGGGTACCGTAAGGCAGCGCAATGTCGTCTGCTACAATTAATAAATTTTCGCGGGGCACATTGAGTTCGTGCAGCCAATAGGCAATTGCCTTACCGCTCAGGTTCATGTACGTGTTGGGCTTGATGAGGTAAAAGTATCTACCCTTGAATTTGAGTTCAGTCTTATCGGCCAGGCGGCTGGTGATAAATTCAAGTTGGTGTTCATCGGCCAGGCGGTCTAGCGTGAGAAACCCGATGTTATGGCGGGTAAGTTCGTATTCAGGTCCTATGTTGCCCAGGCCGGCAATGAGATACTTCATGATGTACGGTATGCATAAAAATAAAAAGACCTTCCGGTTTTTTTCACCCGGAAGGTCTTTGAAGAGAGTCGACTGAAGGTTTTTACTTCTT
>Ga0224723_1000811_pt1 | contig 20517 bp, 19 predicted proteins | sample Balambano_FR2_Me_FD_161647 | JGI IMG/M metagenome (GOLD analysis project Ga0224723, IMG submission 161647) | Freshwater sediment microbial communities from Lake Towuti, South Sulawesi, Indonesia - Balambano_FR2_MetaG | ecosystem: Environmental > Aquatic > Freshwater > Lake > Sediment | place... | reverse complement strand
GATTTTATGAAAGATGATTATTTAAGAATTCGGATGAGTAAACGTAGAATGGATAGACTACGTTTATACGCAACAATGAAAGATACAACAATGACTCACATTATTGAAGACCTCGTTGATTCGTTAAAAATCCCAGACATTGGTAATCAGGTCGCTGTCCCCACTCCCGCGTTACCGGTAACATAGGCAAGCAGCGCGTTGGGCGGCTTCGCCGACTTGTAGCGACTGCTTGCCCGAAGGGTCGGGAGACCCGACCTAATTACCCCAAAATTCATCCCACGCTGCACCGAAGTGTCAGGCGTGGGGCTTATGCATGGTTTAAGCTAAAATTGAATATAATTGTTATTTAACCACACCAGAGGCAGAGAGCGCAGAGGTAAGAGATGGGAGAGAGATTTTTAGCTTCCTCAATAGTCACTTACAGTCCTGCTTACACAATTGTGCCAACCTACGAGTGTTTTAATCGCTGTACTTACTGTAATTTTCGTGCTGAACCAGGTAAAAGTCCTTGGATGACTGTTACAGCAGCAAGAGAGATTTTTAAGAAGCTACAAAATCAAAATGTTTGTGAGATTTTAGTACTTAGTGGTGAAGTACATCCGTATTCGTCTCTTCGTCAAGAATGGTTTCAACTGATTTACGATTTGTGTGAGTTAGCTCTCTCCATGGGTTTTCTACCTCATACCAATGCGGGGATACTCAGTTTTCAGGAAATGGAAAAGTTAAAGAATGTTAACGTTTCTATGGGTTTGATGTTAGAGCAGCTAACCCCAGAATTATTAGATGTACATAAATATGCACCAAGTAAATTACCGCAAGTAAGACTCCAACAATTACAATGGGCGGGAGAATTGCGAATACCTTTTACAACTGGATTATTGCTGGGAATTGGGGAAACACCCAATGATTGGTGGAAAACATTGCAAGCGATCGCACAGGTTCACCAACGTTATGGCCACATCCAAGAAGTGATTCTCCAACCTCATAGTCCAGGAAATCAGCAACTAGCAGCACCTCCCTTTGATCCCCAGCAATTACCAGAGGTAATTCTTCAAGCACGACAGATTTTACCAGCAGACATTACAATTCAAATTCCGCCAAATTTAGTTAAAGACGAGCAATGGTTACTAGCTTGCTTAGAAGCAGGTGCAAGAGATTTAGGCGGAATTAGTCCCAAAGATGAAGTTAATCCAGATTATCCCCACATTCAAGAACAGAGACTCAGGAAAATTTTACAATCAGGTGGGTGGGAGTTAGTACCTCGGTTGCCAGTGTACCCGCAGTACGCACCCCGCACTCTCCCAAATGCAGTCTAAGTTACAAAAAGATCCTAAAAATTAGTCAAATACTTAAAAAACTACAAAAATTCCTGAAAATGCAAAATAAACTTGAAGAATATCATCATCTACCAAGCTAAAAAACCTAAATAAATTGTAGGGCGAAAAAATATGCTGAATAAAAAGGAACTGTATGAGACGTTGGTATATGATAACACAATTTTACAGAACCATCACCAAAGTACAGGCTTCGATACAGCATCACAAAACCGCTCAGGAGAATACTTAATTGTTTACCAACGAGGATGTTGGTTAAATGATTTAGGACAATACGAGGAAGCTGCTAAGTGTTACCAAAAAGCGTTAAAGCTTAAACCTGACTTTTTAGATGCTTGGAATGACTTAGGTGCAGTACTATGCGACCAATTGGAACAGTACGAAGAAGCACTGACTTGTTTTGAGGAAGTACTAGAAATTAATTATTTTGATCATTCGGCTTGGTACAATAGAGGCAATGTCTTAGAGCATTTAGAACGCTATGAAGATGCTGTAGCTTCCTATGATATGGCTTTGAAAGTTAATGCTAGAGATGAAGCTACTTGGTATAGTCGTGGTTGGGCTTTGTATCAATTGGCACAGTATGAGAATGCGATCGCTTCCTATGACCAAGCGTTGAAGCTGAATCCCTTGGATGAATCTACTTGGTATAACAAAGCTTGTTGTTACTCATTATTGGAAAATGTCAAACAGGCGATCGTTTGTTTGGTACAGGCAATAAGTTTAAATCCCCAACAATATAACCATATAATCAAGATAGAGACAGATTTTGACAAAATTCGAGGAGATAAGGGATTTATAGCCTTAATGCAGGAGTTATTGGTAGATTAAATGTGAATAGGATACAGAGATGCTAGAAAGATTGCGTCTCTATTAATGATTTACAATGACACGTCTTCATACAAAGCATCCATCATACCTTCAAAGCCGATGCTTCGGAGTTGAAATGATTGGTCTGGGGTATAATATTGCAGTACCCAAAGTCCTTCTGAATTGCGTCGAAAACACTCCACTCGTTGACGCTTAGTATTGATTAAAACATATTCTTGTAGCGTTTCTATCTGTTGATAGTCAGCAAATTTGTCTCCTCGGTCAAAAGCTTCGGTGGATTCGGATAAAACTTCGATAATTAAGCAGGGAAACTTTTTATATGTTGGTGTTTCTTGATCCCGTTCGTCACACGTCACCATAACATCTGGATAGTAATACCGATTTAGTTTTTCAATTCGCGCTTTCATATCGGATATGTAAACTCGACAACTAGAATTCCTAACATGGCTACGTAGAAGTGCAAACAAGTTTCCGGCAATGGTAACATGAGGATCTGACGCTCCAGCCATTGCGTAGATTTCCCCGTCAATATACTCATGTTTAACATCACTTTTCTCCTCCATATGGAGGTACTCATCGGGGGTTAAGTAGATAGGTTGAGGGGATGCGACCATTTTTATGGTTTTATAGTTGATTTCTGATTCTCTCAATTGTATCTCTAAAAATCACTACACACATATCACATAATCATTCCAAAATAACTGTTAAGGGTACTTATGAGTAGCCCTCTTCTAAGTGATACTGATAAATGTCTGCTTGTGAAACGAACACCCTATGTTACAGTCGTTGATTGATGAAGCTTGTAAATATCCACCAGGAAGTCCAGAGCGTCAGAAATTACTGACAAAAATTATTCGCTTAACTGCTGGTAAACTCTGGCGTGAGACTACTCCTTATTATCAAGATGCGCTACAACAAACTTGGTTATATTTTTGCCGCAATCTTTGTGAAGCGACAACTGCTACAGAACCCTACGACTCTACTAAAGGAACTATAGTTACTTGGCTAAATTTTTATCTTAGACGAAGACTCCAAGATTTTTACATCAAAAGTCAGCAGGAAATAGCTACCACCGTATCCGCTACAGCATACCAATCAGCATCAGGCGATCGCTCTGAGGTTCTCGACCCGATTAACAATCTACCTGCAAATCCCGATATTCCCCCTATTCTAGAACTTATACAATCTTGGGTAGAAAAAGATAAAGATGGAGAACTGCGTCAAATCCATATTCAAAATCGTCCCGAGGTTAATTGTCAGATGTTAATTTTAAAACGTCTACCCCCAGAAGTGGGTTGGAAAGAGTTAGCAACAGAATATAATCTTACCGTATCGACTTTGAGTAGTTTTTACCAGCGTCAATGTCTACCTAGATTGCGTAAATTTGCTGAGACTGAAGGCATCTTATAATAGCTGTGAGCATAATGATTCTATATCAAGATAACTTGAAATGACCTTCAATAATTATTTTATTCACTGGACAATACCTTTGTGCCTTGTTTATCATAATTATTAACGGTACTTAAGCGTTTCGTAAAATAAGACACCTAAGATTGGTATATCTTCCGGTGCAGCATCTACGACAAAAAAATAATATTTAGCTTCCATATTATGCGAAAGTTTATTTTGCTTTTTTTGCTGACATTTTGCTGTGTATCTCCTGTTGCCAATTACAAGCCTATTTCCGCTCAACAAAATAATCAAAATCAGGCTGAACAAGCTTTAAAGCAAGGTATTATTCATCTTAATTCTAATTCTCTTCTAGCAGCACAGAATCAATTAGAGAAAGCAGTTAAACTTTACCAGCAATTAAATGATACTACTGGACAGAAAGAAGCTTTAATCATGCTGGGGTTTGTAAATTATCGACAAGAAAATTATAATCAAGCACTGCAAATTTTACAGCGATCGCAATCAATTCCTGATAGTAAAAATCTACGCCATTATTTACTAACCACCCAAGGTTTAGTTCATTTAGAATTAGGAAATTATCAACGTGCATTAACCTTATTACAGCAAGCATCGGGTGGTTTGGTTAAAGATATTGTCTGGCAAAATCGTAACCGCATTGCTTTAGGAGAAACATATCGTTACTTAGGCTGGTATGAAAGAGCGTTAGTACTTTTACAGCAGGGTTCGAGGGTTGCGGGGGATAGAAACGACCAAGCTCATGCTTTGAATTCCCTTGGTGATGTCTATTTTGATTTAGGTCAATACAATGAAGCTTTGAACTATTATCAACAAGCTTTAAGGATTCGGAAATCAGTAGGTGATAGAATTGGCAGCTTGCGGACTTTAAATAACTTAGGACGTGTGAAGGTTATAACCGGAAATTTAAAAGAAGCAGAACAATTTTATCAGCAAGCCTTATCTGAAGCCAATGGTATAGGTGCTAGACGCTTACAAATAAACACCTTGAATAATTTAGGATTAGCTTATCTTAAAACCAAGGCTGTTAGTAAAGGGTTAGATAGTTTTCAACAAGCTCTAAGTCTGACAAAATCAGCAAGAGTAGAACCGACTGAAATACTCTATAATATTGGATTAGCTTATCAACAGCTTGCTCAATACCCCAAAGCTGTAGACTACTATCAGCAGGCAATAGCTTGGTCGAGAAAGAATGGCGATCGCATTCACGAAGCAAAAGCAGCTAATGCGATCGGAGAAGTCTTGCTTCAAATGGGGCAACCTGAAAAAGCTGTACAATCACTTCAACAGGGTATCCAAGTATTTGAGTTATTGCGTCCTGGGTCACGTGATGAAAATAAAGTATCGTTATTTGAAACCCAATTTTATGCTTACAGTACTCTGCAACAAGCTTTAGTAGCCAAAGGTGATTATAACACTGCCTTGACTATTGCCGAAAAAGGACGGGCACGAGCTTTTGCCGAACAGTTAGCAATTCGGTTATCCCAATCCCAACTACCAGAACTCAAACCTATTACTCTGGGAGAAATCCAAAAAGTTGCTAAAAATCAACAAGCGACACTAGTGACATACTCAGTAATTCAAAATGCAGAGAAACAAGAAAAAGAACTGTATACCTGGGTAGTAAATCCCCAAGGTCAGGTAAAATTTAAACGACAAGCACTACCGCAAACACCATCCCAACCCGATGCGATCAGTTTAACGAATCTAGTCAGTTCATTACGAGATCATGTACTGAGAAGCAACTCCCAACATAACGTAAATAATACAGCAAACATTACAGATACTTATCAATTATTAATCCAACCGATTGCGGAATTTCTACCTAAAGACCCAACCGCTCAAGTAATTATCATACCCCAAGGTTCCTTATTTTTAGTACCTTTTGTGGCTCTGAAAGACTCGCAAGGTAAATACTTAATTGAAAAACATACTATCTCAATAGCCCCATCAATTCAAACTTTACTGTTGACATCACGCCCTCAAAGTGTATCAAAAGAAGCTTTAATTATTGGTAATCCTAGCCCAATGCCAGAAGGTATGTTGCCATTACCAGGAACAGAAACAGAGGCATTAGAAATTGCTAAAATGCTTAATACACAACCATTAATTGGTCAACAAGCTACCGAAAATGTAATTATTGAACGGATGACCAAAGCTGGGATTATCCACTTAGCAACCCATGGTATATTCAATGAGCGGCAAGGATTAAATAGTTCTTTAGCTTTAGCTGCAATTAATAATCAAGATGGATTATTAACCGCATTAGAAATTATTGACTTAAAACTTAATGCTAATTTAGCTGTATTAAGTGCTTGTGATACAGGAAGAGGACAAATTACAGGAGATGGTGTAATCGGACTATCTCGTGCATTTATGGGTGCAGGTGTACCAACTGTAGTTGCATCACTTTGGGCAGTACCCGATGAATCAACAGCAACGTTAATGACCGAATTTTATCGGCAAATGCCAAAAACACCAAATAAAGCACAAGCATTACGTCAAGCAATGTTCATTACTATGAAGAAAAATTCTGAACCTGTTAATTGGGCTGGTTTCGTTGTAATTGGTCAACCTTGAAGGAAGAAGTTAAAGATTTTAGGTGTGAGTGCATATCATCAAGAATAACTCTATAAATGCGTTTTGGTAAATTATAATTATTTTCCTTGTAATGGGAACTATAAAAGCAAGCATTTAACATCTAAATAAAAAAAATGAAACGTCAATTGTGTGGGCTAATCGCAATTAGCAGTATCTGCAACCTGACTAATACTGTAGCCTTAGCTCAACCCACCCAGAGCAACAACTTATACTATACCTACAAAGGGCAACGCATACCCCTGCAACAGCGACAAGATTTAATCGCAGTCGCATTTAAACCAACAGTGACAACTCGTGGTAGTGCGCCAATTTTACGGTTGGAGCAAGATTTGGCAAGTGGTTTCCGTAGTAGTACACCTTTAGAAGTGACTCCACTAGGTACAAATTACGCATTAGTCAGTTTACCAAAAGGAGTTAGTAGTTCCGGAGTTGAGCAAAGAATTCAACAGCAATCTTATGTTCAGGGAACTTTGCCAGTATTAACTCGTAATAATAGTCAAGATGTCATTGGTTTACCTAATGAGATTATCGTCACATTCAAGCCAAACTTGTCTGATAGTGATAAACAAAGCATTCTCAAGAAAAATAATTTGACGGTAATACGTAAATTACGATTCACTCCCAATCATTACTTAGTAAGAACAAATAACCCCGGAACAGCAGTTCTTGGTATTGCTAATCAATTAACCCAAGTTCAAGGAATTAACTCCGCAACTCCCAACTTTATTCAAACTATTTCTAAATTTCCTCACCCAGGAAATTTTAAATTATTCAATACTCCAGCAAGAAACAAACAAAATAAGAGTAATAATCTATACCCCAATTCTAACTACCTAGGTTTACAGTGGCATTTAAATAGTACACCTTTGAAACAATGCTTAGATAATAAAGCTTCCGATTTTGATTCATTGCAAAGTTGTCTTAATCAACCAGTAGCAGCAAAAGCTTCTGTAAACCGTACCGATTTACGTGTTATTGAAGCATGGAAAAATACAACTAATAAAGGACGTGATGTAGTTGTCGCTGTAATTGACAGCACAATCCAGTGGAATCACCCTGATTTAAAAAATAGTTTACACACCATTACCTCTCAGGATAAATGTCCAGGAGAAATACATGGGTGGGATTTTTCTGAACAAGTTTCTGGTGATGTTAGCGATCCTTGCTCTATAGGAGATGCTGATACTCGTTTGAACAACTTAGAACTGACAATTCTTAATCGCAGATTTCGAGACACTTTTTTACTTACAGATGCAAAATTTTTAGCTCGCTATCCTAGAATATCCCAAATGGCGAAATATGCTTATCCAGACAAATCTGAAAACGAAATTGCCCAATTAATTCGTGATGAATTCCGCCAATCATTGGGAGGTGAATTTCATGGTACTTTAGTCAGTGGTGTAATTGCGGCTAAACCTGATGGAAATCAGGGAGTCTTAGGAGTAGCACCCAACGCCAAAATTATGCCAATACGTGTGTTTGGGTTAAATGGCAGTTTTTCAATTACAGGTTATATTGAATCCATTGGCTATGCAGCATCTCGCGGTGCAGACGTAATTAATTTAAGCTTGGGTACTTATTTACCAAGTGATGCAGAATCACAAGTATATGAGCAAGTACTAAAAGCTAATCCTAAGTTAGTCATAGTTGCAGCATCTGGTAATTCAAGTGATATATCGGTTTCCTTCCCTTCAGGTTATCCAGGAGTAATATCAGTAGGAGCAAGTAACATATTAGGTAATCGCGCTCCCTATAGTAATTTTGGAAAAGGATTAAGTTTAGTTGCACCAGGTGGAGATACATATTCACCACCAGGAGTAGCAGGTGGAATTGTCACAACAGGGGGAACTTGGATGGAAGCTTTTTGGCAAGGTATACCTACTCCGACTTCTCGCTGGGGAGATGTGGTAGATATGAGAGGTAAATACTGGTCAGTACAGGGAACTTCTTTCTCTTCTCCAGCTGTTGCTGGAGTGGTAGCTTTAATTAAGGGTGAAGATACAAATCGTCAATTAAATCGGGAGCAAATCACAAATATTCTCAAATCTACTGCGACATACGAAGGGTTAGCACTTTCTGATGAGGAAATGAAGCTATACAATTCGCAGATGAAACAAGGTAGTATGGCTGTCTCAGATAAGCAATATTTCTTTGGTAGTGGACTTGTAAACGCTGAAGCTGCGATTAATGCAACGAAAAAGCAGTTAGCTAGCAAGTAAGTCACTGTGAAGTGTCTAGATACCCGACTTTTTAAAAAAGTCGGAAATCTAACTTAACTAGAGAATTTATTCTTAATTTCTAATTAAGTAGTCATGCATAATAAATTATCTAATTGAGAGAGGGAACTCTTAACAGTGCTGGAATACAGCCATTTCATCTGCTTAAAAAAATATATAAATATTTATGTCTATGTACTTAAGAATGCTACAAGATATCAAGAATTTTCTGACCTTGATGTTTCCATGCTCATAATAGATGTCAATATATCTTTAGGAGCATAGATAGCAGCGTAGGGATTATGTTTATACTAAAACGGTACACACAAGTTATTGTGGCGCAATACAGAGGAGTATTTTTAGTTCTATTATTTACTGCTGCTATTATATGTACTAATATTTTTCCCGCTTTCTCTAACTCTCAGTTTCTCCAAGAAGGTAAACTTCTCTATGAGAATGGACGATTCACTGAAGCTGTGCAAGTTCTCCAACAAGCAGCTAAAATATATCAGCAACAAGGTGATAATCTCAGACAAGCTGCAACTTTGAGTAATCTTTCTCTAGCTTATCAGCAATTGGGCGCATGGAGAGAAGCACAATCTACGATCGCCTCTAGTTTAAGTCTTCTCGGTTACAGAGGAAATACCGTTAAAATTCAAAATCCTGCTGTTGTTGCTCCAACCCTAGATATTCAAGGACGATTGCAACTTGCTAAAGGACAAACAGAAAACGCTCTGGCAACTTGGCAGCAAGCAGCGGAGATTTACCAAAAAGCAGATGATAAAATTGGTGTTGTGCGATCGCGCATTAATCAAGTGCAAGCGTTGCGAACTTTGGGTAACTACCGCAATGCTGTAAAAATACTAGCTTCTTTAGAGAAAACTTTACAAGCATTACCAGATTCTCAAGAAAAAGCAGTGGGATTGCGATCGCTAGGAGATATTCTCGCTTCAGTGGGTGATACCAAATCTCGCTCTGTGTTAGAACAAAGTTTACAAATTTCCCAACGTCTAAAATTAAATACAGATATCAGTGCAAGTCTTTTCAGTTTGGGTAATTACGCTCGTACTCAACAAAAACACCAAGAAGCCATTGCATTTTATCAACAAGTCGCCCAAATATCTCCTTCCCTGCTCACCAAAGTTCAAGCTCAAATCAATCATCTCAATATTTTAGTTGCATCAGGGCAAATCGCTCCTGCTCAAAACCTCGCAAGTGAAATTTCAACTCAACTTGATCAACTTCCCCCCAGTCGTAGCGCTATCTACGCTCGCATCAACTTTGCAGAAAATTTCTCCCGACTCAACCTCTCCAACCCCCAACCGCAAATCCTCGCTACTGCTATCCAACAAGCACGTACTTTAGGTGACAAACGAGCAGAAGCATATGCACTAGGTAGTTTGGGAAGTTTATATGAAAAATCACAACAGTGGACAGAAGCCCAAAAACTTACTCAAGATGCATTAATATTAGCTCAAGCTAGCAATTCTCCGGAAATTACTTACAAATGGCAATGGCAATTAGGTAGATTACTGCAAAAACAAGGAGATAATCCCAAAGCGATCGCATCTTATGATGCAGCAGTTGATACATTAGCATCTTTACGTAGTGATTTGGTCGCGCTGAACAAAGACGTACAATTCTCCTTCCGCGATACTGTAGAACCAGTGTACCGGGAGTCAGTGGAATTACTCTTACAATCCCAACCCGATACAAAAACTTTAGAAAAAGCACGTCAACGTATCGAAGCTTTACAACTAGCAGAACTTGATAACTTCTTTCGGGAAGCTTGCTTACAAGGTCAAACAGTGTTACTTGACCAAATAGTAGACAAAGAGAATCCCACCACTGCAATTCTTTACCCGATCATCCTCAGCCAACAACTACACGTGATCGTCAAAATTCCCAAACAACCTCTACGCCACTATACCACCAACATTTCCCAAACAGACGTGGAAAAAACAGTAACTCAGTTGCGGCAAAATCTAGTTAGACCAGCAGCCATAAAAGCAGTCAAAACTCAATCACAAAAAATTTACAATTGGCTCATTCAACCCATAGAATCACAACTAGCCCAAAGTCAAGTTGATACCTTAGTCTTTGTCCTAGACGGAGCATTGCGAAACCTGCCAATGGCAGTATTGTACAACGGCAACCAATACCTCATTGAAAAATACGCGATCGCTCTCAATCTTGGTCTGCAACTGCAAAACCCCAAACCCCTAACCAAAGAAAAATTAAACGCTCTCACCGCAGGGCTTACCGAACCTCCACCACAATACCCCAATCTTGCCCCCTTACCCGCTATTAAAACAGAATTTGACTTGATTGCCCAAGCTGGTGTATCAACAACTACCTTAATAGACCAACAATTCACCAGTAAAGCATTAGAAACCAAAGTTAGTACTTTACCCTTCAATGTTCTTCACTTAGCAACCCATGGTCAATTTAGTTCCCAACGCGAGAAAACTTATATTTTAGCCGCAGATGGACCAATAAACGTCACCCAATTTGATACTTTACTGCGTAGTGGTGACGAGACTAGAACCGAATCAGTGCAACTATTAGTACTCAGTGCGTGTCAAACAGCAAGCGGAGATAATCGTGCAACACTGGGATTAGCAGGCGTTGCATTAAAAGCTGGGGCTAGAAGTACGGTAGCATCATTGTGGCAAATAGACGATGAATCAACAGCCCAATTCATTGGTGAATTTTATCGAGAACTCAAAGGTCAAAACTCCAAAGCCGAAGCACTGCGTCGCGCTCAACTAAAATTACTGCAACATCCTAATTATAAATCCCCCGGTTACTGGTCGTCCTACGTTTTGATTGGCAATTGGTTGTAGCAAAAATAATTTGTCTAGTTTGTGATCCAACTCCTAACAGAAAAATGATACTATTGTTCTCATATATTTATTAAATAGGAGGGTCAAGCGTGACCTTCATAAATCCTAAAACTGATTTTGCTTTTAAAAAAATCTTTGGTTCTAAACAAAGTAGAGATATCCTAATCGGTTTTCTCAACACAATTTTGTATCAAGAAAAACCAGTTATTGTAGACGTAGAAATTCTTGACCCTTATCAAGCACCACGTATCAAGGGTATTAAAGATTCATACTTAGATGTTAAAGCTACAATTACAGGAAATAAAACCGTTATCATTGAGATGCAAGTTTTAAATGTGTTAGGTTTTGACAAGCGAGTGCTGTATAATGCAGCCAAAGCCTTTTCGATTCAACTTAGAGTTGGTGAAGACTATACACTATTAAATCCAGTTATAGCCCTGACGATTACTGACTTTGATATGTTTGAAGGCAATAATAAAGTTATATCTCGCTACCGATTGAAAGAAAAAGATGATTTAACAGATTATAGCGATGATATCGAGCTTGTATTTGTAGAGTTGCCCAAATTTAAGAAACAACTTTCAGAATTAGAAACGTTATTAGATAAATGGTTGTATTTTCTCAAAGCAGCAAACACACTCACCTCAGTTCCACCGAGTATGGAAGCAGTACCGGAAATAAATCATGCGTTTGAAGTAGCAAGAGAAAGCAAGTTAACTAGAAAGGAGCTAGAAGTACTAGAAAAACGAGAGATGTTTCTTCACGATAGCAAAAACGCAATTTTGAAAGCGCAAAAAGATGGTGAAGCTAAGGGTCGAAAAATAGGTAGGGAAGAAGGTAAAGAAGAAGGAGCAAAAGAAAAAGCACTTTCTATCGCGCGATCGCTGCTTGGCATTTTAGATGTAGAAACTATTAGCCAAACAACAGGGCTAAGTGTAACAGAAGTTGAACAATTGCAAAAATAAATAACCCTCTATAATCTTTTTATAAAAAAGGATTTTGTCCGTTAATGTCAAGCCGTACCTATTATAAAACGTTATATTTTGTAAACTGTTGCACTGCTCTTACCAAATCATCAGGTGTACCAATATCCAAATAAGTACCATCAGCAAAAGCTTCTGCTTGCACCTGCAAACCTTCGTTAATCCCAGCTTGAATGATATCACCTATAGGTAACTCTGGTAATTGAGATAAATTACTATTATTCTTTAAAATAGCTAAATACTCATGTAAAAACCTGGTAAATGTAGGTTTCCAAACAGCAATTCCCCACATATAACGTAAACTTGATTCTTGGGGTTTTTCAATAATTAACTCAACCTTACCTGTATCGTCAAAATGTACCATACCTGCTTTCTGTGGTTGATTAGTAGGAAATAATCCTAAAACCACATCAGCGTTACTTATGGACAAACGTGTGAGTATCCGTTGAAATCCATCTTCTGGCTGAAAGATAATATCAGGAAATCCTAACGCTACTACTGCATCTTCCACGAAAGGATAAGCTTGGTCTAAAGTAAAAGGTACACCATAAGGTAAATTCATAATCAAATAGCCTAAGCTCATAGAAAGCATAGTGCCATCACCAAAATATGCTGGAATATCCCACTTACCAGAACGTAGTATAAAATAAGCCTTATTTATACCAGCTAATTGCATTTTTTCTAGCAGATAGTGAGAAACAACTTTTGGTCTGACACTAGATTTATCACCTAGCGATCGCCAACCAACTGGATATAATTCTTTACTCAACGGTAAAGGTGAAATTCTTTTTGCTTGACCACCAGCAGGAATCAACCCAACAACTTTAAGCATAATTTACTCAACGCTACCAAGTAATATCTGCCTACAGCATAACTGGCTTTGCTCAACTAAAACTTCCTTATATTCTTGTATAATTTCTACTGAGACTACCCATTCAATCTCTGGATTACTAATAATAAAAAGAATAACAAACTCTCGATTTCTACCAGATATCACCGCAGAAACTAAAACACTCGTATCAATAATTACTTTTATTTTTCCCGACGATAAGCCTCAATCTCTGCGGTTATCTTCTCATCAGTTAATGGATGATCTGTAATTTTTCCGCTAAAGTTTCTCTTTCTTGGTCTTCTGCTAAAATAATTACTTCAACTCTTTGCCCAGGTTTAAAAGGCAACCCTGACAAAATCATGTGATTGGGATCTTCTATAGTGATATATTTTTTGTAAGCATTCATAAAACATTATTAAACTTTATGTTTAATAATATCGTGCCATATGCCAATTTTTTCAGAAGAATTTTATGCAAAAACCCAACTTGACGAGCAAGCCGGGCTATATCTCCCTAAGAAGGATAAATCATAGAGAGGAATTATATTAATTTTGATTTCGTGATGAACACTACTTGACAGGTACAGAATCAACATCAATGGTATCAGTAGTAGTGGTAGTTGTAGAACCTTCAGTATTTACAGGGCTGCTAACTTCCACATTATCTTTATCTTTACGAGCTTTAAAACCCTCAATCATCATCTGAGAAATTTCAGAGACTAATAGTGTCATGAGGAAAACATCATCAACTTCTCCTATAACAGGAAAAAAGTCAGGAGCAATATCGAATGGGCTGACGAAGTAAAGTATAGTTCCGAGAATTACCCACCAACGATATTTGGGATTACGGAGTAAGCCACGATACCAACTGTACAGTGCTTGGATTGAGAACTTCATATGTTTAACCTCTATTTGTCTTCAATTTTGTCAGATTTTACTCTAAACTCCCTATGGGAATAACCGTCCTTAGTTGTATGGAATATGCTACTGCTGAAGAGGTGGCAAAGGAGAGGGGAAGAGGGTGATGGGGGAGTTGGATTATTTACTGACCACTACCAACTACCCACTGACCACCACCAACTACCCACTACTTTTTCCCAAAATTCTTCAAATTGGTAGTTAAAACGAGTATGGAAATTGTGCATAAATCTCTAAAATTAAGATGCTTCGGGATTAGTTGTTTGAGGAGTTAACGGAGGACACGCAAAATAGTGGATATTATAAATGACTTTAATAAAGGCGGACCGGCAATGTACCCGTTGCTGGCTTTGTCAATTCTGGCTTTGAGCGTGATTTTTGAACGTCTGTGGTTTTGGCTGCGACTTTTAAACCAAGAAAAGCAGATAGTAGATCGCGTTCTGTATGCAGCTACTGAAAATTGGGAAGCAGCCAGAGAAATCGCCAGACAAGCAACTGACCAACCTATCGGACGGCTTTTGTATGCACCTCTGAGTCTACCAAAGATTGATCCAGAAGCTTTTCGACTATCACTAGAATCCACAGCAGAAGATGAACTAGCTGGGATGCGAAGAGGGGAAAAACTTTTGGAAGCTGTAATCGCACTTGCACCTCTTTTAGGTTTGTTTGGTACTGTATGGGGTTTGATTCAAGCTTTACGAGCTATTAAAATTGGAGACTTGGGAACTGAGTCTACTGCTGGAGTAACTACTGGTATCGGTGAATCTCTGATTAGTACAGCAGCAGGACTTGCTGTTGCGATGGTCAGTCTAGTATTTTACCGTTTGTTTCAAGCTTTTTTGGTTAACCAAGTCAAAATTTTCCGTAAAGCGGGAAATGATTTAGAGCTACTATACCGTCAGTCACCACCAGATTTTAGCAATCTTCCAGTTGAAACAGACTTACCTGTGGAAGTGATAACAGAAGTTCCACCGGAAAACTTTACTCCTCCTCGCAAACGGGGTAAAAATCGGTTTTTTACGGAACAACCTCCAGAGCAACCACTAGAAACTGATACATCTGAACCGGAAGCGTAGATAGAAGGTAAAAGGTAAAAGGTAAAAGGTAGAAGGTATAAAGTAGATTGAAAAGCTTTAATAAATGAGTTTTTTCTTTTACCTTCTTAATTTTTACTTTTACCTTCCACTTATTTGTCTGATAAAACAAAAAAGACTATTGGTATAAAAGAAGATGAAAGTTAACCTACATACTCCAGTTGAAGAAGCCCAAGTTCAAATCATTCCTCTGATTGATGTTATTTTTTGTATTTTGACATTTTTTATTTTGGCAGCTTTGCAATTTACTCGCCAACAGGCGATTAATGTTGACTTACCCAAAGCTACCACAGGTACAACATCTGCTGCGGCTAGATCTGCTCAACCCGGAGGACAGTTGTTGGTAACTATAGACGCTGTTGGCCAAACTTTTGTAGAGAAACAGCCTATACAACGAGAACAATTAGAAAATTCTATCAGGACATATTTGCAGCAAAATCCTAACGGAGTACTAGTACTAAACGCTTCTCGCTCAGCTACTTACAATGATGTCATTCAGACTATAGATACCTTACGGAAAGTCGGAGGCGATCGCGTTGCTTTAGGCATCATACCAGGCTCTTCAGAACCGTCAACTACACCGCCTTTTCCTAATCTTACCAATCCTACTTTACCCGGAACACCGCTTGTACCAATCAATCCTCAAGTAGACCCAAACCTAAATCTGAATACCCCAGGAACTACTAACCAAATTCCCTTACCTGTTAATCCTAGTGTTGCACCACCTGCACCACCAACAAATCCGACACCTGCAAGGTGAGGTAGTAGGGGCGAATGGAACGGATGTTCGCCCAAGAAACTAAATATAAAAAAAATTAATATGAATCTAATTTAGCTGAAATATTTCTGCTAGTTTACTAATAATAGTTCTTATGTCACCAAAATGTGATATAAAAGTAGATTTTTTCTACAGATATACGGAATACCTTCTAGCAAACCGCTATTCAAGTTGTGAGGATTGTAGCAATGAATGTTGTAACACTTTTTATTGTTTGGGTGGTAACGGCTGTTAGTTTGTACATTATTAGTAAATTACCTTTAGGAGTAGAAATAGATTCTCCCCAAGAAGCTTTCCTCTCCGCAGCAGTTCTCGGTATCGTGACAGCGCTAGTAAGACCGATTTTACGTATCTTACTTGTTATACCCAATATTCTCACTTTCAACTTAGTATCAGGTTTGTTTACTTTCGTTATTGCTGTTATTTGCTTTGCAATTGCAGCAAGGTTAGTGCATGGTTTCCGTCTGCGTTTCGGTATCTGGAGTGCAATTATTGGAGCTTTTGCTTTATCTGTAATTACTAGCCTAATTTACAGATTATTAGGCGTGTAATATTAAGAAGCCAGAATTCTCAGTTCTGACTTCTGGCTTCTACTCGTTATTTGGTGGCGTGACAGTAGTGCTAGATTGTTGGGTAGCACGCTGTTCGCGCTTTTTGCGATCAGCCGAGAGCATATCCGCCATTACAATCAGCGCTTGTGCCATTTTATCTAAATTAGAACGGTATAAATCTAGGTCTTTTGTCAGCTTATCGTCCGACAAATTCAAACCTTTAGCAATACTTTTTAGTGCTTCATTCCGCTGCTTTTCGTCTTTGACCAATTCTGGCTCGGAGCTTTCTAGTAAAGTAAATAAGCCGATCGCAAACAAACGGCTGTATTTATACTTAGGATTACTCCTGATCGCTTGCAGTTGAGCTTGTAAATCAGCATCTCGGTCTAAATAATTCTCCTGACTTATCCAGCTAATTAAATCTTTAACTGGTATTTGTGCTAAACCTTGTAACCTTGTAGCATCCTGTCTATAACGCACTGGATCTTGTTCTAGCGCTTGCAGCAGAGCATTATAGATTGCTTCTTTGTCCTTTTCTGGCTGGTAGCCTTCCATAAAGCGGTCAAAAGCTGTAACGACACCCAAGGCAAAAATAGAACTGTAACTAAAATCAACATTAACTAACAAAAGGTGCATTTCCACCATCAATTCTTCCACTACCCGACGGTAAATAGTGTTAATCGGACGGGTGTGGAGCGCATAGAAAGTTTTCTTGGTATCAGAGACTGTACGGACGTTATTCACGAATATAATTTTTAGGGCGACGTATGTTTATTCTCTCGCTTCAACGCGAGTTTGCCAAGTTGGACTAGGGGCTATGACCCCGTTTTATACTAGGGGCTATGACCCCCTTTTGTAAGAGAACCACCAAAAATTATAATACTCGATAATAGTTCGTTAAAACTTATGACCTTTTCGTCACAGCTATTAACTCTTGCTGATTACCTAGTTGGTGAGTTTGATAACAGAGAACAATCTCTTGCTGAACCAGCCTGGTTTGTTCACCTACGTCTGTGGCACATTAAAATTCCTTTATTTACAGAAGACAGCTTGACTCTGTTTGCTGAGCAAGCTAATGTTCTGAAATTAGACCGACCTTATCGCCAGCGAATTATCCGATTCATTCCTACTTCTGATCCATATGCACCTGTAAAAGTACAATATTATATGCCAAAAGAGCCTGACGCTCTGCGTGGTGGGGGTCGTAATTTAGATTTACTCAACTTACTCACAGAGGAACAAATTGATTTTCTACCAGGGTGTATCCTGACAGTGACTCAAGAAAAATTATTGAATAATAGTTATAAATTTTCTGCAACAGCACCTCCTGAAAGTCGCTGTAATTTTGATTACGCAGGTAGTACTGTACAAGTTTCTTTAGGATTTGAAGCAACAGAGACAGAATTTTTGAGCTATGACAAAGGAATTGACTCAACAACTGGTAAAGCCACTTGGGGAGCGATTTTAGGTCCTTATCGCTACACCAAGCTTTGTTAATCATGAATACCTTAATTTAAGATATTGCAATCTCAAAACAGAGATTTTACTTAGGTGAGGATACGGGGTACACCTTCTAAAGCTTCCTCCTCTGTTTCAAAAATTTCAAATACTGTATCCATCATTGTGACTTCAAACACTAGCTTGGCTTCTGGATGCACGTTACAGATTCGGAAACTACCTTTAATTTTATCTGCATCACGCATTCCAGCGACTAGAGAGGTCAAACCAGAACTATCAATGAAGTTGACTTGACCAAGATTAACTACCACATGATGACTAAGTTTAGAAATACACTCTTGTAACTTCAAACGAAATTGCCAAGCAGTAGTAATATCCAACCGACCTGCTGGTATCAAAATTATAACGATATTACCATCATGAGTAGTATAGGTTTTTTGTTCTATTTGGATCACTCAGCCTCCCCTTGGCATGCAATTAAACTACGGCTAATTTATAGCTATATGCTAGTAAATAATTATACATCAAAGGTTCGGTAATTACTTGATTTACCAGCAACAAACTGAAATTAACACTGTAGTTTGAGATTAACAAGTTACAGCCACAACTGTCACCTGTATTCTTAGGTGATTGTCTATAGTAGTTCACCCACAATTTTCAAAGCTATACAAATGTAGGGGGGTGCGAGTATTCCGCACCATAAAATTCTATACCCAATCTTGAGGCTTGAGAAAGGTTTCGTATAATTCAGCTTCAGGGGATGATGGTTCTGGTTTATAACCGTATTCCCACCGTACTAATGGCGGTAGAGACATTAATATAGACTCTGTACGACCATTAGTTTGTAGACCAAAAATAGTACCTCGGTCGTATACTAAATTAAATTCTACATATCTTCCCCGACGGTAGAGTTGGAAATTACGTTCACGCTCACCATATTCCGTTCCACTTCGTCTTTCTACAATTGGCACATAAGCGGGTAAAAAGGCATTACCGCAGTCATTTACAAAAGCAAATATTTCTTCCCAACTTCTTTGGGCTGGTATCCCGATTTGATTATTGTAAATTGCAGCAGCGCTTTCTGTGTGAGGACCACGATATAATGCACCGCGACCATCTTGATAATCAAAAAACAAACCACCTATACCCCGTGTTTCTTCACGATGTTTCAGGTAAAAATACTCATCACACCAGCGCTTAAAGGTTGGGTAATACTCTGGATGGTTTTTGTCACAAGCTTCCTTCAGCGTTTTGTGGAAATGAATAGCATCTTCGGCAAAGGGGTAATAAGGAGTTAAATCAGCACCACCACCAAACCACCATACAGGGCCTGCTTCAAAATAACGGTAATTCAGGTGTACAGTTGGCACATAGGGGTTACGTGGATGTAATACTAGTGAAGTACCTGTAACGTAAAAATTATGTCCTGACGCTTCTGGACGCTGAGTTAAAATCGAGGGTGGTAGTCTATCTCCCCAAACTTCAGAAAAGCCTACACCAGCTTTCTCAAATATTCTACCTTCGCTGAGAATACGCGATCGCCCACCACCACCTTCTGGACGCTTCCAAATATCTTCTTGGAACTTACCCACACCATCTAGTGCTTCCAATTTTTGAGTAATCTGCTCTTGTAACTGCTTCATAAACTGACTCACTCTTGCCTTAGCATCACTTGCTGGCAAAGAAATAGATAAGTCTACGGGCAAGGAGGAGGTATGGGATGTCAACATAAATTCAAAGCGCCTAAATTACAAATTCAAAGAAAGCAACAAAACTTTATGTAAAAAAATATGCAATAAGCGTGACAAATTACGCTAAAATCGCCAAACGTGCTTTCTAGTCAACAATCAAGCATCCATACTATTGGATAACATGACTAATGTTTATTTTCTCTTAAATCCGTATACAGTTGAACATTAATAGACCTTTTTTCGACTTAATTTATGTAAACATTTTTGCAGAGTGGGGAGTACAGCATCACCCTACACTCTTAAGTTTATTTGTGTCTAGCCAGGAGGAAGATTAGGAGATGCAAGCTTGGTTGTCCAGATTCATCCATCGTAAACGTCGTCGGGTTTGTGTTTCTCTGGTACGGAGTTATCGAGAGATTAGTTTTGCTTCTGTCGATGAACTTTGGCAAAAGGTAGTAGATTTAGGCGATGTTTCCTGGCATCCACTGCTTAAGAGTACCAACGTTCCTTACGGATTAGTCCCGAAACCAGGATTAATTTACAAAGCAGTTAGCCGATTATCACCAATCCCGATACAGATTTTTGTAGAATCTGTTAATCATAAAGAATTGTTAAGTGTACGAGTATTAGCAATTCCTGGGGTAGAGGAACGAGTAACTTACAAAATAGAATCAACAGTTTGCGGCACCTACGTATCATATTCTGTCACTTTACGTGGCTGGTTATCACCTTTGATTTGGTCAGTATCTCGTCCTTACAGCGATCGCGTTGCTCGTGCTTTGGTAGAAGCAGTTGAAGAAACAGCATTAAAAGCAGTGTCCACAAAGAAAAAATCCTTAAACGACAATTGTTTTGATTTTTAGGGTAGGGAGTAGGGGAAGAAGAAGGGAGTAGGGAGCAGGGAAAATGTAGTGATAGCTTACTGGTTTATCCACTCAGTACTCAGCACCCCGCACC
>Ga0224723_1000810_pt1 | contig 20531 bp, 23 predicted proteins | sample Balambano_FR2_Me_FD_161647 | JGI IMG/M metagenome (GOLD analysis project Ga0224723, IMG submission 161647) | Freshwater sediment microbial communities from Lake Towuti, South Sulawesi, Indonesia - Balambano_FR2_MetaG | ecosystem: Environmental > Aquatic > Freshwater > Lake > Sediment | place... | reverse complement strand
GGTTCTGGGGCTACTGACTGTGGGAGCCATCGGTGTCGGAGCGCGGCGGCGACGGAATGCGGGCAGATAGCTCGTCCCAGTTGCCAACCCGCTCACATGCCCAGCGTCCGGCTGTACCAGCGCAACAAAATGCGCGCCAGCCGCTCTGAGTCGTGGCGAATCTGTCCAGTGCGTTCGTTTTCGTGCATCACATTTGCCACCACAACGCGCCGTCCAAGCTGCATCACAGCTTCTCGATCGAAAAAGACCGGGTGCGAGTTTTCCTGAGCGTAGCGGATCAAGGCTTGGGCAGACGGGCTTTTCTTTTGCACCAGCACCGCGTCAAACAGCCGATAGCCGCAGGTGCGATCGATGGCTTGAATGTGGTCAGACACCGCATATCCCTGCGTTTCTCCAGGCTGGGTCATGATGTTGCACACGTAGATGCAGGGGACTTTTTGTCGAGCGATTGCTTCGGCAATTTCGGGCACCAACAAATTTGGGATAACGCTGGTGTAGAGCGAACCTGGTCCCATAATGATGTAATCTGCTTCTTCGATCGCCTGGAGTGCTCTCGGCAGCGCAGGCGGATTCGCAGGCGTGCAGCCAAACCGCACGATCGTGCCTCCAGCTTCAGTGATGTTGGATTCGCCTTCGATGCGTCGTCCGTCGGCTAGCTCTGCCCAGAGCCGCATGTCAGCCAGCGTTGAAGGCAACACCTGCCCTCGCACTGCCAGCACTTTAGAACTGGCAGCAATCGCCCGCTCTAGATCGCCAGTGACTTCACTCATCACCGTCAGAAACAAATTGCCAAAGCTGTGCCCTACCAATCCATCTCCAGCGCGGAAGCGGTATTGAAACAGTTCAGTCAGCAGTTTTTCTTCGTCTGCCAGCGCCGCCAAACAGTTGCGAATATCGCCTGGAGGCAGCACACCAATTTCGCGCCGCAGCCGCCCAGACGACCCGCCGTCATCGGCAACTGTGACGATCGCTGTAATGTTGGCGCTGTAGGTTTTGAGTCCTCGCAGCAGCGTCGAGAGTCCGGTGCCGCCGCCCAGCACCACAATTTTGGGTCCACGATGCAGCCGACGATGCGTCATCAGCCGATCGATCAGTTCTTCGTCGCCTTCGGGCATCAAAACTTCGGTGATGGCTCCGATGCTGCGAGACTGCCCCCAGAGCACCAGCAGCAGTCCGGCGAGCACGGCGATCGGACCGCTGACATAGCTGGGAACGATGCGCGTAATGGTTTCGAGCAGGTTATTGATGAACTGCGCGAGATAAAAGATTGGTGTTTGTTTCGTCCAAATTGCCAGCCCCAAGCCAACCAGCAGCACGCCTGCGGCACTCATTAACAGCCAGCGTTTGACCAGCAGCCCCGGAGCCAGCCACTTATACCACCGTCCGACGCGGTGAGAAGCCCGATCGCGCGAATCCTGTCTGAGGGCTTGCAAGGCTTGTTTGAAGGGAATCATTGACATGGCTGAAACTGGCAGGAAGAGACTGGCAGGAACAGAATTGAAGCACACCGCACCCTATTGACGCTGATTGCACTCTCAACGAACTTAACAGAGCATGGTAGAACCTCTGTTTGCGATTGCCCATGCCCTCGATCGCTTCGATGCCTCGGTCGCCGCTGGGCATTGAGCACAACCGCTGCTGATAGCGTAACCTCACGTCACAGATTGACAGCACAGGACTTGCCAGCACCCAGGCGACAATTCAGTATGACAAAGACTGTGAGCAATGGCTGCTGGAACAGTCTAAAGTTTGAAAAGACAGGAACTGAGGATTGCAATGCCATTGATAACCTGCGCCAGGTGAAACTTTTGTTTACAAATTCAGTCAATGATGGTTTCTACCGCCACATTGCGACCCAATCGACCCAATCGATCGCAGATGCCTGTCTGGCAGGGATGGCATACCAGTGTGTTTTGATTGCATGGCAGCATCAGCCCTGCCGGTTAACGTCAGTGCCCCCGGCTGTCAAATCCTGCTTCCTGTCATCCTTTACGATCGAACGCAGACAGGTCTGGCGAAATTTGCGCGAGGGCACCTCCTCGATCGCAGCGCTGGCTCAGGATTGACAGAAATGAAAAGCACGAGCTATGGCTGAACCGCTGATTGAACTCAAAGGAGTCAGCAAGTCCTTTGGGTCAAACGTTGTGTTAGACGAAGTCGATCTCACCATCTACCGGGGCGAAGCATTGGCAGTAATTGGTCCATCGGGAACAGGCAAATCAACGATTCTTCGCATTATTGCTGGGCTGCTGGCACCCGATGCTGGCGACATTTACGTGCAGGGACAGCGGCGCGAGGGATTAGCCGAAGACGGCACAGACCCGATCGGCATCGGCATGGTCTTCCAGCAGGCTGCCTTGTTTGATTCGCTGACGGTCAACGAAAACGTCGGCTTTGTGCTCTATCAGCACAGCAGACTCTCGCGGCGCGAGATTCGGACTTTGGTCGATCGCAAGCTAGAGATGGTGGGGCTACCGGGAATTGGCGACCGCTATCCGGCTGAGCTGTCTGGCGGCATGAGAAAACGAGTGAGTTTTGCCCGCGCGATTATGGAGAACCCTGAAAATCCGCAGGACAGCCCCGAAGTCTTGCTGTATGACGAACCGACCGCCGGACTTGACCCGATCGCCTCTACCGTGATCGAAGACTTGGTCCGCGAGCTACAGTGCGAAGGCGGCTGTAGTACTTACGTGATGGTGACTCACCAGGACAGCACGATTCGCCGCACCGCCGATCGGATTGTGTTTCTCTACAAAGGGAAAGTACAGTGGGAAGGCACAGTCAGCGACATTGACACCGTCGATGACCCGCTGGTGCGGCAGTTCTTTAGCGGCAGCATTGAGGGACCCATCCAGGTTGTGGGTTGAGTCGGCAGTTTCTTGTTGTCGGCTGTTTCTTTGTTAGAGTCGTCATGCAGTCGCTACTGCAAGCCAGGTAAAGAGAAATGATGCGATCACGAACCATTCGAGAAGGGTCTGTTGGGTTGCTCATCCTGCTGGGATTGGGGCTATTTGGCTTGCTGGTGCTGTGGCTACGCGGGTTAAACGTCGGGAACCGCAGCTACCGCGCTGTTGTCGAGTTTGCCAATGTCGAAGCGATGCAGGTCGGTGCAGCAGTTCGCTATCGGGGTGTCACCGTTGGCGAAATCACTGCAATTCGCCCAAGAGCTAACGTGGTCGAGGTTGATTTAGAAATCGAATCTGCCAGCGTAATCATTCCCAGAGATGTGTTGATCGAAGCCAACCAGTCGGGCTTCATTGGTGAAACCTCGATCGACATCACGCCCCTCAGCGCACTACCTACAAACTCGGTGATGGCAAACGCTATCCAACCTGGCTGTAACTCAAACCTGATTGTATGCGACGGCGATCGACTGCAAGGCGCGATCGGGGTCAGCTTTAACGAGCTGCTGCGTTCGACGATCAAGCTCACAAATTTGATTACCGAAGATGAATTTTTTGGGCAGATTCGCATCCTCACGCGCAACTCTGCGGATGCAGCGGCGAGCGTTGCCACACTCTCACGAGAAGTCACCAATCTCTCGCGATCGGTGCAGCAGAATTTGAATACGCTGACCACCTCTGCCAATGCTTCGACGAGTTCGATCGCTCGGGCTGCCGATCAGGTTGGTTTAACGGCAGTTCAGGTCAATGAGCTGCTTGCCGCAAATCGGGTGACACTAGTCAGCACGCTCAATAACCTCAATCAAGCCAGCAATCAGATTCAACTGCTGACGGGACGATTGTCGCCAGTTTTTGATCAGGTTGAGCAGGGGCAGTTTACCCGCAACCTGGATTTGCTTTCCGCCAACGCGGCTGAGGCATCCAACAATTTGCGTAACCTGTCTCTGGCAGTCGGCAGCACCGACAATCTGCTGCTGCTGCAACAAACCCTCGACTCGGCGCGCGCCACTTTTCAAAACGCTCAAAAAATCACGGCAGACCTCGATGAGCTGACTGGAGACCCTGAATTTCGCCAGGACATCCGAGACCTGGTAGACGGACTGAACAGCCTGGTTTCCTCAACTGAGCAGTTGCAGCAGCAAACCGAACTGGCAGAAGTGCTCACCCCCCTGGTGCCGCCGATCGCAGCTGCGCCCGAAACTGACAGCGCTGCGACCACCCATCCCGAAGCGGCTACGCTTGAAGCGGCAGACCATTCTTCTATCATGCTGCCCCAGCCCCCGCTCATTTCGGCGTCTGAATTAGATACCCTCGTCCGCCATCTCAATCACTCTGATGCAGCGTCAACCAACAATTCCCCTGACACCGCTTCTCAATCTGGCGCACTGCAATAAAAGTACGGTTAAAGAATGCAGTTTTGCAAGATCAAGAGACGATCGCCGCTGCTCGTGCCAGCACTCCTTCAAACAGCTTGATGCCGTCTGTTCCCCCCAGCAGCGGGTCAGCAGCGCGTTCGGGATGAGGCATCATGCCCAGCACATTGCCGCGACGATCGCAGATGCCCGCGATGTTGTTGAGCGAACCGTTGGGATTGCTGCGGTCGGTGATTTCACCCTCGGGCGTGCAGTAGCGAAACAGCACCTGATCGGTGTCTTCAAGTTGCTTGAGCGTGTCAGCATCGGCGTAGTAGCAGCCTTCACCGTGAGCGATCGGCAGCGTAATCACTTCACCAGACTGGTAGTTTTGCGTCCAGGGTAGATCGGTGCGCTCAACCTTTAGCGAAATCCGGTCACACACAAAATGTAAATCGCGGTTTCGCATCAGCGCTCCGGGCAGCAGACCTGCCTCAGTTAGCACCTGAAAGCCGTTGCAGATGCCGAGCACCAGCTTGCCCTGCTGGGCGTGCTCGATTGTCGCCTGCATGACCGGCGAGAAGCGGGCGATCGCGCCACAGCGCAAATAATCTCCATAGCTGAAACCGCCAGGAATCACCACAACATCTAGATCGCTGAGGTCTGACTCTTCGTGCCAGACCATGCGGGTGGGCTGGCGCAGCAAATCGCGCAGAACCATTGCCACATCGCGGTCACAGTTTGATCCCGGAAAGACGGTCACTCCAAATTTCACGATACCGCTCCTGTGCCAAGACTGGTCGAAACTTCTGTTAGCTCAAACCGATAGCTCTCAATCACCGGGTTTGCCAGCAGTTGATAGCAAATTTGATCAAGCTGCGATCGTGCCGAATCCGCATCTGCGGCAGACAGTTTTAGCTCAATGTATTTGCCAATTCGCACCTGTTCAACGTTGTCATAGCCCAAATGCTTTAGCCCCGATTGCACAGCAGTTCCGGCTGGATCGAGCACAGAAGGGCGAAGCGTGACATAAATCCGGGCTTGGTAAGTTTGAATCACGGCGCTGAGCGTCACAAAAGTGGGATACGCCCCTATTCTAGAATGGGACACGCGCGCATCACTCACCTCACCAAAGAGCGGTTTGGGGATTGAGAGCAGCAGGCACGCCATGCAGTCTGAGTCGATCGAGGATAGGTTAGATTGTGGACATGAAAGTTCAACGCACCCGCAGCCAAGACCGAATTCTGAGTCTGCTCAAGAGCCTCAACCGAGCAATTTCTGCTCAGGATATCTACGTAGAGCTGCGAAATCGCAATCAGAGCATGGGGTTGGCAACGGTATATCGCTCACTCGAAGCACTCAAGCTCGAAGGTGTGGTGCAGGTGCGGACGCTGGCAAGCGGCGAGTCGCTCTATAGCTCGGTGCAAGAAGACCGCCATCATCTGACCTGCGTGCAGTGCGGCATGTCGATGCCCATTGATGAATGCCCGGTACACGAGTTAGAGAACCAGTTGCACCAGTCTCACCAGTTCAAAATTTACTATCACACCCTGGAATTTTTTGGGTTGTGCACGACCTGTCAGCTTGCTCAAACCAACAGTGCTTGAACAGTGCTTGAACAGTGCTTGAATAGTGCTTGAAGCGATCGAGCCATTTTTGGAGGGTAATCATTATGGAACATCGAGCACGTAGAACTCCCAACATTGTCGCAACCGGTTTGATCTGGGGCTTTAGCACTGCGATGCTGGGCATTTGCATTCCTCTGGTTGCGATCACCGGGAGCGGCATTGTTTTGCCGCTGAGTGTGTTACTTGGCGCAACGATCGCAACGGTGGTGGTGTGGCGATCGTCTGCCCGCTCAGCCAGCAGCCCCAGATTAACCGGCAGCGTGTATGAGCTAGAACAGCGCGTTGCCAACCTCGAAGCCATTTGCAGCAGCAATGAGCTGAATCTGCGCGACTCAATCAAGCAGCTCGAATCACGCAATCAAGGCTAAGAGCGTCGCGCATTCAGGCAGCACCAGTCCTGTCTGCGCCAGAGTGTCGCGACAATCCAGCCGTTTTGCTCTAGAGTGTCGGCGATCGGCTTGACCTGATCGAGCAGAATGCCGCTAAACACACCCCAGGTTGTGGGTTTGACGATCACATTCATTTGGGGAATCAAATCGATAATCACTTCTGCCAGAATGTTGCAGAGAATGCCGTCTACCGGCTCTGAGGTCATTGCCGTCAGTTGCTCGACGCTGCCTGGTTCGACCAGCAGTCGATGCGGTTCGATCTGGTTGAGTTCTCGATTGCTTTGTGTGGCTGTGACTGCCAGCGGGTCTGTATCGACTGCATAAGCCTGCTTGGCTCCCAGCATCAGGGCACCGATCGACAAAATGCCTGACCCGCAGCCGACATCTGCGACGATCGCCTCACCCGGCTCTCCCAGCCGCATTTCCAGAGCTTCCAGACACAGCTCTGTGGTGGCATGAGTGCCTGTGCCAAATGCCATTCCTGGATCAAGACGGATCACCAGGCGATCGGTGTTTGGCATGGGCAGCCAGGCAGGATTAATTAAGAACCGATCGCCAATTGCTTGAGGATGCCAGTAATCCTTCCAACTGCTCGACCAGTCTTCTTCGTCGATTAGATGCCACTGCACTGCTGGAATCGCTATCTCAGAGCACAAAGCGTCTTGCCGCAGCAGCAGCGCCAGTGCCGCCAGGTCTAAAAGCTGTGCTTGACTTTGAGCAAGATAGCCGCGAATAAGACAGGTATATCCTTTCAGTTCGCTGGAAGTGCCCCGGCAGCCAAACGACTCCAGCCGCCAGAAAACCAATTCTTCTAGCGCCGGATCACAAAGCACCTGAATTTCCCACCAGCTATTTGCCAACGTCGCGCCCGCCTCATTTCAGCACACTTATCCTGCGGGCTATTGTATCGTTGCGCCCTGCATCCCCGCATAGTTTTTGCCTGATCTGGTTGCTGCTGAATTTATGGCAGGCGCGGCGACCCAACCATGACGCACACCCTAGCGGTCGTTCAGAGAATTTGGCGCAGTGTGAGACCAAAAAGAGTGAGCAAGCACTGCGGCTTGAGTTCGATCGCGCAGTTTTAACCGACTGAGAATGCTCGTCACATGATTTTTCACGGTTTTTTCGGTGATGCATAAAATTTCGGCAATCTCTCGGTTGCTGGCACCTGTCGCAATCAAACTCAAGACTTCCCGTTCGCGAGGGGTGAGTTCTGCTAACCCGCCTTGCTGATGAGTGGTGCGCGTCAGCCGCAGCCCCGCCGCCTGAGAAAACGTTTTCTTGAACAGTCCGGGGGCGAACTGAGTGTAGCCTTTGGCGGCAGCGCGAATTGCATCTGCGAGGTCGTCAGCGGGAGTGTCTTTCAGCAAATAGCCGATCGCCCCAGACTGCATCGCCTCCTCGACATACTGATCGTCGTCAAACGTGGTGAGCACGAGGACTTTTGTTGTCGGAAATCGATCGCAAATCAAGCGAGTTGCCGTGACTCCATCCATCACCGGCATTCGCACATCCATCAACACCAGATCGGGGTGGAGTGCTTCTGTCTGGACGATCGCCTGCTCACCGTCCTCGGCTTCTCCAATCACCTGCAACCCCGCTTGAGCGTCAAGCAGCCGCTTTAGCCCCTCGCGAACGATCGTTTGGTCTTCAGCAAGTAGGATGTGAATCATACAGCAGTTGAAGGTAATGGGAAGACGACAATCACACGGCAGCCCGCGTTCGGTTCACTGGTGATTTGGATTTGCCCTCCCAGGCTGGCAGCCCGTTCCTGCATGCCGCGCAAGCCAAATCCGGTTGAGTTTTGCGCCGGATTAAATCCTCGCCCATTATCGACGATTTCCAAAATCGCTCGTGAAGTCAAAGACTGTGCGGCAGATTGAGCCAGCGCTGTCTTGACCGGCTCCGTCTTCAGGCAAATGCTGACCTGAGTCGCACCACTGTACTTGTAGACATTGGTCAACGCTTCCTCCAGGATTCGGTAAATGGCAACCTGAATGCGCGTGGGCAGGGCAATGTCAAGGGTAATCTGGCAATCAGCCACAATGGTGGAAATCGCGTTAAAGCCTTTGACCAACTCGCCGATCGCTGCCTCTAGCGACTGCCCCTGCAATGGCTCAGACCGCAGCATCATCACTGCCTGCCGCACCTCCTGAAGCGCGTTGGCTCCCAGTCGCTGGCTGTCTTCGACAAACGGTTTTGCTTCTGCCGGATTGTCTGTTAGCGACAGTAAAGCGTTTTGCAGTTGAATGTTCTGCGCCGTTAGCAAATGCCCCAGCGCATCATGAATTTCTCGTGCAATGCGATTGCGCTCTTGCAGCGTTGCCTGGTCATCAATTTGCAGCGAGTACTGATAAAGCTGCTCATGCGCCAGAGCGAGCTGTCGTCGTCCTCGTCGTTCGCGAATTAAAGCATCAACAGACAGCAGCACAAAGATCAGCACCAAAGCAAACGATAGCGTGTGGTTAATGAGGATCTGCCAAAAAAAATTGCGTGCCACTGCTAAAAACTGTCGCACCTGCTCAGGCGTGAAATTGATTTGAATGCCGCCCTCAGGCGTGATCACCATCAAATCAGGCTGATTGCTCGTCCACTCGTGAATCATTTTGGGGTCGAGCAGAAACCAGAAAATCACTGCGATCGGTGCCAGACTCAGCGGATAAACCAGCAGCATCAACCCTGAAATCACCCACTGCCCGGTGCGACCAAAAATTAAGCAACTGCGGATCAACACCACGACCAGCAGCGGAGAAAGCACATCAAGGTTCCAGCCCAGGAGCGTGGCAGCACCGATGATTAAGCCGAGTTCGATCGCGGTGTAGAGCCGTTTTGCCAACTGTGAGCCGGGTAATCTCAATCCCATCAGGGTAAAGACCACCAGAATGCAAGTCAGCCAGAAGACATCGATCGGCTGAATGCCTGATTCGCCCGTTACCCAACTGCCAAACCAGCCGTGCGTTCCCACAAGCTTTAAGGCTGACAGTCCCAGTAAAATCCACTCCAGCACCAGCAGCAGCCCAAATGGATGGGGTTGCCAGGACAGCCGTTTGACAAACATGGCAGGTTCAATGATTTGCTCAACGATCACAGTGATTTCATATCACAAAAAAAGCAGCGATTGCCTGAGCTTTTAGTCCCAACTTTTAGCAAGGTAGGACTTTTGTCCTATGAGAAATTAGCCTGTAAGCCTACAGCAAATTCAGGGCTTACGCCTCATGTGATTCACCTTGACTGCTCCATAAAGTTGAAGTGTTCTTGAGCGCAAACACCCCCAATAACAATCAACGGAGACAGCAATGAATCAACGCTTATTGATGCCAATTCTAGTCAGTGTATTTGTCCTCGCCGGTCTGGGAATTTCTCGTGTCACTGCGGGGCAAGCGATTGACAACCAGCTCCCCAATACGGTTCAGGAAGACTATGATCTGCAAAAGCCGATCGACCCTGAAAACATTTCTTTTGAGGACGATGAAAGCGATCCAGCGATCGAAGCTCGCAACATTGAGCAGGAGTTTTACGGCATTGAGCTAACTGCCCAACAGCTCGATCAAATTAAACAAGTTCGTCGTCAAATGCGCGACGAATTCAGACAGGTAATGACCACAAATTTTGGGCAAATCATGATGTTAATGGTTCTCCCGCAGCAGCAGGCAGAACAAATGGCAGGCGATTTATTTGAACCGCCGATCTTGACCTACATTACGAACGTTGAGCAAATTTTGACTCCAGCGCAGTTGCAAATCTGGCAGCGCAATTTTGAACAAGCCTCTGCACAAAATGCTGCTCAGTAGACCGCTGAACCTGCAATCTTTCTTCAATTATAGGAGCATTTTATGACGCAAACAGCAAATTTTTCGGACGGCAGCGAGAGAGGCTTATTTGACGACATTGCCGACTTGTTTAGGAAGACTTAACCATCGTCCAAAGATGTCAGCAGGTAATTACTGAATGGTTGTCCGACATGGGTTTAGAGCTAAAACCTGGCAAGACCCGACTTACACACCCCCTGAACACACATGAAGGGAAAGTGGGGTTTAATTTTCTTGGATTCACAATCAGACAATTCCGAGTTGGAAAATACCAATCGGGAAAGAACAATCAGGGAATCCCGCTAGGTCATAAAACACGCATCAAGCCTAGCAAAGAAAAGCTAAAATACCATGTAAAGAAAATTAGAGCCATAGTTCACTCCCACAAGACAGCATCTCAATCGGTGCTTATCGGACACCTGAATCCGGTGATAATTGGATGGGCTAACTATCACTCAATCCAAGTCAGCAAGGAAACCTATGAACTAGCTGACGAACATCTCTACCAGCAACTCAAAGTCTGGGCGATCCATCGCCATCCCAATAAAACCCACAACTGGGTCGTCAGAAAATACTGGCATCAGGCTAGGAGGACTACAATGGGTCTTCTCAACCAAAGTGGGAAATAAAAGCCTTCGGTTACTCAACACAAAGAGACGCCCATTAAAGGGCATATCAAAGTTCAAGGAACCCGAAGTCCATACGATGGTGATTGGATTTACTGGAGTTCCAGAATGGGCAAACACCCAGAAGCCTCTAAAAGAGATGCAATGCTCTTAAAGCGACAAAAGGATAAATGTTCACACTACGGATTGTTTTTCAAAAATGGAGATTTACTGGAAGCCGACCACATTCTTCCCCGCTCACAAGGCGGTTCAGAGGATTACAAAAACCTCCAGTTGCTCCATCGACACTGCCACGACGTTAAAACTGCTCACGACAGCAGTAGAGGTATGCCTGACAAGCACCACGTCATTGAGGAGCTGGATGCAGGGAAACTCGCACGTCCGGTTTTGAAGACCAGCAGGTAGGGTGACTTACCTGCTGAGTTTAATCACCGACACACCCACTTCCATAATGGGTGGCTGGCACCCTGCTGGCGAATTTTCAGGACTTGTTTCTCCAGGCGCTTGGCTTGGCGATCGGAGATGCCAAACAAAATATTGCGGCTCTGCCAGATCAACACCGTGACGGTCATGCCGATGCATAAAGCCAAACCAAAGGCAGGAAATGGGTTGTAAGCCAGTCCATAGCGCACGGCTGCCCAGGTGAAGTATTCGCGCCACAGCTCAACTTCTGGGCGCAGCGCCCACAGGCTAATTGAGCCGACGCAGAGCCACAGCGCTCCCACCGTCAGCCACCTGCCGCAAACGGTCAGTTGATGCAGCCGCCGCATCTCTTGCTGAAAGATTGGGTCGTAGCGTTCAGCAGCCGGAATGCGAAGCTCTTCAGCAGCCATGGCAGCGTTTGCTAAACTTCATCAGCCGAGGCAGCATCGGCAGGCTCCATTGCCGGAGCTGAAATTGCCTGCCCCGATCGCTCTCGCCACAGCGCCAGCAGCGTACTGGCAATAAAAATGCTGGAGTAGGCTCCCATTGTGAACCCAATAATCAGCGCTAGCGCAAAGTACTTCAGGGTTTCACCCCCAAATAAAAAGATGGCAAACAGGGTCAGTAAGACCGTCAGCGTTGTGTTGATCGATCGTGTCAGCGTTTGGTTAACGGCATCATCGACGATGTCGTTGATGTGCCGATGGGGATTGAGCTGTATCGTTTCGCGAATCCGGTCATAAATTACCACGGTGTCGTTGACCGAGAAACCAACGATCGTCAGCAGTGCCACAATAAACAAGCTATCGACTTCGACCCCCAACGTCAGACCCAAAATGGCGAAGATGCCAACGGTGATCAGCACATCATGAAACAGGGCGACGATCGCAAAAATCGCGTAGTCAAGCTGAAACCGCACTGTCAGGTAAACGGTAATTCCGACAAACGACAGCAGCAGAGACAGCAGACCCGATCGAAATAGTTGCCGTCCGATCGTCGGACCTACAGAGTCAATTTGAGTTGCCTGGGGGTCAAATTTGCCGATTTGCGCTTCTAACGCCGATCGCAGTTCAGCCCGCTGGTCAGGCTCCAGATTTGAGGTGCGAATAGATAGCCCGTATTGCTCGATGATTTGGATACTGCTGTTGCCCAAACCCTGCTCAGACAGCACTTCTCGCACTTCAGCCGCGTCGATCGGCTCGTCGCAGTTGTCTGCCTGTGAGCAGTCTAATTCGAGCTGTAGTCGCGTCCCGCCGACAAAATCTAAGCTGGGACGCAGCGGTGTCCCCAACTGCTGCAAGGAGATTAACATCCCAATGATGCCGCTGACAATGATCGCCAGGGAGATTGCCCACCAGAGCGATCGCTGCTGAATCACACGCAATTTCATGTCGTTGCCTCTGGCTGAGTCTTTCTAGAAGTGGACAGGTTGGGGCAATAAAAATGCGGCTTCCGCAGGCTGGGAAAGCTCAGAGCAACCAGCAGCAGCGTCCGACTACAGGTGAGCGCCGTAAACATACTCACGCCCACGCCCAACGCCAGCGTCAACGCAAACCCTTTCACCAAGCCTGCGCCCAGCCAGAACAGCGCGGCACAGGCAATCAGCGATGTCACATTGCTGTCGAGGATGCTCGAAAAAGCGCGATAGAATCCGGCTTCGACTGAGCGATACAGGGTTTTACCGGCCCGCAGTTCTTCACGGGTGCGCTCAAAAATCAGCACGTTCGCATCAACTGCCATGCCGATGCTGAGAATAAATCCGGCTATTCCGGGCAGGGTTAGCGTTACGCCCAGCAGGTTAAAAATGGCAAAGGTCAACAGGGCATAAATGACCAGGGCAATATCGGCAATAATGCCGGGCAGCCGATAATAAACCGCCATGAAAATTAGCACGAGCGCCAATCCTGCCAAGCCCGCGTAGATGCTGCGCTCAATGCTGTCGCGTCCCAGCGTTGCTCCGACCGTGCGATTTTCTACGACTTCCACCGGCACGGGTAACGCACCCCCCTGAAGCTGCACTGCCAGTTCACTCGCTGACTGGGTATCAAACCCGCCGGTAATGCTGGCGCGACCGCCCGTAATGCCCGTTGCGGCATCTTTGGCATCGACGAGGGGCGCACTGAGCAACTCATTGTCGAGAAAAATGCCCAACGCCCGTCCGGTGCCAGCAACATTTTTGGTTAGTTCGGCAAACTGCTCTGCCCCTTCGCTGTCAAAGACGATGATCACCTGCCAGGCGCTGCCGCTAAACGGCTGAGCCTGGGCATCGCGCAGTTTGTCACCGGTCAGCCCCGTTTTATCAAACAGCGCGGCGATCGCCTGCTGACTGCGCTCGATCGCCGCCTGATTTTCCCGAAGCTTGGCGGTGTCGCCGCTGGTTTGCAGCGCCTCTCGTTCTGCCAGCGCCTCCTGAAGCACACGATACTCTGCGGTCAGCTGAGCTTCTGTTCCCGAACGCTGCTGCCGGAAATCAAGCTGGGCTGTGCCACCCAACACCCGCTCTGCTTCTTCTGGGTCGCTGACACCCGGAAGCTGCACCAGCAGTTGGTCTTGCCCCGCCGTCTGCACTACTGCTTCGGAAACGCCTAACCCATTAATTCGGTTTTCGACCACCTGCTGCACGGATTCTAATTTCTGTGGCGTAATTTCTGGAACCGCTTCGGTGGTTTTGACCTGAAGCGTCAACTGAGAGCCGCCCTGCAAATCGAGTCCCAACCGAGCGGGAATTTGTGTGATGATGCCGATCGCGGCGATCGTTAGCACCAAAACGAATCCTAAAATGAGACGCTGTCTGCCCATGAATGTCGTCGCTGCAACAAACGCTATGATAGCTGGAATTTGAGACGGTCGGAGTCTGTATCCGGGCAGCTTCCATTGCAATCAGCCCTCTGGAAGCTTTCCAGAGGGCTGATTTACGAGATTGAGGGTTGGAACTGCTGCCCCGACTGTTAGTTCAGTTGAGCAGAGATGGCTTAGAGACGCGATCGACTAGGCATCAGCCGCAATGCCAATGATGCCGCAGGCTAAGCGACCGCCCGCGTTGCCGGTCTTCAGCGATTCTTCATTGCCGCCTTTGCCCAGGTCATCAACTTTCTCATGCACCACCATGGCTCGACCAATGACGGAATGTTGACCGATGATTTTGATGAGATTGTCTTCTAGCCGCAGGGTGCCAACCCCGTCAGCGTTTGCCTCAATGTTGCCCAAGTCACCGACATGTCGCGTTTCATCGCTTGGACCGCCGTGGGTTTTTCCAAACGGATTGTAGTGCGTCCCGGCGCTAGTGCAGCCATTGGTGGTGTCGCCGTATTCGTGGACATGGAAGCCGTGCAGCCCTGGGGTCAAGCCGTGGATCTCTGCCTCAATGACCGTGGGGCTGTCTTCGGTTTCTTGATTGAAGCGCACTACACCGGAGACGACATCTCCTTTTAACACGCACACTGCTTTTGCCATGATCAATTTCCTGCCTTCTTCGGATTGCGATCGACGCTTGAGAATGAAATATTCAAAGCCATTGGCATTGCCAATGCCATTTACCTTCATAGCATGAAAGCTTGATTGTGAATTCATGAATGCAGCGGTTCACTCGCCACAAAGGCGCAATCGGGGCGCGATGTCGCTCACGGCGGCAGCTAAAAGATGCGGCTTAAATCTAACTCAAATCCTGGTAGAACCGGTTCGCCAGAGAGAATGCTGGGAAGTTTGACAATCTCGATAGCTTGTTCCTGACGGTAAATTTCCACCTGTCGATCGCTGGGATTGATTAACCACGCCAGCCGCACACCGTTTTCAAGATATTCCTGCATTTTTGCCCGCAGGGTTTCTAAATTGTCTGTCTCAGACCATAATTCCATGACAAAATCGGGCGCAATCGGAGGAAACCTGCGCCGCTGATCGGGTGTTAGCGCCTGCCAACGGGCTATTTGAACCCAAGCTAAATCGGGCGATCGGTCTGCTCCATTGGGTAACTTAAATCCGGTTGAGGAGTCAAACGCAACGCCTAAGTTAGTTTGCCGATTCCACAATCCCAAATCCAGGTAAAGTTCAAAATTCTGGTTCCCGGTTTCTCCGCCGGTTGGCGACATGACGATCAGATCTCCTGCGGCGGTGCGCTCAAACTTCAGGTCAGGATTAGCGCGGCAAAGGTCATGGAATGCTGCTTCGGTCAGGTGCAGCGCTGCTGGTACTGTCAGAGTGGTTAGAATGCTCACGAAGATGTGCCAACGCGATTGTCCCAATTGTACTGATGCGATCGATTGGCGGTGAAGCCTTGATGTCATCTGCTGCATAAGCTTTTTGCTAGTGTGAAGAAATCGAGAGTGTTGCAAACGCAGCTTGGATTCAATCAGTTTGCAGGAGATATCGCGGATGAACAAGTCCTCTCAAACGGTTGCAGACCAGCTTCTGGCTGACTTCCTGCAAGAGCAGCAGCTGATAGATTTAATTATCAAAGGCTGCATCGAACACCGCTGGGCGATCGGAGCCGAAGAACGCACGTTGAGCGAAGCGATGATTTACAACGCTTTTGAGGCGTATGCGGTCGCAAGAGGAATGCCTTTAGCCGCAGCAGAGCGGTTTTGTGAACAGCACCTCAATGCCTTGATTCGTCAGGTGCAAGCAGTTTTGTGAGCAGGTCGTTTTGTCAGCAAGTGCGATCGAACTGCGACATTAAGATGAGCGAACTTTTGCCACCAGAGCTGTAATGACTTGCACGAGCGCATCAGGTTCGACGGGCTTGGGCAGGTGCATCTGGAAGCCTGCTGCTAACGCTTGCTGCTGATTCATGCTGTCTGCATACGCAGTCAGGGCGATTGCGGGAGTTTGCCCTCCCTGCTCAGGCGGCAGCTCACGAATTTGACGCATGAGCGTGTAGCCATCGACCTCTGGCATCGCAATATCGGCAACAATAATATCTGGCTGAGACTGAGCAAGATTTTGTAGCGCAGATGCGGCTGAAGGTGCTGGGGTGACCAGCGCTCCTGCCTGCTCTAGGATAAATTGCAGCAGTTCCAGATTATCGATTTCGTCATCTACAGCAAGGACGCGAATACCCTGTAACTCTAGCAGACTTTCCATAAACGATATCTCTAGCCTGACGAAGCAGCGACGAAGAGGGCTGGAACTAAAGCGGCGCAGAAAACAAAGTATAGTACGATACAGTAGCCTTTGCTTGCAATCGACAGCTCTGTTAAAAAATAAAAAACAGAAGGCAAGTGGGTTTTGTCTACACCACCTGCCTCAGCAAATTCCTTAAAATAAACTCTACAGTGTTGAAGGTTACAGCGCGACACGATCGAGCTACTCAGATAGCTCTTGCTGTCTCTCAGCTTCAAAATCATGAAACACCCGGTTTAGCCAGAAGTAGAACAACGCTTCATAGCTAATGCTGTCGGGAATGAGGCTGTCAGGGAGACTGTCGGGAGCAAAATTCATCTTAAACGACCTGAAGGACACCTGCTCTTGTAGAGTATCGAACCGCCACGCACTCTGCCTGAGGATATAAACCTATTAAGCTGTTTTTTTGTATTTGAGTAACTTTTGCTATAAAAGTACTTCTGTTTAGTTAACTTATGAGTGAGGTTGTATGGTTGCATTAAGAAATTTAGCCGCAGTCCCATGAAACTGACATCCCTGACCGACCTGCCCTCAGAGCAGGTTTCTCATAATCCGGCAATTAAAAAGAAGGTGATGCTGCGCCAGGGCGACCTGCCTCACTTGACCAACTTTTCTCAGGCTCAGTTTGCTCCAGGACAAATTGCAGTCGCACACGCGCACGCAGACATGTGTGAAGTATTTTTTGTTGAGGCGGGTGAAGGCATTATGCTGATTGACGGTCATCCTCACGCCCTGAACTGTGGAGTGTGTGTCGCTGTGGAACCCGACGAAGTCCATGAGGTGATCAACACTGGATCAACAGACTTGATTCTGACTTACTTTGGGCTACGAGTAGAACCAGCGATCACCGAGATGGGACGTCGATTCACCAACAAATCGAGTAAGTCTCAGCCTGACGCAAAAGCATAGTCGCTACGTCTGCGGATACCTGTTCCTGAATAGATTAAGACACAATAGTAGGTTGATACCAGGAGGTGGCTGTCAAGCAGCGTGAAACGACCAGAGGCTGTTCGCTAACCGCTAATCACCCACCGCCTGCTGCCATCAAATCACACGCAATTGGCTGCAAGAATCCGCATGGCTGACCATCAACCAGAATTTTCGGTTTATCTACCCTCAACCCTGCTGCGATCACTCGAAGCTTTCCAAGCTGAGCGGCGCATCACCTCCAGCAGTGCAGCGATCGTCGCCATCCTCGACGACTATTTAACCGGCGCGCAGTTCATCGATCGCCCTGTCTCAGCGCGACTGGCAGAACTTGAGGGAAAGTGGCTCGCCTGACTGAGCAAATGGAGCAGCTCAGTCAGGCGCTGGCGATGGCTGCTACAGTCGCAGCTAATACGCCGATCGCTCCCACTCCCACGCTTGCAGACGGCGATCGAACTCGTGAGGCTGAACCAAAAGAACGGCAAATCGTCACCCAGCTCACACCCATTGAAACTTTTGTCGCTGCGGATGAAGACATTGAGGATGAGCCAGACGAGATTCTCTATGAATTCTTGCCGCCAAGGCAGGAATGAAGGCTGTGGCAGATCGGGAAGGGGGTTGCTTCAATCAGGAATTGCCGCTGTCGCGATTGAAGTTTAACGGTGACGACTGAAATTCTTCTGCCGTAAAGCACAAATCAATGAATCAGTTAAAGACGATCGCTTTACTGAGTCTGTTGAGCGCGCTGCTGTTTGGCATCAGCCACTGGACGATCGGCGGTGTGGCAGGTGCGATCGTCGGGCTGCTGCTTGTCGGAGTTACAAACTTTGTAGTCTGGCGCTACGCTGACCAAATTGCGCTGTCCGCTCACCGTGCTCACCCCGTCAGCCTGAATCAAATGCAGCGGCTGAAGCCGCTCGTTGAGCCACTCTGCACTCGTGCTGGCATTCCTCTGCCTGCTCTGTATATCGTTCCGAGTGCCGCCGCTAATGCGTTTGCAACAGGACGTGACCCAGACCACAGTGCGATCGTGCTGACCGAAGGACTGTTGCGCCAGTTGCCCGATGACGAACTCGAAGGCGTAATTGCTCACGAACTCAGCCACATCCAACACTGGGACACGCTAACGCAAACCGTAACTGCCACGATCGCCGGAGCCGTGTCGAGCGTGACTCGAATCGCTCAATACTCGGTGTGGTTTCCAGGACAGACACAGCAGCGAAATCCCCTGGCACTGCTGCTGACGGTTATTTTCGCTCCGCTGGCGGCGCTCATCATTCAGCTCAGCATTGCCCGCAGTCGAGAAATGGCTGCCGATGCAAATGCGGCGCGGCTCACTGGCAATCCCCGATCGCTGGCAAATGCTCTGCGGAGACTACACATCAGCGCTCGACAAAAACCGTTTGTGGGAAATCCGGCTTACGCCCCTCTGTTGATCATCGATCCCGGCTTTAACCAGTTTCTCAGCCATTTGTTTTCGACGCATCCGCCGCTTGATGCCCGTCTGGCACAGCTAGTGCGGCTCGAATCGGAGGGGCGATCGGCTCCCCCGACCTCGACACCGAAACTACAACCGCTGCGCCGCTACTGGGTGCCGATCGCGCTATCACTGCTGCTGGGAAGTGTCACCGTTGGTGCTGTCCATCTCCAGCAAGAGCAGGCAGGGCTGGCTGGGATCTCCGTCGTGCAACACCGACTAACGCGCTCAGAAAACGGCAGAGAAACGCTCACGGTGATTGATCCTCAGGAGACTCCGCAGATTTTTTATTCAGTCAAGCTGGATGGCGCACCGCTGGGACAACGACTGGCGCTAACCTGTGACTGGGTCAATCCGTCGCATCAGGTCGTGCGTCACAATCGCTATCAGACACGTCGCATCGACCACGCGGTTTGGAATACCTGGTGCCGCTATCAGTTCCCTGCTGATGCGGCGGCTGGCACCTGGGAGGTGCGGATGTCGCTGGACGATCGATTGCCCTTTGGCATCCCGATGCCCTGGCAGTCCGATCGCCTGCTGGTCACGCGGTCCTTTGCAGTCAGGAAGTCGCAACCATGAAACCGACCGCTTCTGTATGATTCTCTGAATCATCGCGATCGATGCCAATATATTGCATGAGTACTGTGATATTCAAACCCCATGACTGGATAGGCTACTGGGGCTATGGGGTGCAGCCAGAGCTAGAACAGCGACTCAGCCAAGTCTTAAACCACTGTGGCTTAAGTCAGTCACGGCGGCGATCGTCGGGCGCGGCAGACGGCACCGCACCTCAAGACATAACACAGTGGGGAATTGCCCATATCGGGCTGAATCAACCGCTGCCAGCAGTCCCGATCGAACCAGGTTCGACCAGACGAGAGCGAATTGCCACCCTGTCTGCATCAGGGTTAGATCTGTATCCCCAAGCCGATGGCTCGTTCTATCCCGATGCCTGGGTCGAGGTCAGCGACAGCACGCTAATTTTGGGCAGGGAACCGTTTGGGCGCGTCTCGCTCTACTGGTTGCAGTCGCAGCAGGTCGTCTGGTTTGCCTCACGCTTGCAGCTTTTGCTGCCGCTCCAGCAGGTAGAAATTAGCGTTGCTGGACTGTACAGCTATGCCTGCTTTTCGTATGTGGCAACTCCGTTTACCCCAATTCAAGCGATTCAAGCAGTTCCGGCAGGGGTGCAGCACTGCTGGCAGCGGGGAAACAGCTTTGCATCAAGCGACGCTCAACTGACTTTCAGCGTGGCTCAGCTCTGGCAGTGGTGTGAAGCCGCTGAGCAACTTGACGACGAGGCAACCGCGATCGATCAACTGCAAATGTTGCTTAAAGCTGCGGTGCAACGACAGCTCGTGGGTTTACCGAATGCTCCGGTTGGCGTGTTTCTGTCTGGTGGGTTAGATTCCTCGATCGTGGCGGCGCTGCTGGTGCAGGCAGGTGTCGAGGTGCGCGCTTACACGCTCGATTTCAACAGCGACGATTCTGAGCTGGCATATGCTCAGCAGATCGCGGCGTTTCTCAAGATTCCGTTAGTCCGGATTGAAGCGACTCCGCACCGCGTTCAGGGGGCGATCGATGCCACAGCTCAAGCCCTCGACCTGCCCTTTGGGGATGGGGTGACGGTGCCGCTGTTTCTGCTCAATCAAGCTGCCAGCCAGGATACGACGCTGGTGTTTAATGGTGAACACGGAGATCAACTGTTTGCTGGGTGGACGAATAAACCGCTGATTGCTGCTGGGGTCTACAGTTCGTCAACTGAAGACTTTGCTCAGCGCTATCTCCGCACCTTTCACCGGCTGCACGGGTTTGAGTCTGAAATCTTTGCAGGTGACGTGCTCAGGCAGGTTGCCTTGCTTCAGCCGCAAGACTGGCTGCAAGA
>Ga0224723_1000809_pt1 | contig 20559 bp, 19 predicted proteins | sample Balambano_FR2_Me_FD_161647 | JGI IMG/M metagenome (GOLD analysis project Ga0224723, IMG submission 161647) | Freshwater sediment microbial communities from Lake Towuti, South Sulawesi, Indonesia - Balambano_FR2_MetaG | ecosystem: Environmental > Aquatic > Freshwater > Lake > Sediment | place... | reverse complement strand
AACATGGTCAGCAACTCTTTCGCCCGCTGATCGGGTTTGAACTGGCGTTTCCGCGCAAACTGAATGGGAAGCGCGACATTTTCCAGAGCCGTCAGCGTCGGGATCAGGTTGAAGAACTGAAAGATGAAGCCGATTTTTTCGTTGCGAATTTCGGTCAGGCGGTCTTCACTCATACGCGAAATATCCACGCCATCAATTTCAATGACCCCGCGAGTCGGTTTGTCCAGCCCGCCGATAATGCCGAGCAGTGTGCTTTTGCCGCTGCCGGACGGACCAACGATGCCGACGATCTCGCCCGCGTAAATATCCATATCCACGCCGCGCAGGGCATATACGACGGTATTGCCAAGTGGGAGTTCACGGGTGATGCCGCGTGTGCGAATGACGGGACGGCGAGAGCCATTACTGGATGGAATCATGAGTTCCTCTGAACGTGCAGGCCATACACCTCATTGTACGCAGGAAGTGACAATTTGTTGCGGGGGAAAAAAGTGAGGATATGGATTGTGCCATGCCCTCACAGGATCAATGAACCGCTTCGGGCATATAAACGGGGGTGAGCCAGTCGCGGTATTTCTCAACGCGCCCGGAGACAACATCCATGAACAGATCGCGTACCTGGCGAGTGATCGTTCCCATGCGCCCTGCGCCAATCTGACGATGCTCAACTTGGGTGACGGCTGCAACCTGTACGCCTGTGCCGCACAGGAAAATCTCGTCGGCGACATAAACTTCGGTTCGGTCAATATCGCGCTCAACGACTTCAATCCCGAGATCATCCTGCAAAAGTGTGATAATCGTTTTGCGAACAATGCCTTCCAGCACGTCGGACTGCGGCGGCGGTGTGTAGACCACGCCTTTTCGTGCAATGAAGATATTCGCGGCGCTCGCTTCGGTCACATGTCCTTCCTGATTGAGGACGAGTGCTTCATCAAATCCTGACAGAACGGCGTCGGATTTGATCAGGGCGGAATTCGCATACGCGCCGACGATCTTTCCGCGTGCGGGGATAGCATTGTCGTCCACACGCCGCCAGGCAGAGAAACAGACATGAGCGCCGTTTTCGTTGGGAATGTACGCGCCAAAAGGCAATGAGAACATCGTAAACGCATCATCCACATCGTGCAGGCGCACCCCGATCATTTCGGTGGATTTGTACGCCAGCGGACGAATGTAGCAATTTTCATGGAAATTTTCGGTACGGAGCAGTTCAGCAAGAATATCCACCAGTTCGTCCGCCGTATAGGGCAGGCTAATCCGAATCAGGCTGGCAGATTGCAGGAAACGTTCAAAGTGATCAAAAGGACGGAAAATAAATAACTGTTCTTCATCGTCATTCCAGTAGGCGCGTAAGCCGCCAAAGACGCCTGTGCCATAATTCAGCGCATGGGTCATTACGCTGATTTTCGCCTCTTCCATCGGCACGATTCGTCCGTCGAAAAACGCATATTTGGGTTTCGCCTGTTTCACAGCCACGATGAACACTCCTGAAATTCCCTTTGTTTTGTGACCGCATTATAGGGGGCGACTACATCAAACGACAATGAGTCCATTGAGCCAACATCACGGACCTGCCAGCGCGATCACGTATAAGCCGCTGGTGAAGAGCAGAACCAGCACCAAACCGGCAATGCAAAGCAGTCGAATAATGGGGTGAGCGCGGCGAATACCATCCGCCATCATGACCCACAAGGGAAACAGTGTGAGGGCATAGCGCCCAAAACTCTGCGTGTAATAAACGTCATTGGTGTTGTAGTACCAGTTAACCTTGCTGAAATACAAGAGGAGATAACTCCAGGTATAGACTTGCAGCGGCAGCCGCCTGTGCAGGCGAAACACGAGCGATATGGGCGCAAGGATCAGCACCAGCGCCATCATCCATATATCGAGATAGCCGAGCGCTTGCAGCGGCTGGGATAGAAAGAAACGAACATTGATGAGCAGCCCGTCAAGTGGATTGGTGAAGTAAATATAGGAATAGGCGCTGTAGGTTTCGCTGAGTGAAGGAAAGCCGAGCGAACGCCGCCACGCATCGAAAGCGAAATAGGTCAGCGGGAGCAAGCCAAACACCCAACCGCGTTTGAGCATGTGTAGTACATTATCAGTAAGGCGCGAGTCGCGCTTCCAGAGTGCCTGAAACAGCAATATGAATGCAGGAAAAATGAGCAGAACTGCCTGATTGCGGGTCAGGGTTGCCAGTACGCCCGCAATCGCAGCGATACCCCACCGTCCATTCGTGCAGAAATAGAAGAATGCCAGAATGAACGCGAGATAGGGCGCTTCGGACATTGGCGCGGCAAAGAAGAATGATAGCGGCAGCAGCGCCATCGTGATCACGGCATAGGGCGCTAATGCAGAATCGGCGTAATAGGTTTCGCACAGGCGATAGAGGAAAATCAGCGCCAGTGCGAACATCGCTGTCTCAAAGACCATAGCCGCAAGATCGAGGGAACCGGGCAGTATCGCGTCTGTTAGTTGAAGTCCCACAGGCGTGACCACGCCAAAGACCGATGCGCCGGGATTGTCAAGGCGATAGCCATTGGTAGCGAGATCGAAATAATGAATTGCATCCCAGCGCCGCCATACGCCGAAAATCTGCTGATCAGACGTGGTTTCCAACGCAGGGATAGGTGCGAAATGGGTATGAAAATCGGGGTTGCCACCGTTCAGCCCGCCGCCGATGATGCCCCACACCACGGGTAACCAGATGACAAGGACGAGCCGCTGAACAAGCGCGACGGTAATTCCCCAGAACAACGCGCCGCGCCATCCGTGCATGGGCAGTTGTATGCGAGGTTTTGCAACATCTGTCTCTGTCAAAGAAAGTGCGTCGGAATCGGTGGGCATCAATGCGAGTTCACGGCGGATGTGAAAATGAAAGGGGCAGAAATTTCCTGCCCCTGTTCATCATATCCTGAAAAATCAGCCTAAATAATCACGCAGGTTGTGCGCCAGACGTGGGTGGCGTAAGCGGCGCAGTGCCTCTTTTTCAAGCTGGCGAATACGCTCACGGCTTAAGCCAAATTTGTTAGCGATTTCTTCCAGCGTGTGGGGTTCGCCGCCGCCCAAGCCAAAACGTAAACGGAGGATATGGCTTTGGCGTGGGGTTAATTCTGAGAGGACATCTTCAATCGTTTCCTGTAACAAGTGTTGTGTGGCGGATTCCACGGGGCTTGGCGAGTCTTGATCTTCAATAAAATCGCCAAATTCGCTGTCACCGTCGTCTCCGACGGGGCGCTCAAGCGCAATCGCGTGTTGGCTGGCATCCATCATTGCCCGTACCGTATCAGCGGGTAAATCCATTTCCGCCGCGATTTCCTCTGGTGCCGGGCGACGACCGAGTGTTTGCTCAAGCTGCTGCGCGGTGCGGTACATCTGGCGAATGCGCTCAGTCATGTGCAGCGGAATACGGATGGTGCGCGTCTTTTGTGCCAGAGCGCGGGTGATCGCCTGACGAATCCACCATGTCGCGTAGGTGCTGAAACGGTTGCCGCGCTTGTAATCATATTTATCTACTGCACGCATCAGCCCAACGTTGCCTTCCTGAATCAGATCGGGGAAGGGCAGCCCCTGACCCATATAGCGCTTGGCGATACTGACGACAAGGCGGGTATTGGCGCGTCCAAGATGCTCCCGTGCTGCCTGCCCATCATGCACCAGTTTCTCGAGATGAGTGACCCATGCTTCGCTATAGGATTTTCTTGTCAGGATTCGTTTCAAGGTTTCGCGGGCGTGTTTGCCCATTTCAATGCGCTTGGCGAGTTCGATTTCCTCAAGGGCTGTGAGGAGGGGTTCCTGCGCCATCTGGCGGAAGTACAGCCCAACCGGGTCATCGGCAGAAACAGCGCTGATGTCAGTTAGATCAACGACGCCGGGGTCTTGCAAAAGTTCTTCGGGTTCAAATTCGGGTTCACTCTCTTCAACGAGGTAAATCCGGTCAAAACTTTCATGATCTTGTCTTAACTCTATTCCCACCTCATCTAATTCTATCAGGATAGTTTCAATGCTGATGACATGGTCATCTTCAAAATCTAGCACTTCCAAAACGTCATCAAAGGTCACATAGCCGCGCTGGTCGGCTCGGTTCAAGAGTTCTTGTAACACGACCGTCCTCTGCCTCCTCGAATAGGAATAGTGCAAACGTTATTTTAATTGTGCAACACGACACAATTAAAACCCGAACAGACTCATTCTAACACAACTTTCATAACGTTGTGAATTACGGTACCATGCCAAAACAATGTAATTTTGACCAGTTTTGCCAAAAAATGGTTAGAATTTGGTTCATAATGCTTGTAATCCTGTAATTCTAACCTGAATGAAACCATTGTCAGGGCAATTGCGAGAATGACATTCTTAGGCTATAGTGAACAAAAGTACACAAGGTTCAAATGCGATGTCTACGCGACGCTTTACGGATGATCTCAACGATGACGGCGGGTTCGACTTTCCGGATGAACCGCCTGAACAGGGGCTTGTAGCGCCACCAAGCCCTGCGCCGCGCCACATGCCGACAACGCCCCCGTTGGCTCAACCGCCTGCGACTGTATCTGCACCCAGTCAACCAGCTAAACGCCCGGTAGGGGTGCCGTCATCCAGCCCGCGCAGCGGCGCGAACTTGCCACGCACATTGACGCAGGTGCTGAATGAAGCGAATGATCGTGTTGTGCGCGGCGATTTGATTGATTACGTGCCGACGCCGACGGGTTTTGATCCGCTGGACGGGTTTATCGGTGGCGGCTTACGCAAGACGGAACTTGTGCTGCTCGGCGGTCCGCAGGGGATCGGCAAGACAATTGCAACGTTGCAGATTGCGCGAAATATCGCTATGCGTCCCGATCAGTATGTGTTCTATCTCTCGTATGAACACCCTGAAACCCACCTGCTACATCGTTTGCTGTGCCTCGAAAGCGTGAATCCGCCAGAGATTGACGTCAGCCGAGGAATCAAACTGCGTGATTTGTATCAGATTATCGTCGCTAATCGCGCTAAAGACTTTATGAACAAGGATGGCAACGCGGGTTCGCTGCAATCTATCCTGCGCGACAATCCCAAGACTGCCCCCAGCCTGGCGCGTCTGGCGAAATATGCGGATCGAATGATTTTGGTCAAAGCCAGCCCTGCCGTAACCACGCTCAGAGCGATCAAGGAAATGACGGCGCGTCTATGCGATGCGACGGGCGGCAATGTCGTGGTTTTTGTGGATTATCTCCAGAAGATCGCGGTTCATCCTGAGCGTCCCCGCGATGAAAATGACAAGGTGACGATGATCGTTGAGGGATTGAAGGATATTGCGATGACGATGGATGTGCCGGTCTTTTCCATCGTTGCGGCAGATCGTGAAGGGCTGAAAAGCAAGCGAATTCACCTCTTCCATCTGCGCGGCAGCAGCGCACTTGACTACGAATCTGACATTGCCATCATCATGAACAACAAGTATCAGATCATGTCCAAAGAGCATGTCAGCTTCAACCCATATACGGCGAAGCAATTCCGTGATTGGGTAGTGTTCACGATTGAGAAGAACCGTGCCGGGCGGGCAATGCAGGACATGGAATTTCAACTGCATGGGCAGCATTTTGCGTTCGACACACGCGGTCAGAAGGTGCAGCAGCAGTTGATTGATGAGAAGGTGATTGAGTCTTAGGGAAGCCCTCACCCCCAACCCCTCTCCTTCAGGGAGGGGGAGTAACTTTCGATTACGTTACTGTTTCACTCTCACGCACACGAATGTGATCCAGTTGTGACAGCGCCCGTACCTGCTGGTCAGCCCGATAGCTGCTGCGAACGAGCGGACCGCTTTCTACCCATTTGAACCCCAGAGACTTGCCAATTGTGATAAAGCGATCAAATTCTTCGGGCAGGTAATAGCGCCCGATAGGCAGATGCTTCTTACTCGGCTGGAGATACTGCCCGATAGTGAGAATATCCACGCCGCGCTCTGCCAGATCGCGCATAACTTCGACGACTTCATCAAAGGTCTCACCCAAGCCGACCATGATTCCGCTTTTCGTCAGTACCAGCGGATCCATCTTCTTCGCGTTTTCCAGCGTCCTCATTGCCCATTCGTAATGATCCTGCGGCTGCACCTTCTTGAACAGGCGCGGCACCGTTTCGACGTTGTGATTGAGGATTTCCGGCTGCGCGTCCATGACAATCCTGAGCGCGGCTTCACTGCCTTTGAAATCGGGAATCAGGACTTCAATGCTGCATCCCGGTTGTAGCTGGCGAATACGGCGAATGACCATGGCAAAGATCGGCGCACCGCCATCGGCGCGTTCGTCGCGGTTAACGCTGGTGATGACGACATGCTTGAGGTTCATTGCTCGCACTGCTTCGGCGATCCGATTCGGTTCCGCCCAATCCAGCGGGGAAGGGCGACCCGTCTTGATGTCACAAAAGCCGCAGGAACGAGTGCAGGTATCCCCCATCATCAGAAATGTTGCCGTCCCACGCCCCCAGCATTCACCGATATTCGGGCATTGTGCTTCTTCGCACACGGTATGAAGGCGCTGCTCGCGCATCAGCCCGACAAGCTGTTCGTAATTTTCGCCTGCCGGAGCGCGAACCTTGATCCATGGTGGACGGCGGCGCGGATAATCCGGATCAGGCTGCCAGCCCGCTGCTGCATCGGCTATGGGAATAGCATTCACGTCAATTAAGTCAGTCACAATAAGACTCCAGAGTGATACGCCTATTATATCCAGACGCTGTGGGCGAGATAGAACCAACGTCTCTTATTGATTTGGCGGCAAGCCCCACGCGATCACATTTGGCGCTCCTAATGCGGGATAAATTCCTTCGCTTAATTCCGTATAAACGCCGGTTGTGGTATCCAGTACAAGCAGCAAATAGCCACGCTCATCGGCGGGAATGTTTCCAGCAAAGGCGATATGGGTTCCGTCGGGCGACCAACGCAGGCGCGGCGGATTAGGCGTGTGTTCCGTCGTCGCGTAATCGCAGTAGGTTGTCACGGTACGTGTTGGCACATCCAGCACATGCAGAATGGCATTGCCGAGATTGCCTTGGGGATTGTTACTAAGCATCTGAATCACCCAGAACGCAATGCGCGACCCATCGGGAGACCAGCTCAGTTCGCCTGCTGCCAGACCGTTGATCCGTACCAAGCCGTAATCATTACTGAAATTCGTCCACTGTTCTGGCGAAGATTGATCGGGCGAAATGCCGTAAATTTCGCTGCCAAGCAGTTCACCGCTGTTACTGAGAACAGGCGCGACGAATGCCAGCATGTCTCCTGAGGGAGACCACGCCGCCGCATCGAAATACAGGCGATCTTCACCAAGTTCAATGGTTTGTGCGGGGACGGAATCCATATTCGGATCGAGATTGATGAGAGAACGGCTGAAACCCGTTTCTGTAGGTTGAACGGATACACCCCAATATCCGCCAGGTTGGATCGAAACAACTTGGTTTACGTCCAAAGTTGTGCGCTGATCACTGCCTTCCGGCATCAGGTAGGCATTATGCCCCGGCGTCCAGATGAGGTAAATGTTGTCCGTCCACCATTCAATGTCGCTGGCATACGCTGAAATGTAGGTGCGCTCGGAACCATCGAGGTGCATTCGATTGTAGGCGTTAGTCTCATCATTAAAGTAGGTCAGCCAGCGGGCATCGGGCGAAAGGCGGCAGTTGCCATCACACGGACGTGTTTCGGGCAGCGGATAACGTCGTGCGCCATCAACCTGGTATACCCAGATACCGGTGCGATCAAACGAAGTGAGGATAATCCCGGTTGGTTCAAACCCTGCACCGCCTTGCTGGATACCTGCTGCCGGACACATCCGCTCAAGCGTTGACTCCTGTGCGTCCACACGCAGGCATAGAAATATCAAGAGCAGGGAAATGCACACTAATATAGCAGTGTTTAATCGTAGAGTTTTTGAGACCATGTGCTTTCATCGTATGAAGATGGCGGTAAACCCTCAACTTGCCAGACGTGAATGTGACTCAATCGCTCAGGCTGGTCGGGTGTTTGCATGGAACCGCCATCGGCAATAAACAGGTGGTCACGACAGAGGATACAATCCATCGGGCGAAACAATTTCACTTCGGGCAACCCTGTGAGAAGCGACTCAAGGGTTGGTTCTGTCTGATCGTGTAAGTCCAGCCCATGCGCCAGATAGATACTCTGCGTATCGTAATCATATCCTAAACCTGCCTCATCCTCTACGAGCTGAGGTAAGGCGTAGGCAATTCGCAGGCGACGACAGACGAAATACAAGGTCGGGGCGAGCCGAACCTCTGCCAGTACGTAACTTTCAGCAATCCCCAGAATTTGATGTAGTTGAATCCCATTTCCTATATGCTTTGCCAGCGCCAGTTTGTCGGCGATGGTCAAGGGCTGAACCAGTTCTGCAACCCGATCCGCCTCACGCAGTCCACGATGTCTCGCACCGGCAAAATTCATCATCATCGTCTGCCATGCGCTGTAGGAGTGAATGCAGGTCTCCGGCACCTTTAGCGGTACGATTGAGACGTCATCCTGCTCATCTACCACCGCGAGTTTATCCCCTGAAAAGCGGATGGCAGTTTGTGCTATATAGCCGACGTCGTCATAAATTTCTTCGGCATATATTGTGAAATCATGATCCACGCCCAGCAAGGCGCATTCTCCGGCATGAAGCAGCGGGAACGATTTGCGGTGGTGAAACGTCATAGAGTCAATAGGTGAACGCATGAGACGAAATGTTTTGATTTGTCTAAATTTAGCGTGAAAACAGTAAAAGTTACGACTAAAACTATGGTGCTATGTGTTATACTCCGATTGGAATTATCCTAAAGAGGTTATGCCGATGGCAAGCCGCTCCACTCCTCCGATTATAGATGATCTCACCGATGCGTCGTCAGGATGTGATTCGCGCTCTGGCGAACCCCGCGAAGCAGCCAGTGATTTGCATAGTATTGCCCCGCCTCATGCCTCAGAGGAGCGTGCGACACAGCCTCATCGCCCGCCGCGTGCTGAAACTGGCGTTGTTCCGGCGGTGTCGCTAGGCTCTGAGGGTGCCAGCGCTGATGAACGACAGGATGCGACGCGCACAACCGCAGAAACGCGCCCCGTGACGATGGAAGTGCGCCAGCCAGAAGCCGGACAGACGATCACCGCGCTGATCATAGAGGATACGCCGGAACTGGCGGAAGTGCTGGAAGCGACCCTGCGTGGTATGAAAATGAATGTTATCGCCGCAAGCAGGGGCAATACAGGCGTCAACCGGTTCATCGAAATGAACCCCGATCTTGTCCTGTTGGATATTCACCTGCCAGATATGACGGGCTGGAAAGCGCTGGAGACGATCAAGGAACACAGCCGTGAAAGCGGCGCGAAACTGCCGATCATCATCGTCATCACGGCGTATGGCGATCCGGCAAATCGCCTTGTCGGAAAATTGCAGGGCGTTCACAGCTATCTGGTCAAGCCGCTGTCTCCCAATGAAATTGAAGAGGTGGTCACGACAGCGCTCAGCGTAGCGCGTTAACTCATGCCTTCAGACACACGAGCGCTTATTCTGCGCCGCTGGTGGATCATTGCGGCTGTCGGGATAGCGCTCGTTCTGTTTCTTACAATGATGGTTTTATCTCGCTCTATCCCATCCCACAGCCTTCCCAATGATTTTCAGCCTGTCACCGTTCCGCTTGAGCGTTATACAGGTAGACCGATGCAGGCACTTTATCAGCTTGAGCAGATCACCGCGCAAACCGGCTGGACTCCCGAATTATTCCGTCTCGCGGGGGATTTGTGGCAGGAAGCGGGCGATGGAGGACGTGCCTTCACTTACTGGCGGGCAACGGGGATCAGGGACGATGCCGCGTTTTTGCGTCAACTGGGGAATACCGCGCTTGAACTTGGCGAGTGGAACGCGGCGCAGACCGCCTTTGCTCAACTCATGGCGCTGGAACCGGATGATGGGCGGGCGCGAACGGAGCTTGGTATTCTTCTGGCAGCAAACGGCGATAGGGCAGTGGTTGATCTGCTGAGCCGTATCGCAAATGACCCGGCGTCTCCTGATGCTGAAACAGCCGATGCGCTTATTTCTGCCTTGCAAGGGGCGGACGATTTGGGGTCGCGCCTGATCCGCGTTGGTCTGATCTTTGCCGAACGCGAGCGCTGGCAATATGCGGTGCTGGCATTCGAGAGTGCCGCTGCGCTGCCGGATGCGCCAGCATTGGCATACGCTTATCTAGGGTGGTCACAGGATCAAACAGGTGAAGATGGCACGGATGCAATCCTGCAAGCCGTGAATGCAGCGCCGAATGATGCACAAGTTCGCCTGCTTGAAGGCTTGCACTGGCGTTCTCTCGGAGAAAATGATGCCAGTCTGGAAGCGCTGATCGCGGCGGCTGTCTTCGATCCTGAAAGCGCTGCGCTGCTGGCTGAATTGGGCAATACGTACCGGCTCATGCGTGATTTTGATCAAGCGCGATACTGGTATACGCTGGCGCTGGCGCTTTCCAACAATGATGCCCGCTATCAGGCGCTGCTTGATTTACTGAACGGTAATCCAACGGAGGTTATGGGAGAGCTTGGACTCAACGACGCCACGCCCGAACTCACGCCTTAGCAAGTTCATCCTTCGCCTGACGCCTTACGGGGTGATTTCACCCGATCACCCGATCTTCGTCCGCGATTCGCGGCGGATGTACTGGCATAAGACTCGCTCATTTTTGCGGATGTCGCGGGCGCGGATTGTTCAAGTCATGGGGATCATCCTGCTAGTAACCCTGGTCGTTATTACGCTGTTTTCGATAAATCCATTTGCACGCTGGCGACCATTGAGCCAGTTTGCCGAAGTGAGTATCGCTGTAATTGCACTGCTGTTTTTGCTGTCATTCCTTCTTTCGGCGGGGCTTGATATTTTGTCAGTCAGCAGGACATTGCCGAGTATCAGCACCGATATCCGAACGGGGCGGTGGGAACTGATTCGCCTGACCCCATTGCGTGAAGGGCAGATTATTCGGGCAAAACATGCGGCGGCACAGCTTCGTCACTGGGGGCTGACCCTTGCCCTGATCAGCATTCGTGGGGCGCTAGTGGTATTGCTGTTACTGGTAACAGTGCTTGCTTTTGCGGACTCCCTGAATTTCCCGCCCATATATTATGACCGTGATGAGGGAGGTGTTCGCTATGTAATTGAGTTTATTTTCCTCTTGTTCCAGCTTGCGGGCATCTTCGCTTTTGGCTCGGTATTTCTCATAGAACCGATTTGGCGGGTGCGGGGCATGACGGCGCTTGGCTTGGCGATATCGGCGCGGGTGTATGACGGCGGCATGGCAACGCTGATTAGCGCGGCAGCGATTCTCGCACTGTGGGTGACACAGTTGGTGATCCTATTTGGCATATTTTCCATTATGGTTTCCTTCAGTTTTTTCGTGCTCTATTCACCTGTCGCGTCTGGCTTTATCTATTTCCTCATTTTTGCAACCGTCGTGTGTCTGGCGCAGATCGGTGTTTTCTATCTGCTGCAAACCTGGGCGCTGCGTCGTGTTGCGTGGCAGTTTGTCAGGCTGAACCAGTAGCACACTGCCAGACCGTCGTTTACGCGCTGAGTCCCTCATGCTACAATTCGAGCAGATTTTTAGAGGCAATCTGTGAAACGGTTCGCAACGCTGGTTGTGTTAACGGCAATTCTCGTCGGTCTGATTCTTGTCAATCGTGTGCTGGCGGGGCGGCATCCTGTCGTGAGCGGTGAGGCGGGTGATCTGCTGTATGTGGCGACCTTTGATGACAATGCCCCTGACTGGGGGCAGTATGACGATGGACAGCTTGCCGCTGAAGCTGAAGATGGCGTACTGCGATTGAGCGTGAATGCCGAAAGTGCGGGCGCGTTTTCCACGGCGGACGCGCATTTTGGTGATTTTGATCTGCATGTGACGGCGACGGCGGTAGATGGTCCGCTGGACAACGGCTTTGGCGTGATCTTTCGCCTACAGACTAAGGACAACCAGCGCTTAAGCGATGACAGCTACTATCTGTTTTTGATCAGCAGTGACGGCTACTATCGCGTCACCCGCACGGTTGACGGTACGGAACATATCATCAGTGATTGGATACCGTCCGGGCTTATCCAGGAGGGCTTTGAGGCGGAAAATACCCTACGCGTGGTCGGGCAGGGCGGGTCATTTCAGTTTTTCGTCAACAATCAACCCGTGCAGCTTTGCATCCCGAATGATCCTGATGGCATCAGCACGTATGCGTTGCAAACCTGCATTGATGGCAGCATGATGGATATGTTGCAGGATGACGCTATATCAGCGGGTCAAATCGGTGTGGTGGCGCGGGCAACTGAAACGGGCGGTGCAGGTGTGGTCGTTGATTTCGATAATATGCTGATTTTCGCACCTCAGGGCGGCGCATGAAAGTTCATCTGCGAACGCTTGGCTGTCGGCTGAATCAGAGCGAGATCGAGACGATGGCGCGGCAGTTGGTAGCTCAGGGGCATGATGTGGTGGATACGCCTGACCTTGCCGACCAGGTCATCATCAATACCTGCGCGGTGACGAGCGACGCTGCCCATTCCAGCCGCAAACTGATACGAACCATCCATCGGGTTAACTCGACGGCTGAAATTACCGTGACGGGCTGCTACGCACAAATCGCACCTGATGAAATCACAGTGCTTCCGGGTGTTGGGCGCGTCGTTGGAAATCGTGACAAAGAAACTCTGATCACGCAGCTGACGGGGAATCCAGCAGAACGATTCGATCAGGAGCCATTGCAGCGCGACCAGCCTGCCTGGATCGGGCGAACCCGCGCTTTCATCAAGGTGCAGGATGGCTGTGATAATGCCTGTACCTTCTGCATTACAACAGTGGCGCGTGGGGAAGGACGCAGTCGCACAATTGCCGATGTCGTCGCTGAAATACGGATGCTGCATGGGATGGGCTATCAGGAAGCGGTACTGACGGGCGTTCATCTTGGCAGTTACGGGCATGATCTTGGCGAGGCTAACGGCTTGTTTTATCTGGTCAGGGCGATACTGGCGGATACAGATATTCCTCGCCTGCGTCTGTCATCGCTAGAACCATGGGATTTGAATGATCAGTTCTTCACGTTATGGGAGAATTCGCGGGTGTGTCCGCATTTGCACCTGCCACTGCAAAGTGGCTGCGATTCAACGCTACGGCGCATGGCACGGCGAACGACACAGCAGCAGTTTCGGCATTTGATCGAGATGGCGCGAACAGCAGTTCACGATCCGTGCATTACGACCGACATGATCGCGGGGTTTCCCGGCGAGACGGATGCCGAGTTTGAGACCAGTTTCGCATTTGTGCAGGAGATGGACTTTGCTGGTCTGCATGTATTTCGCTATAGCAGTCGCCCACATACACCTGCGGCGCGAATGCGCGGGCAGGTGGCGGAAACGACGAAAAAGGAGCGCGTCGCCCGCCTGATTGCTCTGGGTGAATGGGCGGAAGCTGCCTATGCACAGCGTCATGTTGGAGAAACCTTGCCCGTTTTATGGGAACAGGTGGCAGGGGCAAATGAGAATGGCTTTCTCAATGTAGGGTACACGCACAATTACATTCGAGTAACCTGCATTGATCCGCAGCCCTTGGCAAATCAAGTTCTGCCTGCGCGTCTTGACGTGTGGGATGTACAAAAGAAGCAGATGCGCGTTACGCCCAACGGCGCAACGCTTGAGCCTGTAGCAGAACGACGAGAGGAACAGTATGGACGACCCTAGAGTGGCGATGCAAGCCGACCTGAAAGAAGCAATGATCAACAAGGACAACCTGCGGCGTGATGTCATTCGCATGACGTTGAGCGCTTTCAAACAGGTTGAAGTGGATGAACGACGCGAACTTTCTGCGGATGAAGTAGTGGCGATTTTGCAACGCGAAATCAAGAAACGCCGTGACAGTGTGGAGGAAGCGCGGAAAGCGGGGCGCAACGATATTGCCGATTCGGAAAGTACGGAACTGACGATCATCGAAGTCTTCTTGCCCGCGCAGATGAGCCGTGAGGAAATTACCGTGCTGGCGCAGGCGGCGGTTGAGCAAAGCGGTGCGACATCAGCGAAGGATATGGGCAAGCTGATGGCGCTGCTGATGCCACAGGTTAAAGGTAAGGCGGACGGAAAGCTTGTCAACGAGGTTGTGCGCGAATTACTCAGCTAGTAAAGCCCGAACGCTTTTAGATGCGGGGATAGGCGCGAGTATGACGGAACGAACCCGATCCAGACTTTTGACCGGCAGAATCAATCTGCTGCGTAGCCCTGAACAGCGTCAGACGGCTGCCTATATTGCGGCGGCGATCATCTTCCTCGTTGTGATTGTAGGAGCGCTGACCTTCGATGGTATCGCCCCATTTCGCGATGATGCGGAATTTGAAGTCGGGATGGTCGCGCCGCGTGATGTCCTCGCGCCATATACACTCACATATCCCAGTGTTGTTCTCACAGAGACACAGCGGCAGGTGGCGCAAAACAACGTCAGCCCGATTTATGATCCGCCTGATCCCGAAGTTGCCCGCCAGCAAATCGCCCTGTTGCAGCAGGTGATTACGTATATCAACGATGTTCGAGCTGATTCTTACGGCACATTTGAGCAGCGTCTCAGCGATATTCAACAGATCAACGCACTGACGTTGGATGACCAGACCATCGAAACAATTCTGACGCTGGATGAACCGACGTGGCAGGCTGTCGCCAGCGAGTCAAGTGCGGTTCTGGAGCGCGTTATGCGCGAATCGATTCGGGATGCTGATCTTGAACCGGTGCGCGATGCGCTTCCCACGCAGGTATCGGTGCGCTTCAGCGCGGCGAATGCCGCTGTCGTAACCGCCATCGTCGAAGATTTGATTCGCCCGAATCGGGCGCTCAATGAAGCGGCAACCGAGTCGGCTCGGCAGCTGGCGCTTGAGGCGGTTCCTGAGCAGACACGCACCTTTGAGCGTGGTCAGGCGATTATTCAGGCAGGTTCGCGGGTGACGGCGCTCAATTATGAAGCGCTTGAGCAGTTTGGATTATTGGTTACGCCTGATGTGCGGTTGCAAGTCTTTGCGCGATCTCTGCTTGGTGGTGTCCTCGCGCTGGTTTTTGCCAGCCTGTATATCAGGCGCTGTCATGAAGAACTGCTCAAACAGCCGGGGTTGCTTTACCTGCTTGAAGGGTTGTTTCTGATTTTCGTAGTCGGCTTCGCGGTATTAGACAATAATCAGGTGACACTCTACCTGTATCCTGCGGCGGCGCTGGCGCTGATATTTGTTGGCTTGGTGACAACCAATTTTGCCATCAACAGCGGGGTTTTACTGGCGCTACTGATGGGATTGATGTCAAACAATTCGCTGGAAGCTGCTGCAATTGCGATATTGGGAAGTGCGATAGGTGCGTTGACCCTGCGCGGCGCGGATCGCCTGAATCGCTACTTTTTCGTCGGCTTGGTGATAGCGTTGGTGAATGTTGTCGTGGTGACGATGTTCAACCTGAATATGGCGGGCGAGAATGCAGGCAGTTTAGCCACGCTGATGACCTATGGCATTATCAATGGGGTTCTGGCGGCAATGGCGGCGCTGGTCGGCTTGTATCTCATCACGCTGTTATTCAATCTGCCAACGAATATCAAACTCGTTGAACTGAGCCAGCCGAATCAACCGCTTCTGCAACGGCTTCTGCGTGAATCTCCCGGTACGTACCAGCATTCGCTTCAGGTGGCTAATCTTGCGGAACAGGCGGCGAATGCCATTGGGGTGAATGCTGAACTGGTGCGCGTTGCCGCTATGTATCATGATGTGGGCAAGATGCTCAACCCGGCATTTTTTGTCGAAAATCAGGTGGACAATATTAACCCGCACGATCTGGTTCATGATCCATATCGCAGCGCTGACATTATCATCAGCCATGTGACGGATGGCGAAAGACTCGCTCGCCAGTATCGCCTGCCAGCACGGATACGGGATTTCATCGTGCAGCATCATGGCACAACCCGTGTTTCCTACTTCTATAATCGCGCTCTGGAAATGGCAGCCGATTCCACTCAGGTTGATGCCGAGCAATTCACCTATCCCGGTCCGAAGCCACAGGATCGTGAGGCGGCAATTCTGATGCTGGCGGACAGCAGTGAAAGCACCGTTCGCGCCCGTAAGCCGACGAATAAGCAGGAAATTTCGGATATTGTGCGTGAAATTATCGAGAGCCGCATCGCCGAAGGACAGCTTGACGAAGCGAATGTCACGCTGAAGGATTTGCATACCATCCGCGAAATCTTTGTCGAAATGCTGCAAGGGTTGTTTCACCCGCGTATCAATTATCCTGCCCCAATCCGCCTGAGAACGCAGGAAACGACGGTTGTAAAGCCCACTGCCACAAACGATTCTGAACCTGCGGCAAAATCCACTGGCGAGGTGCGCTCTGCAACAGAACCGACCCGACCGAAGCCCAATATTACCCAGACGGCTTCAGCCGTTGTCATTGTGGATGACGACGCGCCGCTGGTGGATGTGCCGCCGCTGCGCCGCAGTAAGCCAAATGGCACAGATAGCTCCGAGCAGCAGGCGGTTAGCTCAGTGACCGTGCGCGAAGGGCAGAGCGATGACAGTTGAGATCAATCTTCAGAATGATGCGGAATTTAAGATTGACGACGCGCTGCTGCGCCGTGCCGTTGATCTGGTCACGATACAGGAAGGTGTTGAGGAAGCTGGTGCTTTGAGCATAGTCATCACCGATGATGACGAGGTTGCCGCGCTCAACCGCCAGTTTCGTGGAATAGATGCACCAACGGATGTGTTGTCCTTCCCAGCCGATGAGCCGCCGATCATGCAACTTGATGAGCCGCGTTATCTCGGCGACCTCGTCATTGCCTATCCTTATGCAAAGGCACAGGCAGAGCGCGAAGGATACTCGCTAGATGACAGCCTTGCGCTGCTGGTCATACACGGTACGCTGCACCTGCTGGGATACGACCATGCCACCCTTGGCGAGAAAACAACAATGTGGGCGGCGCAGGCGCAGGCTTTGGAGCAGATCGGCATTTCAACCGCAATCGTGCCGGTATTAGAAGAGACACCCCATGCAAAAACCGAACTGGATTAAATCGTTGACAGGGACAATGGAAATTGACCCCGATCATTACAGCCCGATCACCAGCCCGAACCGCGCCGCAAGTCTCGGCTATGCGATTGCGGGCTGGCTCTATATGCTGCGGCGGCAGAAAAACACACGCATTCAGGCGGTTGCCAGCATCGCCGTCATACTTTTCTCGCTGTGGTTGCAGATTGACTTTGTGAGCTTTGCTATTATTTTGCTGGCGATCACGATGGTGTGGATGGCGGAATTTATTAACGCAGCGGTAGAAGCGGCGGTTAATCTGTCTACACAGGAGCATCATCCGATGGCGCAGGTAGGGAAGGATGTCGCGTCGGCTGCGGTGCTGCTAGGGGTTGTCGCCTCGGTTTTGATAGGTTTACTGGTATTGGGTCCGCCGTTACTGGAACGGCTGGGAATCATTTCTTGATAGTTCGTGTAGTCATATCACGGAGGTCAAATGATGTCAGACAAACCTCACTCCGCACAGGACGCGGAAGAAAAGAAAAATGTACTTGTCACACCGGAAGGTGAGGAAATTGAACTCACGCTTCTAGGCACGGCAAAACTCGACCCGGATGCGAGCAGCACAACGAAGAACAAGAATCGCCTCGCCAGCGTAAAGTACGCCATTGCCGGATTGATCTATTTACTGAAACGAGAACAAAGCATCCAACTGGCGACCCTTGTAAGCGCAATCGTTGTATTGTTTAGCGCGTGGCTGCAAATTGATAAATATGAGTGGATGTTCATGCTGCTGGCGCTGGGCGGAATCTGGGTAACGGAGTGTGTAAACACTGCCATTGAAGCCAGCATCAACCTCGGTACGAGCGACCCAAACGTGTACGCCAAGATTGGTAAGGATGTAGCATCTACGGCAACCTTTATCAGCAGCATTGTTTTCTTTATCATCGTCGCCACCATTGTTCTCAGTCACTTACCCGACCGACTTGTAGGATTATAGTATCGCCATGCAGCCCAATGATTTTTCTCCTTTTGATGATGATTTACCACAAGGAGACGGTTTAACTCCAACCCGCCCATTTCCTGCTTCAGCATGGTCTGATTCGAGCGAGGACGATACCGCACATTCCCACACCAGTCGGGCGCGTGAACGGCAGGCAAAGCGTCGGCAGCATGTGAAGACGACCAAAAAATCCATGCGTTCGCAGCCACAAATTGCACGTCCAGATCGCTTCCAAATGCCCAACATCCGCTTGTCCGTCAATCGAACCCTGTTTGTGATCATAGGCGCGGTCTTGGTGATCGGGTTAGTGGTGTATTTTCTAGGGCGGCTGCGAAACAACCCAACCGAGTCCTATCCAAATGCGATCTGGATCGGCACAGAATGGACGTATGAACAACCATCAGAGACAGAGGTGCAAGCCCTCGCACAGCGCCTGCGCCAGAGTGAAATTGGCACCGTCTATGCGTGGGTAAGCTGGTTACAGGCGGATGAAACATGGCGCGGAGAGGCAAATTTCCCGAACGTTCAGACATTCGTTCAGCAGTTCAGACGCGCCTATCCCGAAGCACAGTTATATGGCTGGGTAAGTTTGCCTGTTGAAGATAGCGACATTCCTTATCGTCTCGATGATCCTGCTATTCGCCAGAAAGTTGCAGAGTTCAGCTCCCGCGTGGTCAACGAATTTGGCTTCGATGGCGTCTTTCTGAATGTTGAACCGGTCTGGAATGATGATCAGAATTTTCTGGCGCTGCTGCGCGAAGTGCGAAACAGCGTCGGTATTGATACACCGATTGGCACGGCAGTTCCGCCTGATTGGAGTCCATTGGGCGCGGATATTCCCGTTCCGGCGCAGATTGTGCCGGGAACGGCATGGGACAAGCCTTATAAGCAAAGCGTCGCCCTGCTGGTGAATGAACTGGCGCTCATGACATATAACAGCGGGCTGGGTGCGCCGAGCGACTATGAGACGTGGATGGCGTATCAGGTTGCCACATATGCCGAAGCAATCTCTGAACTGGGGGAGGGGACGGAGATTGTGATCGGGATTCCTACCTACGACGCCGAACCACCAGGGCATGACCCTTACGTGGAAAATGTGTATACGGCGATTGCCGGCTTGAAGGCAGGCTTGACTGCCGCTGGCGAAAATGCGGACTTTGTGCGCGGCGTGGCGATCTATGCCGACTGGACGACCGATGATGCGGAGTGGCAGGCGTTTCAGGAAGCGTGGGTGAGGCCGTAGCTGCTAGGTGATCAGTTCTATATAGCGCCTGACCGACTCGCGCACTGCCTCTTTTGCGCCCTGAGCGATTACCCGATCCTGCCAACCGCCGTAAACGCGATCAAATGCAAACGGTTCTACTGACGCGCCAACAGCCCGAACTTTCGCAACATTCAAAGGCAGGCTGTTGGGAAAGCTGTGCATAAACGTCACCCCTTTCCGATCAGCCTTCACACTCAACGTATCCGACGTGAACAGCGCACCTTTCCCCTCTGCACCGCCTGACCAGTGTAATGTGGCTGAACCGTCGAAATGTCCACCACAGCGAATCAACGTGATGTCGTGGTTCAGAGCAAGTGTTTCGCCTTCCCAGAACTGAATGACCGGATCAGGATACTGTACCCACTTGGCATTCGCCCTATGAACATAAACCGGAATGCCGCCGAAGGCATGACTCCACGCAATCATGCCGCTATGAAAATGGGGATGAGACAGCGCAATCGCTGTTAGTCCGCCGTGTACATTCACCGCATGTACCGTCGCGTCATCTATCAGACTGATGCAGTCCCATAGCACATTCCCGTGAGACGTTTGAATCAGGTACGCCCGCTGACCAATGGCGACCGTTGGCACGGTGGAAATCGCATCAAGGTTTGGCTCAAGCGCGACCACGATATTCTTGTGATCGGTTTGCAATTCTTCAAGCGTGAGCCAGCCTTGACCCGCAGGTGGCACATATTGGCGTTCATCCAGGCAGATCGGGCAGTCTGCTGGCGGTTGATCGTTCGGTGGATATTCTGTCCCGCAGGTGACGCAGAAGAATGACGTCATACGATTCCCTGAACTTCTGATGTCGGGCGAAATGACATCCGCCCATTTTGTTCTAGCCTTCGCTGGAGACCTCTTCCAGAAAGCAAATCGCGGTTTGGATACCTCGCGCAAACATATCGAGTGAGAAATGCTCGTCGGGACCATGTGCGCCATCTGAATTCAAACAGAAGCCCATCATGACCGCACCCAAGCCTAACTCACGGGCAAAGTCTGCAACCACCGGAATACTGCCACCTTCACGGACAAACATCGGCGATTTGCCCCAGCCGCGCTCATAAGCCCGTGCTGCCGCGCTCATTCCCGGCGCATCCAGCGGGATAAGAGCAGGTTCGCCCTTATTGAGCAGTTTTACTTCCGAGCGCACGCTGGGCGGGGTAATCTGGGCGACATAATTCCGCACTCGTTCATAAATGCGATCAGGATTCTGATTAGCGACGAGACGGCAGCTTATTTTTGCCATCGCTTTCGCGGGCAGCACCGTTTTTGAACCTTCACCCGTC
>Ga0224723_1000808_pt1 | contig 20568 bp, 27 predicted proteins | sample Balambano_FR2_Me_FD_161647 | JGI IMG/M metagenome (GOLD analysis project Ga0224723, IMG submission 161647) | Freshwater sediment microbial communities from Lake Towuti, South Sulawesi, Indonesia - Balambano_FR2_MetaG | ecosystem: Environmental > Aquatic > Freshwater > Lake > Sediment | place... | reverse complement strand
CCCTTACATCTAGCATATAGTAGATTCGGGTTGGGGCGGGTTTGAATCGAGCAGGCTGTATTTATCCAAGATATGATCGCAAAACCCGCCCTTACATCTAGCATATAGTAGATCCGGGTGGGGGCGGGTTGGAATGGAGTGGATTGTGTTTGGCTAACAATATGGGAGTGTAAAGATTTCTATTACAACTATAACCTACAAAACTTGTACCTTAACTTGCTTAAGTTGCCTTGTGAAATCGAGCAATGTACTACAGGCTAAGATTATTCGCTAAAAATGCTAATAGACATCTCCAGAAATTAATTATGCGTTGTCTGAAAGCGTTGGTAGGGGCGTAGCGCCCTTACGTCATTTTTGGAGATGTCTAATCAGTTTTATTAAAACCTTTAGTAGAGCATAGCGAAAGTTTTCATTTTTGAAATCAAGAGAAGTAACATGGCAAATATTAATAATGATGGCGCGACTCCTGAATTAATCGGGATTGTTGCAAATATTTCACCTGAAAATTTAAGTTTAAATAACGCTGACCAGTTTAATTTTATTGGGTAGTAGCTATTTAAGAGGGAACAGGGAACATAGATCCCATAATTAAAATCAGGGGATTGTAATGAGAGGACGTATTTTTTCTTGCACTATGTGTCGTACTTTCACGTGTCGGTACAAAAAAAGTATTTTTATTTCTTTTCATAAATTAATAATGGTACAATTACCCTTGCATTCATCGGGACTAAATTTCTTTTCCGTTACCTATACCCTCTTCCCTTTATTCATCCTCTTCTTGCTGTTCCCTGTTCCTAATTTATCTGGCAAAATAAGCGTGATGGAAGTTTGACTATTGGGAGATAAAAAAGTGCAAATCGTAAAACGAAATGTGGAGTTGAAAGTCAATGATAGTTTAATGCGCCTTTATGTCGCATCTCCCAAACCACAAAGAACTTACCCAGGAATTATATTTTATAGCGATATTTATCAGTTGGGTGGGGCGATGATTCGTCTTGTTAATTACTTAGCAGGATTTGGCTATGTAGTAGCAGCTCCCGAAATTTTTCACCGAACTGAACCAATTGGTCAAGTTATTGAACCTGATGATCTCGGTCGAATGCGGGGTAATGACAATGCTCGACGAACTGCGATCGCTGATTATGATGCTGATAATCGGGCTATGATTGATTTCCTGAAAACAGAAAACTTGGTTTCTCCTGATCAGATAGGCACTCTGGGATTTTGTATCGGTGGACACTTAGCTTTTAGAGCTGCGTTTCAAAGTGAAATCAAAGCCACAGTATGCTGTTATCCTACAGGTATTCCCAGTGGTAAGTTAGGTAAAGGAGTCGCTGATACCATCCATCGGGTCAGTGAAATTAAGGGCAAAATGCTCATGGTGTTTGGTACTCTTGACCCTCATATCCCAGAAAATGACCGTCAAATTTTGACTAGAGCAATTGGGGATACTTATATCACTCACAAAATTCTCTCCTATGAAGCAGAACACACATTCATGCGTGATGACGGTTATAGATATGATTCTGCTGCTGCAACTTCTGCTTGGGTGGAAATAATAGCCTTTCTGGAACGTGTATTTGCAGAATAAAACTTAAAAGAAAAAATAAAAATTTCATGAGATCATCGGCATCTGGTATCATTCATTTGCCTTTACATTGAGTAAAAAATGAACAATCAAAAATATTCCTCGTATTGGCGTGCCAATACCAATCTCATACGTAATCTTTTAATCGTCTGGGCCTTAACCTCATTAGTGTTCAGCATCTTGCTTGTGCAACCATTGAATGCAATCCGCTTTTTTGGCGTTCCTCTAGGGTTTTGGATGGCTCAGCAAGGGTCAATTTTAATATTCGTGGTATTGATTTTTATCTACGCTTTTCAAATGGATAAACTTGACCGCAAATATAATATTAACAGGAAGTGAGAAGATGTCAGTAGAAATTTGGACGATTGTCATTGTAGGAATCTCCTTCCTGCTGTATTTGTATATCGGTTGGCTATCACGTGTAAATGATAGTAAAGGTTTTTTTGTTGCTGACCAAGATATTCCTTCAGTTGCTAACGGTGCAGCAACTGCTGCTGATTGGATGTCTGCGGCTTCATTTATTTCGGTTGCGGGGTTGATTTCCTTTATGGGATATGACGGTTCTATTTACCTGATGGGTTGGACTGGTGGTTACGTGTTACTTGCGCTGCTACTTGCTCCATACTTGCGGAAATTTGGTAAATATACAGTCCCCGACTTTGTAGGCGATCGCTATTATTCCAATATCGCCCGTTTGATAGCAGTAGTTGCCGCTATCTTTATTTCTTTGACTTACGTTGCAGCACAGATGCGGGGGGTCGGAATTGTTTTCAGCCGCTTTTTGCAAGTAGACATCAATACTGGTGTAATTATCGGGATGTTAATTGTTGGCTTTTTCGCCGTACTTGGTGGGATGAAAGGCATTACCTGGACACAGGTAGCACAGTATGTTATCTTAATAGTTGCTTATTTAATCCCAGCAATTGCAATTTCATTTTTACTTACAGGCAACCCCATTCCTCAATTTGCCTTCACCTTCAGTGATATTGCCGATAAGCTTAATCAAATTCAAGTTGATTTAGGTTTCCAACAATATACCCAACCTTTTGTGAATAAATCAATGTTGGATATCCTGTTTATTACTACAGCTTTAATGGTAGGAACTGCGGGGCTTCCCCACGTAATTGTGAGATTTTACACAGTACCTGATGTCCGCTCTGCAAGACATTCTGCTGGCTGGGCGTTGTTATTCATCGCTATTTTATACACTACAGCCCCTGCCCTTTCCATGTTTGCACGGTACAACTTGATTAGTTCTCTGCACAATAATACTATTCAGGAAGTACAGCAACTCGACTGGGTAAGAAAGTGGGAAAATACCAAACTTCTCTCCTTTGAAGATAAAAATGGTGATGGGAGACTGCAATTAACACCGAAAAAAGAAACCAACGAAATTACCATTGACCGGGATATCATTGTTCTAGCAACTCCTGAAATCGCTAAACTAGCACCTTGGGTAATCGCTTTAGTTGCGGCTGGTGGTTTAGCTGCGGCTTTATCTACTGCATCAGGATTACTGCTAGTAATTTCTAGTTCTATTGCCCATGATGTTTACTACCGAATTATTAATCCAGAAGCCTCAGAAACTAAACGATTATTCGTAGGTCGTTTGATGGTCGGTTTATCCGTGGTACTTGCTGGTTATTTTGGTGCCAATCCGCCAGGGTTTGTGGCTGAAGTTGTTGCTTTTGCCTTTGGTTTAGCTGCATCTAGCTTTTTTCCTGCAATTTTCCTCGGTATCTTCGATAAACGTACCAACTCCATAGGTGCGATCGCGGGGATGCTGACAGGTTTAATCTTCACAATTATTTATATAGTCGGTGTGAAATTTGCAGGAATGCCAGCTTGGTTCTTTGGTATATCTGCCGAAGGTATTGGCACGCTGGGTATGATAATTAACTTGATTGTCACCGTGATTGTTTCTCGACTCACAGCACCTCCACCAGCTCATATTCAAGCTTTGGTAGAAGATTTGCGTTCCCCAGACATCGAAGAAACTTCAACTGTCACAATGCATTAGCTATAACATTGTAGAGACGACCCACCGGGTCGTCTCCCTTGAGGATTTAATTGTTGAACCCTCAAAATTAATGATGTTCAGGTAGGGACTTATTATTTTTGTTAATTATTCTTAATCTCACGAGCCATCTTCATGTAGTAGTCCATTTCGGTATTAGAACGGCGACGTTTGGTATTGGGAATTTTAGTAGTATCCTTTTCCTTTTCAATTTTTACTTCATCAACCTTGCGTTTTAAGGTTTGCGCGTCGTTAGAATCTAGGAAATATTCAGATTTGCTCAATCCCAGGAGATTACCAAAGAAACCAAAGAAGTTTTTCAGAGAATTAAAGAAATTTCTCAAAATAACCGAAATAAAGCCTTCAATCCGAAGGTACAAGTTCTGAATAGTTTGAGTAAAACGAAACATAGCAGCGCCCCAAAGTAAATCGTTTACTTCTATCTTATCTATTTTCATCAGTTGAGCGCTTAATTTATATATAATTCCGATTAAGAAACATTATCTAGAATTTTTGAGTCTAGATTTGTAAAGGTTTTCTCGCTTACGTTAAAGATGAGTAGCATTTGTGCGATAATTAAAAATCGGCAAAATTACAACAAAGTGATACTTTTATAGTAGAAAAGTCATTAATGAGGAAATAGGCAATGACAATTACCGTTCAAGCAATTTACGAACAAGGGGTACTTCGATTAGTAGAACCTATATTTTTAGAAGAAGGAACTCATGTTGAAGTAATTGTTATTGCAAAAGAGCTTCAGCTTGTAGAAAAAACTCCCGCAGAAATTCTTGGCCAGATAGCAGCTATGCCTTTAGAAAGTAGTGATAATGATGAATTATCTAATCGAGATCATGACAAAATTCTCTACTCTTAGCAAAAGGTATCATGATTTTTGTAGATACAGGTGCTTGGTTTGCCAGCGTAGTTCCTTCTGACTCAGATCACAATATAGCCTCTGGATGGCTTAGCCATAATACCCAGCAACTACTGACAACAGACTATGTAATAGACGAAACACTAACTCTTTTGAGGACTCGCAGAGAAGCATACAGAGCAATAGTTTTAGGTGATGCTTTCTTTTCTGGCAGAATCGCGATTATTTACTATCTGACCGAGGAAGATATTCAACAAACGTGGCAAGTTTTTCGTCACTTCTCTTATTCCTTGTTTTTTACCCAAATAAACTGGAACATACGGGAAAAATACTCTGTCTCGTATGTATAATTTTTTGGCAGAGAACTTACGCAAATTTCGCTCTCAGTGGCAATTAATAAATTACCACTAAGTAAAAATCACATTATACCAGTTTTTGTGCATAAGTTCTTTGACACTAAATTTATTTCTATTACAAAAACACAAGTACACAGATTTGCGTAATTACTAAATGTTTAAAGTTACTTCCCTTAGCTTACTACTATTATTTCTTGGTATCCAGGGGGCTAATAACCAACAAGTAGCCCAAGCACAAACAACTACAACTACAACTACTAGAATTTGCCCTGCCCAGTTAAACTCAGCTATAGACGCTGTTGCCAATCGTGCTAACTTAAGTCGCGCACGTTGGGGTATTTTAGTGAGAACTCAGTCTTCTGGACAAACTCTTTACAACCGCGACGGTCAAAAATATTTTACTCCCGCTTCTGTCACCAAAGTACTAACGACAGCAGCAGCGTTGCAGCAGCTGGGTTCAACTTTCCGGTTCCGCACTTCTGTATATCGGGATGCTGAGGGAGTTTTGCGGGTTGTGGGTAGAGGAGATCCAAGCTTTAATGATGCTCAACTGACAGTGTTAGCAAAGCAGTTAAGAAGTAAGGGAATTACTCAAATTAGACAGTTAATTGCTGATGATAGTTATGTACAAGGTGAGGTTGTAAATCCCACTTGGCAATGGGAAGATATTCAATCAGATTATGGCGCACCTATTGGTAGTTTGATTGTGAATGAAAATTTGTTTAATATTAAACTTGTACCACAGTTGGTAGGTAGACCATTACAGATTTCTTGGAGTGATGCCAATGAAGCCAGGGTATGGCGTATTGCTAATCAGTCTGTGACGGTAGCAGAAAATCAACCCGCAACTGTGAATATTGGTCGTGATTTATCGGGGAATGTTTTGCGGGTACAAGGACAATTAGCAATCAATGCTGAAGCTGTTTCTGTGAATTTGCCTGTAGTTGACCCGAATTATTACTTTTTACGTCGTTTTCGCGCTGCTTTAGTTAAAGAGCAAATTAATTTAGTCAATACAGCAGTGGGAAGAGGTGCAAGTCAACAAGAATTAGCTGCTGTCCAATCACCTCCTTTAACAGAATTGATAGGGAAAACAAATTTAGATAGTAATAATTTGTATGCAGAAGCGTTATTAAGAGTGTTAGCTGTTAAACAAGTAAGACAACCTAATCAATCTTCAGCAGATGTGGGTTTAGAGGTTTTGAAAAAAACTCTGACTGAATTAGGTGTTGACTCCACAACTTATATTACTGTAGATGGTTCTGGTTTATCGCGGCGTAATTTAATTAGTCCAGAAGCGTTGGTACAAACTTTCCGAGGAATTGCTAGAACTCCTAATGCATCCATATATAAAGCATCTTTACCCGTTGCTGGCAAAAGTGGAACGCTGAAATTTCGTTTCCAAAATACACCCGCAGAGGGTATTGTCCAAGCTAAAACGGGGACGATGACTGGTGTTGTCTCACTAAGTGGCTACGTGAATACACCTAAGTATGAACCGATAGTTTTCAGTATTATGGTGAATCAAACAGAATTACCTGCAAGAGTAGTACGACAGGCGATCGATGAGATTGTGGTGATGTTGGCTCAGTTGGAAAGGTGTTGAAGCGGGCGAGATTTCACCATGATAGATCCGCGTGGGGCGGGTTTGAATGGATATTTTGCAATTATCCACAGTATTGTTGCAAAACCCGCCCGTACATCCAATGATAGATCCGCGTGGGGGGCGGGTTTGAATGGAGATTTTGCAATTATCCACAGTATTATCGCAAAACCCGCCCGTACATCCGATGATAGATCCGCGTGGGGGGCGGGTTTGAATGGAGATTTTGCAATTATCCACAGTATTTTCGCAAAACCCGCCCGTACTCCCCATGATAGAGATGAATTAGTTGATAATCCCCGTCCTAACGGTGTCGTTAAATTAGAGGATTCAGACAATGGTTATAGACTTCGAGTAGGGGCTTATCGAGTTTTGTATGATATTTTTGATAACGTGTTATTTATCAACGTTGTTAGAATAGGACATCGTAAAGAGGTTTACCGCGATGAAAGCTAAATTGCCATTAGTAAATTATAATTAAGATAATTGTTCCATGTAACTTAATAACCAATTAGCAGCAGTTGCTCTGCGAGTTTGCCGAGGGCCAAATTCTCCTATTTTGTAACCTTTGAAACCGAGTTTCTCTTTCAATATTTGTTTGTATTCTTGAGGTATTGAACGAGTTAATTTAACTGTGGCTGGACGACTCTCTATAAAATCTGGTGGTTCTGGATACTCATCTCGCCATTCTGCTGATACTCCCGTTGTATCCCATTTTTCGGTTGCAGAATCGTAACGATATCCTAAGTAATGCCATACTAATTGGTTAACTGTAGTATCATCTATTTCTTCGTTGATAATTGCCCAAATAGTTTCTGTATTCATTAAGGGTAAGTCAAGCATAAGTATTAAGAATTTATCTATCTATAAACAATTTACCATTAACAACAGAACTAAAATAGTTAACCAAGATTAAAATCCAGGTAGACTAATATTGTAAAATCTACACAACTCTATGCACGATCCTAATCCAACGCCAGATCAAATTCGCGCTCATGTATTCGTTGGTGGTAAAGTCCAAGGAGTAGGTTATCGGTATGCTACTCTTAATGCTGCGAAGCGATTGGGTGTTAGGGGTTGGGTACAGAATTTACGTGATGGTCGTGTTGAAGCTGTATTTGAGGGAGAGCAGGAGGTTGTGGAGCAAATGATTGATTGGTGTTATCAAGGTTCTCCTGCTGCTGTAGTAACGAATGTGATGGTTGAGTATGAAGATATGGAAGGATTGCAGGAGTTTGAATTGAGAAGCAGCTATTGATTGATAAGGGTGGGTTTGAATCAAGGTTTTCTGTTTGTTTACAGTACTGTCGCAAAACCCACCCGTACATAGGGCTTATTTCGTATACATACATATTGTATATAATATATCGAAAAATATGGGCAGTTTCTAAGTAGGTATAGTCATTTGCTTGACAAATTTATACTAAAGTTTAAAACTATATTTGTTTGGCTTTTCAATTAGTAGATTTAGTGGAGCTTAAGGTAGGTAACGTTATTACGTACCTATTTATTAGTGTTTATTTGAACGTGATATGACAGGTTAAAAATAGCCCATTAACTAAGAGGTACTATGGCAGCACCAGCACCAAGCTTAATTCTAGATTTTACTACTGTCCTAGGAGCCTCTGCATTAGGAGGGTATCTAGCAAATCGACTGCGACAACCTGTTTTACTTGGTTATTTAGTTAGTGGACTCATAGTTGGTCCGTTTGGTTTTAAACTCTTAAGTGATGTCGGAGAAATTCAAGCGCTAGCTCAAATCGGTGTTGCTTTTTTACTATTCGCTTTGGGTGTTGAGTTTTCTATTGCAGAACTTAAAAGAGTTAAAGATGTTGCGATCGCCGGCAGTTTGTTACAAATTAGTTTAACAACGTTAGTTGTCGCATTTATTACTATAATACTTGGTTGGGTTGAAGGAATTCCCCAAGGTATTTTCTTAGGAGCGATTTTATCTCTATCTTCCACTGCTGTGGTATTGAAAACTCTGGGAGAAAGAGGTGAAACTAATACAGTCCACGGTCAAATCATGTTGGCAATTTTAATTGCCCAAGATTTGGCATTGGGATTAATGTTAGCACTTTTACCGGCTTTAAATCAACCAGCAAACCTTCTACCAGCCCTGGGTGGTGCTTTATTAAAAGTTTTAGTATTTTCAGTAATCGCAATTGCATTAGGTCGATGGGTAATACCTAATCTAATGAAGAGTGTTGCTGCAACTGAAAGTAGCGAGTTATTTCTACTCAGTGTTATTGCTTTGTGTTTAGGAGTAGCTTTAATCACCGCCGCATTAGGGCTTTCAGTAGAAATGGGGGCATTTGTAGCAGGTTTAATGATTTCTGAAATTGACCACGCAGACCATGCCTTAACAAAAATCTTACCTCTACGAGATACCTTTGCTTGTCTTTTCTTTGCTTCCATTGGTATGTTAATTAACCCAGTAATGCTACTACAAAACTTTGGGTTAATAATCGGACTTGTAACCTTAGTGATGTTGGTGAAAGCAGCGATTGTCTTCCCGATTATTTTCAAATTTGGTTACTCCTTTAAAACTTCTGTAATTACTAGTTTTGGAATTAACCAAATTGGAGAATTCTCTTTCGTATTAGCTTTAACTGGTTTGCAACTGAAACTTATTTCCGAAAGAACTTATCTTTTGCTACTAGGAACAGCAGCGATTACTTTGGTACTTACTCCCATTTGGATGAAATTCTCTCCGCAATTAGCACATTACCTGACACAAATACCATTTATTACTAAATATCTCCGGAAAGTTGAAGAACCAAAAGTTTTATCTATTCCAGAAACCATCAGTGGTCACGTTGTGGTTGCAGGTTATGGGAGAGTGGGACGAGTATTAGTACAGATAATTAGAAATCAGGGATACCCAGTCTTAGTAATAGATAGTAGTGAAGCTGCTATACAAAGACTAAGATTAGAAAAAATTCCTTATATTTTCGGTGATGCAGACTCGGAACTAGTGCTAGAAAAGATTTATTTGGAAAAAGCCAAAGCTTTAGCCATTGCTTTACCCGACCCAGCTAGTACCCGTATACTTCTGCAACGAGCATTAGCGATCGCACCAAATTTAGACATAATTGCTCGCTCTCACCACAGTAGCGAGATTAAAATTCTAACTCAGATGGGAGCAAAAGAAGTAGTGCAACCAGAATTAGAAGCAGCATTAGAACTGAGCGCTCATTTATTATCAACTTTAGGTGAATCACGAAGTGAGATTCATAGCATTCTTGACACTATCCGTGCTGACCATTATCGTAGTATCAGAGCTTGATCAGATCAAATTCCCAGATTTTATGGTTATTAATTTGACATAAAATCATGATAATTAAATAGTGCTTTTGAGCGAGAAATTTAGCTGTTAGACAGGTAGACGAAAGCGTAGTTGATAAATTTACAGTTACTGAGTTCTTTTTTCTTCAAGAATAAATTGGTGCAAAATCTGAATTCTTGTTCTTATCATAACTCGCCATTTGAATATAACCTCTGTCTAAAAGCGAAAGTCCTCTTTAAGAGGACTTTTGTTCAAATGAGTTTAAATTGTATGCTAATTAAGAATGATACAAGCTATGTCAAACAGAAACAACCTTACTCAAAATCACCACGAGCAGCTTTATTACGGGCTAAATCTTTTTCAATTTCGCTACGGTCATAATCATCAGCACCTAAAGTACGCTTTAGTGGGTTGTTCACAACTTCTTCACCAGCACGCTTCAGCATATCGATAGGATTTTTTTGTTTGCTTCCAGTTCCTAAATCCTTAGGAATAACTTCTCCTGCTCGCTTACCACTTTCAAAATAATCATCAGTCATTGGCGCTTCTTGAGCATTATTACTAGCATAATCACCAGAATAATAACCCGTTGCTTGTGCTGTTGGTATATTCACTAACCAAACTAAAGCACTAATCATTACTACAGCTACTTTGTAAAACAACTTGTTTAATAACATTGGTTTCCCTCCATACATTCCCCGTTCATTCTACAAGAGCTTACAACAACTCTTCGCCATCCCCTAGATGGGTTAATTTATATATCAAAAGTTGAAATTCTTGTACCTGTATCCCAAGAAAAAAAAAGAATCTACCAAAAGTCATAAATTCTCATATTTTCAGTATTTGAGTACATTATTAATTGCAGCTAATTAATTAAAATCCCGGGGTGAGAAACTAATAAAGCATAGAGAGAAAATCTTCCTCTGTGCCCTCAGCACCTCTGCGGTTTAATAAAACAAAAATCTATAGTAATATCAAATCCGGTTAATCACCCATTATAAAAGCCCTCACCCCGTCCTCCGGACACCCCTCTCCCAACCTTGGGAGAGGGGAAGGGGTGAGGGTTCTATATCATAACTATTCAAGCGGACATGATATAAAATGAAAAAACACTTTGCAACCATAGATGGTAACGAAGCAGTTGCACGTATAGCTTACCGCTTAAATGAAGTAATCGCCATATATCCCATTACCTCATCATCAGCTATGGGAGAATGGACAGACGCATGGTCAGCAGAAGAACATCCCATTTACCACTATCTATCAATTCTCAATTCCTCTAGTCATGGCAGAAAATGGCAGAAACTGTCATAATAAAGTTAAAGAGTCTAAAATCACGATGAAAAGTATTAATATTTCGCTACCAGATGGGATGCGTGCTTACGTAGAGGAACAAGTTGCGGATGGTGGTTATAGCACGATTAGCGAATATTTCCGTGAGTTGGTGCGTCAAGACCAAAAGCGCAAAGCAAAGGAACATTTAGAAACTTTATTGTTAGAAGGGTTAAATTCTGGAAGTGCAACACCATTGACTGAGCAAGATTGGGATGATATTCGTACTACGGTGCGGTCAAAAGTTCAAGAACAAAAAGGTTTAAACTCGAATGGGTAATGTTTATAAACATCCCCAGGTTATCCGCGACTTGATTGATTTAGCAACTTATATTGCTCAGGATAATGGCGATTAAAATCGCCAACGGCTAGCCGTTGAATTTCCGGTCACGAGTGCATATACAGATGGTATACTGCAAATGTCCGTGAATTTGAGCGCATACCCGCTTTAAGGGTAGAAAATTGGCTACTTTAAACCTAGATTGTTTTAAATTATTCATAACTTCATCCATAACAAGAGCAAATATATTTAACTTCATCTAAAGTTAAAATCTATGCTAGCGTAATTTATGTAATAACACTTATACGTACGTATCAGTATATGATAACCTTTTATAAGGTAGCTGCATTAGTTACACTGACGGTAACTGCAATTTTATCTACATCTAATCATGCTCGTGCTATCTTGATGTCCAATCCAGTCGAGACAGCATTAGAGTCTGAGACAACTGTGCGTCCTACAGTTGTTAGTAGTGATGGCAATTCTTCAACAATTGTTAATACTGAGCCATCAACAATAATTATTAATGATAGTACTACTATTCCTGGTTCCATAAGTACTGGTAGTAATACTGCATCAACAATCAGTGGTAATGATAATGCTACTACTATCCCTGGTTCCATAAGTACAGGTGGTAATAGCGTATCCACAGCAACTGACAATACTAGTACATCAACTGTTACTGGGGGAACAGTAATTGGTGGAACGAGTGGTAATGTCAGACCAACTGTAATTGGTGGTAATAGTACTGGCAAGAATTCTCAGTCGATACCAGAACCTGGTACTGTAGTCGGGATGATAGCGATCGCTCTTGGTGGAATATCAGTAAAGCGAGCAGCCCAAAACTTATCTTAAGCTGTAAACGTAGTAGCATATTGGGGTGTGAACAATTTTTCCTAATCAAGTTCACACCTCAACATATAACCTGACTAGGTAAACTAGAACTATGAGCAAATATAATCAAAGTTTATGAAAATAAAAGCGATTATTCATCCAGCAGAAGATGATACTCTCTACACAATTTAATTTGCCGTGTAAGATATGAAAAGGCAGGTGAGTACTGGTGCGAAAATCAAAAAGTTATCCAAAACTAAAGTTTTAGTAGTACTACTCTAAATCTACAAAAAGTACCAAATGAACCTTAACATAAAATAAGGAGAGAGCAATGCTTAAAAGTTATGAAGCTATTGTTGAAAACGGTCAGGTTAAATGGCTAACCTCAGAACCAGAAGTATCCAAAGCTCGTGTAATTGTAACCATTCTGGAGGATATTACACCATTAGCAAGGCGTCGGACTCCCCCTCCTTCCATCGCAGGTAAAGGTAAAACTTTGGGTGATTTGGTTAGTCCTATCATTGAAGAGCAGGATTGGGAATGTCTCAAGTAATCGTCCTTGATACTCATATTTGGGTATGGTTTGTTACTCAAGAGTTTGATAGATTTCCAGCCCACTGGCGAGAATTGATAGAAACTGCCGATCAAGTGGGTATTTCGCCAGTATCCTGCTATGAGGTTGCTCTAGCTAAACAACGGGGACGACTGAAACTGTCTTGTGATGTTGATAGCTGGTTTCAGGAGGCTTTAGAACCAACTGGCATTACATTGTTTCCTCTGACTACCCAAATCGCTTACCTAGCAGTCAATTTATCTCCTGTCCACAAAGACCCATTTGACCGCTTGATTATTGCAACAACACTAGCTTATAAGGCGAAGCTAGCCAGTATTGATAACTTGTTTTCTCTATATTCAGAAATCGATACATACCTAATGAAGTAAGGAAAAAAGTGTTTTAGTACAAGGATTTGTAAAGAAAGAATAAGCTTTAATAGTATTTATAAAATCTAACCACCACTAATTTTTGCCTTATAACCAAGTCCAATCAAAATTTCTAAAATCTTTTGTTTGTGGTCGCCTTGAATCTCAATTTCATTATCTTTCAGAGTACCACCACTACCACACTGAGCTTTTAACTGTTTTAATAATCCTTGTAAAGTTTCTGGCTGAGATTGAAAACCAGTAATCACTGTAACAGTTTTTCCTTTACGTCCAGCGCGGGTTGCTTGGACTCGCACATTTTGCTGTTGGGGTGGTAGTTCTTGGATTGGTCTTTCAAAAGCTGCTGAATTATCGTTACCAAATTCCCGGTATACAATACGTTTGTCAGAATTACCTTTTGCAGAAGCCATATAAATTACAAAGAGCGCATAAATTAATTTTATTTTAGCTTGAGGGAATAGGCAGTAGATAATATGTTATTATTACTTAAGTAATAATACATAAATTTAAAATGAAAAATATTTTCTATATAGTAATTTTCACTAAAGATACAATTAAAACATATTACATGATTAATTAAAAATCTGGAATTTAAGGATAAAAATCAGTATAACTACTCTAGACATTCCTATCGGAATCTGACACGATTTGCTATATTCTGTGAATACGGAATACTGTACTGGTGTACCAAGAGACCGAAAGACAGGGAATGCGTCTCATATAGCCCTACATGCGGAAGATAAAATATCATGATTCGGCAAACTACTTTCGGCATTGCTTTAAGTATGCTTGTCCTTGCCAGTGGATTACCGATTTCTGTACCTGGTCACTCTTCAACAAAAAAGACTATTCAGAATCAGTCGTCAGTTTCATCACGTCGGCTGATAGCGTCTAACAATTCTCAGACTAACGCTCTAGAAAAATCTGTTTTTGACCAAATTAATCGGTATCGCGTTTCTAAGGGTATGTCCAAGCTTACCATTAGTCCCAAAATCACCAAACAGGCAAGGATTCATAGCCAAAATATGGCCAGCGGTAAAGTCCCCTTTAGCCATAATGGATTTGAAAAGCGAGTCAACGCCATTCCTATACGCTACAATAGTGCATCAGAAAATGTTGCCTATAATCTAGGATATAGTGACCCTGCTAGCGAAGCTGTACAGGGTTGGATTAAAAGTCGTGGACATCTAAAAAATATTAAAGGAAATTATAATCTAACAGGGATTGGTGTTTCTACCAATAACCAAGGTGAAGTTTATCTCACACAAATTTTCCTCAATAGTAGATAGCTTTATTTGATTTTTTCAGACAATAATGTAGTGTCTACTTTCCTTTGTTAGACACTACTTTTTTTGGCAATTTATCATGCAAAATTTTCAGGTTTGTGATCGTGACCTTGATGATGCGACTTTATCTAGCTATCTAGAAGCCAATGCTATTGCAGTAGATACAGAAACTATGGGATTACTACCTCAACGCGATCGCCTGTGTCTGGTACAATTATGTAATCCGGAAGGTCAAGTGACTGCGATACGCATTGCTAAAGGGCAAACTGAAGCTCCAAACTTAAAGAAGTTATTTGAAGCGGTGGATACAGTGAAAGTTTTTCACTTCGCTCGTTTTGACATTGCAACCCTACGTTACTACCTGAAAATCCAAGTCAATCCAATTTTTTGTACTAAAATAGCCAGTAAGTTAGCGCGTACCTATACAGCACGTCATGGACTTAAGGATGTAGTACAAGAATTGGAACAAGTGGAACTAGATAAAACTGCCCAAAGTTCAGATTGGGGAAACGCTGCGAACTTGTCAGAAGCTCAACTCAGCTATGCTGCTAATGATGTACGCTATTTACTCAATGTTCGCCAAAAACTAGTAGAAATGCTGAAACGAGAAGAACGTCTAGAACTGGCAATTGATTGTTTCCATTGTCTACCAACTATAGTTTCTTTAGATTTATTACAATTTAAAGATTTGTTTGAACATTGAGAGTCAAGGGCAATTTACATAAATTGCCCCCATACTATAAATAGATTCCCTTAAATGAATTACCAGCAGATAAACCAGTCACTAACCACGTTTATACTTGTTTACTCTGGGTTTCTGCGTGATTTTGCATCCGAGCCACAACATTATAGTCGTCTGCTCCAGCAGGAGTTCTTGATTCAATAATACCTTCAGTTGGACCACCTACAGCTTTCCAAGCAGCAAAGCCACCTTTCAATTCTGACACATGAACAAATCCCGCAGAGCGAAGCATTTGAGCTGCTTGTGCAGTTTGCTCATCATTTTCACCATGAACGTAGATGTCACGGCTTTTTTCTAGAGAAGATGATGCTCTATCTACCAATTCATCCATGGCCATGGGCATTGCCCCCATAATATGACCATCATTATAGGTCATGCGATCGCGCACATCAATGATAGTGAAAGCAGGCTCACCCCACTCCAAACGGGACTTCAAGCTGTGAACATCGGATAGTGCTTCTATGGGTGGTTGATTTGGGATAATTCCGTCCAAAAGTTTATTATCCATGAGCATTCCTTGTTAAATTGCAATATAAGGTAATGTACCCAGAAATACAAATCCAATTTCTCTTTCTGGAGTATGAAGATAAAAAAAATCTGTCTTTAGACGTAGCTCTACTTGAGGGGGATACAAGGTGCGAAATTTGTTGCAGCTAAGCCTCTTCTGTTATGATCTCCAGGATGTAAGGTATGGAATTAAGTAGAATAGTAAGACTTAACCATACGCACATCTTTTCATACCCAGCCTTTAATCATAAAATTTTACCTTATTCATAATCTGGAATTTCGCTGCTGCAATTGGTAGTTATACATAATTCCGCATGAGATAGTTGCACCCAAAGTCAAGTAAACCAACTTCTTAACAATATATGAAGATATTAAGAGACTTTCAAGCAATCAAACTTAAAAGAATTTTTCAGAATACCGACCCGATATCAAGAATAACTTATATCGGTCTAGGAATTACTAGCACAGTACTGTTTCTAATAGTTATTTCAAATTTATTAAATCGGATATTTGCCCCTAAAATTATTATTGCAGCAGGAGATGTGCAAGGTGAAAGCTACATTATCAGCAAAGCAATAGAAAAAGTAGTTGAAGATGAAAGCAATATTAGCATAGAAGTACAACCAACTCGTGGTACTAGCCAAAACCTAGAATTATTGTACACAGGTAAGGCTGATTTAGTAACAGCTCAAGCTGATGTTGCTGCTGCAAACTTAGGTATGTCATCCAGCACAAGCAATCTTCAAAATATAGCTAATGGTAATTACTCTGCTAGAACTGTTGCCATATTATATCAAGATTTATTTCAAATAGTTGTTAGAGATAATCAAATTAATCAATTCATCCAGCTAAAAGGAAAAACAATTGCTTTACAAGCTAAAGGTGGACAATATGACTCCTTCATCAAATTAGCAGAATATTTTGGTTTGAGCAAAAATGATTTTCGGATTACAGGGTTGGATAGTTCCGGTAAACCTAGAGAAGGTTATACGGATGAAAGTGCTGATACTGACTTTATAAGGAACGGAGCTGATGCTGTGTTTCGTGTTCGCGCTTTGGGTAATAAATCCATTTCAGAATTTGTTCAACAATCTCAGGGAACGTTACTAGCCATAGAACAAGCAGAAGCGATGAAAACCAAGTATCCAACCTTTGAAGCAATCAAAATTCCTAAAGGTGTATACCAAGGTTTTCCTCCTGTACCAGCCAATGATTTAAATACGGTAGGAGTAGCAAGATTACTGTTAGCTAGTGAGACAGTAGATAAGAATGTAGTTCAAAAAATTACTCAAATTATTAACGAAAATCGTCAACAGATAGCAAACGCTATTAGCGAAGAAGATGCTGAAGTAAAGCCCTTAATCTCTAGTATTCGTCGTCCTGATCTTCTGGATAATGCTAATGATAGTATAGGTAGTACAGCAATCTCTATCCATCCAGGAGCATTAGCATATTATGAACGCGATGAACCTTCTTTTGTTCAAGAAAATGCTGATTTTTTAGCATTAATTCTCACAATAATTTTATTATTCGTTGAATGGATTCGCCAATTATCAAAATGGATAGAACGTAAGAGAAAGAACGAAGCTGACGAATATATAGAATCAGCGATTAAGTTAATGAATGAAAGTTTAGGCGAGGTAGAATTAAGGCAAGATTTACTTGATGAAGCTTTCAGAACAGCTGCTAAAGCTTTATTTGATGAAAGAATTTCCCAAGAATCATTTAGAACTTTCAACGAAGCGTATAAAACAACTAGGGAATCAATTGAACGAGAAAGGCAACTTGAAAGATTAGAAATAGAAAATAAACATTTAGAGGTTTCTGCTGAATATATTAAATCAGTAGTTAACCTCCTAAATAATACTCAACACAATAAAGATTTATTACTAGAACAACTAGACAAAATACTTGAAAAAGTTGCTAGTGATTTAGTTGCAGAAAATATTTCCCAAGAATCATTCCGAACTTTCGTAGAAGCTTATAAAACTACAAGAGATGCGATTGAGCGAAGAAATTAAGATATGTTGTTTGGATGCAAGGTCGGTAATGAATGTTCATAATATTAGATATTAACAGATAATCCTACTGACGTGCCCCTAATGTTTTAACTGTTACTGCAAGTTGTAAACCTAATGCGTCTAGTAAACTACTCAAACAATAAAATTCAATTTCTCCTTTTTCAGTGATCAGTTGTTCAAGTAAGGTGGATAAGCGTTCACCTTTACTTTGCCTTGACAACTGATCAATTCCACCTTGTGCTTCAATAATATTTTTAAGTGCTTTGCTCAACATTTTAGGATCTCCCTCTTCTAAAACAACTTCAATATAAGTTGCTGCTTCTAACGGGTCTTTAAGGTCTTTTATCAACTTTTCATGATAACTTGTACTTCTAGGCATCATCTCTACTCCTATAATCTTCCCAATATTCCTTAGCTTTACTAATATCTTGTGTTTGAGTACTTTTATCTCCACCACATAGAATTATAATAATTTTTAACCCTTCTTGTCCAAAATATATACGGTAGCCAGAACCATAATCTATTCTTAGTTCACAAACTCCTTCTCCAACAGACTTATAATCTCCTAAATTACCCTCTTCAAGCCGATCAAGTCTTGCTCGAATTTTAGCTTTTGCTTTTCTATCTCGCAGAGAATCAAACCAATCGTCAAAAGGATTGCTTCCATCCGGTGTTAAGTAATTCTTGATTTCCCTTGGTTGTACTTCCATATTTAGTAATTGACATATTGCACCAATAATATTATTATCAAGTAAAAAAGAAAATAAGTATTTATAGATTTATTGACTACGCTTTCCTCCATGAGTGACTTACAGTCATTGTCTAATAGGCTAAAGTCGTTTGAGAGAGGACTTATTAAATATTTTAATTTGATATTAAAGTAATGATTGTTAAAAATGTTAATAATAATTTCTACTTACATATGCAAGATATAATATCAAAATAAGTATTAGTAATTTTTCCTAATTGCTAAGAGCTCATAATTAAAAAAATAAGGTGGCAAAAAAGCCACCATCTCTCCAAAATTTAATTGTGAAAAATCTTAATTAAGCGTTAGCTAAGACAAAATCAACATCATTAGTACCACCCATTTCAGATTTACCTGATGTCACTTTTTGACCATTAACATCGACAGCAAAAGGTGTATCAGCTAAACCAACATTATAATCTGTTTTCTCACTTGTATATCCTACACTGGCAATCATTTTACGACCTTGGTCGGTGTATTTAAATGCCATCATTTGATTTTTACTTTGCTTGTTATCGTAAGCCCAAATCACCATGTACTGCTGACCTTGATAATCAAATACTTTGGGTGGACGATTGGGAACATAACGACCAGCTTCACCAAAGCTTTTATCAAGAAATTCTTGTACAGAACCAGCGTCTACAGTAGCGTAAGCAACTTCATTGGGTGAAGTTGCTTCAGCGTCTCCTTGACTTTCGTCAACAACTTCTTCTTCACCACGGTTTTTGAAATAATCTACGGCTGCTTTAGTACCGATCGCGCCTACGGTAGCAATTCCAGCACCTACTAACAAATTGCGAAGTAATTTGCTCATTTGTCTCCTGATGGTAGAAAACACGTTTGGCTCATATTATCACCACTAGTTCTACATTCGTATCTTGATTTATTTTTCTAATGTTTTAACTTTAGTTTTCCGATTTATGGAATATGTAATATTTTTATCTTGAACAAAATCTTTAACTATGTGTGAAAGATAAATTATTCTGCTGATGCATTTTCACAGAAACTAATTCAGTCGCTAATTGAATAGCTGCTTTCATACTTGTCGCATCAGCAATTCCTTTACCCGCAATATCAAATGCTGTCCCATGGTCAGGAGAAGTACGAATAAAAGGAAGACCAATAGAGGTATTAACTGCTCTATCAAATGCCATTAATTTTACAGGGATTAAACCTTGGTCGTGGTACAGTGCAAGATACCCATCAGCCGAATTTTGAACTGGAGCATTACCATACCAAGCCTTACCAGGTTTAACCCACATGGTGTCGGGAGGTATAAATCCTTCTAACACTAGATGAGGACGTTTTTGTTGTTCTTGTTCTAACCAAGGAATTAACCAATTATGTTCTTCATGTCCAAGTTGACCTTGCTCACCACTATGGGGATTTAATCCCGCGATCGCTATCCGTGGATTTTCTATGCCAAAGTCGTTCTCTAGACATTCCACTAGTAAATCCAGTTTTTGTGTCATCAATTCTGGTGTTAGTGTACTAGGCACTTGACATAAAGGTATGTGTGTAGTAACAAGCAGAGTCCGAAGCACCCAATTAGTGTGAGGCGATCGCGCTACGAATAACATTCCCACAGATGCAGCACGAGATTTTTCTTTTAAAAGTTCTGTTTGTCCAGGATAGTTATAACCGGCAGCTTTCCAAGCAGATTTGGCTACCGGACCAGTAACGATACCATCAAATTCTCCAGCTAAAGTGCGAGCGATCGCCAACTCCATATAAGCAAAACTAGCTTCTCCACTAGCTGCATTTCCCTTTCCTGTAACAATTTGATTTTTAATTTGTTCATCCAACGATACATCCAAAATTGATAAATGAGTTGGATTAGCAAAAGCTGCTGAATTTTCAGTTATCAGCTTCGTATAATTTTCCAACAATATTTTAGAAGTACCTACCAACGTGACATCACAATTTTGTGTTACCTGAGAGTCTGCTAATGCCTTTAAAATGACTTCAATTCCAATACCCGCAGGGTCGCCTAAAGTTATAGCTAAACGTGGGCGCATTAATTCATACCTTTTCTTTATGAAGCTGCAATATATTCTAGATCCGTGTGGGGGTGGGTTTGAATAGAAATTTCACGTTTGTTCAAGCTACGGTCGCAAAACCCACTCTTACATAATTATCACCCCCACCC